>Ga0302325_10025135_pt1 | contig 12378 bp, 12 predicted proteins | sample Palsa_T0_2_FD_201948 | JGI IMG/M metagenome (GOLD analysis project Ga0302325, IMG submission 201948) | Peat permafrost microbial communities from Stordalen Mire near Abisko, Sweden - Palsa_T0_2 | ecosystem: Environmental > Terrestrial > Soil > Palsa > Peat permafrost | place: Sweden: Abisko...
CTGCGTGTAGTTCAGGATCACCCGGCCGAACAGCGCGAACGCCACGATCACGCTGAACGCCACGACCGCCGCCTGCCAGGCCAGCCGCCGCCGCGTCCGCACCGACCGGCCCCGGGTCAGGCCGAGGAACAGCGGCACGATCCCCGGCGGGTCGATGATCACGAAGAGCGTGACGAACGCCTGCAGGAAAAACGTCATGGCCGCGGGCCGGCCAGGGCGAGCAGCAGCTCGTACTCCGCTGGCGGCGTCGTCTCGACGCCGAGGCCGTGGTTGTTGAAGGACCCGTGGTCGTCGCTGCCGCCGGTGGTGATCAGGCCCAGTGATATCGCCAGCCCGGTCAGCCGGTCCCGTTCCGCCAGGTCGTGGTCGGGATGGAACACCTCGATGCCGCAGAGCCCGGAATCGACCAGTCGCGCGATGACCTCGTCGGGTATCTCGTAGCCGGGCGAGCGCGGGTGGGCCAGCACGGGGACGCCGCCTGCGGCCCTGACCAGCGAGATCGCGCGCGGCAGTTCGACCGCGTAGCGGTCGACGAAGGCGCGGCCGCCGTCGGCGATCCAGTCGGCCGTGAACGCGTCGGCCGGGGTGTCGACCGCGCCGGCCGCGGCCAGCGCGCGGGCGATGTGCGGGCGGCCGATGACGGCGCCGCCGGCGATCGCGGCCACCTGGTCCCAGCTGACGTCCGCGCCCAGTTCCCGCGCCTTGGCCACCATCGCCTTCGCGCGGTAGGTACGGTCGTCGCGGATCTGCGCCGTCTCCGCCCGCAGCTCGGCGTCGTCGGGGTCGTACAGGTAGCCAAGCAGGTGGACGCTCCGCCCGTCGAGCAGGCACGACAGCTCCAGGCCGGGGACCAGCGTCAGGTCATCGCCCGCTGCTGACAGCGCTGAGGGGACCCCGGCCTGGGTGTCGTGATCGGTCAGCGCCATGACGTCAAGGCCGGCCGCCCGGGCGCGGCGGACCACCTCGGCCGGGTCGTCGGTGCCGTCCGAGGCGTTGCTATGGACATGCAGGTCGATGCGCACGGCCGCAATCGTATCGGGACCTCAGGCCGGCAGGCGGGTCGAGAGAGCGCCGAAGGGAAGGTCCAGGTCCTGCTCGGGATGGCGCAGGTCGCGCAGCGGCAGCGGCTCGACCAGCAGCGCGCCCGCGGTGTCGGGCCAGAACACGAGCCAGAGCCAGCTCGCCGCCACCTCGCCCGCGAACACCGCCTTGTCGGCCGACTCCACCAGCCAGAGCGCCGCCTCGTGGTTGCCGACCTTGACGGTGGCGTTGGGCGCCCGGCGGGCGAACCCGTCACCCGGGTCGGGGCCCGCCAGCCCGGCCAGGCCCGCCCCGAGGCCGACCCCCGGCTCCTCGGCCACGATCAGCAGGTCGGCCGGCCCGCCGAGCGGATTGGGCCCGGACAGCGCGACGGCCGACGCGATCGCGCCGGTGCGCTCGTCCCCGGCCCCGGTGAACCCGCTGACCAGCCAGCCCGCGGGCAGCGGCCAGGGCAGCCAGACCGGGACCCGGGCGCGGCGGGCGAGCCAGCGCAGACCGTCGGCGGTCGGCAGCCGGGTCGGGACCAGCGGGGTGATCTCGCCGTGCACGTCACAGCGCCATGCGCTCGACCACGCCGTCGGGGCGTGCGCACGGCGACCGCAACGCGGGCATACCGCTCGGTCCATCACGTTGCTACAGGCTTACCCAAGAACCGGTTAAAAGAATCGGCTGCCCGACCTAAGGCAACCCCGCGGCGGCGCCCTTGGCCGCGATCACCAGCGCCATCTTGCGGGACGCCTCGTCGATCATCTCGTCGTCGAGCAGCACCGCGCCGCGCTGGTCGGTCTCGGTCGCCCGCTGGTAGGCGTCCAGGATGCGGACCGCGCGGGCGTAGTCCGCGGGCGCCGGGGTGAACACCTCGTTGACCACGTCAACCTGCGCCGGGTGGAGCACCCACTTGCCGTCGAAGCCGAGCGCGGCGACGCTGGCCGCCGCCGTGCGCAGGCCGTCGGTGTCGGCGATCTTCGCGTAGGGGCCGTCGATCGCCTGCAGGCCGTTCGCCTTGGCCGCGACCAGGATCCGCATCAGCGGGTAGTGGTGCGCGTCGAACTCGTACCCCTCGGGCCGGCCGCCCACGGTGAGCGAGCGCATCCCGACCGACGCCATGAAGTCGGCCGGGCCGAAGACCAGCGAGACCAGCCGGGGCGAGGCGGCGGCGATCGCCTCCACCACGGCCAGCCCGGCCGCGTCCTCGATCTGCGCCTCGATCCCCACCCGGCCGGGCGGCAGGCCGATCGCCTGCTCGACACCGGTGAGCAGCACGTCGAGCCAGACCACGGCGGCGGGCGAGCTGACCTTGGGCAGGATGAGCGAGTCAACCGCGCCGGGAGCGCCCTCGACCACCGCGATCACGTCCTGGTAGGCCCACGGCGTGGTCGCCCCGTTGACCCGGACCGCGACCAGCTTCTCGCCGAACCCGCCCGTCTTCAGCGCCGCCACCGCGAGGTCGCGCGCGGCCGACTTGGCGGCCGGGGCGACCGAGTCCTCCAGGTCGAGCATGACCTCGTCCACCGGCAGGTCCCGCGCCTTGGCCAGGAACCGCTCGCTGCTGGCCGGCACCGACATGCAGGTCCGGCGCGGCCGGTACGCACTCTCTAGGTCCACCTGCGCACGATATCGCGGGTACCGGGGCAATCGAGGGGCGGGAGCAAGCCGCGTGCGTTCATGAAGATTGATCGTGTGGTTCTGACTTTTTGGTGTCCGTGAGTTGAGGAGCAGGTGAACGTTTGAACTCAGCGCCATCCCGGCGGACATCCCCGCCGAATCGGTGCCTATCGTTTGTGCCCATGGGCACCAGACGCCTGCGCGTCGCCGCGCAGTTCGCCGCCGTCGGCGCGGCGCTCGCGGCGAGCCTCACCGCGTGCAGTTCGGGCGGCGGCCAGCCGTCGAATGTGATCACCGTTAGCAGCGCCCAGTGCGGCGGCGGCTGGTCGGTTCCCGGCCCCGGCTGGCACACCATCCAGATCAGCAACCAGGGGACCGGCGGCGCCGAGATCGACCTGGTCGACCCGGCCAACGGCGCGGTCTACGCCGAGATCGAGAACACCGGCCCCGGCACCGTCAACCCGATCGACATCGACTTCGGCTCGGGCAAGTACGCGCTGCTCTGCCTGTTCAGCGACTACGGGCCGCTGCAGGGGCCGGTGGTCACGGTGGCCGGGCACGCCGCGGGCACGCCGGCCGTCCTGCCGATCACCTACAACCAGCTCATACCGCTGGCCAAGACGTACGCCGGGCAGGAGGAAACGGCGATCAAGGTGATGGCGTCGGAGACGGCGACGCTCGCGGCCGCCGTCCGCAGCGGGAGCCTGACGACGGCGCGGCGCGACTGGCTGACGGCGCACCTGCAGTACGAGTCGCTGGGCGACGCCTACGACGCGTTCGGGAACTTCGACACCGAGATCGACGGGCGGGCCGACCCGGTCGGGGTCACCAGCCCGCAGTGGACCGGGTTCTTCCGGCTTGAGTACGGGCTGTGGCACGGGCAGTCGCTGGCGTCGCTGGCTCCGGTCGCGAGCACGCTCAACCGCTATGTCGACCAGCTCGTGACCTGGTGGCCGACGCAGGAGGTGCCGCTGGCGGACCTCGGGCGGCGCGCCCACGAGGTCATCGAGAACGCCCTGGAGTTCCAGCTCACCGGGCATGACGACTACGGCAGCGGCACCACCCTGGCGAGCACGCTGGCCGCCATCACCGCCAGCCGGGTGCTGCTCGGCCTGCTGCACCCGCTGCTGGCGCCCCGGTATCCCGAGCTGCCCGCGGTCTATTCCGCGCTGAGCCTGCTGCAATCGCTGCTCGAGAAGGAGCGACTGGCGAACGGATGGTGGGTCCCGGTGTCGGCGCTGCCCAGCGCGACCAGGCAGGCGATCGACGCGGCGTGCGGACAGGTGCTGCAGGAACTCGCTCCCATCGCATCGATCACCGAGCCGAGGAACACCGCCAATGAGTTCTGACACGCCTGAGCCGACGGCAGCGCCCGGGCCTGCGCGGCGCTCGTTCCTGCGCGGGATGGCGGGCGGGGTCGCGGGCGGCGTGATCGCCGGCGGCGCCGCGGGCGCGGCGGCCGGGTACGCCTACCGCGGCGCCCCGGCCGACCCGGCCGCCGCCGCCAACGCGGCGGTCGCGGGTGGCCGCCTGCCCGCGGTACCGTTCCACGGGAAGTACCAGGCGGGCATCCTGCCCGAGTCGTCGCGGGCCACCGCCGTGGTGTCGTTCGAGGCGACCGCCGCGAACCGGGCGGAGCTGACCGACCTGTTCCAGACCGTGACCGACCGCGCCCGTTTCCTGACCGCGGGCGGGACCCCGCCGCCGGTCGGGATCGACGGGCCGCCATCCGACTCGGGGGTGCTCGGGCCGACGGTGGTGCCCGACGGGCTGACGGTGACGTTCGGCGTGGGCTCGACGCTGTTCGATGACCGGTACGGGCTCGCCGCCGTTCGCCCCGTGCACCTGACGCCGATGACGTCGTTCCCCAACGACGACCTTGACCCGGCCCAGTGCGGCGGCGACCTGATACTGCAACTGTCGGCGGGCAACGCCGACACCGTGATCCACGCGCTGCGGGACATCGCCAAGAACACCCGCGGCGGCATGCAGATCAACTGGCGGATCGACGGGTTCGCCTCGCCCGCCCGGCCGGCCGGGACGGTGCCGCGGAACCTGATGGGGTTCATGGACGGAATCGCGAACCCGTCGGTGACCTCGGCGCCGCAGCTGGACTCGCTGGTGTGGGTGGATCCCTCGACGTCGCGCGAGCCGTCGTGGACGGCCGGCGGCAGTTACCTCGTGGTGCGGCTGATCCGGATGTTCGTCGAGTTCTGGGACCGGGTGGACATCGAGGAGCAGGAGACCATGATCGGGCGGCGGCGCGCGACCGGGTTCCCGCTCGACGCCGACTCGCTGTACGCCACGCCGGACTACGCGAACGACCCGACGGGCGACGTGATACCGCTGACCGCGCACATGCGGCTGGCGAACCCGCGCACGCCGCAGAGCGCCTCCAGCCAGATACTGCGCCGGGCGTACAACTACGACCGCGGTATCGACCAGGTCGGCGACCTGGACATGGGGCTCATCTTCACCTGCTTCCAGCAGGACATCGGCCGGCAGTTCGCGACCGTGCAGACCCGGCTGATCGGCGAGCCGCTGATCGACTACATCAGCCCGTTCGGCGGCGGGTACTTCCTGGCGCTGCCGGGCGTATCCGGGCCGAGCGACTACTACGGCCGGGCCTTGCTGGCTTGAGCAGGCTCTTAACTCGGAGGAAACTCTCAGCGCCCGCTGCTCCGGCACTGATTGTTGGCTTCTCGTTTGCCTGGACGTCAGATTGCCCGCTTTACCACGTAAATCAACTGTGGCAACGTCTGGCACGGGGTTGCGCCCGAGCGCTCCCTGGCGGGGCCTTAGGTGGGCCGGCCGATGAAGTCCAGCAGAATCTCAGGAGGCTAGGAATGGGCATTGGCCCAGTAGCCGGTAGCAGGCGAAAGCGGCTCCGGCCGTACCTCGCGGTCGCGGCGGCGGTCGCCCTTGGCGCCGGCGCGGCGGCAGGCGCCACCGCGGCGAGCGCGAGCACGGGCGCGGCGAAGGTGACCTTCGCCGGGTACCACGCCCCCGCGCTCGTATCCCGGGCGCTTTACAAGAACGACGACCGCACGTCGACCCCGATCAAGCACGTCGTGGTGATCTTCGACGAGAACGAGTCGTTCGACCACTACTTCGGCACCTACCCGTACGCGGCGAACACGGACGGCACCCCGTTCTACGCCAAGCCGGGCACGCAGAAGGTGAACGGCCTCTACACCAAGATCACGCCGAGCGGCCCGGTCGGCCCGCTGCTGACGAGCAACGCGAACGAGTACAACCCGCAGCGGCTGACGCACTCCGAGGCGCTCACCTCCGACCAGAACCACGGCTACACGCCGGAGCAGCTGGCCGAGGACAACGGCAAGATGGACAAGTTCGTCCAGGAGACCGAGTCCACGACCCCGTCGGCAGGCTGCGGCGTCGAGTACTGCCCTCCCGGCATCGTGATGGACTACTTCGACGGCAACACCGTCACCGCGCTGTGGAACTACGCCCAGTACTACTCGATGAGCGACAACAACTGGGACACCAGCTTCGGCCCGTCCACCCCCGGCGCGATCAACGTGACCTCGGGTAACACCAGCGGGGCGAAGGCGCTCAACCCGGCCTGGGACACGACCGACCCGGGCGCCGCGGCAACCTCAAGCTCCGTCGTGGACGTGAACTCCTCTACCGGCCTCGGCACGCTGTACGGCGACGAGGACCCGTACTACGACGACTGCTCGGACACCAACCACACCACCGACGGCGCCCTGGCCGCGCTGACGGGCGAGAACATCGGCGACCTGCTGAACAACTCGCACGTCTCCTGGGGCTGGTTCGAGGGCGGGTTCACGCCCACCAGCACGTCCGACGCGCCCGGCACGACCGACTCGCTGCCGGTCTGCGGCTCCGCGCACGCGAACATCGGCGGCGCCTCGACCGCCGACTACGTGCCGCACCACAACCCGTTCGAGTACTACGCGTCGACCGCGAACCCGGCCCACCTCGCGCCGAGCTCGCTCGCCCAGATCGGCTACACCGACCAGGCCAACCACGAGTACGACATGTCGTACTTCAGCGACGCCCTCGACGGCGCCGGCGGCGCCCAGCTGCCCGCCGTGAGCTACCTCAAGGCCCCGGCCTACGAGGACGCCCACCCCGGTTACTCGGACCCGCTCGACGAGCAGACCTTCCTGGTCAACACCATCAACTCGATCGAGAAGTCCAAGTACTGGCCGTCGACCGCGATCATCATCACCTACGACGACTCGGACGGCTGGTACGACCACCAGGCGCCGACGATCATCGAGGGGTCAAGCGACGCCAACACCAGCCCGACCAACTCGGCGCAGATCGACACCGCGATGTGCACCGAGGTCGCGGTGACGGTCGGCACCGCCAACGGCCGCTGCGGCTACAGCCAGCGGCTGCCGATGGTGGTCATCTCGCCCTACACGCGGGAGAACTACGTCAGCAGCAACCTGACCGACACCACCTCGGTGGTGAAGTTCATCGAGGACAACTGGCTGCACGGCGAGAGCATCCCCGGCTCGTTCGACGCCAGCTCCGGCAGCCTCGACGGCCCCGGCGGGCTGCTTGACTTCTGGACGTTCCCGCACTACCAGCCGGTCATCCTCAACCCGACGACCGGCGCCGTGGTCAAGGGCAGCGGCTGGTGGGGCAACGACGGCGTGAAGAAGGACGAGAAGGCGACCAGCTAGCCGCTAGTCCGTTATCACCCGGTACGTCCTGGGCTCCTGCCCTCCCCGCGGCCACACCAGCCGTTGGGAGGGCAGGAGCCCGTCGCGTTTAGCCCGGCGCATACCATGAGGGCATGAGCTCCCCGCTGCCTACCCCCGAGCAGGTGACGGCCGCGCTGGCCGGCGTCAACGACCCCGAGATCGGCCGCCCGATCACCGACCTGGGCATGGTCAAGTCCGTCTCCGTCGGCGCTGACGGCCTGGTCGACGTCGGCATCTACCTGACCGTGGCCGGCTGTCCGATGCGCGAGACCATTACCTCGCGGGTCACCGCCGCGGTGGCGGCGCTGCCCGGGGTGACCGGCGTCCGGGTCGACCTCGACGTGATGAGCGACGAACAGCGCCAGGCGATGCAGACCCAGCTGCGCGGGGGCAAGGCCGAGCCGGTGATCCCGTTCGCCCAGCCCGCCTCGCTGACCCGCGTCTACGCGATCGTGAGCGGCAAGGGCGGCGTCGGCAAGTCGTCGGTCACCGTGAACCTGGCGGCGGCGCTCGCGGCCGCCGGGCACAAGGTCGGCGTCGTCGACGCCGACATCTACGGGCATTCGGTGCCGCGGATGCTCGGCGTGACCGGCCGTCCCACCCCGGTCGAGAACATGATCATGCCGCCCTCGGCGCACGGCGTGAAGGTGATCTCGATCGGCATGTTCACCAAGGGGAACACGCCGGTCGTGTGGCGCGGCCCGATGCTGCACCGGGCCATGCAGCAGTTCCTGGCCGACGTGTTCTGGGGCGACCTCGACTACCTGCTGCTCGACCTGCCGCCGGGGACCGGCGACGTGGCCATCTCGCTCGCCCAGCTCCTGCCCAACGCCGAGCTGCTGGTGGTGACCACCCCGCAGCTGGCCGCGGCGGAGGTAGCCGAGCGGGCCGGGGCGATCGCCATCCAGACCAGGCAGCGCGTCGTCGGCGTGATCGAGAACATGTCGTACCTGCTCTGCCCGCACTGTGGGGAGCAGATGGACGTCTTCGGCAGCGGCGGCGGCGAGTCGGTCGCGACGGCGCTCGGCCAGCTGCTCGGGACCACGGTGCCGATGCTCGGCCAGGTGCCGATTGACGTCCGGCTGCGCGAGGGCGGCGACAACGGCACGCCGCTGGTGCTGGCCGACCCCGCCTCGCCGGCGGCGCTGCAGCTGACCAAGGTCGCCGATTCGCTCGCGAGCAAGGGGCGCGGCCTGGCGGGCCGGATGCTGAGCCTCAGCCCGCGTTGACCGCGGGGCGCCGTATTTTAGGTGGCCTCGAAGTCGAAGGGCGGCTGCTCGCCGTCCCGCAAGAGGGCGCTCGACCCGTTCCCGTTCGCCTCGCCCGCGATCGCGGGCGTCATCGTCGCGGTGGTGACGTCGGTGGTGGACGCGAACTGGTCGAACAGCGCCTGCTGCTCGGCCTCGTCGAACAGGTGCTTGCGCACGAAGGTCTTCGGGTTCAGATCATCGAAGTCGAAGTCCTGGAACTCGGGCCCGAGGCCGTCCCGCAGGTCGGCCTTCGCGCCCTCGGCGATCTTGCGCAGGTCGCGCAGCATCCGCCCGGCCTGAGCGGCCACCTTCGGCAGCTCGTTCGGCCCGAAGACGATAAGCGCGATCACGGCCAAGACCAAGATCTTGGTTATCGATAGGTCAAACACTCAGCTCTCCAACGGCGAACGACACTGGTACCCACTGTAGACGGTCATCAGAACGGGTCAACCAGGTGAGCCAGCCGGTCGAGCCCGTGCCTGAGACGGCCGACCAGCCCCGGCTGGTCGCTGTCCGGCAGCCCGGCGACGGCCGCCATCACCGTCGCCGGCGGCGCGTCGGCGATCATGGTGTAAACCAGGCCGTGCCCCGCCCAGGCGACCGAATGGCCGGAGACGTAGACCCGACGGCCGTCCAGGCTCATCGGCCGCCACCCCGGCATCGACGGCGCCAGCATGCCGCGCTGGACGAAGAGCGAGATGACATTGAGGCCGTCCGAGTACTCGAGGTCGGTCACCTGGCCGGTCCCGGTGCCGCTCCACGACGCCGCGTACAGCGGCAGGCTGCCCGACAAGGTCGCGGGCAACCGCCAGCCCTGGCCCGCCAGGGAGGTCAGCAGCGCGCCCGGGGAGCTGGCGGTGACCCAGGCCGGGCCGGACGCCGCGCTGACGGCGGCCGCGGCCGGGCGCCCCGCCAGCGCGCCGATCTGCACCTTGACGAACGCGTCGTCGCTGACCAGCTTGTCCGACGTATCGAAGACTTCGCGCCGCAGCGGCACCAGCGTCCGGCTGTCCAGCCAGAATCGCCCGGCCAGGGTGCCGTCGAACCGGTAAACCTCGATGATCGCGGCCACCCGTCCGTCCGCGGCGCCGGTGCCCCGGTACACGGCGACGTAGTGCTGGCCGAGCAGCGCCACCATCGCCTTGGTGACCCCGAAGACGCCGACCGGCGACTGGCCGCCGGACTCGTAGGAGACGGCGGAGGTCGCGCCGCTTGACGTCCGGACGAGCGTCAGCCCGCCGCCCTGGTGCCACACCTGGGAGACCATGGTCACAGTGCCGTCCACGCCCGACTGCGTGGTCAGCTCAACGCCCTGGTACGACGTTTCCTGGCCGGCCGCCGCGGCCTTGCCCAGCAGGCTCATGGCGAACGCCTGCTGGTTGGCGGCGACGTCGCTGAGCACCGTGACCGGCTCACCCGAGGTCCGCTGCACTTCGGCGACCGAGTTCCGTACCGCCGTGTCCGTCCTCGTCGGCGCGGTCGGGAGCGGACCGAGGGTCGAGTCTTCGCTGAGCGCGGTCACCGTCATCGCGTCCGCCCCCGCGACCGCGTGCTCGTGCCCGAGAATCGCCAGGACCGCCAGCACGCCGGGGATGGTCACCGTGACCGCAGCGCTGACGAGGAGTCCAAGGCGGCACCTCACGGCCTTGCCGCCTCCGCGCCCGCCCGCAGGAGTGACGCGCTGGCGGGGCCCTTCACGACTGCCTTCCCCGCCCCCTTAGCCCCTTTGGCCCCCTTGGCCCGCGTGGCGGCGGGGTCGGCGAACGGGACATCGCCTGACGTGATCGCGTGCTGAACGTCGAACACCTCAAGTTGCGGCGTGATCTGGGGCTCGTTGCCGGACGGCGTGCCTCCCATGCCGAAGGCGGCCGCACCGACCCCGACCACGACCAGCGACATCGCGCCCCACATCGCGTAGCGGCCGCGCCGACGTCGCGCGCGCCGACCAGGCCGCCGCTCCAGCGGCCGTGCCGCCACCAGGCCGCCGGGGGCGCCGGCGGTGACCGGGCATCCAGGGCCGACCATCGCCAGCAGCCGGCTGGTTACCTCGTCCGCGCCGTCAAGGTCGCCCAGGGTCCGCAGTTCGCGCTTGAGCTCGCGCAACTGGGCGGCCTCGGTTTGGCAGGCAGCGCACCCCGCCAGGTGCGCGGTGGCCCGGTCAAGCTCCACGCCGCCAAGCTCGCCGTCGATCAGGGCCGAGATCAGGTTCCCAAGATGGCTCATCGGTCCCGCACCCGCCGTTCCCGGTGCGCGAGGGCCGCGCGCAGCTGCGCGCGGCCGCGGTGGATGCGGCTGCGCACCGTGCCGAGCTTCACGCCCATGGTGGCCGCGATCTCCTCATAGGAGAACCCCTCGATGTCGCAGAGCACCACCGCCGCCCGGTAATCCGGCGGCAGCGCCTGCAGCGCCGCCTGAATGTCACCGTCGAGATGGGTGTCGTCCCACGCCTGCGCGGGCGACACCTCGTTGCCGGGGAACCGCTGCGCGATCTCATCGCCGAGGCCCTCGAACCGGATCCGCTGCCGCCGCCGCGCTCCGTCGAGGAAAAGGTTGGTGGTGATCCGGTGCAGCCAGCCCTCGAAGGTACCGGGCGTGTAGCTGCCGAGGGAGCGGAAGACCCGGACGAAGACCTCCTGGGTCAGGTCCTCGGCGTCGTGCTGGTTGCCGGTGAGCCGGTAGGCGAGGCGGTAGACGCGGGTCGAATGAGCGCGCACGATCTCGTCCCAGCTGGGCGGCGCCCACTGGACCTCCGCGTCCGCGTCCTGACCACCTTGTCCGGTGATCACCGGTTCTGTCACCAGGGAGAGGCTCTCACTCATCGACTATCTAACGGTCCCCTCTAGCATAAGGTTCCGCCGACCAGCAGCATAAGGTTCCGCAGACCAGCGAAATTGGCTAGGCTCACGGGCGTAGGCACGTCCGCTGTTTTTCCTCATCGAACGCGCCCACCCGGGGGTTAATAGTGCTTCGTTAAGGGGGCCCAGTCATCGACTACGACGAGGCGGCTCAGGTGGCTGAGGACGAGCCGCTGCTCACCGCCCGAGCCAACGCCGCCGACCTTGGCGGCACGGAGCCGGTCGCGCCCGCCGCCGGCGCCGCGCTGAGGTTCCTCGCGACCGCCATCGGCGCGCGCGCCGTGGTCGAGATCGGCACCGGCTGCGGGAGTTCAGGCATCTGGCTGCTGCGCGGCATGCGCCCCGGCGCCGTGCTGACCAGCGTCGACACCGAGCCCGAGTATCACCGGTTGGCGCGCAAGGCGTTCGGGCAGGCCGGCTTCGCCACCAACCAGGCCCGCCTCATACTCGGCCGCGCGCTTGACGTGCTGCCACGGCTCTCCGACGGCGCTTACGACCTGGTCTTCTGCGACGCGGACCAGGCGCACTACCCGGACTACCTGACCGCCGGGCTGCGACTGCTCCGCGTCGGCGGCATCGTCGTCTTCAACGACGCACTGCCGCCGAGCGCGGGGCCGGCCGAGGATGGCGCGAGCGAACTGGCCGACATGGTGGCAGCCGACGAGCGTCTAGTACCGCTCCTGCTGCCCATCGCGGGCGGCATACTCGCAGCAATCAAGAGATAAAACAAATCAATCATCCCGAACGGACGCGTGGCTCCACGTCACTAGGTCACGATTCGCGGCGACAGCCCAGCCGATGATGCGGCCGCTAGCCGACCACCTCCTGCAGTGCGGCGCCAAGCTTCGCGGCCTCGTCGGCGGACAACTCGACAACGAGCCTGCCGCCGCCCTCAAGCGGGACGCGCATCACAATGCCACGGCC
>Ga0302325_10025136_pt1 | contig 12378 bp, 13 predicted proteins | sample Palsa_T0_2_FD_201948 | JGI IMG/M metagenome (GOLD analysis project Ga0302325, IMG submission 201948) | Peat permafrost microbial communities from Stordalen Mire near Abisko, Sweden - Palsa_T0_2 | ecosystem: Environmental > Terrestrial > Soil > Palsa > Peat permafrost | place: Sweden: Abisko...
CCAGGGTGGTCTTGCCGGCGCCGTTGGGGCCCAAGAGCGCGTAGATCTCGCCCGGCCGCACCTCCAGGCTGACGCCTTTCAGCACCTGTCGGGGGCCGAAGGCGTGGCGGACGTCCCTTGCGGTGAGAATAGGGCCGGTGCGGCCTGGGTTCACGCCGCCGCCTTGCGCCCCGAGAACAGGCTGCGGGCGAAGACGGCGAGGCGCCCGTCGCAGCCGGCGCGCGCCAGCGCCTCGTCGGCGGCCTCCAGATGGGTCTCGATCGCGGCGACGGCGGCTCTGGGGCCCAGGGCCGAGACCACGGTGGTCATGCCGGCGTCCTTGCCCACGTCCTTGCCGACGTGCTCGCCGCCCTCCTCGACGTCGATCAGGTCGTCGCGGATCTGGAAGGCGAGGCCAAGGCGGCGGGCGAACTCGCCCAGCTCCCGGCGCGCCTCCGGCGAGGCCCCGCCGATCCGGGCGCCGGCCTCGGCTGCGGCCATCATCAGCACCCCGGTCTTGCGGTGATTGAGCGCGTCGAGCTCGGCGACGGTGCGCGGACGGTTGCGCTCGGCCAGGTCCAGCGCCTGGCCGGCGACGAGGCCGGAAAAGCCTACCGCCTCGGCAAGGCTGACCACCAGGGCGCTGCGGTCCTCCGCGGCCAGTCCCTCGTCGGCGGCGATGACGCCGAAAGCCCGGGTCAGGAGGCCCACCGAGGCTAAGATCGCATCGGCCTCGCCGTAGACCCGGTGGGTGGTCGGACGGCCGCGGCGCAGGCGCGCATCGTCCATCGAGGGCAGGTCGTCCAGCACCAGCGAGGCGGCGTGGACCATCTCCATGGCGCAGGCCATGTCCAGCGCCCGCCCGACCGGGGCGCCGAACGCCTCGGCGCAGAGCAGGGTGAGCAGCGGGCGGAAGCGCTTGCCGGGCGCCAGCAGCGCGTAGTGCGCAGCCTCGCCGAGGCGCCCCGGCTCCTCGTCGGGCGGCGGGATCAATTCGGCGAGACGCCGATCGACCTGCAGACGCAACGCCTCGACGGAGTGGAGAAAGATGCCGGTGTCGTCCATGCGCCCCCTCTGACGCCAGCGAACTCTCGCCCACGAGTCTGGCCGAAATCTGAAAGGCTTATCGAACCGCGTCAACCCGAAGGCCGATGTCAGGGTCGATTGAGCTTATCTGCCCTTCTATGACGCCGCCGCAAAAATTGCGCCACCGCCCAGGCATGAGAATCGTGACGTAGTTGCGCAACGGCCTCCATCGGGTCGAGCCAGACCAGGGTGTGGTCGTCCTCGATCTTCAGCTCCGGCGCCCTGCCGAGGAACTCCGCCTCGAAGAGCGCCTGGCGGTTGTTGAAAGCTTCGCCGTCCGTGTTGATAAAGTACTGGTCGGCGTGGCCGAGCCGCTCGCCGGCCTGGACCGAGAGGCCGGTTTCCTCGCCGAATTCGCGCCGCAAGGCCGCCACGTCGTCCTCGCCCGGATCGATGGCGCCGCCCGGCAGGTCATGCCAGGCGGCGTGGCCAGGTTTCAGAACTGTAACCGCCGCGATGCGGCCGCCCTGCTCCAGCACCCCGAACGCCGCCGGCCGGTCGCGGTAGATCAACGACGGGTGCGGATCGCCGAACTGGGGCGTGGTCATCAGTCGTCGCCATAGAGGCTGTCGTAGGGGTCGACCCTGCCTGAGGCGACGTCGGGCACGCCGATCTCCGGGTTGTAGCCCACCTTGCCATCGGCGCTGGCCCGCCAGGCGAGGATGATTTCGTCGCGCAGTTCGGCGGCCCCGGCGGCGACCCGGCCGGTGGTGAACGCCACCCCGCTGGCCACGCCCGGCTGGAAGGCGCCGGCCTTCTGCAGCTCGTAGAACGGGACGATGGTCTTCCAGTCGTCCATCAGGTAGGCGCCCACCCGCTGCTCGATCGGGCAGGCGCAGTCCTGGAACGGCGCCATCCCCGCCCGCACCGCCTCAGGGGTGACAACCTGGCGGACATAGAGGCCCTCCCAGGGCACGTGCACTCGGTCCTCGGTATAGCCGTTGGGGTTCGGGAACGGACCCCAGCCGTTGAAGTGGATCGAGGCGTGCAGCGGCATGCTGCCGTCGCCGACGAAGTGCGACAATAGGCCTATGTCGATCAGGATCTGCTGCTCGCGGCGGGCCCTATCGCCGGCCAGCCAGGCCCGGTGCTGCGGGTTGGGCGAGAGCCGGGCGCCCGCGTCCTCCACCCGCCAGTAAGTGAAATCCTTCACCAGCTGTTGCCAGTCGGCCACGATCGAATAGGGCAGATAGCCCTGTTTCCACGAGGTCGTGCCCGCGGCGCGCAGCGCCGTCTCATAGTCGTCGCGGGTCAGCGGCAGGGCGGTGAGCGGCAGCACGCCGGCCACCTTGCCGTCGTCGTCGCCGTCGACGAAGTGGCCGGGGTCGCGATCCGAGTCGTGGGTCTTGCCTGCGCCGCGGGAGCGGTCGGGCTCGCGGCTGTACTCGCCCACGGCGACGGCGGCCTCGTGGGAGCGGACGAAAGCCGGCAGGTCCGGCGGCAGGGCGTCCACCGCCGCCTCGCCGATCATCCGGTGACCGCTGGAGCCCCAGGCCAGCGCCTGGCCGGCGGCGGCCAGCGCGACGGCGGCGCCGAGCAGGACGGAACGCGTCATCTGGGCTCCTTGATCGGCAGCTCGGCCTCGAGGCGCGCCACCCAGGCGTCCACGGCCGGGTAGTCGGCCAGGGAGAAGCCGCCGTCGGCGGCGAAGCGGGTGTAGCCCACGAGGCAGATGTCGGCGAGGCTGAGCGCCTCGCCCACCAGATAGGGTCGCCCCGCCAGCGCCGCCTCCAGCCGCCGCAGCGCCGCCTCGGCGCCGGCGATCAGGCCGGGATCGAGCTCTTCGCGGGCCTTGCCCTGGAACTTCACCCGGAACCGCACCACCGCGACGTAGGGCTCGTGGCTGTACTGCTCCCAGAACAGCCACTCGAGCATCTTGGCCCGCTCGTAAGGATCGGACGGGATCAGCGCCGAGCCCTCGGCCAGGGTCAGGATGATGGCGTTGGACTGGGCGAGCGGGCGGCCGTCCGCCAGCACCACGGTCGGGACCTGCCCGGCGGGGTTGATGGCGAGGAACTGCGGCGTCCGCGTCTCGCGCTTGACCACGTCGACGTCGATCCAGGTGAAGGGGATCCCGAGCCTCTGGGCCGTCCACTTCACCTTCAGGCAGTTGCCGGAGATCGGATCGCCGTAGATCGTGATCATGCGCCCTCGCCCGGCCCGCGCCGCGAGACGTCCGTTACGGCGCCGCGGCGGGCAAGGCGAGAGGGAACCAGCCCCGCGGCGCTAAGGCGCCTGCCCGACCAGCCAGGTGCTGCGGCCACGCACCGGATAGGGCGAGCCGTCGCGGTGCAGATAGGCGGTGACTCGCGGCTCGGCGATCATGTCGATGTCTGGATAGACGCAGCGGTCGTGCTCGGGATCGCGGGTCCCGATCTCCAGCACCACCGCGTCGCGGCCGGAGTTGTTGACCAGGTGGTGGCCGTCGGGATCGCCGGCCTTGAACGCGGCTGCGTCGCCGGCGCGCAGCAGCTCCTCGCCGGCGTCGGTGACCAGCGTCACCTCGCCCTCCAGCACGAACACCAGCTCGTCCTCATGGCTGTGCCAGTGCCGCTGGCTGGACCAGACGCCGGGCGCCAGCCGCGTCAGGTTGACCCCGAACTGGGTCAGCCCGGCGGCGTTGCCCAGCCGCTGCCACACCTGCCCCCGCGGCCGCTCGTCGAACGGCGGCGGATAGTTTGAGCCGCTTTCGCGAGGGATGGACGCCAGGTCGAGCTTCTTCATGTCTGCAGGCTCCGCCAATCGACTGTGGCGGCAGCCTAGACGCAGGCCAGGCTCGCATTTGTCAGCAGGCGTCGGGCTGCACGCCGGCGGCCAAGTTTGCTACCGTGCGACGATGCCCCGGCTCAACAGGAAGCAGCGCGTGGATCGGATGATCCAGATCGGCCTGGCCGCGGCGGTCGTCCTCTACATCGTCGTCGGCCTCGTGTTCGCCGTCGTCCACCCGCGCCTGACGCCGGAAGAGGAGATCATCGCCGTCAACACCAACCACCGGTGCGGCGCCAAGAGCGTCATCGGCGACATCCTCTTCTGGCCGATCTACGTCGACCAGTACTTCACCGGCGTCTTCGACACCTGCCGCCGGACCCTGGCCGCACCTTGACATACTGACATACCGCTCACACCTTCCCGGCATGACCGAGCGCACCACCGTCCGCCTGCCCGGCGAGTTGCTGACCCGCGCCAAGCGCAAGGCGGCGGCCGAGGGCCGCACCCTGACCTCGCTGATCGAGGAGGGCCTGCGCCGCGTGGTGGCCGAGAAGCCCGCGCCGCGGGAGCGCGTGCCGGTTCGGATCAGCAAGGCCAAAGGCGGCTTCGCGCCGGGAATCGCCAGCCTCAAGGACGTCGAGGAGCTCGAGGACCGCGAGTACGTCGAGCGACTCTACCGGCTCTGATGGACCTGCCGGACGTCAACGTCCTGGTCTATGCCTTCCGTAACGACCTGCCGCAGCATCCAGCCAGCCGCTCGTGGCTTGATCGGGTGATCGCCGCGGAAGCTCGGTTCGGCATGTCGGCCCTCGCGCTCAGCGCCGTAATCCGCATCACGACCAACCGGCGCCTGTTTCGCCAGCCTAGCACCCACGCCGAGGCGTTCGGCTTCTGCCAGGACCTGATGGCCCAGCCCAATTGTCAGCTGGTCGAGCCGGGCGAGCGCCACTGGGGCATCTTCCGCCGCCTCTGCCTGGAGGCGAACATCACCGGGAGCGACGTGACCGACGCCTGGTACGCCGCCCTCGCCATCGAACACGGCTGCGACTGGATCACCTTCGACCGCGGCTTCGCCAGGTTCTCGGGACTGAGATGGCGGTCGCCGGATGCGTGAGCGTCGACCACTCCCGCCAGAGGCGATGAAGGCGGCGCGGCGCGGGGAGCTTGTCGCCGTCGGCAAGCTCGATCAGCTTCTCGCGAGTCTGGCGGAGGACTGACGTAGCGGTTGAAATCGACGCTACGGCCGCTAGAAAGCTCGTACAGCCGTTTCGGTTCCGTTACCATAAGTACCTACCAGCCACCCCTTTCGCGGCCGTCCACGGGCCCCCAGGGGCCGGGAAATGGCATCCGGCAGCGAGCCGCGGCCGCTGGCTTCCACGAACGCCCACGAACTGCCCTCTGGCGAAGCGCCGACGCCGGGTCGCGGATAGCCCCATCCCGCAGAATATCTGAATCCCTGCCGATGAAAAACCGGCGCTCGCCGCGCCTCGGCGCGGGGCCCGGACGTTGACTTATCCGGGCGCGCCGAGCATCCATGCCACCCGCGAAATGGGCGAGCCCGCGTCTTCTGGGCGTGGCGCGCCAAGGCCCCGCCGGGCCCTTTCTGGGAGCGCCGCTCCTGCCATCCATGGATGATCTATGACCGCCAGCCTGTCCCTCGGCTTCGCCTTAAGTTTCGACGACCTTCACCACCGTGAAGGGCTGGCGAGGCTCGACGGTCGCTTCCTGGACTTTCTCGGCGAGCGGGACGGCGAGCTGCGCCAGCGGCTGGAGGCGGCGCGGCTGGCGCCGGGCGAGGTGAAGGGCGAGGCCGAGTCGGAGCTGCTGATCGCGCTGGCGCCGGTGCTGGAGGACTTCATCGGCGTCCTGTTCGGCGTCGAGGCCGAACTCGGCGCGTCGCGGCAGGCGCGGGTCGATCTGGCGCCGATCTTCGAGGTCAAACGGCAGTTCGTGCAGCGGCGGGCGGTGCGCAAGCACGGCGCCGAGGCCGCCAGCCTCGACGGCGCGGCGCTGCGGTCGGCGCTGGAGCCGCGCCTGGGCGGGCCGCTCACCGAGCTGAGCTTCGCCACGGCGGTCGAGCACTGGCTGGCCGACGAGGCGGCGCACGCCGAGGACCTGGACCTGGCGTCCCGCTACGCCGCCTGGGCGACCCTCAGCGAGGCCGGCCGGCAGGCGCACCATCACGGGGTGCTGTTCAAGGCGCCGGGCAAGGTCGACCCCCTGGCGCTGGTGCCGGTGATCGACGATCCGGTGGCCGGGGTGCCGGCGTTCGGGCTTTCGGCCTCCCACCGCCGGCGCCGCGAAGGCTTCGCCCTGACCGACCCCGGGACCGACGTGGTGGGCGCGCTGGACCAGGCCAACTACTGCATCTGGTGCCACAACCAGGGCAAGGACAGCTGCTCCAAGGGCCTGAAGGAGAAGTCCGGCGAGTTCAAGAAGAGCCCGTTCGGCGTCACCCTCGCCGGCTGCCCGCTTGAAGAGAAAATCTCGGAGATGAACCTGACGGCGGCGGGCGGCCTGAGCATCGGCTCGCTGGCCATCGCCATCGTCGACAACCCGATGGTCGCCGCCACCGGCCACCGCATCTGCAACGACTGCATGAAGTCGTGCATCTTCCAGAAGCAGGACCCGGTGGACATTCCCCAGGTCGAGACCCGGGTGCTGAAGGACGTGCTGGCCCTGCCGTGGGGCTTCGAGATCTATTCGCTGCTGAGCCGCTGGAACCCGCTCAACCTGGAGCGGCCCCTGCCCCGCCCGGCCAGCGGCAAGACCGTGTTGGTGGTGGGCCTGGGCCCGGCCGGCTTCACCCTCGCCCACCATCTGATCAACGACGGTCACGCCGTGGTGGCGATCGACGGGCTGAAGATCGAGCCGCTGGACGCCACGGTGTCGGGCGTCGACCCGTTTGGGGCGCGCACGCCGTTCGAGCCGGTGCGCGACTTCGAGCAGCTGAAGGAGCCGCTGGGCTCGCGGGTGATGGCCGGTTTCGGCGGGGTCGCCGAGTACGGCATCACCGTCCGCTGGGACAAGAACTTCCTCAAGGTGGTGCGGCTGCTGCTGGAGCGGCGGGCGGAGTTCAAGATGTTCGGCGGGGTGCGCTTCGGCGGCACGCTGACCATCGAGGCCGCCTTCGAGCTCGGCTTCGACCACATCGCGCTCTGCGCCGGCGCCGGGCGCCCGACCATCGTCGGCATGGCCAACGGTCTCGCCCCCGGCGTGCGCCAGGCCTCGGATTTCTTGATGGCGCTGCAGCTGACCGGCGCGGCCAAGACCGACAGCATCGCCAACCTGCAGGTGCGCCTGCCGGTGGCCGTGATCGGCGGCGGCCTCACCGCCATCGACACGGCCACCGAGGCGCTGGCCTACTATCCGCTGCAGGTGGAGAAGTTCCTCGCCCGCCACGAGGCGCTGGTCGCCGAGCGCGGGGTGGCCGCCATCGAGGCCGGCTGGACGGCCCAGGAACGGGAGATCGCCGGCGAGTTCCTGGCGCACGCCAGGGCCATCCGCGCTGAGCGGACCGCGGCGGCTCGGGAGGGCCGGCCGGCCCGGACCCTCGAGCTGTTGCGCGGCTGGGGCGGCGCCACCATCTGCTACCGCCGCCGGCTGATCGACTCCCCCAGCTACACCCTGAACCACGAGGAGGTGGCCAAGGCGCTGGAGGAAGGCATCCGCTTCGCCGAGGGCCTGACGCCGCTGGCGGTGGTGGTCGACGAGCACGGCCACGCCCAGGCGCTGAAGGTCGGCCTCGACCGGCCGCAGGGCAACGCGGCCGAGGAGTTCGCCACCGAGCAGACCTTGCCGGCCAAGACCATCCTGGTGGCCGCCGGCACCCAGCCGAACACGGTGCTCGGCCGCGAGGATCCGGGGAGCGTGGCGATCAACGGCCGTTACTTCCAGGCTTTCGACGAGTCCGGCGCGCCGGTGACGCCCGAGCCGCTGACCAAGCCGGCGCAGGTGCAGGTGCTAATGAGCCTGCGCCCGGACGGCCGCGCGGTGAGCTTCTTCGGCGACCTGCACCCCTCGTTCGCCGGCAATGTGGTCAAGGCGATGTCCAGCGCCAAGCAGGGCTATCCGGTGGTGAGCCGCATGCTGGCGCGGACCGGCGCGGCTGGCCGCTCCCCGACGGCGCTGTTCACCCATCTGGACGGCGAGCTGCGCGCCACGGTGCATGAGGTGGTCCGCCTGACGCCCACCATCGTCGAGGTGGTCGTCAAGGCGCCGATGGCCGCCCGCGCCTTCCTGCCCGGCCAGTTCTACCGCTTGCAGAACTTCGAGACGCTGGCGCCGGCGAGCGACGGCTCTCGGCTGGCGATGGAGGGCCTGGCGCTGACCGGCGCCTGGACCGACAAGGCCGCGGGGCTGCTCTCCACCATCGTGCTGGAGATGGGCGGCTCGTCCGACCTCTGCGCCCAGCTGCGGCCCGGCGAGCCGGTGATCCTGATGGGGCCGACCGGCCACGCCACCGAGATTCCCGAGGGCGAGACGGTGCTGCTGATCGGCGGCGGCCTCGGCAACGCGGTGCTGTTCTCCATCGGCCAGGCGATGCGGGCCAAGGGCTGCAAGGTGATCTACTTCGCCGGCTACAAGCGCGCCGTCGATCGCTACAAGGTCGGCGAGATCGAGCGCGCCGCCGATACGATCGTCTGGTGCTGCGACGAGGCCCCGGGCTTCACGCCCGACCGGCCCGGCGACCTCGCCTTCGTCGGCAACATCGTCCAGGCCATCGACGCCTACGGCCGCGGCGCGCTGGGGCCGGCGCCGATCTCGCTGGCCGACGTCGACCGGATCATCGCCATCGGCTCCGACGGCATGATGAACGCCGTGGCCCAGGCCCGCCACGGCGTCCTCGCCGCCCACCTCAAGCCCGGCCACAAGGGCGTCGGCTCGATCAACTCGCCGATGCAATGCATGATGAAGGAGATCTGCGCCCAGTGCCTGCAGCTGCACCGCGACCCGGCCACCGGGGTCGAGAGCGTGGTGTTCTCCTGCTTCAACCAGGACCAGGACCTCGACCGGGTGCGGTTCGCCAATCTGAAGGACCGCCTGTCGCAGAACAGCGTCCAGGAAAAGCTGACCCGCCACTGGATCGACCGCTCGCTGCGGGTGCTGGGGCTGCGCGCCCGCCAGGCGGCGGAGTAGGCGGGCGCCCGCCAACCTCTTTTGTCATCCCGGCCGGAAGCTCCCGCAGGGAGCTGGAGAGCTGGGATCTACTGTCGCGACGCTCGGGAAGTAGGTCCCGGATAAGCCGCTGGCGCGGCTTTCCGGGATGACAATGCTCTTAAGGGATCACCCGGAACCTCGCCCCGCAGGACCCCGGCCCGCGAACTCAGATGTCCCCGCCCAGGTCCGGCGCCGATCCTGGGGCGCGGGCGGTGTGGATGCCGCACTCGGTCTTCTGCGAGCCGGCCCAGCGGCCGGAGCGGACGTCGGCGCCCTGCTCCACCGGGCTGGTGCAGGGCCAGCAGCCGATCGAGGGGTAGCCGAAGGCCACCAGCGGATGCTCCGGCAGGTCGTGCTCGGCGGCGTAGGCCTCGAGCTCGGGCTTCGACCAGTTGGCCAGCGGGTTGAACTTCAGCTTGCCGTCGGCCGCCTCGACCACCGGCAGGCGCAGCCGGTCGCCGCCGTGGAAGCGCTTGCGGCCGGTGATCCAGGCCGAGAAGCCTGAGAGCGCAGCGTCCAGCGGGATCACCTTGCGGATGTGGCAGCAGGCGTCGGTGTCGGTCTTCCAGAGGTCGGCGCTGGGATCGCCCACCGCCAGGTCCTCGAAGCGGGGGCGAAGGTCGCGCACGTCAGTGAGGCCCAGCCGCGTGGCCAGTTGCTGGCGGTAGTCCAGGGTCTGGCCGAACAGCATGCCGGTGTCGAGGAACAGCACCGGGATGTCGGGCTTCACCTGCGCCGCCAGGTGCAGCAGCACTGCCGATTCCGCGCCGAACGAGGAGACCAGCGCCAGCTGGTCGCCGAAGTGGTCCACCGCGGCCCGGATGATCCGCGCCGGGCTGGCGTTGCGCAGCTCGGCGTCCAGCCGGCGCGCCAGCGAGACCGCGAAGTCGGTGTCGTCCAAGGCGAGGCTCATGAGCCGCGCTCCTCGAAGGCCGGGGCCAGGTGGTCGGCGGCGCGCTGGTAGACGTGGCGGAATCTGCCCACGGCGTGGGTCCACTCGTCGGGGGTCGAGCCGTCGGCCGGCTCGAAGGCGTCGAAGCCGCAGCGCACCATGAAGCGCGCCTGCTCGCGCAGCACGTCCCCCACCGCCCGCACCTCGCCGGCGTAGCCGAACCGCTCTCGCAGCAGGCTGGCCGAGGAATAGGCCTGACCCTGGGCGAACTTGGGGAACACCAGCGCCACCACGGAGATGCGCGGCAGGTCGTAGGCCAGGTCCTCCACCGCCTCCAGCGCTTCGACGCGGACGCCGACGTGGCGGCCTTCGCCGAGCAGCCGCTCGCCCTCCTGCAGGAAGCGGGTCAGCGAGACGATCACCTCGCCGTGCGGGACCCCGGCATCGTCGGCGACGGCGGTGTAGGGGTCCTCGGCCAGCTCCGCGCGGCCGTCCCGCCACCTAATGAGCGTCGGCATAGACGGCCTCCTTGAACGGGGCGAGGCCCACGCGCCGATAGGTGTCCAGGAACCGCTCGCCGTCGCTGCGTTCGCGCAGGTAGACGTCGACCAGTTCGTCGATGGCGGGGGCGACGCGGCCGGCGGGCAGCGCCGGGCCGAGGATCTTGCCCACCTCGGCGTCCTCGGCGGCCGAGCCGCCGAGGGTGAGCTGGTAGAACTCCTCGCCCTTCTTATCGACGCCCAGGATGCCGATGTGGGCCACGTGGTGGTGGCCGCAGGCGTTGATGCAGCCGCTGATCTTGATCTTCAGCTCGCCGATCCGTTCGGCCCGCTCGGGGTCGGCGAAGGTCTCGGCGATAGCCTGGGCGATCGGGATCGCCCGGGCGTTGGCCAGCGCGCAATAGTCCAGCCCCGGGCAGGCGATGATGTCGGTGATCAGGTTGGAGTTGGCGGTGGCGAGGCCCGCCTGGGCCAGGGCGGCGTGCACCTCGGCCAGGTCGTCCAGCTTCACGTGCGGCAAGACGAGGTTCTGCTCGTGGGTCACCCGGATGTCGCCGAGGCCCCAGCGCTCGGCGATGTCGGCCAGCGCGTCCATCTGCTCGGCGCTGATGTCGCCGGGGGTCTCGCCGATGGCCTTCAGCGCCACCTCGACGATGGCATAGCCGCTCTTCTTGTGGGGCCGCAGGTTGTTGCGGGCGAAGCGGGCGAAGGCGGGGCTGGCCTGCTTGGCGGTTTCGAACCGGGTCGACCGGGCCGGCAGGGCCTCGAACGCCACCGGGGTGAAGGCGCCGCGGATGCGGGCCAGCTCGGTGTCCGGCAGGTCGCCGGCCGGCCCGATCTTCTCCCACTCGGCCTCGACCTGGCGGGCGAATTCCGCCGCGCCCAGGGTGGCGACCAGGATCTTGATCCGGGCCTTGTTCTTGTTGTCGCGCTTTCCCAGCCGGTTGTAGACCCGCAGGATCGCCTGCAGGTACGAGAACAGCCGCGTCGCCGGCAGGAACTCGCGGATCAGCGGGCCGATGTAGGGCGTGCGGCCGAGGCCGCCGCCGACGAACACCTTGAAGCCCAGGGCGCCGTCGTCGCCGCGCGCCACATAGAGGCCGATGTCGTGGGTCCGCGTCGCCACCCGGTCGGCGTCCGGCGAAGCGTTGACCGCGATCTTGAACTTGCGCGGCAGGAAGGAGAACTCGGGGTGGAAGGTCGACCACTGGCGGATCGCCTCCGACCAGACCCGCGGATCGTCCAACTCGCTGGAGTCGGCGCCGGCGTAGGGGTCGGCGGTGACGTTGCGGATGCAGTTGCCGCTGGTCTGGATGGCGTGCATCCCGACCTCGGCCAGGTCGCGCAGGATGTCGGCCGCGTCGCGCAGCTTGATCCAGTGGAACTGGATGTTGGTGCGGGTGGTGAGGTGGCCGTAGCCCTTGTCGTAGGTCCGCGCGACGTGCGCCAGCCGCCGCAGCTGCACGGGGTTGAGGCTACCATAGGGGATGGCGACCCGTAGCATGTAAGCGTGGAGCTGCAGGTAGAGGCCGTTCATCAGCCGCAGCGGCTTGAACTGGTCCTCGGTGAGCTCGCCCGACAGGCGCCGCGCGGCCTGCTCGCGGAATTCCGCGACCCGGTCGGCGAGCATCTCGCGGTCGATGGCGTCGTACGCATACATTTCGGCGCCCTCCCTACTTGCGTCTGATCAGATCGACCCGGCCCTTGGAGCGGGCCGCGCCGGAAGCGTGCAGCAGAATCTCGATGGCCTCGCCGCCCTCGGCCTGCTTGCCGTGGTCGTGCCGGTTGGTGGGACCGAGCGCCCGCAGCCGCTCGCGGTAGCTGATCGGGGCCCAGCCGCCGTCCACCGGCGCCACGTCGATCAGATAGGGCTCCACCAGCTCGGTGACCTTGGTCTTGGCGTGCGCCTCGGCGGCCAGCGCCGCCGCGTCGTCGTCGATCAGGTCCGCCTCGGCGAACTGCGGCGTCCAGCGGCCTTGGCTGAGGAACACGACCTCGCCGTCGTCCAGGCGATTGGCGGTGAGGGCTTTCATCCGTTCCTCCCTCCCCCCA
>Ga0302325_10025137_pt1 | contig 12378 bp, 10 predicted proteins | sample Palsa_T0_2_FD_201948 | JGI IMG/M metagenome (GOLD analysis project Ga0302325, IMG submission 201948) | Peat permafrost microbial communities from Stordalen Mire near Abisko, Sweden - Palsa_T0_2 | ecosystem: Environmental > Terrestrial > Soil > Palsa > Peat permafrost | place: Sweden: Abisko...
CGGCGGTGTTCGAGCAGGTCCACGAGGGCCTCACGGCGGCGCTCGGCTCGCTGGACTCCGGGGGAGACGACATTCCCGGCCCGTCAGGCACCGGTGGAATCTCAGACGCTCCCGTCACGCCGGGCTACTGAACGACAGGGCGGCCGCTGCATGGGCACGCGGAGACGGCTGGACGCCGAACTGGTCAGGCGGGGACTGGCGCGATCCCGTGAGCACGCGGCTGAGCTGGTCACGGTCGGCCGCGTGGTCGTGGGTGGCCAGGTGGCTGGCAAGCCCGCCACCCAGGTGGCACCGGACGACCCGATCGCTATCCGGGATCTGCCCGGTGCGCCGGACTACGCATCGCGGGGCGGCCGGAAGCTGGCGGGCGCGCTGGCCGCCTTTCCCGGCCTCACCGTGGCCGGGCGGCGCTGCCTCGACGCGGGCGCGTCCACCGGTGGCTTCACCGACGTGCTACTCCGCGCCGGCGCCGCCGAGGTGGTCGCGGTGGACGTCGGCTACGGCCAGCTCGACTGGCGGCTGCGCAGCGACCCGCGGGTGACCGTGCTCGACCGGGTCAACGTGCGCCAGCTGGCGCCGGAGCAGGTCGCGCCGCCGCCGGGCCTGGTCACCGCGGACCTCTCCTTTATCTCGCTGACGCTGGTCCTGCCCGCGCTCACCACCTGCGCGAGCCCGGACGCCGACTTCGTGCTCCTGGTGAAACCGCAGTTCGAGGTGGGCAAGGGCCGGGTCGGCGCGGGAGGCGTGGTACGTGACCCGCAATTGCGGGCGGCCGCGGTGGACCGGGTGGCGTCCGCCGCGGCGGGCCTGGGTCTCGGGGCGGCGGGAATTACCGCAAGCCCGCTGCCGGGCCCGGCGGGAAACGTCGAGTATTTTCTCTGGCTGCGCGGGGGCGCACCGCCGCTGGACCACAGTCGCCTGGAGCAGGCCATCGCGGAAGGACCCGAGTGAACATCAAGCGCACCGTGCTCGTTGTGGCGCATACGGGCCGGCCCGAGGCGCGGTCCAGCGCGCGGCTGGTCGTGGAGATGCTCACGGCCGCCGGCGTCAACGTGCGGGTCCTCGCCTCGGAGGCGGCCGACCTGCGCTGCGCGGGCGCCGATGTGGTCCCGGCCACGCCCGAGGCCGCCGAGGATGCCGAGATGGTGATCGTCCTGGGCGGCGACGGCACCCTGCTGCGGGCCACCGAGATGGCCCGGCCGGCCGGCACGCCCATGCTTGGCGTGAACCTCGGTCATGTCGGCTTCCTGGCCGAGGCTGAGTCGGCTGACCTGCCGGACGCCGTCGAACGCGTCCTGAGCCGGCGTTACGCGGTGGAACGGCGGATGACGGTTGACGTCACCGTCCGGCAGAATGGCACCCTGACCGCGAAGACCTGGGCCCTTAACGAAGCTACCGTCGAGAAGGTCGCCCGCGAGCGGATGGTGGAGGTGGTCATCGAGATCGATGGCCGGCCGCTGTCGAGGTGGGGATGTGACGGCGTGGTGTGCGCGACCCCGACCGGCTCCACGGCGTACGCGTTTTCCGCGGGCGGGCCCGTGGTCTGGCCGGAGGTCGAGGCCCTGCTGCTGGTGCCGATCAGCGCGCACGCGCTGTTCGCGGGGCCGCTGGTCGTCTCACCGGACTCGGTGCTAGCGGTGGAGGTGATCGGCGGGTCCGGGGCCGGGCCGCAGCCGGGCCCGGACAGCGCCCAAAGTGATGCTTTCGCAGGCGTTCTGTGGTGCGATGGGCGTCGTAGGGTAGATCTCCCGCCCGGCGCCCGGATCGAGGTCCGGCGCGGCTCCGAGCCGGTGCTGCTGGCCCGGCTGCGCGGCGAGCAGGACGGTGCGGCGGGCGGGGCGCCGTTCACCGACCGGCTGGTCGCCAAGTTCGGCTTGCCGGTGACCGGCTGGCGCGGACAGCGGCCGGGCTGGAACGAGCCGGACACGGAACGGCCGGGCAGGGATCGGCCGGGCAGGGAACGGCCGGACAGGGAAGAGGAACCGCGCGCCCATGCTTGAGGAAGTCCGCATCACCGCCCTCGGCGTGATCGATGATGCCGTCCTCGAGTTGTCGCCCGGGTTCACCGTGGTGACCGGGGAGACCGGGGCGGGCAAGACCATGGTCGTGACCGGGCTTGACCTGATGTTCGGCGGTCGGGCCGACCCGGCCCGGGTCCGCCCGGGGGCGGAGCGGGCCACGGTCGAGGGCAGGCTGCGCATCGACCCCGCGGGCCACGTCGCCCAGCAGGTCAACGAGGCGGGCGGTGACCTGGACGACGACGGCGGCACCCTGATCGTCAGCCGGTCCGTGTCCGCCGAGGGGCGGTCCCGGGCCTACGCCGGCGGCCGCTCGGTACCGGTGTCGCTGCTCACCTACGTGGCCGATGACCTGGTGGCCGTGCATGGGCAGGCGGACCAGCAGCAGCTGCTCAGGCCCGCCCGGCAGCGCCAGGCCCTCGACCGGTTCGCCGGCCCGGGCCTGGCCACGGTGCTCGGTGACTACCAGCGGGCCTACCAGCGGCACCGCGAGATACGCGCCGAGCTGGCGGAACTGACCGGGCTGGCCCGGGAGCGCGGGCAGGAGGCCGAAGACCTGCGGCGGGGCCTGGCCGAGATCGAGCGGCTGGAGCCCGCCGAGGGGGAGGACACCGCCCTGCTGGCCGAGGAGGACCGGCTCGCGCACGCGGACGCCTTGCACGCAGCGGCCACCACCGCGCACGAGACCCTGCTCGGTGATCCGTCCAGCGGATCGTATGAGGCAGCGGACGCGGTGACCCTGCTCGGTGCGGCCCGCCAGGCGCTGGAGGCGGTAGCGGAGTACGACGCGTCGCTGGCCGGCCTGGCCGCCCGGCTGTCCGAGGCGGCCTACCTGGTCTCCGACGTGGCCGCCGAGCTGGCCTCCTATGTGCAGTCCGTGGACGCGGACCCGGGGCGGCTCGCGGCCGTCCAGGAACGCCGCGGCGACCTGACCCGGCTGATCCGCGCCTACGGCGTGGCGGCCGAGGGGCCGGCCAGCGGGGATCCGGCGGCCGGCGACCTGGGCGCGGTGCTCGCGTGGGCGAAGCAGGCCAGCAGCAGGCTCGCCGAGCTTGACGGCGACGATGACCGGATCACCGCCCTGGCCGAAGAGGAGGCACGAGTCGGCGGGACGGTGGCCGGCCTGGCCGGGCAGCTCACCGCGGCGCGCAAAGCGGCGGCTGAGCGCTTCTCGGCCGAGGTCACCACCGAGCTTTCCGCCCTGGCCATGCCGCACGCGAAGCTCACGGTGGCGGTGACGGAGGCGGGCGAGTTCGGCCCGCACGGCGCCGACGAGGTGGAGATCAGGCTCGCCGCTCACCCGGGCGCGCCGCCGCTGCCGCTGAGCAAAGGGGCGTCCGGCGGGGAGCTGTCCCGGGTCATGCTGGCCATCGAGGTCGTTTTCGCCGGGGCCGATCCGGTGCCGACGTTCGTGTTCGATGAAGTCGACGCCGGGGTGGGCGGCAAGGCGGCCGTGGAGATCGGGCGCCGGCTGGCCCGGCTGGCCCGGCTGGCCCAGGTCATCGTGGTCACCCATCTGCCCCAGGTGGCGGCGTTCGCGGACGCGCACCTGGTCGTGGAGAAGGCCGACGACGGGAGCGTCACCCGCAGCGGGGTCACCCGGCTGGACGAGGCGGGACGGCTGACCGAGCTGTCCCGGATGCTCGCCGGCCTGGAGGACTCGGAGTTCGGCCGGGCGCACGCCGGCGAGCTGCTGGCCGCGGCGGCGGCCGAGCGGGCCACCACCCCGGACCGGGCCAGGTGAGCCCCAGGGTCTGACGGGCGGGCCCGGAGGTTCACGGGTGGGCCCGGTGATGCCTCGTGTTGCTACGCCGCTGCGGTCCGTCTGGCAGGATGGACCACGAGATGGCTCCGTTCCCGAAAATTCCCAGATTGCACCGGAGCAGGCCTGATGACCTGGCCGGTGTGACGGGGCGGGCGCGCCTGGACCGGCGGACCAAGGACCTCACCACGCGGTTGTGCCCGGGCGAGATCGCCATCATCGACCACCAGGACCTGGACCGGGTCAGCGCCGACGCGCTGATCAGCCGGCAGGTGGCGGCCGTGATCAACGTGGCGCCCAGCATCAGCGGCCGGTACCCGAATCTCGGCCCCCAGCTCCTGGTGGAAGCCGGGGTCCCGCTCATCGATGACGTGGGGCCTGACGTGTTCACGCGGGTGGCCGAAGGGGACACTGTCCGGCTCGACGAGGAGGTCCTGCACCTGGGGGACGAGATCGTCGCCAAGGGCACGCTGCAGACCCCGGAATCCGTGGCCGCCGCCATGGCCGAGGCCAAGGCGGGTGTCGCCGCGCAGATCGAGGCTTTCGTGGTCAACACCCTGGAGTACATGAAGCACGAGGGCGCCCTGCTCATCGACGGGATCAAGGTGCCGGAGCTGCGCACGAAACTCGAGGGCAGGCACGCCCTCGTGGTCGTGCGGGGCTATCACCATCGCGAGGACCTGGTGACGCTGCGCACCTACATCCGCGAGTTCAAGCCGGTCATGGTCGGCGTGGACGGCGGTGCGGATGCGCTGCTCGATGCGGGCTACCAGCCCGACCTGATCGTGGGTGACATGGACTCAGTCTCCGACAAGGGCCTGACCTGCGGAGCGGAGCTGGTGGTGCACGCCTACCCGGACGGCCGGGCGCCCGGGATGGCGCGCATCGAGCGGCTGGGCCTGTCCGCGGTGCTCTGCCCGGCCGCGGGGACCAGCGAGGACGTGGCCCTGCAGATGGCCGACGAGAAGGGCGCCAGCCTGATCGTCGCGGTCGGCTCGCACAACACCCTGTCGGAGTTCCTCGACAAGGGCCGGTCGGGGATGGCGAGCACGTTCCTGACCAGGCTGCGGCTGGACAGCAAGCTGGTCGACGCCAAGGGCGTCAACCAGCTGTACCGGAGCCGGATCTCGGGCTGGTCCATGATGACCCTCGTGCTGGCCGCGCTGGCCGCTATCTTGGTGGCTGTCTCCACCTCGGAGGCCATGAGGGGGTTGCTCGACGCGCTGCTCGTGCAACTGGACATATTCAAGTTCTGGTTCACCGGATTGTTCTAGTGATTGATTTCCGCTATCACCTCGTCTCCATCGTCGCGGTCTTCCTGGCCTTGGCGGTGGGCGTCGTCCTCGGCTCGGCCGCCCTGAACGGCCCGGTCGTCGCCGGGCTGCGCAAGTCCGTGTCGACCCTGCGGCACGAAGAGGACAACCTGGGCTCGCAGAACCGGGCCCAGCGCGACCAGATCAAAAGTGATCAGGAGTGGGCGCAGGCGGCCGGGCCCGTCCTGCTCAGCCACCTGCTGGCCAGCGAGCGGGTCGTCATCGTCACGGCTCCCGGGGCCCCCGGCGCGGTGACCGACGGGGTCACCATGGCGCTGACCCAGGCGGGCGCCAAGATCACCGGCCAGGTCACCATCGAGGCCCCGTTCTTTGACACCGCCGCGAGCACCCGGAACACGCTGAGCCTGCTCACCCAGCGCCTGACGCCGGGCGGGATGAGCCTGCGGGACGGCACGGTGCAGGCCCAGGCGGCCGAGCTGATCGCCAGCGCGATCCTGACCCAGGACGGGCTCGGGCAGCCGGTGGCGGGCAGCCAGGACTCCACCGGCGCGTCGATCCTCAGCGGATTCGACACAGGAGGTTTCCTGAGCGTCAGCGCGCCATCCATAGTCCGTGCCACTCTGGCTGTCGTGATAATCCCGGCCAGCCCGCCCACCACGAACGACTCGAACCCGGCCAGCCAGGCCCTGGTGACCCTGAGCAAGGAACTGGGCATCGCCGGCCAGGCCACGGTCGTGGCCGGCTCGACGACCGGTTCCGGGCCGGGCAGCGCCATCCAGGTGATCAGGTCAGCCAGCTCGGCGGGCACCCTGTCCACCGTGGACGACGCCGACACCGCCAGCGGCCAGATCGTGGTCGCCCAGGCCCTGTATGAGGTGCTGGCCAAGGCGAAGCCAGGCAGCTACGGGACCGGGCCCGGGGCCAGCGCGGTCGGCCCGTCGCCGATGCCCACACCGTTGCCGACCGCCTCGCCGTCCGCATCGGCCCACGCGTCCGCCAGCCCGTCCGTATCGAGCCACGGATGAGCCGCGGCACCGGGCGGCGCACCGCGGCCGCCGCCATCGTCAGCGCCGGCCTGGCCGCTGCGGTGGCCCGCGCCAGCTACGGCGCCCTGACCCGGCGGCCGCCGGGCGGCGAGGGCACCTGGACCAGGACAAATCACCGCGGTGAACCGGTCACGCTGCTGGAAGGGCCGGCCGTGGCGGCCGCCGCCGTGACGGCGGCGGCCATCAGTCCCGGGCGGCCGGCCCGCGCGCGGGCCGCGCTGATCGCAGCCGGGATCGGGGCCGGCGCGCTGGGCGGGTATGACGATCTCGCGGGCAGCGGGGACCGCCGTGGCTTCCGCGGCCATCTCGGCGCACTGGCCCACGGCGAGGTGACCACCGGGGCCGTGAAGATCGGCGGCATCGGGGCGACCGGCCTCGCGGCGGCCGCACTGCTGGGCGGCTCGCCGGTGGATGTGGCGCTGAACGCCGGGCTCACCGCCGGATCGGCCAACCTGCTCAACCTGTTCGACCTGCGGCCCGGGCGCGCCGTCAAAGTGGCCCTGGGGGCGGCCGGGCTGCTCGCGGTGAGCGGCTCCGGTGCCACCAGCGCCGTGGCCGCGCCGGCGGGTGCGGCCCTGGCGCTGCTCCCCGAGGACCTCGCCGAGCGGGCCATGCTGGGCGACGCGGGCGCGAACGCGCTGGGGGCCATGCTCGGCCTCGCGGCGGCGGCCAGCCTGCGGCGGCCGGCCAGGATCGCCGTGCTGGCCGCGATCACCGGCCTCACCGCGGCCAGCGAGGTGGTCAGCTTCACCAAGGTGATCGAGCGGACGCCGCCGCTGCGCTGGCTGGACATGTTCGGCCGCAGGCCGGTCGCGGGATCATCCGCTCCGGCCGACGATGGCATGAACGGTGCGGATTCCCGTTCGGCGGCAGCGTCCTGGGGTGAGGCCCACCCGAAACCCGCGTCCCAGGCCGCTGCCAGCGGGCAGTGACCGGGCCGGAGGCGCCGGCGACCGAGCCTGGTCCGGTGCGGCAGGCCGGCCGGGGAATCGGCCGGGCGGCGGTCCTCATCGGGGTGATCACCGTCCTGGCCAACCTGGTCGGGTTCGGCCGCCAGCTCGTCTTCGCCCACACCGTCGGCAACAGCTGCCTCGGCACCGCCTACGCGACCGCCAACCAGGTGCCGAACATCATCTACGACATCGTCCTGGGCGGCGCCCTGACCAGCGCCGTGGTCCCGGTGCTGGCCGGTCCCGTGGCGCGCCGGATGGTGGGCGGCCGGGACGCCGCGGCCGAGGCGAACCAGATCGCCTCGGCTCTGCTCACGTGGACGATCCTGCTGCTCGCCCCGGTCAGCGTCCTCATCGCGGTGATATCGGGGCCGCTGGTGTCCGTGCTGCTGTCCGGGGCGCACGGCTGCGGCCTGACGGCCATCGTCGCGGTCAGCACCCGGATGCTGGCCGTGTTCGCCCCGCAGATCATGCTCTACGGCCTGGCCGTGGTGCTGTACGGCATCCTGCAGGCGCACGGCCGCTTCACGGCGCCCGCGCTCGCCCCGGTGCTGTCCAGCCTGGTGGTCATAGCCGCGTATGTGGCCTTTGTCCCGCTCGGCGGCGGATACCGGAACCGGCTCGGCGCGCTGCCCTGGCCGGCCGAGCTGACGCTGTCCCTGGGCACCACGGCCGGCGTGGCCGCGCTCGCCGTGACCGCGCTGGTGCCCGCGCTGCGGCTGCGGCTGCGGCTGCGGCCCACCCTCCGGTTCCCCGGCGGCGTGGCGAAACGGGCGCGCGGGCTCGCCGCGGTGGGGATCGCGGTGCTCATCGCCCAGGATGCGTCCGCGGTCGCGGTGATCGTGCTCGCGAACGGTCATGACGGGCAAGGCGGGCTGGTCCTGTACAACTACGGCTGGCAGATGTTCTTCGTGCCCTACGCGGTGCTGGCCATGCCGATCGCGACCAGTGCCTTCCCGCTCCTGTCGGCCCAGTCGGGGGACAGCTTCGACGGCACGGCCGCCTCGTCCACCCGGGCCGTCATGCTGGTCTCCTGGCTCGGTGCGGCCCTGCTGGCCGGGGCGGCGGTGCCCGCCTCCCGGCTGTTCGCGGCCCATTCCGCGTCCGGTCAGCTGGCGCTGACGTTCGCCGCACTGGCGCCCGGCCTGGTCGGCTTCGGGCTCGCCGCCAACCTGTCCCGGGTGCTGTTCGCCTGCGGGCGGAGCCGGGTGGCGGCGCTGGCCATGGTGGGCGGCTGGCTGCTGGTCATCGCGGCGGACGTGGTCGCCGTGGCGCTCGTGCCCGAACGCTGGGTGGTGCCCGTGCTGGGCCTGGGTAACACGATCGGCCTGACGGTGGCCGGGATCGCGCTGCTCGGTGCGGTCGGGCGGGCCCGGGGGCGGGCCGCGCTGCGCGGTGCCGGGCGGGCCGCCGGGGCCGGGCTGGCCGGCGCACTCGCCGGCGGGGCGGCCGGGGTGGCCGTGTCCGCCGCGTTCCCGGTCTCGGGGTTCCTCCGGAACGCCGGCGTGGCCATCCTGGCCTGCGGGTGCGTGGTCGTCGTGTTCGGGCTGGCCACCCTGCTCCTCGACGGCGGCGACCTGCGCGCGGTGGCCATCCGGGCCCGGGGGAGGCTGCCCTGGTGACCGGGCTGGCGGATGGCCGCGGGCTCACGGTGAGCTATGTGCTCGGCACCACCAGCGGGGGGACCGGGCCGCACGTGGCCATGCTGGCCGAAGGCGGCGCGGACCGGGGCGCGGCGGTGACGGTATTCGGCCCCGCGTCCACCCGGCGGTTCTTCCATGATCACCGGGAATTCTCCGCCGCGCCGGGCGAGGCCCTTCCGCGATCATGCGAATTTGTGCCGGTAGAGATCGCCGACCGGCCGCGCCCGATCCGTGATGCCGCCGCGCTGCTGCGCCTGCGCAGGCTGCTGGCCAGGGCGGCACCTGATGTCGTGCACGCGCACGGGCTGCGGGCCGGCGCGCTCACCGCGCTCGCCCTGGCGGGTGCCCCGGGCCGGCGCAGCGCGCTGCTGGTCACCGTGCACAACGCTCCTCCCTCGGCCGGCCTGACCGGCGGCGTCTACGCGGTCCTCGAGCGGATCATCGCCCGCCGGGCGGACGCGGTGGCCAGCGTGTCCGGGGATCTGGCCGCCCGGATGCGGCGGCTGGGGGCGCGGGACGCGGGCCGGGCCCTGGTGCCCGCGCCGGCCGCCAGCGCCCTGCCGGCCGACGCCGTGGCCAGGGTCCGGCAGGACCTCGGCGGGGCCGGCCGCCCGGTAGTCCTCGCCGCCGGCCGGCTCACCGCCCAGAAAGGCTTCGGCACCCTGCTGGCCGCGGCCGCCCACTGGCAGCGCCGTGACCCGGTTCCGCTGCTGGTCATCGCCGGGGACGGACCGCTGGCCGGCCCGCTGCACGACCAGGCCCGGTCGGCCGGGCTGGCGGTACGGTTCCTGGGCCAGCGCGGTGACGTCCCAGCCCTGCTGGCCTGCGCCGACGTGGTCGTGCTGGCCAGTTCCTGGGAGGGCCAGCCGCTCATCGTCCAGGAAACGCTGCGGGCGGGCCGGCCGCTGGTCGCCACGCGGGTGGGCGGCGTCCCCGACCTGACCGGGGAGGACGGCGCCCTGCTGGTGGCCCCCGGTGACGCGGACGCCCTGGCGGCGGCGGTGCTCTCGGTGCTCGATGACCCGGAGCGCAGCGCGCGGTTGAGCGCGGCGGCGCTGGGCCGGGCGGCCGCGCTGCCGGACGAGGCCGCCGCCGTCGATGCGGCCCTGGCCCTGTACCGGCGGATCGCGGACCGGCGCCGGCCGGTGCCCCGGGGCGGCCGGCCCGCTGGTGGCCGGCCGGCCGGGAATGCCGCCGGCCCGGGCTGAGGCCTGCGCTCTGGCCTGGCGGTGCCCATGGGCGGTCTCCTGGTGCTGGCCGTCATGCCAGGGTGGCCGGGTCAGTGTTAGCGCCGCACACGACCACGGCGATCCTTTCGCCGTCCCGGGGCTGATAGGCGCCGGACAGCAAGGCCGCGAAAGCGGTCGCGCCGCCATGCTCGACGGCTAGCCGGTAGCGGTCCCACAGCAGCTGGCGGGCCGCGATGATGTCGGCCTCGCCGACCAGGACGGACCGTGCCCTGGTGCGTGTCGCCACCGCGTAGGCAATGTCGCCGAGGCGGGTGGCGCCCAGTGAATCGGCGGCGACGCCGGAGACGGAGACATCGACCGGCCGGCCGGCGGCCAGGGCGGCATGGAAGGTGGGGATGGTGGCCGGCTCCACTCCGGCCACGGTGGCCCGGCCCTCGATGGCCGCGGCGACGCCGGCCATCAGCCCGCCGCCGCCGACGGCGACCAGCACCGTGTCGAGCTGGCCGCTGGTCTGCCCGAGCAGCTCCAGGCCGAGGGTGCCCTGCCCGGCGCAGATCTCGGGCTGGTCGTAGGCGTGGCAGAACAGCGCACCGGCCTCGGCAGCATGCTTGGCCGCGGCCTCATAGGCGTCGGCGTACCCGCTGCCCCCCTGCACCACGCAGGCGCCGTAGTCACGCAGCCTGGCCACCTTCACCGCGGGTGCGGCCGCGGGCACATACACCCGCGCGGGCAGGTTGTGCCGGGCGGCGGCGTAGGCGACGGCGAGCCCGGCATTGCCGCCGGAGGCGGTCACCACCCCAGCCGCGGGCAGCAGGCCCTGCCCGGAGGCCCACCGGATGCGGTTGAACGCGCCGCGCGCTTTGAACGACCCCGTGTGCTGAAGCTGCTCAAGTTTCAGCCACACCCGGCCCGCCGGGAAGGTTCCCGGATCGGCCTCGATCAGCGGGGTGGTGCGGATATACCCGGCGATGCGGCCGGCGGCGGCGTGCACGTCCGAGCTGGTAATCATGCCCTCCAGCCTGCCGCCCGCCAGTCGTTAGCACCAGCGAGGAATCCTACGCTGGCCTTAGCAGTCCTTACGGCAGGCCGGAGGGGAAGACATGCTTGACGCGCAGCGGCTGGCGGTGCTGGCGGAGGTCGCCCACGCGGGATCCATCGCCTCCGCCGCCCGGCGCCTGGCCTTCACTCCGTCAGCTGTCTCGCAGCAGATTGGCAAGCTCGAACGTGATCTTGGCTGCCGCCTGCTGTACCGTCACCCTCGCGGTGTGACGCTCACTCCCATAGGCCAGGCGCTCCTGTCCCATGCCGAAACAGTGACCGGGGAGCTGCGCACCGCCGAGCAGACCGTGCGGGCCATGCTGGGCGCCCAGCCATCCCGCCTGGCGGCCGGCACGTTCGCCAGCGCCGGCCAGTCCCTGGTTCCCCAGGCGCTGGCCCAGTTCCGCCGCGATCACCCTGGCGTCGACCTCACCCTCCTGGACCTCGAACCCCCGGACGGATACGGGCTGGTCAGCTCCGGCGACCTCGACCTGCTTATCACCCACCGCTACCCCGGCATGCCGCTGCCCGACCCCCGCGGGCTGAACCGCCAGCTGCTGATGCACGACCCGCTGCGCCTCGTCCTGCCCGCCGGCCACCCCAAGGCGCGCAGCCCGCAGATCACCATGGCCGAGCTCGCCTCCGAGGAATGGATCTCCGGCAGCACCGGCATCCCCAACCGCGTGTGCCTGGAGCAAGCCGCCGGCCCGGCCGGCATCCAGCCGCATGTGGCCTACGAAACCCGCGACTACCAGGTCACCGTCGCCCTCATCAAAGCCGGCCTGGGCATCTCACTCGTGCCCGCCAGCATGCTCAGCCACGTCAGGCGCCGCGATCTTGCGATCCGGCACCTGCACGGCACCGCCCTGGCCCGCGAGATCTACCTGGTCCACCGCAAACGATCAGCCGCGCTGGTCACCGACATGGTCACCACGATCACCCGGCTCCGCCCGCGCCCAGCCACCGATCCCGGCCGCTGACCGGCCCAGCGGGATGCTGAATGCTTACGCGGCGCCCGCCTTATTCATGTCGGTAATATCCGCAATAGATGCTTGTGACAGGGGAGCGAAGCGCCTTATGCCCGGGAATAGCAGCAATAGGCCTACTGTGCAGTACGTAGTTACTTCGTGACATCGTGTTATTTCGGTTGAAAGCATCGTTACAGGTATGTTCCGCTGTTCCCTGGGCTCGTATGTTTTCTTGACCGGGGGCCTTCAGGGGGGGACAGTCGCGTGCAACAGCGGAGCCACAGCATTCCGTCACCGGGGGCAGCGCCCGGTGATGCAATGCCGCCCGCTGACCCTCCGGCCCAGCCTGGGCCCGCGGAGCCGGTGCCCGCACAGACAGTGCCCGCACAGACAGTGCCCGCACAGCCTGTGCCCCCGCAGACAATCTCCCCGGAGGAAACCGCCCCGCCAGCCGGGTCCGCGGAGGAAGCGCTCCCGGAGTCTGGGCCC
>Ga0302325_10025138_pt1 | contig 12378 bp, 10 predicted proteins | sample Palsa_T0_2_FD_201948 | JGI IMG/M metagenome (GOLD analysis project Ga0302325, IMG submission 201948) | Peat permafrost microbial communities from Stordalen Mire near Abisko, Sweden - Palsa_T0_2 | ecosystem: Environmental > Terrestrial > Soil > Palsa > Peat permafrost | place: Sweden: Abisko...
TTGCCTCTGAACCGAAGACCTTGCGCGCGAACTCCTGGTTCACCACGGCCACGCGGGGCGCCCCTTCGCTGTCGTTCCAGGTGAAAGTCCGTCCCTTCAGCACGGTGGTTTGTGCGGCCTGGAAGTACCCCGGCGAGACGCCGTAATCCATGGTTTCAGCCAGCGCGTTGGACATCCGGTAGTCGGTCGTGCTGTCCGCAAAAACAGTCGAGTTGCTCCAGCCCAGATTCAGCGGAACCCTACTCGCGTATCCCGCCGCGGTCACTCCGGGAATCTTCTCCACCGCTTCGAGCATCCGCCGCTGCATCAGCGAAGGCTTCTCGTCTCTATAACCGGCCATCCACAGATCCGTGTTCACCTGCATCGCATTTTGCGGCACAAAGCCCAAGCTACCGTGCAATGACCGTGCCATGCCGCGCACAGCCACGAAGGACGAGGTCACCAGCACAGCGCAGACGGCGATTTGGCCGGCGAGCAGCAGATCTCGTAGAGTGAGGCGCCGTGATGTGGCTGCCCACCCGGTCGCGCCGGCTTTAATACCCTGATAAGGGTCGGCCTTGAGCACCTGACGCACCGGAACCATGCCGAAGAGAAGTCCGCTGACCAAGGCCAGCAGCAGCGACACAACGTAGGTGCGCGCGTCCGCATCAACCGCGACGTTAATGGGAATATTTGGAATGGGTTGCCAGGCACTCAGCCAACGCAGCAGCACTACGCTTCCAGCCAGCCCCAGCGCGCCGCCGGCCATCGAAACCAGCACTGCTTCTGTCAGCAATTGACGGACAATCCGCCTGCGGCTGGAACCCAGCGCCAGACGCAGGGCAAACTCGCGCGAGCGGTCCGCGGCGCGAGCGGAAAACAGGCCGGCAAGATTGGCGCAGGCCGCCAACAGAATCAGCCCGGCCAGTAGCATCATGCCCGCTACAAACGCATGCACCGGCCCGCCAAGCATGTCTCCTAGCAGGCCGGGGCGCGCCAGGGCAAAACTTATGCCCTCGTCTTCTTTCGGATAAGTCTTGGCTAGGGATGTGGCAATGGAATTCAGGTCCGCTGTGGCCTGCGCTGGAGTCACGCCTCCGCGAAGATGCCCGACTAGCCACATATTCCGAGCCGCGCGAGAGTCCAGATCGCTCCCTCCTTCGATCTGCGGTTCATTTAACAACGGCACCCAAAGGTCGGGCGCAAAAAATAGCGCCGTGCCGCGAAACTGCGGCGGCGCCACGCCGAGAATCGTATAGGAATATTTGTTCAGTCGAACTAAGCGGCCTGCCACGCTGCGATCGCCTTGGAAATGGCTCTGCCAAAACGAATAGCTCAGCACAATGTACGGAGCGCTGTTCGGCCCATGCTCATCCGAGCTGTGGAAGAAGCGGCCAAGATATGGCTGTATGCCCAATTCGTCGAAGTAATTACCGCTTGCCTCATATAGCCAGATCGGCGCGGGGCTGCCATGGATGTCCAGGCCAGCCGGGGCCATCTCGTAGGCGATCAGTCCCTTGAAGCTTCGGTTGCGGTCGCGCAGATCGAGGTAGTCAAGGTATGAATTCGATGGAGCACGGTCCTTCCCGCGCTCGATCATGTAAAGGTCCCGCCCTTGCGGAACGTTCACCGGCCGAAGGGCCAACGCATTCAGAATGCTGAACACCAAAGCGTTCGCCCCGATGCTGAGCGCCAGTGTCACCACGGCCACGACGGTAAAGCCCAGCGATTTGCGCAACATACGCAGACCGTAGCGCACGTCCTGTGCAAGGGTTTCGAGCAACGCTACACCGCGTGCTTCTCTGCAATCCTCTTTGACCTGATCGAGGCCACCGAATTCGAGACGAGTGCGCCGCATGGCTTCCTCTCGCGTCAGACCTGACTGAATGTACTTCTCAACATGGTGCTCCACGTGAAACCGCAGTTCTTCATCGAGTTCGCCCTCAACGGCCCTGCGGCGAAACAGGAAGCGGAGACGAATGAACAGATCGCTGAGCATAATGCGCCCCCTAGAGCAGTTTCGCAATTACTGTGGCCTGATAGAGATCGCGAGGTGTGGTTTTCCTTGGAAGAAAACCACGAAAAGGCCTATCACTTCCCGGATTTCCTGCAGCGCGGCACTAGCTGGGAGAAATGATGTGCGGCTTTCTTCGCGGAAAGCCGCATGCAGTTTCGGTGGCCCCACAAAGCTCCACAGGAAATCCGGGTCCGGTCTACACCAATTGCGAAACTTTAGATCGTTCCCAACACTTGGGCCATGGCCGCAGTTAGTTTCTCCCAGGCATCCTTCTCCACTTCGAGCTGTCGGTGCCCGCTCCTGGTGAGCTCGTAGTATTTCGCGCGCCGGTTATTTTCCGACATTCCCCATCGCGCTTTGATCCAGCCGCGGCGCTCCAGACGATGCAGGGCGGGATAGAGTGACCCCTGCTGTATCTGAAGAACGTCGCTTGACATCTGCTGGACCCGTTCGGATACAGCCCACCCATGCTGAGGCCCGAGAGCAAGCGTTCGCAGGATAAGGAGGTCGAGAGTACCTTGCGGAAGGTCGATTCGTTGCCCCGGCATGTGCTCCCCTTTCACTTCTACACGGAACGATACATCTCTTCTTGTCGAAGTGCAAGGGGACGCTCGGGCGTCGGATGGCCCGTCACTCGCCCGGAACGATGTCACGCCTCGGAAACCTTGCCACAAGCCGACTTGCCGGTACTCACGCGGCAATCGTCCCGCGGATCGGATTACCGATGAGCTCTGTTTCACTCCTTTCATTCGAAGGGCACCCATAGAGCAACTGGCGGGCAGCTAATTTCTACCTCGTCGTATATTCTCGATGTGCGGAGAAATGTGTCTGCTCTATGTCCAATTCCAATGTCCCTCGTTCTCTAGAGTTGCGTCCTCTGCTTAGGACTTTTGCCATCGTGGTGTTAGGTTTCAACGCGATTGCCGCGAAGGCAGAAATGTCCGCTCACGACATGCTGCAGCACTTCTATCGAGCCACCGGCGGAAGTGCATGGCAGCGCTTCGAAGAGTGCGACTCGGCGGGCACAGTCGCCTTGTCACAGAAGACCGGAACCATTCGCTACCTCGAGAACCTGCATAGCGGCGGCAACAGGGCTGATATGGAAATCTCTGCGCTGGACATCAAGCAGGCCAACGGCACCGATCCGATACAGAACTGGCATCAGGATGCAGCAGGAGACATTCAGCTCTCCCCTCCGGACGATCCCGTCAGCATCGACGACCGCTACTTGACCAGCCGTGGATACTGGCGGCCAGACTTCGGCGATGCAGCTGTCACAGTTCTCGCCCCGCAAACGCAAGCCTCCGTTACATGGGACCTCCTGCAGTTCAAGGTTCCCGGTGGAAAGGGTTTTACCCTTTGGATCAATCGTAAAACCGCCCTGCTCGAACGTGTGGAAGGCAGCATTACGAAGCAGCTCAGCGATTACCGCTCTGTCAGTGGCGTGCTGCTGCCATTTATCGAGAAGAAGCCGGCCGATAACGGCGAGCTCACCGTTACCTATACCACCCGTACTCTGCGCAAGCATCTGGACAACGCTGCATTCGCCGTCCCGTTCCGCAAAGACTACCAAATGCCGCCTTCAGGTGAGGTGACGATATCTGCCGAGGGTGGACTAACCTTTCAAACAACGATTAACGGCAAAGGGCCGTTCAAGACGCTTTTCGATACCGGGGCGGTGAACTTTATGTCCGAGAGCTTCGCTCATCGGCTCGGACTCAAGACGGATACGCAAGGGATTGAATTCGGCACGTCCAGTCCCGCGAAAATCCAGGCGCATAAGGTCCGCGTAGACACATTGCAGATCGGCGATCTTATGGTTCACGATCAGACCTTTTATACGGCCGTTCTGCCCGAGGACGGCGGCACCCCTGTTCTCATTGCCGGATACGAGCTGCTGCGTCGCTTCGCCGTCAGGGTTGATTACGAGCACCAAAGCCTCACCTTCTACGATGGTCCACGCTTTCACTACTCCGGCTCCAGTCCTGCAGTGCCGCTCGAGATCCAGAGGAATGGCAACGGTCTGTTTGTCGAGGCTTCAATCGGCAAAGCTTCGGGGCGTTTTCTTCTTGATACAGGCAACGAGTTTGGTTTCTCACTGACCACGGGCTTTACAGAAAGGAACAGCCTCGTCAATGCATTAGGCGCGCATTTTCTTGGTTATAACGGACGTGGCTTTGGTGGGCCTTCGCCCGAAGCGTACCTGGTCCGCGTAAGCACACTGCGTATCGGCAACGTTTCTGCTCCAAGTGTCATTGCCCACCTTACGACAGACCCATCGGACAAATCGGAACTGGCGGGTAACATCGGGCAGAGTATTCTCGGCAAATTCACCGAAGTCTTCGACTGCATGCGCGGTAAGATCTATTTCGAAAGAACGAAAGACTCTGATCGGCCGGAGGTCTTCAACGGTGCAGGTCTCATCTTCGATTCCTTTGGGCATGGGTTGCAGGTGATGACTGTTCTGCCTGGGGGGCCTGGAGCCCAGGCTGGCCTGCAAACTGGCGACGTGATCACAGCTATCGACGGCAAAGCGCCAAGCGACGAAGTAAACTCACCACCGTTCCTTCAGCCGCCGGGCACTGAACTCCGCCTTAACGTTCAGCACGGAAGCGAAACACGCGAAGTGAGCCTGACACTGAAAGAAATCCTCTGAAGAGACTTCCCACATCGTGTGTCAGACTGTTGTAGCACAAGAGAGTGCAAATCCATTCAAAGGACAGGAAGGAAAACTATGCAGAGGAAAGCGCCGACCATCACACCTGAACTTGCCGGTTCACAACTGACGCATAAGATTGCTGGTTTCATCGTAGTTTTTGTGTGGACGTGTATCACCCCGGCTCTCTTCGGTCAGCAAGATGTCCATGCGGCGCTTATACCCCCCGCAAATCGAAAATCAGCGCCAGCCTTTCAACTTGTGACTGAAGCCGGCACGAAGATGCAGATCTCTGACTATCGGGGAAAGGTCGTTCTACTCAACTTTTGGGCTACCGATTGTGGCGGCTGCGTGCTTGAGATTCCATCGTTCATAGAGCTTGAGAAAGCATACAAGGACAAGGGCTTTACCGCCGTCGGTGTCTCGATGGATATATCGTATGAAAGCCTGAGGGACGCCAACGAAGCATGGGGCCGGGTGAGGCCGTTCATTGCAAAGCACGGAGTCAATTACCCGATTGCAATGGGTGATGATGCAATCTCCAAGGCCTACGCATTGAACGCGTTTCCGGCCACATACTTGATCGACAAATCCGGTAAGATTGCGGTCGCTTATGTAGGAGTGGTCATAAACAAGGATAACGTTACAACAAACATCAAGAGCCTTCTGTCGGAGCGGTAATGCGAGAGGGGTTTGTTTGCTTAGTGAATCGATCGCCAATGCGCTTGCATAACTGCTGGTGGCATCCACGTTCCTTCGGCCGCTCGGGCCAGTCCTCACCCAGCTACTCAACGACCATTGTGAAAAGGTCAAAGCTAAGCTTTTAAAGGCCGAGATAGGACAGCTAGTCTATGCATTCGGACGATTGCTCCAGCTAAAACGATCACGAAACAATCCGCGAAGTACCACGTCAACCTCCACAGAAGCGCGTCGTTGCCGGTAGTGGTCACCACATATACGGACGCAACAACTACCATTGCCCAGTGGATGAGGGCGAGCGTGATGGTGGCCACCATTTCCCTTTGCTTGCTCGCAAAAGCAACAGCGAAGCCAATCAGCAAGAATGTGATCAGGTGTCCGACGTCAATACCAGTCGATGCCAGGAGCATATATGTGCTGAAGTGATGCTCGGCGACCTGGTATCTCTCAATGACTGCAAATATCGCGGGCTCGACCATGGGGCCGAAAAGTTTCCCCAGCAATAACCCCCCGATTACGGGGAGGGCTGTCAACCATGGGGCAGTGACGAAGCTGACGCTCACAAGCTGTAGGACGGTTTTCACCGTTTGCCGCCAATACCATCTTCGGGCAGAAGAAATTCCTGATTTCAGCGCGAGGAGGGAGAATTCTTCAAGCAAGTCGCCCTGGATTGATTCCGCTTGTTCGGCAGGGGTGAAAAGATCAAGAAGCCAGACGGCAGTGCGGGGTAGCTGACGGAAATGTTGTTGCGCCGTCATGACGAGTTCCGCGTTAAGCTGAGTCCTTCTATCATGCTTTGCAGTGCGCGATGTGTGCTGTTCACGGCTGCCAATCCTTTCGCTGTGACACGAAAAAAGCGTTTTGAACGACCCCCACGTTCCGGCGTTGGATCGCCGTGGTAGGACGTGACATACCCTTTCGTCTCCAAACGATCAAGGGTGGCATAGACGGCGCCAATTGAAACCTCACGCTGAGTGCGGGATTCAATTTCCTGCCGCACCGTGACTCCGTACGCTAGGTCATTCAAACGCAGGAGCGCCAGGACAATGATGTGCTCGAATTCGCCGAGGTAATCTCGATCACGCATTATCTATACAATATAGAACAAATATTGGCCTGTCAAGCGATCTCGTTCTCAGATTCGGAGAATCACGGTTACACGGTTCCTCCTTGCTCCCGAAGCAATACAGATGTGGGGCCTTGATTTCCGGGAAATAGCAGCGCATATCCAAGCGGGGTGCAGTCAACTATTTCGCCAGGCTTCTCATAGTGACCGGGGAGTTTTGCCCGCACAGTAAGATCGGCGCCTCGGTCAACCAGAAATCTCACCATGGAAAGGCCACAGTCGTCTGGTTGCGTGGCCGCATGGAATATGGGCGTCTGCCCTCCAACTCCATCTCTATCGACGACCGCGTTGCCATTCACATCGGCACCGCGATCCAGCAGCAGCCTGGCGGCTTCCAGATTTCCAAATTCGGCGGCTACGTGCAGAAGTGTCGCACCGCGCAACGTGAGCAAGCGTGCGGCGGTCGTGCCGAAGTCGAGTGACGGGAACTGTTGATGGACCAAAGCTTGATCCGCATCCAACAATTTTGTGAGTTCGTTCAACCGGTTACGAATCACTGCCAGCACCGCTGGGACTTGATATTTGGATTTTCCACCGGCGTTGAGAAGTATGTCGATGCAGGTGCTCAGCACTTCTGGCTCGCGGACATAGGCGCCTAACAGGTAATCTAATGCGCTACCCGGATGCGGAACTCCTCGCGTTTTCCAAAGCGCCTCATTCCCGCAATTCGGATCAGCGCCATGATCCAGCAGCCACTGCAGCGAATCCGGATCGAGTGCCTCGCAGGCGGCAAATATGATCGGATAACTGCCGTGCCAGGCAGCATTCACGTCTGCTCCGTGCGAGGCCAGAAGTTCCATCATTGGGATACGCTCGCCATCGAGTGCGGCGCGCATAAGCGGCGCATCGCCGCCCCGGTGGACGTCCGATCCGTTCTCGATCATCCACTTCGCCATCTCTAATCGCGTCTGGTTCGGCGCGACTCGTGGAATCCTGCACTCCGCCACCCACGTAAGCGGTCCATCCTTGGCGTAGCCTAGTGGCGCATCGTGCAAAGACGGATTTTGCAGCATGATCGTTTGGACCTGGACAAGGTCGTTCTGGTCGATGGCTTCTTTGAGTTGCCCAGCCTCTTCGAGGGTCGGAAGCAAGAGTTCATTGGCCATCTGTATTCCTTATGGTAACTGTTCAGTCTAGCGGTTCCCTGGGAGGTTATTTACGCGGGCGTGAGGATTTGGCTACAGACTTGTCCAAACTAGCTTTTTGGAGCAGTCAATTTGGACAGGACCCGAAGCATTCACCGAGGACCATCGGCAGTGAGGTCGGATATCTAACCGTGAGCATGGTGCAGTCCCGAAGGGACGGCCTGAATGTACAGGACGTCAGTCCTGGGTAGGATTAACAAATCAGTCCAGTCCCGCAAGGGACGGCTGAATTTATCGAACACATTTTTCAGCCGTCCCGGCAACGCCGGGACTCTTTTCAATCGAGTCCGATGTGTACCCAGGACTGACGTCCCCGGCTGTACATTCACGCCGTCCCTTCGGGACTCGGAGGTCGTGTCGGGTACGTTAAGGGAGCGCCAAATAGTAGGCAATTTGTACCGCAGCAGTTCAACGGAAACAACCGCTTTTCGTTTGGCCAATCGCTCCTCAATGGAATCAGCCAACTTCATCCTCCGACAACCCGCTTTCCCGGTCATTTGGTCAGCTCTGATTGGACTACGTCCCTGCTTACAGTGCCGACTTACAAGAGTATGGGCGTGCCTTCTTCAGGAGGTAAAACTGCTCTCTGAATTGGAAGTTTCCGGAAAGCGGGATTTCCGGTAAAAACGGACGGCTGGCTGACCGGATCCCAGGCGAAGTTTCCGAGAATCTGATTTCTCAGGAAGTTACCGCGGTATTCTGCCAGGATGGAGATTTCAGCCATTCGCGAAGAAGCTGCAATTCCGGGCCTTCCTGCAGACACACAAGCAGAAACGCTGTCTTTCTGGCCGTTCCTGCAGATCGCGGAGTTGGCGAATCGCCGATACAGCCCTGCCTTCCTTGCCATCGTCTCAGCCTTCGCTGTCGGCGCTGCGGTGGCGGTGCACGCGCAGACGGCCGCGCCGCATCCGTCTTTCGAAGTGCTGACGCCCCGCATGGATGTCGACGTCGACGGAGCTCCCAACGCCTACGGCCCGCCTGGCAAGCCGACCCTCGACGTCCTAATCAATGCGCACTATCTGGAGCGGGCCGACCAGGAGATCGTTGGCTACCTCATGGACGACAAGCGACGCCCCATCCTGCAAGGCCCGGAAGATCCATTCCCCGGCTACTACATCTCGCAGACCGCCTTCACCGATGTTGCCAACCACAACCAGCGCGATCCACGGGGCTACGTCGATGCCCGTAACATCAACTATGTTGTGCGCGGCAACGACGCCCGCCGCCGCGGGGTGAAGGTCGGCGACTTCGTGGCCGTCTACTCCAAGCGGACACACAAGGCCGTCTTCGCCATCGTCGGCGATACCGGCAACCCCAGCGGCGACGAGGGCTCTCTGCATCTGCTGCAGGATCTCGGCTACCCCTTTCGCGATGGCAAAAGTGACTCCGTCACGCGGCCCGAGATCATCGTTCGCTTCTACACTAACTCCAACCCGAAGCATCAGTTCTTCTTTGCCCAGGCCGCATTGGATGAAGCCGCTACAAAGCTCGGCCTCAGCCGCGACTTCCCTGATGCTCGCGCATCCAATCGGGTTCGATAATCCTGGGATCAACAGGTGTCCAGAGTGCGGCAGTATAAACTTCAAAACATAAGGGTTCGACAGGGCAATGGAATGCGCCACAACAAGGTTTCGTCTCTCGCTTTTGCGCTTTACCTGGCCGCAACTTCTTCGTCAACAGGAAACGCGCAAATCGCAAAAGAGAGCCGTCTCCCTTGCAGCGATGTGACGATGTTGAATTCACAGCCGCTGTCCGCGCTTCCTCCCTTGATTCAGGAGGAGATACTCTCCGCGCTGAAACCGAGCATCCTTTCCTTCGCCAAGGCGACTGCGGATAATCTGGAAGAGGATTTCCGGCTCCACAAGATCAAGCTTGATGCTCTTCAAGTGTCGCAAACAGACGATTCCGGCGCACTCTATGTTGTCCACTGGGGCTTATCAGAGTTTGGCGTTAATGGCGCAATGTGGATCGTTGAGGTGAACTCGCACGGGGCGCGGAACCTTATTGCAGCAGGTGATGAAACTGTGGGTACAGGGTCTTTCGGCGGATGGGGAATGCAGGTGCTCTCCCGGCAAGACAATCATTACCCAGAGATCATGTTTGCCAGCAAAGGTTTTGCGCAAGATGGAGGAGCCGAAGCGGAAGGCAACTGCGCTCGAAGAGTTGCTGGTTTCTATAAATCGGTGCCCTGTCCAGCGGATTGCTTAAAGAATCTGAATGCAAGGTGAATTGACGGAATCCAGAAGGCTTGTCGTACACATTGCGTTTCTAAAATGTGTCCGGGATCGAACACGACGAGCGCCCTTCGGACAGTTTTCATCTCTTGCCGTTCGTATCTCATAGAAAAGACTGGACGCATTGTTAAAGAGCTTGGGCAGTCGCGTGCTCTGGTTTCTATGGCCCACATTTGGAGTCGTGATGAACACGCGCTTAATGCAAGAGATACGCTATTCGATCCGCCAGTTGCGGAAAGGCCCGGGTTTTAGCGCGTATCGCGTACTGTCTTACACCCTTGTGTCCAGGAAGACAGAGATCGGGTGCTTTTCGAGTATTCCAGCCATGTTTCTCCTGTGTTTGATCTTCGGAGTGTCTGTCGCAGCCCAGAACAATACACAGGCCTCACCACCCTCTCCCGATACCAGGACTTCTGTGATCCGCGTCTCTTCGCAATTGGTCGTTCTGGATGCACTCGTCGAAAACGGAAAGACAGGCAATCTGGTCGATAACCTGGAAATCAAAGATTTTCAGGTTTCTGAAGATGGAATCCCGCAAAGCATCTCCTACTTCAGCCATGATCAACTACCGTTGTCCGTTGTTTTTCTCTTCGATCTCACCGAAACCGTGCAACCAACGTTAAAGCCGCTTGCACGTGGGGCCTATGAGATGCTCAGCCATCTGAAGCCGCAGGACGAGGTGTCCATCATGGTGTTTTCCTCTCATACGGAACTGTTGCAGGGCTTCACCACAGACCGCGCCCTTGCATCTGCCGCCATTGAAAGAGCGTCAGAGATGAAGAGCAGAGAAGGAACCTTTATCCACGAAGACATGTATGAAGCCATAGACCAGGCTGGCAAGTCCACGGCGCCCGAAAGCAGGCGTGTGCTGGTGTGGCTTACCGATGGGACCGCCAATTTTGAGAACTCACTTACGCAAAAAACAATTGGGCAACAAGCGCCAGCTCGCTTGCATACTAAGGAAGAAGCGACAACCAAGCTGCTCAACTCTGGTGTTGTCGTCGCAGCCCTCATCGACAGATCCGCCAAGACAGATGCCTTCATGGCCGTGGCAGACATCAGTCCGGTATCTTTCATTGCAGGCGGGCGCATAGGGGACATCAACAAATATGCCGATGTTACAGGAGGGCCTGTCCTCAAGAGCAGTAAGAAAGAAGTCGCTGCACGCCTCTCCGAGCTGATAGATCAACTCCGGGGGCGATACACCCTCGGATACAAGCCTTCAACTTCAAAACCGGCGGGGACATTTTGCAAACTCCAGGTTACGCTAACCTCAGCCGCGTATCACGAACACACTAACGCACGAAAGGGGGATCTTCTTGTGCGCTCGAAACGCGGCTACTACCGTTAGTCGTTTCCTGAACCCACCGCTCGCGACCAAGGGGTAGGTTTCCAGAAATCCGGCCAGCAGGCGAATTGGACCAAGAGGGGGTCAAATTCGCATCGCCTGTCTTTCAGGCCCTAATATCTAAGTCTTCCAACATTTCACAACTTAGGTCGGAGGCAGAATGAAATTGATGCCATGGGGTGTAGTTCTAGCAGGCATTGCTCTGGTTTCATGCCAGGCGCGCCGACAGACGCTGCCACCGGACGTCGCCAAACAGGTGGACAAGGTCTTTGAGAAGTGGAACCGGCCGGATTCGCCGGGGTGCGCGCTGGGCATCTACAAGGACGGCCAAATCGTCTACAAGCGCGGCTACGGAATGGCCAATCTGAACGATGACGTGCCCATCACCCCCGCCACTGTCTTCCATGTGGCCTCAATGTCCAAACAGTTCACCGCCGCGTCCATCCTTCTGCTTGCGCAGCAGGGAAAGCTTTCCCTCGACGACGATGTGCACAAATACATTCCTGAGCTGCCCGATTTCGGTGAGAGCATCACCCTCCGCCACCTGCTCCACCACACCAGCGGCCTTCGCGATCAATGGTCGCTGCTGGAGTTGGCCGGCTGGCGCTATTCGCAGGATCTCATCACCGATGACGACGTCATGTCCGTGCTGGTGCGCCAGCAGGCGCTGAACTTCAAACCCGGCGAAAAATACATGTACAGCAACTCCGGCTTCACGCTGCTGGCCATCATTGTCAAACGCGTAAGTGGGATGTCGCTGCGCGAATATACAACCAAGAATATCTTCGAGCCGCTGGGAATGACGCACACCCATTTCCGCGACGACCACGAGGAGGTCATCAAGCACGATGCGCTGGGCTACGAACAGGACGGTAAGGATAAGCCCTTCCGCATGAACCTCACCAACTTCGACACCGCCGGAGCCACCAGCCTGCACACGACCGTAGAGGACCTGCAGCTCTGGGATGAAAACTTCTACCATCCGCGCGTTGGAGGGCCTGCGCTTATTCAGCAGATGCTCGAGCGGGGCAAGCTCAACAGCGGCGAGCAGCAGGACTATGCGTCCGGCCTGCTGATCGGCACGTACAAGGGTTTGCCGACCGTGGACCACGGAGGCGCCGACGCCGGGTATCGCTCGGATTTGATCCGATTCCCCGAACAACATTTTTCGGTC
>Ga0302325_10025139_pt1 | contig 12378 bp, 9 predicted proteins | sample Palsa_T0_2_FD_201948 | JGI IMG/M metagenome (GOLD analysis project Ga0302325, IMG submission 201948) | Peat permafrost microbial communities from Stordalen Mire near Abisko, Sweden - Palsa_T0_2 | ecosystem: Environmental > Terrestrial > Soil > Palsa > Peat permafrost | place: Sweden: Abisko...
GCGGGATTGGTGGTTACGATGGCTTCTTTGACGCCGCCAAAATAGAATTTGAAAGTGTCCCCGAGGAGCGCCGTGTATTTCGAAAGAACCTTTACGGGATTGAGAGCCATCCCGCGCGAATCCAGGAACGAGCGGAATCGAGAAACGACAGGCAGGGTTTGGGGCAAGGTCACGCCTCGCTGCCGAGCCGCTTCAGTAGGGAAAGATGCCGTGCCAGCGCCCGCCTCATTGTGGGATTTTGCCGATACGGAATACCAAACTCTTCGGAAGTCTCCTTCACGATCCGGGTGAGCGAAGCATAGTGAGTGTGGCACACAAACGGGCACAGATGATGGACTATGTGATGATTGAGCCCGCCCACAAGCCAGCTAATGACCGGGTTAGTCGTCGCATAATCGGCGGTTGTCGCAAAGATGTGATAGACGCCGTTGTCAAACTCGCTGCGGCTCGAGGGGAAGTAGGTGCTCTCGACGGTGTGCGTGGTCTGAAATACCAGCGAGACCGTCAAACCCACGATCACGTGGGTCAGCAGGAAAGCCAAAGCGACCAGCCAAGGCGATTTCGCGAGTAGCACGATTGGCAAGACAAGCATGTAGGTGAGGTAGAATCCTTTACCCGCAAAGAGGATGGCGTATTCGCGCAACGGATGTTTCGTGCGTTTCAGATACTCGTGGGACGGGAAGAAAAAGCACTCAAAGTCCCTGAAAAAGACATAGTCCAGAGAGAACATCGCGTAAAAGAACAGGGCGTAGATGTGCTGGAACCGCTGCAGGCGGGAGCGAGGCTCGTGGGGCGTAAAGCGGAGAATCCGGCGTCCCGTCAGCGCGTCGTCTTCACCTTGGAGGTTGATGCAGGAGTGGTGGCCCCGATGATGGAGGATACGCCACATGTACGAACTGATTCCACAAACATCGAAAGCGTAATTCAGGGCTTTGTTGACAGATCTCAGCGGCGAGATGGCATTGTGGTTGCTATCGTGCGCGACGTTCAGCAGAAGGAATGTCTGGGCGAGTCCGCTCAAAAGGTAGAGCGCCACAAACTTCCATGAATCCGGATTGAACACGTAGATGGCAATCCAGCTCCCTGCCAGCACCCCAAGACCCAACCCGATCTTAATCCACATCATCCGGCCGGCTTTGGGGGAAATATTCCGGTCGGAAAAGAAATTGTCGAGGCGGCGGCGCAAGACTTTCGGGAAGGAAGATGCATCTGCCGGACCGGCGCCGGGTTGCCATGACGAAGCCTGTGGCGGCACAAGGTCGTCGATATCCGGCTTGTGGCTGATGACGGTTTCTGTCTCAGACCTCACTGGCGCCTCTCGATTGATGGCCGGATGAATGTCAATTCGTTCCGGCGCATCCGGCCCGGATGCAGCGGGCCGCCTGATTCACCAGCGAGTTGCGTTGCACCCGCAGCGCCACTTGCAGCCTTCAGAAGGCAATTTTAGCTCGAAATCAGGGGTGAAATCAAGGAAATTTAATCCGGCTTGGCAAGCCATGGCCCCGGGCGATAATATCGAGTAGCGCGGCTTCGCAGCCCGGGAAGTCTGCTAACTTAAATCGATAAGTGTGTGTGAGATGGCGACGGGGCTGATATGCTGGGTGCTCAGCAGGAGTGACGCTTTGGTGCCTTCCGACGAATGATCAAGACCGCTTTCAACCTTCCGGCCTCCCGGCTCCGAGTGTTCTCAGTTTGCCCCCCTTCTTTATGGGACGGGCAGGCTTTATGGGACGGGCAGGGCTTTTCTGTTTTTTATCAGACCTCGGAGCATGCCGAACGGCGGCCCCACCGCCATGATCACAAAGCGAATCTATGATTGCGTCGATTTTACACAAGCTGGACAGTCTGGCGAATGAGCACCCGGACAAACTTCTCTATTCGTACCTCGACCTGAACGGCAATCCGATCGAGGGCTACACCTATGGGTCGTTTCTCCACCGGACGAAGGTGATCGCCGGACATTTGCGGAAAGAGCATCGTTTCGCGGCGCAGGACCGGCTTCTGCTCGCCTACCCGCCGGGCCTCGAGATGATCTGCGCGTTCCTGGGCTGCGTGCGCGCGGGGTTGATTCCCGTTCCAGTCTATCCCCCCAGTTCGCATGGCTTTCAGGCCGCGCTGTACAAAATGGTCCACATCGCAAAGGATTGCCAGGCGGCGGGCGTTTTGACGAGCAGAGACTACCACGGATCCCTGAAGACGAACCTCGCAAGGAGCGGAGTCTCGGCATCCGGAGTCGACGCCGATTACATTGCCGGTCTTCCGTGGATCGTAACCGAAGATTTCGTCGATTTGATTTCGGACGAAACTTTTAACGGCAACGGCAATGGAAACGGAAACGGAAATGGAAACGGAAATGGCGCCTCGAAGCTTCTGTTTCTCCAGTACACGTCAGGGTCGACGAGAGATCCCAGAGGCGTGATGGTCACGCACGAAAATGTATTGCATAACGGTCCGCTCGTGATCCAACATGCCGCGCCGGTAGTCGTATCCTGGCTTCCGCAGTATCACGACATGGGCCTCATCGGGTGCTACCTTTATCCCGCCCTTCAGGGCGGCACGACTTACGGCTTCGCTCCCACGGATTTCATTCAGCGCCCGGCTCTGTGGTTTGAAGCCATAAAAACCTACCGCGCCACTGCCTCGACGGCTCCCAACTTCGCTTACGATTATTGCCTGCGTGCCGGGCGGTTTTCGAAGGAGAGTCTGGGAAACTGCGATCTCAGCTCGCTGCAGTCGCTGATGGCCGCCGCGGAACCCATCAAACCCGGCACTTACACACGCTTTCTGCAGACGTTTCAACCGTATGGACTTAAGCCGGAGAGTTTTTACGTCGGGTACGGCCTGGCGGAAAATACTTTGGCGGTCTCGCACGTTGGACGCAACATCATTTCAGTCTCGAAGAACGCCATCGCGCTGGGGAAAGCCCGCATGACAACCGAGGTTTCCGAGACCGGCGCGGTGACTGAGATTATCAGTTGCGGAACTCCACTACCAGGTCAAACCGTAAAGATAGTGGATCCGGAGAAGCACCTTGCTCCGGCTCCAGGTCACATCGGAGAGATTTGGGTCTCCGGAGAGAGTAAGTGTCTGGGCTACTGGAATAATCCGGAACTGACGCTTAAGATGTTTCATGCCCGGCTGGTGGACGACAGCCCCTATGACGATGGCTACCTGCGCACGGGCGACATGGGTTTCTTCCACGACGGCGAACTCTTTGTCTGCGGCCGTATCAAGGACATGATTATCGTCCGCGGGCAAAACTATTACCCGCAGGATATCGAGGATGTCGTGGAAAAGGCATCCGGCCTGATCCGGAACAATTGCGTTGCCGCATTCCAGATTCACGAAGACAGCGAGCCGGCACTTGCGGTAGTTGCCGAAGTGAAAAACCCTAAAGCGCTTCCGGATGCGCTGAAGATTGCGGCCGCGGTCCGGAATTGCCTCAATGTGGAAGTGGCCCTGATTGCCTTCCTGCCCCCACGCGCGATACCGAGAACCAGTTCGGGCAAGATCATGCGCAACAAGGCCAGGCAGATGTGGCAGGAGGGTCAGTTTACGGTTCTCTCGCAGTTTTCGCGGGAAAAAGACACCGGACCCTCGACATCCGGTTCAGAAGACCAGTCGCCTTTCGAAGTTTTGAAAACCCGGTACCACCTGACGGGCACGGAATCGTACAACCTCGTCGAAGCCGGCCTCGATTCCCTGGATCTGGTTGTGTTCATGCACGAGATCAAAGAACGCCTCGAGGATAAAGGCGCCGATTTGCTGGCGAGACAAGTGGATATCAGTCTGGTTCAGAGTGTCAGCGTGGCCGATCTGTTTCGTCTGGTCGAACAACTCGAGCGCGCTCCCGAAGAAGCACTGGTTCTGCTGCGGCATTCGGTGGCGGCTTTCCGTGAACAGCGGCGTGCCGAGGAAAAGCTGATGATGAGCAACGACAGGAAGCTCATCTTTGAGCCTCCGGCGCCCGCGCTTGTGCCGGACATACCGGTCCTGAACAATGTGCTGCTCACGGGGGGCACCGGCTTCATCGGACCGTTCCTGGTGAGGAGTCTGCTGGAACAGACGCGCGCGAAGATCTACGTTCTGGTGAGGTCGCCCGACCAGCATCAGGGCAAGCAAAGACTCCGGGCGGCGATGGAATCGGCGGGGCTTACGGCGGGCGGGCTGATGCAGATGTTCGAGGCTCGCGTGATTCCCGTTTGCGGCGATCTCGCGCAGGCACAACTGGGTTTGACGCAGGAAGTCTGGGACGTTCTGGCAAGTGAAATAGACACCGTGTTCCATAACGGCGCGACTGTAAACTACCTGTTCAACTACGACCGGATGCGCGACGCGAACGTACTGGGAACGAACGAGGTCCTGAGATTCGCGTTCGAAGGACGGTCCAAGAGCTTCAACTACGTCTCGACTACCTTCGTATTCGGCTGGGCGGTCAAGAAAGTCCTGTATGAGACCGACATGAACGAGAACATGGAGCTTCTCGATTTTGGATACAGCCAGTCGAAGTGGGTAGCGGAACAAGTTGTTGCGGACGCGCGCCGCCGGGGACTTGCTACGCGGATCTTCCGGCCCGCCCTGGTTAGTCCCTCCGTTACGGGCGGAGGCAATAACTTCGATATAGCCGTTCGTTTAGTGGCCTTCATGGTGAACCACGGCATCGGCGTCGATGCGCTGAACCAGGTCAGTTTCGTCCCTGCCGACATAGCGGCTAATAACATCGTTGCGATTTCCACCACTCCCGGCACAGTTAATAAGACTTATCACGTTACCAGGGACGAGTACGCAAACATGCTGGATATTACCGGACTGATTACAAAGGCGACCGGGCGGCAGTTCAAGGTCTTCAGCATTAAAGACTTCGTTCCGGAACTCATCAGAAGATGCAGGAAGGAAGATCTGCTCTTCCCGCTGCTGGACTTTCTGGTGGGCTCCGTAGACAACATCTCGGCCATGGAATTCAAACGCTATGACAGTTCCGGCTATCAAGCGGCACGGGATGCGTCGGAACGGGGCAAACCGGATCCTTCCCTCGAAGACACAGTCAATGGCATTCTGCGATTCATGCTGCGAAAGGGAATCATCTCGGTCCCGGCTCACGAGTTCAACCCCGTGGCCGCCTGCCGGTAGAACAACCGCTCCCTTGCGCTCCGCGAACTTTGGTCACGGCTCAGCTACGCAGGTATTTCACCCACGCGGATGCATCGAGCGCGGCCACGCTGACGCTACTGCTTTGCGCCAGCCCCAAGCTGACGCATGGGGCTCAGCAGTGATGTATCGTGCACGGCGCCGCCGGCGTTACTGCTTCCGAAACACGATGTTCTCTTTTAGTTGCTGACCGGTTTCCAGGACGCCTGTTGTGGTTAGCGTCATCTGTTGCCCGTCGGCGGAAACCACCCACCGATCCTTTTGGGTAACTTGATCGTCTCTCTTGTAAATCGAATCGAGCGTGTGAGCGTCGACCAGTTGTAGCGTCACGGTATCGTTTCTGGAATTCTTGAGATTGTATTCCTTGCCGTCAAAACGGGCGGTGTAGCTGAAATCACCGGCGAAACGTACCCCTTCGTTTCCGTCTGCTTCGATCTTGAGCACCAATCCTTGCCGCAAACGAGTCTTACTCAGGTCCTGGGTCCACTCACCCGCGAATGGGTTATCTGCGAGCTTCGTGCCCCCAGTCCGTGTCCAAACAGTGATCTGGTCGGCGCGGCCCTTTGGCGAAGTAGTAATAGTTAACTCGCTGCCATTACTCGAAAGTTTGTCACGAACCAGCGCCACAACGACTCCATCCTTCTTCTCTTTGACCTGGGCTTGATTTTTATCGATCCTGTGCAGCTCGATATGATCAAACGCTGGATTACCCTGTACGGACGTGTCATGTCCGTGCCACATCGCCGTGAAATCGACGTGGGTTTCGCCTGAAAACACTACGTGTACTCCATCCTTTAGAGGAGTGATGGAGAGTTTGTTGGGGGGGGCCAGGGAAGACTGCGCGGAGACGAGCGTCCAGGAGCCAATACGGGGGTCCGCGGCGCCAAGTGGAACGGCGGCAGCCAGAGCGAGCAGCGCGAGTTTGCGCATTGGTCCTCCTAAACCGATCGAGGTTTCAACCAATCTTCGCAGATTCAGTCCGGACGGACAGGGGAGCGCTGTAAGATGTATCCTTGAAGCCGTTCCGATGCCGAGATCGAAGGATTGACTTGCCGAGTGAGGCTCCGCGGCTGAAGCGGCTGGCATACTAATCTTTACTGGTTACGATTTTGCATGACACCATGAAGTTCTTGCGCGTGCGCCGCTTCTGGCTGGCCGGGGCAGTTCTTGCCGCCGTCCTGGCGCTTCTTCCATTTTCTTTTCACGCCGAGCGCCACCTGGAGACTGCAACCCGCGTCGAAGGTAGTGAGGCGGAGAGCGTCGTCGAGGAGTTGGCCACCCGTTTTCATTCGCCATTCGTTGACCAGGTGGTCCTGGTGGTTCAGGGACTTCCGCCCGCGGATTCGGACGAGGGCGAGCAGGCGTTAACAACAATTGTGGACGGACTGAGAGAGGAACCCGGCGTGTCCGGAATCGTTTCCCGTCTCGATAATCGCGATCCGATTTTCCTAGGCAGGGGAGGGGGAACCTTTGTTCTCATCGGACTCGCGTCGACCGAGGGCCCCGTCGAGTCGCTCGTCCCCAAACTTCACGAACGGGCGAACTCTCTTCAAAGACAGCTGCGAGGCCGTTATCCGGCGGTGAAGCTCGAGCTGACGGGCGAGACGCCCCTTAATTTCGACATTCGGAAAGCCAGCGCCGATGATGTGCGGCACGGCGAAACTCTCGTGATTCCTGCGACCCTGGCGCTTCTGCTGGTAGCCTTCGGAAGCTTGGTCGCGGCCGTGATTCCATTGGCCGTTGGCCAGCTTGCCATCGCGACTGCTCTGGCGATTGCAGGATTCCTGGCTCTGCGCTGGCACTTGTCCATTCTGGTTCAGACTTTGGCCACGATGCTTGGGCTAGGCCTGGGGATCGACTACGCGCTCCTCATGGTCAGCCGTTTCCGGGAAGCGATTGCCGCGGGACACAATGGACTCAAAGCCTCGCTGATCGCGGCACGTCAGGCAGGCCACACGCTTCTGATTTCAGCCTCGACGGTAGCCATTGGATTTCTAGCGCTCTTGACGGTTCCCATCAGCGAAGTCCGTTCCATCGGCGTGGCCGGATTTCTGGTGGCGGGCATGAGCGTATTGCTTGCAATTACCCTTGTTCCGGCAGTGCTGGCACTTCTCGGTCCACGGATCAATGCGGGCCGGTTGCCCTTTACTGCGAAGTTGGATTCGGATCATGCCGCACGCACGGGAAAGCGCTGGAGGCAGTGGGGGAGGGTGATCGTCGCCCATCCCTGGCTCGCCATTCTTCTGGCGGGTACACCCTTGCTTCTGCTGGCTTCGCAGGCCGCACGGCTCGATACCAGTCTTCCCAGAGGGAATTGGCTTCCGCCAGCGGCGGAATCGGTTCACGCGCTTCACACACTGGAACAAATGGATCGGGGCGGTGTTGTCCAAGCGTTGCGCGTGATCCTCGAGCTTCCAACGGATTCCATCGCGCAAACCGACGCGGGGTGGAATACGGTCGATCGTTTCACCAAACGGCTCGCGAGCGACCCTCGCTCCGCCCGCGTGATCTCTATCACATCGATGGCAGACAGCAACCGGTCTTTCCTCGGCAACCTCTCGCGCGAGACGCGTCGAACGTTCTTGAGTCGCGATGGACGGGCGGCGCTGGTTGAGGTTTTACCCGCGGAGTCGGTTTCCCTGAGCGAACAGGTGAACTGGGTGCGGGAGTTGCGCAAGACCGGCGCGCCAGCGCTCACGGGAATTCCCGGCGCCACGCTGACCATTGGAGGCATCCCGGCATTGAATGCCGACTATCAGGCTATCGTCGCGGGCCGGATGGTTTCTGTGATCGCGCTTGTGGTGGGAGGGACGCTCCTGGCCCTGCTTGGCGGGTTCCGGTCGCTTTTTGCCGCCGTGAAGGCTATCGTTCTGAACTTATTCTCGGTCGCGGCCTCCTTCGGAGCGTTGGTCTTAGTCTTTCAGGACGGACACGGAAGCAGCTTGCTGGGAGTTCATGCCGGAACGGGCAGTGTGTTCCCCATCGTGCCTATCGTTGCCTTTGCCATTGTCTTCGGACTGAGCATGGATTACGAGGTGTTCCTGGTCGCCCGAGTCCTCGAAGCGCGGAGGAGTGGGCTGAGTGAAATGGATGCAATCCCCGAGGGGCTAGCCAGAACCGCCGGCCTGATTACGAGCGCCGCCGCGATCATGATCGTGGTTTTCGCGGCATTCACTTTCGGAAACTTTCTGGTGGTGAAGATGATCGGATTTACGCTGGCGGTGGCCGTTTTTATTGACGCGACACTGGTTCGCATTGTGATTGGCCCTGCGCTGCTCCGTATTGCGGGCGATTGGAACTGGTGGCCGGGTGGGCTTGCCGCACGTAGGGCGCCGGTAATGGCGAGCGGCGAATGATGCAGTTGACGCCGTAATGTCTGGCGCTGCTCCTGGCACACTCCACATGTGGGACGCGCGGACTGCTGAATTGCGGAATGACGTATTTCGCTCCTCGACCCACGCTTTTGGCCGGGCGGATGCAATTGAACTTGCACGGGCTCTCGATCGGCTGCCGGAGAAACTGAGCATTTATGGAATCGAGGCAGCGCACTTTGTCGTAGGCACGCCGCCATCGGTCCAGGTGCTCGCGGGCGTCGAGCGCGCGGTTCAGCACATCGCTTCCAACCTTAGCGCCATCCTCTCTTAGAAGGTGCCCAAGCAGGTCAGGAGAACGCAAGCTGGCTGTGGCGGATTAGTGAGAGACTCAAAGTGCGTGCTTATGAGACAGAGAAGCTTGACGATGCCTGAAATCATGTTGATCGGCGGTACTCCTCCCCAGCCAGCCGAAACTTGTACAGAGCACCTGCGCCCGCCTCCTCCGCCAAGCCCGCGAAATATCCCGCACAGTCGGGCTGTAGAGTTAGTGCTCGCCGTTCTCGGCAGTCAAAGATAACTTGAACGGTTTTTCGCGTTGGCGCCCACACCCGAAAATGAACGCCGCGGGATGTGATCTCAGCCCCTATCGCAAGCCGCCTTGGTAGTTCTACTGATGAGCCATCTTAGTGGTGCGATATAACGAACCAGACTAGGACGAGGACGCCCGGAACACCTAGTAACCAAGCCAGGATATATTTCATCTTGTTGCCTTCTCTCGCAGGGGAACTGCAATTGGGTGCCCAGCTTGTCGTTTGTCCATCCGACTCTCAAGAACGAATCGTAACAACTCCGATCTCTGTTGAAACAAAAGCCTTGCGGCGGCGGCTCGGCGCCCGCTCGATATAGCCTGCCGGGTGCCCGTCATGGTTAGGCCGTTCATGCGAAAAACCTGCAGACGAAGCCCTGTCGTTTTTGCTGATATAAGCGGCCTGAATCGTTGCTAGAGTTAGTTCGAGCGATGAAACCAGAACGCGACCATTCGCAAGCACAGTTACTAGCTTTGCGTTGCGCGCCTTGCTCCGACGGATTTTTGGTCGCAGACGTGCTCACCTATGAGCGTCCGGAACTTCGCCACCGAAAATCCGGCAGGTAAAACTCCATGACGAAAACACTGGGAATCATTTTGATCGCATTGGGGCTGATCGGGCTCATCTGGGGCGGATTCAGCTACACAACCCGGCAAAGGGTCGCCGATATCGGGCCGCTGCACGCTTCTCGCGACAAGCGGCACACGGTGCCGCTGCCGCCGGTTGTGGGTGCGCTGTCCCTGGCCGGTGGCGTGGTGCTGCTAGTGGCAGGCAAGAGTAGAGATTAAGCGCGGGGTTGTTCGGCTTCGAATCATTTGAATCTACAGACTGAGAGGAGACAGAGAGAATCATGTTGCTGATCATTATCATCCTGATATTGCTGTTTGCTGGCGGCGGCGGCTACTATGGCTACGGCCGCTGGGGGTATGGCGGCGGCGCGGGCATCAGTCTGGGCACAATTGTGGTAATTCTGCTGGTCGCCTACCTGTTAGGCGCGTTTCGCTAGGAAGCCCTTGAGACGCGCCGGCAGCGAACCAGCAGCGCAGCCCTCGAGAGCCGCGGCCGCACGTCATAAGCCAAAGGCTGTGTGGCTTGGGCCCCGGCTTGCCTGGCGGTTCGTCGGCCGCTTGGGGCCGGGCTTGATCACTGGCGCGGCCGACGACGATCCCTCGGGAATTTCTACATACTCGGTGACGGGCGCAGCGTTCGGGTATGCGCCACTGTGGACGGCCTTGTTGTCGTTCCCGCTGATGGTCGCTGTGCAAATGATGTGCGCCCGTGTCGGGCTGGTGGCCGGCGAGGGTCTCGCGGGCGTGATCCGGCGCCGGTATCCGAGGTGGGTGCTGTGGACCGCTTGCGCCCTCCTGGTGACGGCTAACACGGTCAATATCGGGGCCGACCTCGGCGGAATGGCGAACGTTTCCCAGATGGTTACCGGCGTCAGGAGCATCTACTGGACACCCGTCTATGCCGCGCTGATAACCGCCTTTCTCGTGTGGTGGTCATACGATCGCCTCGCCCGCATCTTCAAGTGGATGACGCTGCTTCTGCTGTCCTATATATTGGCAGCTTTCCTCGCCAAGCCGGATTGGGCCGCGGTGTTGCGTTCGACCTTTATCCCGACTGTCGAATGGTCGGGCGCCTACTGGGCGACTCTGGTCGGAATCTTGGGCACTACCATCTCTCCCTACCTCTTCTTTTGGCAGGCCTCTCAGGAGGTCGAGGAAGAGCGCGGGCAAGGCAAGGTGACTCTCAAATCGCGAAAGGGCACGACGAACTTTCAGTTGCGGAAATCCAGAGATGACACCCTCACGGGAATGTTCTTCTCGAATTTGATCATGTACTTCGTCATACTGACTACCGCGGCGACGCTTCATGCGCACGGAACAACCACCATTTCGACGGCGCGGGAAGCTGCCGAAGCGCTGCGGCCCATCGCCGGGGACGGCGCATACTGGCTGTTCAGCTTGGGCCTGATCGGCGCCGGTATGCTGGGCGTGCCGGTTCTCGCCGGCTCCAGTGCTTATGCCATTGCGGAAGGCGCCGCATGGAGCGGTTCTCTGGCCGATCGCGTGGGTCCTGCAAAGGGGTTCTACGGGGTCATCGCGGTGGGTTTAGCCCTTGGACTCGCCTTGAACTACGCAGGCTTCAATGCGGTATCCATGTTGTTCTGGTCTGCCGTCCTGAATGGTGTCCTTGCGCCGCCGCTCATCGTGCTTGTGCTCCTGGTGACTAGCAATCCTCAGATTATGGGCAAGCAAGCAAACCCTCGTTGGCTTGCGCTGCTTGGTTGGATTACCGTGGCAGTGATGGCCGGAGCGACTTGCGCAATGTTTGCGATGTGGAAATAGGACTCGAACGCGGAGACTATAGCCCCCAAACATCAGAGCAAGGCTGCCAGTGCGGCCGCCGCGCCCCGCTTGCTCATTTCGGATGATCGGGTGCTGGACGTTTTTCCTGCTCTTCCACGAACTCGAGAATGTCGTACGGGCGAACGACCCGGTCCGGAAAGAAGCTGTCCACCGCATCCTGCTCGTTTCTGAAGAATTCGAATACAGTAGCCAGCTTGGTGACCACCATCAGGCTCAAATGAAGCCGGGTCCGGCTCAACAGCTTTAGGGCCCCGCCGCTGCTCGCAATTCGAGCCCAACAGAAAACCAAAGCGCCCAGTCCGTCATCGTCAATCCCCGTCACGCCTTCGAGGTTAAGGATGACGTTCACAGCCTTTACACTTGCCAGCGCGCTAATCTCAGTGCGCAGCATCGCCTCCGACTCGCCTATGACCAGGCGGCCATGCAAATCGAGAATCCGGATTCCCTCCGTCTCGCGCTGATTGAGCTTTAGGTCCATGGCAGTTGTGGGAGATGCGTATACTTCCTTCTTAGCATCCGCCGAAGCACGCCAGCTATAGTAAAACCGCATGGCTCTAACCTCACTGGCGTGAGCTGTCGCCTGCCGTTTCCGTGATACACTGAGGCCGTCTTGCAATAGCCAAGGCGACACGCCAAGCGGGAGTAATTCAGTGGTAGAATGCCAGCTTCCCAAGCTGGACGTCGCGGGTTCGAGTCCCGTCTCCCGCTCCATATTTTCAATCACTTACGAGGATTTCGCACACCCTCCAAACCCTCCGTTTAGCTGTAAGAACTTGATTTTTAGGTATTTGCGGCCGATTCTGCCTACTTAGCACGGGCCAGGCGTGGCCTACGCCCTCCGATGCTATTAAAAGGTTGCGGCTAGAGCTTTGCAACCTATTGATTCTGGGAGGATCAAGCTATGACGTCCAGCTTGACCAATTGGCATTCACAGATCGTCGGGGTGAAGGGTCAGAT
>Ga0302325_10025140_pt1 | contig 12378 bp, 15 predicted proteins | sample Palsa_T0_2_FD_201948 | JGI IMG/M metagenome (GOLD analysis project Ga0302325, IMG submission 201948) | Peat permafrost microbial communities from Stordalen Mire near Abisko, Sweden - Palsa_T0_2 | ecosystem: Environmental > Terrestrial > Soil > Palsa > Peat permafrost | place: Sweden: Abisko...
GCTTTCCATTATTGGTATCACCCATCGCAGGGGAACCACCAATCACCAACGTAGACTGAAGCTGTCTCTAAGTCGCAGGTGACTTGAGGCCCCTATTAGGCATCAAAGAGCATTGGGCAGTTGTGTGCAATCGCTACCCACTCCTTCTACCCCAGAAATCTCTGGCTGGGGTTCTAGAAGCTCTCTAGGTTCCGTGACGTGCGCTTAAGATAGTTGTTGCTAAAGAAGGCCAATCTCCACCTGCTCCTGTTCTTTCGCAGAAGCAGCGACCACCTCTAGGAAGGCATGCTTAAACACTCGCTGTTCTATATTCTTAGATTATAACTAACTTGTTGCTTATAGAGTCAGCCCGCTTTCCCATTATCCTTACTCAAGGATCCGGTCAACTACCGATTTGAGGCTTCTTCCACGGCTCCCCTTTCTCTGCCAGAACAACTCTCGACTACTACGCTTCACTGCTACAAGACTTACAATATCGCTTACATTTCATTACAACACCGTCAACAACGACAAACCATAAGCACTATCCTTTTTTAAAATATCTCCTTACTCAGAATCTTCTCGTTCCCTATATTCCTTTCTGTTTTGAGCCCTACCAGCTACTTGCTGAAACTTCTAACACAATTATTATGGCAGACCTTCAAAACTCCTCCTTTACGCCCGCTTCGCGTCGAGTAACTCGCTCGTCAATAAGAGCCGAGTCTCTTATAATCGACATACAGTCGTCTTTACTAACCCGTGAGTCAATGGCTGCCGAGCAAAGTCCAAATACATTTATACCTATCGCTGTCGCCGATAGCTTCTCGTCACCATTAAGCTCTCCGCCGTCGTCAATGCCATCTACTCCAGCTACCTTCAGACAAAGTCTGATAGTGAAACTACCTGTCGCCGTCGCCGTTAGCACTGTTGCTACTAAAGAGGTATGTTTCGCTCCCATTTATTCGCTTTCGTCTAATATTCCCGGGCGGTTTGACTCTAAAGTTAGTAGGCGAAAAGCTAATGCACTTGAATGTACTAGACAAAGCAGGACATTATAAAACCAACCCAGGTCATTGGCAAACGCAAGAGAGCTGACCCCAAAGTCCCCAAAGCGGCTTACTATGGAGGAAACGCCCAACAAGATAAATCGGAGCCATATGGACAACCAGCTCTCTGGGCCGACAAACGCCAGGGGCTTTGTGAGACTCTGCCATACTACCAAGCTTATCAGTCTGGTGCTTACACACACGGTCACGTCTACGGTTTTTTGTGCGACAAAGAAGTTGGTGACCGAGATGTCTTCACTGACCAGATTATTATTGCTAGAGTGTGAGTTAATCCTTTAAATCTGGAACAGCCACTGACTTATGTAGTGGAGGTGGCAAGACTATGGATGAGGATACTGGAGAAAGGGTGCAGACACAGGATCAAAAGACTAGCACTATTGCTGTGGCCTTCAAGAAAAACATAACAGAGTACCATCCAGTTGCAGTCCTTGCTGGTAAAATCTCATCCTAAGATTTCTACGCTCTTGTAATTATTAATGTTTTGACAGGCCAAAGCAACGATATCAGTCCCAGCAAACTTCCACATTACTACAATATCCTTGATTGGTTCCATGTTACCGACATGTGGTCCGAGAAATACAATGGGATCCAGCGCTGGATGGTCCGACTCGAGAAAATCAATCTTGAAGAAAAATCTTGGTGGTCTGCTAAGGATGCATTGCATTCTCCGCCGGATTTCGATTCCCCAAAGACTGAAACCCGTACCTGTACTACCTGCAATAAGGAGAGCAAGTTGATCTACAAGCAGGGTTGGGCATGCTTGAATGCTGATCCCGCAGATTCCAAATTGAACTGCGAGAAGTTTTTCGTCTTCGACCAAGATACAGATGACAAGACTCTCGAGTTCGCTCCAGCATTCCTCCAAGAGCGGACAAAATTTGAGCTTGACCCTGGACCCCTAGTCCCTCCGATCATCACTGATCAGGACTTGGTCAGGCTGGGAGAGTATGGTTTCGAGGAGCGATGCAAGAAGGGAATTGTGTGCCCGGAGTGCGGATGCTGTAGCCGTCGTATCGAATGGCGACAGTGGGTATGTGAAAATCCTAGCTGCCAGTATCTGTACTCTCTCACTCCACACGCGGTATCTGCATCGATTGCCGCATCCCAGGGTACACGGAAGGACATATTGCTCAAGCAAGAGTTTATAAAATCGAGCATTCGCATCCGCAACTTCTCGTTGAAAGGCTTTAACGTATTCGAATATACCATCCCTGGCGTCAACGGCGAAGACATTGGCTTTATTCGTCACTACAAATCCAACGGCGATATTAACCATCTACCAGGTGGTCCAGATGACCTATTTCAGGAGATGCAGACACATAACTTGGGCCTAAAGAGAAATGCCGCTAAAAATAAAGGGGGTATGTTTCTTGATCTCGCAACCTTACAGAATACTAACCGACTTGTAGCGAGGAACGAAGTCTTGACCGCTCACTATACTGCAAATTGGGTATTCCTGCTATGCCCTGCATATGTTGATCCCGAACTAATGTATCAAAGGGTGCTCCGTACAAGTTCAAGGTCGCCCAAGAATCCACACCATTCATGGAGGCCCCTGATGTCATCATCAAGGCCCTGAAGAGATTGACTTGGGCTGGAAAGGAAACCGTTGTAGACAAGAAAGAGTCTTTCCAGGAGTTCAACGAGATGTTAACCGTTGGTTACTTTGAAAAGTCCCACATGAGTGTAAGTCTTCCACTCTTACTTAGCAAAGAATGTTCACTCAGAACAATAGTATCATGACGATGGCGAAAAGACACTTGGTCCAACGGTTGCATCGATATCCCTTGGTTGCAGTTCCACCATGCATTGGCGACCAAAGGCCAAGAACACCATTGGTAGAGATGATAAAGACCAACATCGAAATGCAAGGGGAACAAAGAAGGATGTACTCAAAATCATCTTGGAACACGGTGATATTATGGTCATGCATGGAAGTCAGATTCAGGAATTTTATGAGGTGAGTGAACTTGCAAAAGAGAATGAAGGTTTGATCCAAGCTGACCAGCCCTAGCATGCTGTCAATCCTCACGGGAAATTACGCTTTGCATTGACATCTCGATATATCATTCCCGAGAAGATGGACAACAAAGATGAGAAACAGTACGCAATCAGGGCCGGTACACTTCCACTAGGCAGCGAACGATATAACTACAACGGCCATGCTGCTGCAAGCCCGACCATTGCTTCAACCCCAAGCTCTTTGGCGGGGCAATACGAGAACTGTAATGGTGATGGCTATGCATACCAGACTGTTCCACCAAAACAATCCACCCATCTACTAACCGCACGAGATGGATACTCCAACGGCAGTGTCCATGAACCTCCGGCGATAACTGCACCAAGACAACGAACCCATTCTTTGGACTCACACTTTGGGTACTACGGCTATACAACCCCGCCCACCCATACATCAAGACAAGGTATCCATCCTTTGGCATCACAATTTGAGCACTTCACCGACAGTGCCTATGCGACCCCAAGGTCTGGTGTACCACCACAATACATCCATCCTTTTGCAGCTCAGTATGAGCTCAACAACCATGGTGTTCATGCAACCTCCGGCACTGCACCCCCGACTCTTCCAGGCCCTAATTTCCCTTTCCAGAGCTTTGCACCAACACCAAACAACATTACTGTGGCGGATGTTCACAATCTGATTGCAGCAAAGCTCCAGGCTGGCGAGATCCAACTTGAGCAGGCGAATGACGAGTACTTCCGCTTGACTGCCCCCATCTTTTCAATGTCCTATGAATAAACATACATTACAGCTTAGAGCACATTAGATTTTAGCATGGTTTTTAGCATGGAGTTAGCTATGGCTCGGTGCTTGGCATGGATTCAAAAGCGTTGCATTTACATAGAATTTGCATGGATTTAGCATGGATTTAGCTGAATAAAAGCGTTGCTCTCAAAGTTCGAAACTTCCTAGGACATTCAAACTGTGATACTTGAAACTTCTGAATGTTCCAGCTTTTCTGGGACATTCATAATCTATTGAGTTCAATGTTCCAATTTCCTTGGGACATTTAAAGTTTATGTTAAGTTCAATGTTCCAATTTCCTTGGGACATTTAAAGTGAATGTTAAGTTCAATGTTCCAGTTTCCCTGGCACATTCAAAGTGTATGTTAAGTTCAATGTTCCAAACCCCCTGGGACGGACATTCAACTACTGATTCCAAATCCAGAGGGAAAGAAGCTCTGTTCAATGCCCCAAGTCATTCTGGACAATCAGACTGTGCAGACCAATGTTCCAGATATCTTGGGACACTGAAGCATTCCGTCGTCTCACATTTTGACAATCATTCTGCCACCAATGTCCCCGATATTCTGGGAAATTCTCAACTCAACATCCTTTATCACCTCTTTCCAATTTCCCAAGTCACTCGGTACATTCTCCAATCCCCAATGTCCCAAGTACCTCGGTACATTCTACCCTCCACTTCCCTTCCGCTCCCACACTCAATGTCCCGACAGCCCTAGAAGATTCGGTAAGCCTCAAAGCAAAAATCCCTCAATACACCTGGCACGGGCGTGGAGACGTGGACCCTCAGCGAGGCAGGCATTTTTCGTTCTAGTTATGTAGGTTTCTAGAGATTGGGAAAGAGGGCCCGAAAGGCTGTCGGGTTAGGTAGCTATGAGGCTGCGAGGCAACCGCGCTAGTGCCCAAGAGACTGCCACATGAAATCGAGTTAACGAATTAAGAGAATTAGAGACGAGGCTGGAGAAGATTTGGGGTGGGTCAAGGCTGCGGGCGGCAAGGCTGGGTCAAGCCAGGAGGGATGGGGAGAAGGTGGATTGATTGATGATGTACCAGGTACTTTGCGACATTGGGACTTGGGATGAGAATTGCTGTATTCTTTCAACAGGGGTTGATATTGGGTTACATGTAAAGACTCGCCACAGCTGTGATATCTCTCTTAATCATCTCCTGACAAGTCTGCATCTTAGTGAACAGCTCCGGATCCCCAATAATCCTCGCCGCGTTCTTGACCTCGCGGCACGTCTCATCTAACCGTGTAATAACTCTAACAATCGTGCCCTCGAGGACATCTGTCAGATCTGTGATGTTTTTGAAACTCATACCGCGAGCCCACTCGTAGACGACTTCCATGAGTCCGAATCTCGGACGGGACACGAAGTCGTTGGAGTCGTCGGAGGAGAGGATTACTTGGTGGTAGGTTTGGCGCTCGTTTACCTTTTCGGAGATCTCGATGATAGTTTTCATCCCCTTTTCTAGATTTCCTGTGAGATTTGGCACCATGTCGGTCTTTTCTTGAAATACGAAGGCCGAGAGTAAGGCTACGATCTCAGCGGGTTCGTAGGCTGCGAGTACGTTGTCGAGGATTAGCTCGGTGAGGACGAGCTCGTCGGCGGAGTGGATCTCGCAGGCTACTTTGCCTTTTAGCTGGACGCGGGAGCTGTCGTCGATGAAGTCGAGATCTTTGAGCACTTGGATTCGTTGCTCGTAGTCGGGGAGGAGTTGGAGGTTTTGGTCGGACATTAGTTGGCGGAGTTGGGAGATGTTTTCTTTGATTAGCCATTGGTCGTGGCACATGGCAAACCGGATAAAATTAGCTTTGATAAATAGGAGTATTGTGAAAAAGGAGGCCCTACGTGTTTGACGAATTGTGGACATTTCAGACATTCGCCTTTCTGCACGATCGTCATCTCTTCGAGACGTTTGGCGATAATATCTCGCAGTTGCAGATCCTTGACTCGAGACATGTCCATTTCGTTCCACTCGTCTAATTGCCATGACTGGCAGACTTGCCATAGCTGATCCCTAGCTTTTTGATATTCATCACCTCCATTGAAAATCTCCGGTATTACTCCTTTGAAGACTGTTTGCGTGACGCATTCCAAATCACTGACAGGTATATGGAATGCCTTCGTAACGATTGATTTTTTATGTTGCAAAGGTAGCTTGGTGAACAGTCCTCTAAACTTCGGTAGGTACGGGAGCAAGTCGGTTGAGTCTCGTTGGTCTCGTCGGGTTTTGATCTCCAGAACATGAACTGTGGGAGCAGAGCCACTGGTCGCACCTTCGCGAAGAAGGATCCCTGGAGTTCGAATACCGTCTCTTGTGTAGACTACAAGTCGCTTCGGAGAGAACATCCTCCGTCCCACAGGCGTAGCCAACAACCCCAAATGTAGGTCTAAAGTAAGCTGCTTGTAATTCTGGGCAGCTTGATGGCAAGCGTTAAGGTCCTTGTCGCAAATATCGCAATCTTCGCGCTTGATTTTAGCCAAATCTGCTTCGGAAACCTTGACAGCTTTTTCGTGCTCAGGTAATAACTGCTGTGTAGCATGCTCACTGAAACTTCGTTTGATCATCTCCTCGATTTTAAGGGCCTCTACACGGAGGAGATTGAGTATCATGTTGTACGTCAATCTGAATTGCGAGCGAAGTTTGGAAGGATCCCCAAGAATCATTTGCCGCAGTTCAGTAACTGGGGGAGCTTCGCCGCCTCCAGGAGCGACGATTATGACCGATCCGACGGTATCTAAACCTCGACGACCAGCTCTTCCAGCCATCTGAGTATACTCTCCTGGAAGCAAATTCCGGAAAGAATGGCCGTCATGCTTCCGGTATCCGGAAAAGACGACAGTTCGAGTTGGCAAGTTCAAGCCCATAGCAAAGGTCTCTGTTGCAAAGAGTACCTTCACCAATGTTTGTGCGAAGAGCATCTCAACAACCTCCTTTACAATGGGAAGCAGACCACCATGATGAACTGCAATACCTCTGCCCAGGAGATCTCGTAATCGTACAATTTGCGGGAGCACGCGATCTTCTGGCTTTAGCCTTGCAATTGACTTTTCGATGATCATGTGAATTGCGCTTTTCTCCGTAGCTGTGCAGAAGTCCTGATTGCTTAGAGCATCTGCATTCTCTTCGCATCGCTTCTTAGAGAAGACGAAGATACATGCAGGGAGTAAAGTCTCCTTCTTGAGATACTGAACGAGATGTACCCAAAGGGTCTTGTCTTGCGCAGCAGAAGTTCGACCGCCAGGTCTACCCCCTCTCCCCATGTGGCCCGGGTTATGGCTTGCTCTTGGAGGTCCACCACGCCCTCGTTGCTGTGCACCGCCTCTTTGATTTCCCCCACGTTGGTTTTGGCCTCTGCCTCCCCTGGCGTTATTCCCTCCGCGCGCGTTAGCCTCCAGGGGCGGCAGCGTCTTCTGCTTATCCCTGCCAGAGAGAATATCGTTTGCGTCTTTCCAGCCCTTATCGATGAACCTCTTTTCTGAATCCACAATCTTATGAATTCCTTTATTAGCCCAGAGATAATGCTCCAACGGCACGGGTCGCTTCGGTGTTGAAATAACATAAATATCTTTCCTCTTCGTTCGCCCAACCCAAGAAGCAAACTCGTAGGTATTCGGGACAGTGGCAGACAAGAGAATCAGAGTAACGTGCTCAGGCAACATGATGATGACCTCTTCCCAGACGACACCACGCTCTAGGTCATTGACATAATGTACCTCGTCGAAGATGACAAACTCTACGTCCCGAATGAGATCAGCTCCTCTGTAAAGCATACTTCGAAGAATTTCGGTTGTCATAATCAGACAGCTTGCTTCCGGGTTGATCTGAACGTCGCCAGTGAGAATACCAACTTCATCGAAGACTTGTCTGAAATCCCGGAACTTCTGGTTACTCAACGCCTTGATTGGTGAAGTGTATATTGCTTTGGTCATATGCTTGGCCGCAAGAGCAATGGCGTATTCTGCCACCACCGTCTTTCCAGCTGACGTGTGTGCTGCAACAAAGACCGAGTCGCCATTTTCGAGGTGGTATACAGCCTCTTTTTGGAACGTATCCAATTCGAAAGGCCACTCCCTGGCCATATCCGGAACCAGTTCTCTAAAGTTTGTGATCTCCCTCTTGATGTCAACCATATGGGCCCATTCTCTCCCTCCTCTCTTTGCACTCGAGGACGCAAGTACTCCATGAGGTTCCAAGGCAGGGAATTCGACCGGTAACAACGAGTCGATGTCGTCCTCCCCATCCTCCTCCGAAGCATCACCGGAATCCGCTCCATTACCTCCATTCTCCTTAGCTCCATTCTGTCCCAATTCATCCTCAGGCTCTTCATCCAAAACTGTTTCCACCTCTTCCGCCTCCTTCACATCATTCTCATGTTTTTTCTTCCTACTAAAATCCAACCCCCTTTCAAACCCTGGTGGAATCTCAAGCAATCCCCCCTCCCCATTAAAGTTTATTACCCTCTCCAGCTTGCTCTTCCCATCCTGTACCGGCCTCTCAGCCCTTATAGCCTGCTCCTCTAACGCCGCAGCAGCCTCCACACCTTCCAATCCTCCCGGCGCGAAAGGGAAGAACCCCGCTGCTCCACGCACAAAATCTGCTCTGTTCGCTGGTTTGCGCAGGAAAGAGGTGCTGTTCTTGGCTGTGGCGCTGTTGGCGGGGACGGTGACTTCTTTGTAGCCTGTGACGCGCCCCTCGAGGCCTTCGCGCGTGAAGCGGGTTATGGTTCGGGTTTGGGTTGGGGCGATCTTGAAGAGTGTTGTGTAGTCTGTAGGCGCTTCCCATCTCCTTGATACCCATACATTAGCTTAGGCGCGCAGTGAGAGGGATTGGGAAGCTTACTGCTGTAGTTTATTGAGCCATTCTGTGGAGAACGAGGTGGAGGCCGTGAGATATTTCTCTTCTAGCTCGAGCTTGAGAGCTTCCTTGTCTTGCTTTATCCGTTTGCGTGGGCGTTGTGAGTCGAGGATGTGATCGATCCAATCGTCTGCCGTGCTGTCTGGAGTACTGGACGAGAGTTGCACTCTCTCCATAGCACTGACGAGGGAATCTACCATATTGACGTGGTGGGCATCAACCTTGTAGATGTTATGGATATTTGACCAGATTGTGGATGTTGGTTTTACGAAAGTAGGCGAAAGCAAGGCTACAATTTACCCCACCATGAACGGTTAGAATCCCATATTTCAACATTCTTTCACTAAATATCAATCTTAGGGACAATGTTTTGTGGACAATTCAGAAGTTGTTTGTCATATAACACTTGTACACGTCTTACGCCGCCCAATGCAACCAAATATTAAACGCCAATCAAGCCATTCATTACCACATATCACCTATATCCATCTCAGCCATAGCTTCCATCTCATCATCGTCGATTTCTTGAACGACTGCCACTACAGGTTTATTTGAAGCAGTCGCAGGCTGAAGATCTTGCTGTATAGTCTCTTCATCGAATTCCTCCATCAAAGCATCAAGCTCATCCTCATCTGGTCCATCTTCAACAATCGTCTTTGCTGACCCAAAGATACTCTGCTGCGAAGTTCCACCAAACAGAGAATCAATTTGAGAAGCGGGCTCTTCTGCTGACTGTGGTCTCCTCGGTCTCGGTGTCGCATCATAAATATCATCATCCATGTCCACCTCAGTATCTGGGATGGGAGTCCTCGGCCTCTCACTTGCCCTCTTCTCAAATATAGGAGCAATTTTCGGAGCAGTCTTCTCTTGTTCACCTTTTTCTCGTGCTGGGAGCGTGGGCTCGTTGAATAGGGAATCTTCGTGAACTGATGATCGTGGTTTGCCTTCATTGATCCATTCCATTCTCATCATTTGCATCCGCTTTTTGTGTCCCATTTTCTCTACCATTGCTAATGCGTCTAGGAACCTGGCTTTGGGAAATAGGTCGTCGAGCCAGAGTTGGTAGAATGAGAGGAGTTTCGAGGCGTCGGAGTACTGAAAATTGTTGTTAGTTGAGGTTCGGATGAAAGATTGTGGAAACTCACCTCGTGGCCTTTGCCCTTGAACTTCAGATGCTTAGCTTTATTCCGCAGCTTTGGAATACCATTTGCAGAAAGAAGTCTAACATTACTATCAGCACAACTCATAAATTCCTGACTAAGAACCTATACCTATCCTCGTCAAGCTTCACTCGCGGAGCTCTTGGTTTCTTTTTGATCTCGATCTCCTCATCAATTCCTAGTCCTGCACCACTTTTCGACTTGCTTGCTGCTTCTTTCGCCCTCTCCTTGCTCCCAGGTACCACGTAGTTTTCGCTGAAAGGATCATTGATATCGTCTACGTCATAATTGAAGAGGTCGTCGTCTCCTCCGCCAGCTGATGGTCCCTCAGTTGGAAGAGGTCTTGACGTAGCTGGCGAAGACATAATGAATTAATAAGCCCGAAAATCTGCAGAATTTCCCGAGACTAATCAAGCCTTCAACTCTGAACTGTAAAGATTCGATAAATTGTCGTAATGCGGTAGTTTGGGGTTTGCTTGCTCTTCCTTACACGAGAATCGCGTCCTACTCAATGGGCAACGCGACTTACACTTTGGGTCACCCCTGTCACCCGTATCGAATCACACTAGCGCCATTCGGCAAGCTCAGCAACGACATTGAAGCAGACCTTACATGAGCCTTGAACTGCAATCGGGACAGCAATTGGAGCCTCAAAATGTCGAACATTGAGCAGCGGCCTTATGTGCCAGCTAAAAAGATCCCTACAGACTATCCCGTACGTCTTCCCGTCCCTGACGTTCCTCTCAAAGCAAAGTTAATAATCCCCTCATAGCTCATCGACTCCGATCCGTAAGCTCCCCAGACCCAACAAGATCTGGCAAGTCGGTACTGACGGTTGACAGACATATTAAGAGAGTCCTCGGATATGCTCGTACTTCCGATTACGCTGTAGGAGCTGTGACCGCAGCGGCGGGACCGGGACTGATGTTGACCTGGGAGAAGTTTGCTCCTTCGTACGTGGGGAAGGGTGGATTCGCGCCGATCATGCGACTTACGGGTGTGATTGGACTGGGCGCTGGATTCTTGGTTTTCTATCAACGATCAATTTGTGTGTTTTCCTCCTCCACTTGCTTCCCCCCTGAAAGCTTTGCTAATTGAGTTCGGTACGATAGTGCGATTCTACGGCTTCACAGAAAACAATAGGGAAGTTGAGATGGATATGAAAGAGATGGTTACGAAAGTGAAGAAGGGGGAGCCCCTGTACGGAGTAAGCACCACGACACCATATATCCAGGGAGTGGCGAGCAGAAACTCGAGATATTCAGGGCTTTTCTTGCATGTGCTACCGTGGTTCAATTTTGTGAACCATAATCAGCATGGTGTGGATACGGCGAAGTATTACCAGCAGGCGGAGAGGGAGCTAGAGGCTGAGGCGACCGGAAAGAGCCTTTAGATGGTAGAGGAATGGGAGGGAAAGGTGTTTTGTAAATATTGAAATGAATGGGAATTTGGTTGTTTTGAAATGAGCCCAGTGCCTGATATCCTGTCTTCTGGACTCGGCGTCTCATGGCTCACGACTCGCTGACTGCGTCCTGGGCTGCCTCGCGCTGTTCCCCTCTCCTTGCCCATGGAGTGGCCGAACAGCTGCCTTGTGCCATCCTTTCTCACTATAATGCATTCCACAAACAGGTCATCCGCATTCAACCATCCCCTCCTTGCTTGTCCTCCACTGAAGGCTCAACTTCCAACTTCAAAACCCTCTCCTTCTTCCCCTTCGGCTCCGGCGCCCTGCCGTTCTCCTGCACATAAAACCTTCTCAACATCACAATAGCCTCCTCTCTCAACCACCCCCCACTAACCTCATAATCATCCTCATGCCTCTTTCTCCTCTCTTCTTCCATCTCCTCGTTCCCAACAGAGCCATCTAATTCCGGCGCGCCATTCGAAACATGCACATTCAACACTCCCCCTGTCCCACCAAACTTCTCATTCCCGGCCCCAAAGAACACCCTCCTCACTCCAAACTGCCTCAATAAACTCGCACACATAATACACGGCTCAACCGTAACATAAAGATCACATTCTCTTAAAATTTCCGGTCCATACTTCCGCTTTTCCTTTCCATTCAAATCAGAGGAAGGCGGAGGGGCCAAGATGTTATTGATGGCAATGAATTCTGCATGCCTGGTGCCGTTGAAGGTTTGGTTTGTGGCGTTCATGCCTCGCCCGATTATGATATTGTTGTGGACAAAGACACAACCGACTGGGGTTTCGTTTGTGGTGAGGGCGAGTTCAGCCTGTAACTTGACGTTAGATATGGAGAAATAAAACTTGGGAAGACTAGTGGAGGGGGGAAAGAGAGGTACCATTGCAAGGGCTTCACGCATGAATGAAAGATGGAGTTGGCGTTCTTCTTCCGTCATTTTTGGGGAATTAATTGCAAGAGCAGATGAGTTGAGCGGCTTGAGAGGATCCATGTCTTGATTCGAGGGGGAGGTCGAGCAGTGAAAATTTGAAGGATGAAAGGAGGCTCTGGGGTGTTACCAAGTATATAGAAACGGTAACATCTTAGGTGAAGGCTCGAAACTCTTCTTTGAATATGCTG
>Ga0302325_10025141_pt1 | contig 12377 bp, 8 predicted proteins | sample Palsa_T0_2_FD_201948 | JGI IMG/M metagenome (GOLD analysis project Ga0302325, IMG submission 201948) | Peat permafrost microbial communities from Stordalen Mire near Abisko, Sweden - Palsa_T0_2 | ecosystem: Environmental > Terrestrial > Soil > Palsa > Peat permafrost | place: Sweden: Abisko...
CGGGCGACAGGATGTTGTGCGAGGCCAGCATGAGCACGCTGGCTTCTACCTGCGCTTCGGGCGACAGCGGAATGTGCACGGCCATCTGATCGCCATCGAAGTCTGCGTTGAACGCGGTGCAGACCAGAGGATGGATCTTGATTGCCTTGCCTTCTACCAGCACCGGCTCAAAGGCCTGGATACCCAGACGATGGAGCGTAGGAGCGCGGTTGAGCAGCACGGGGTGATCCTTGATGACTTCTTCCAGGATGTCCCACACGATGGGTTCCTGCATTTCGACCATTTCCTTGGCTTGCTTGATGGTCGTGCAGTGCCCGGTCTGTTCCAGCCGGTGATAGATAAACGGCTTGAACAGTTCGAGCGCCATCTTCTTGGGCAGTCCGCACTGGTGCAGCTTGAGCTCGGGGCCGACTACGATGACCGAACGGCCGGAGTAGTCGACGCGCTTGCCTAACAGGTTCTGACGGAAGCGCCCCTGCTTGCCCTTGAGGGTGTCAGAGAGCGACTTGAGGGGACGGTTGTTGGCGCCGCGCAGGACACGGCCGCGACGGCCGTTATCGAACAGGGCGTCGACTGCTTCCTGCAGCATGCGCTTTTCGTTGCGCACAATCACCTCTGGCGCATGAAGGTCCATGAGCTTCTTGAGGCGGTTGTTGCGGTTGATGACGCGGCGATACAGGTCATTCAGATCGGAGGTCGCGAAACGGCCGCCATCCAGCGGCACCAGGGGACGCAGTTCCGGCGGAATGACCGGGATCACGTCAAGAATCATCCACTGTGGCTTATTGCCGGACTTGCGGAAAGCCTCCACCACTTTCAGACGCTTGGCATACTTGAGCCGCTTCTGCAAAGAGGTCTCGGTCTTCATGCGCTCGCGCAGCTCGATGGCCAATTCGTCGACCACTACCCGCTTGAGCAGTTCCTTGATGGCTTCGGCGCCCATCATCCCCTTGAAGCCAGTGGGACGGTATTGGGTGTCGAGCTCGCGGAAACGGGCTTCATCCTTGATGATTTCGCGTTCCTTGACGGGCGCGTCACCCGGATCGACCACTACATAGCTCTCGAAGTAAAGAACGCTTTCGAGGTCACGCAGGGAGATGTCGAGCAAGTGGCCGATACGCGAGGGCAGGCCCTTGAAGAACCACACGTGGGAGCAGGGTGACGCCAGCTCGATGTGGCCCAGGCGCTCACGGCGAACCTTGGATAGGGTGACTTCGACGCCGCACTTGTCGCAGATGACTCCGCGATGCTTCATGCGCTTGTATTTGCCGCACAGACATTCCCAGTCAGTGACCGGGCCAAAGATGCGGGCGCAGAAGAGTCCGTCGCGCTCCGGCTTGAAGGTGCGGTAGTTGATGGTCTCCGGCTTGGTCACCTCGCCGTGGGACCAGCTACGGATTTTTTCCGGTGAGGCGAGCGAGATGCGGATGGCATCGAAATCTGTAATAGGGCTGGTCAGTTCAAATGGGCTGGAACGGTACAAGACGACCCTCCTTGGCACCTGGCTCCAGATATGTACTCCGAAGGGTGCCGGCTACGATCCCGGAAGTGATTCTGCTCGGCCTGTCCTCTCCCGGGGTGAGGACAGGCCTGTTTTTTGAAACCTGGGAAAAAGCCCAGGGGCTAAAGCCCGTCAGTTTTGGATCAGTTACGGCCCGACTAAAGTCGTGCCCTGATACAAAACCCAGTTTTTTTGCAACCTTGAAAGCTATCGAGATTGCAGGATTATCTGTTCTTCTCCCCTAGTTTTTCTTCCTTAGTCCGCCGCTGCGACAGCCGGCGCCGGAAGTCTCTTTTCCGGCTGCTTGATCAATTCGACATCGAGACAGAGCGACTGCAACTCACGAATGAGCACGTTGAACGATTCAGGTACGCCAGGCTCGATGGCTGCCTCACCCTTGACGATGGCCTCGTAGATCTTGGTACGGCCATACACGTCGTCGGACTTGGCTGTCAGCAACTCCTGCAGGATGTAGGCCGCGCCGTATGCTTCGAGCGCCCACACTTCCATCTCGCCAAAACGCTGCCCACCGAATTGCGCCTTGCCACCCAGCGGCTGCTGCGTGATGAGCGAATACGGTCCGATCGAACGCGCGTGAATCTTGTCGTCGACCAAGTGGGAAAGCTTCAGCATGTAGATGTACCCGACCGTCGCCGGCTGTTCGAACTCCTCGCCCGTCATGCCGTCAAACAACGGCGTCTTGCCCGAACTGGGTAGTTCCGCCGCGGCCAACAGCGCTTTCAGCTCTGCTTCCTTGGCACCGTCGAATACCGCGGTACCGAACCAGATGCCCTTCTTCATGCCGTGGGCCACGCGCAACAACATTTCGTCATCGAGCTCGAGCAGCTGGCGCAGCGTTGCTGTGTTGGCAAAGCGCTCCGTCACCATGGCACGCACTTCGTTGGCGTCGCGATTACGCTCCACCACCGCGGCGATCTTCTCCCCCAGCTGATGGGCGGCCCAGCCCAGATGCGTTTCCAGGATCTGACCCACATTCATACGCGAAGGAACACCGAGCGGATTGAGAACGATCTCGACCGGCGTGCCGTTGGGCAGATAAGGCATGTCTTCCTCGGGAAGAATGCGGGCAATGACGCCCTTGTTCCCGTGGCGGCCGGCCATCTTGTCACCCACCGACAGCTTGCGCTTCATGGCGATGTAAACCTTGACCAGCTTGATTACGCCTGGCGCCAGTTCATCCCCCTTCTGCAGCTTGGCAATCTTCTCGTTGGTGATCTTGCGCAGCACATCGATCTGACGTGAGGTCATTTCCTCAATCTCGTCGATTTGCTCGTTTACCCGCGGGTCCTTGTCAGCGTAACGAATACGCTTCAGATTACGAGTGGAGATGCGCTCGATGGTGTCGCGATCAATGATCTGTTCCTTCACGATCAAGCGCTTGTTGGTGCGCTCGTCGTGCAGGTCAGCCAGCACTTCCTTGCCGCCCAGGATGGACTCCAAGCGCTTCAACCGCTCGTCGGTCAAAATGCGGATTTCGTCGGCCAGGTTCTTTTCGAGCTTCGCAATCTGCTCGCCTTCGATCTGCTTGGCACGCTCGTCCTTCTCCTGCCCCTTGCGAGAGAAGATGCGGACGTCCACTACCGTGCCTTCGATCCCCGGAGGGCAGGTCAACGATGCGTCGCGCACGTCGCCGGCCTTCTCACCGAAGATGGCGCGCAACAGCTTCTCTTCCGGCGTCAGCTGGGTTTCGCCCTTGGGCGTCACTTTGCCGACCAGGATGTCGTTGTGCTTGACCTTGGCGCCGATGCGGATGACTCCGCTCTCGTCCAGGTCGCGCAGTGCCGACTCGGAGACGTTGGGAATATCACGCGTGATTTCTTCCGGTCCCAGCTTGGTATCGCGAGCTTCGATTTCAAACTCCTCGATGTGCACGGAGGTGTAGTAATCGTCGCGCACTAATTTCTCCGAGATTAGAATCGCGTCCTCGAAGTTGTAACCGCGCCAGGGCATGAAGGCCACCAGCACGTTACGCCCCAGGGCCAGTTCGCCCTGCTCGGTGCAAGGACCATCCGCAATCACCTGCCCCTTGATCACCCGGTCGCCCTGGCGAACAATCGGCTTCTGATTGATACAAGTGTTCTGGTTGGAACGCTTGAACTTGATCAGCTGATAGATATCGGAGCCGACTTCGCGGGACAACTGGGTGGGATGATGCTCACCCTCCACGCGAACGATGATGCGCTCGGAGTCGACCGAATCGACGATGCCGTTGCGCTTGGCCAGAATCACTGCTCCGGAGTCGCGCGCGGTCACGCCTTCCATCCCGGTACCCACCAGCGGCGCTTCGGCCACTAGCAGAGGAACCGATTGGCGTTGCATGTTGGCGCCCATCAAGGCACGGTTGGCGTCGTCATGCTCGAGGAACGGGACCAAGGATGCTGCTACTGAGACCAGCTGCTTGGGGCTGACGTCGATGTAGTCCACTTCGTTCTTGCTTACCAGCACGAAGTTGCCTTGCCGGCGGGCGTTGACCAGGTCTTCGACAATCTCGCCCCTGGAGCCGAGCTCGATGTTGGCCTGAGCAATGGTGTGGCGGTCTTCTTCCCAGGCGGAAAGATAGAAGGAGAAAGGATCGAACTCGATCGGCCTCTTGTGCTCGGCGAGCAGCTTCTCGTTGAGCCGCAGGGCTTCCTTCTTTTCGAGCGGATCGCCCACGCGCAGACCGCTTTCGCCTGCGTTGGTGACCTGCACGTAGTCGAGGATGTAGCCATCGCGCACGCGCCGATACGGTGACTCGATAAAGCCGTATTCGTTGATGCGGGCAAAGCACGACAGAGAGCTGATCAGGCCGATGTTCGGACCTTCCGGGGTTTCAATGGGGCAGATACGGCCGTAGTGCGTGGGGTGTACGTCACGCACTTCGAACCCGGCACGCTCGCGGCTCAAACCACCCGGCCCAAGTGCGGAAAGCCGGCGCTTGTGGGTGATCTCAGACAAAGGGTTGGTCTGATCCATGAACTGCGACAACTGCGACGAACCAAAGAACTCGCGGATGGCCGCCATCACCGGCTTGGCGTTGATCAGGTCGTGCGGCATGGCCGTTGACATCTCCTGATACACGCTCATCTTTTCCTTGATGGCGCGCTCCATACGCACCAGGCCGATACGGAACTGGTTCTCCATCAACTCGCCGACAGCGCGCACGCGGCGGTTGCCGAGGTGATCGATGTCGTCGACTACGCCGATGTTCTTGCGCAGCTTAAGCAGGTAACGGATGGTCCCGTAGAAGTCCTCAGGGGTCAGGGTGCGCTTGTCGAGTTGGGTTGCGTCCTGCGATTCGTACAGCTTGATGTTGAACTTCAAACGGCCTACGCGGGAGAAGTCGTATTTGCGGGGATCGAAGAACATGCCTTCGAACAACGCAGTGGCGGTATCGAGGGTCGGCGGATCGCCTGGACGCAGCTTGCGGTAGATCTCAATCAGCGCTTCCTCAGGCTTGCGCACCGAATCGCGGCGCAGGGTGTTGGTGATGATGTTGCCCACATCGTCGCGGTCGGGGAAGAAGACCTGGAACGAGGTCACGCCGCTCTCGGTGATCTTGTGGATCTTGTCCGCCGTCAGCTCGTGATTGGCCTCAAGCAGCACTTCGCCGGTGGTGGTGTCGACCACATCGGCCAAGGTCATGGCTCCGTCCAGCTCAGAAGTCTCGATCTCGACCGAGGTGACTTTGTGATTGCGCAGCGCCTTGAGAATGCTGGGCGTGATCTTGCGCCCGGAGTGGGCGATCTCCTCGCCCTTGACGATTACGGCGTGAGCGGGCTTGACTCCCTGCAGGTGGGATCCCTTCTCGGGATCTTCTTGTACCTGCCAGGCCAGCTTGCCGCTGTTCACCAAAATGGTGTCGGCGGTGTAGAAGGTCTTGAGAATGTCTTCGTCGGAACGCAGGCCCAGAGCGCGGAGGAAGATGGTGCCCAGGAACTTGCGCTTGCGGTCGATACGCACATAAAGGGTGTTCTTCTGGTCGTACTCAAACTCTACCCAGGAGCCGCGGTAGGGGATGATTTTGCCCAGGAAGTAGGTGCGGTTGCTGGCGGTTTCAAAGAAGACGCCGGGCGAACGGTGCAACTGGCTGACAATGACACGTTCCGTCCCGTTCACAATGAAGGTGCCATTCTGCGTCATCAAGGGGATGTCGCCGAAGAAAACCTCTTGCTCTTTAATGTCGCGAATCGATTTCGCGCCGGTCTCGGGGTCCTTGTCGTAAATGGTGAGGCGAACGGTCACCTTGAGGGGCGCAGAGTAGGTCATGCCACGCTCTTCGCACTCTGCCTGGTCGTACTTCAACTGCAGACCCACCGGGTCACCGCACTTGTTGCAGAAGTCGGGGGTGTTCTTGTTGTAGGTGCCGCACTTCTGGCAAAGCACTTCGCCGGGGTGAAAGGGATCGGTGATGACCATGGCGCCGCAGTTGACGCAAGCGGTGCGGAGGTGATGCAATCCTTTGAGGTGACCGCACTTGCATTCCCAGTTGCCGATGGAGAAGTCGACGAAATCGAGTTGTGAGATATTGCGGAAATCGGTGATGGGGAAAACCGAGACAAATACGGATTGCAACCCGTTGTCTTCCCGCTCCGAAGGCAGTTTATCCATCTGCAGAAAGCGCTCATAGGAGCGGCGCTGCACTTCGATCAGGTTAGGGATCTGGATGGCGGTTGGAATTTTGGAAAAGTCGAGACGGCTACGGATGGCGCGGTGCTCGTTCGGCATGCTTCACTCCTGAGACTCGTAGGACGCGAGGTAGGCAAATGGTGGAGACCCGGCCGAGTCTTGCGGGGCTTCCATGTTCTCGACTTACGCCAAAACGTGTGCTCGCCGCCTCGTTTCGGCGAAGACACTGCGCTTTTAATTGCTAGGCAACGTTGGCTGACAAACGAACGTCAGTAATAATTGCCGGGACATTCAGGACGGCATGCGGGGGCCACAGCGCGAAGGGACGCCAATTGCCCGCGGGCACAGTGCTACCCACGAGCGTCACAACCGAATTGTGCACTTGACAAGATAAGAATTTCCGAATCCCGCTGATCTCAATAAGCTGCGTGTGCGCCGCCCTACAGCAGATCGTTCACCACACCACGAAGTCCGCCGCCCATTTCGCAGGTGTGTGCCGGCACAGAATGTGCCGGAATCGTAGATCACATACAAACAACCATCTCGAAAGAGAAATCGTATGCGAAGAACCGCTCGGTCAGGTAACAAGTCTAAGCCTGGCAGAGACGCGCTAAAAATAATCATAGCGCGTCCTGCTTTGGCACGCAACTTGCTAATCAAAATATTTTGATTTTTTACTTGACTTCGACCGTGGCTACGCCTTCGAACTTCTTGCGCACCGCCTCGGCTTCGTCCTTGCTCACGTTTTCCTTGAGCGGCTTGGGAGCGCCATCGACCAGGTCCTTGGCTTCCTTCAGGCCGAGCGAGGTGACTTCCCGTACCGCCTTGATGGTATTGATCTTGTTGGCACCGGCATCCTTGAGGATCACGGTGAACTCGGTCTTCTCCTCAACGGGCGCGGCTGCGGCTGCGCCGGCTCCGCCGCCTGCTACGGCCACCGGAGCTGCGGCTGCCGCCGATACCCCGAGGCGCTCTTCGAGCTTCTTTACCAGAGCCGCTGCGTCCAACAGGCTCAAGCCCACAATCTGATCTTCTAACTGCTGCAAATCCGCCATTTTTCTCTCCACTGGAACAAAACTTTAGTAATCAACAGGTTAACTCTTAGTACAACTGCTTTAGCCCTCAGTCGGCGCTTCGGTAGCCGCCGCTGCTGTTTGCGAATCTTCAATTGTTCCGGCTGCTTCGGCTTCCTTCGAGAGGGTCGCCGGCTCTGCCGTTTCGACCACTGGCGCCGGTGCTGCTTCTGCCGGCGCCTTCTCTTCGGCGACTGGCTCTGCCTTGGGGGCTGCCTCCGGCGTCGCTTCGGGTTTGGCCGGAGCCGCTCCCGCGGCAAATTTGCCCTTTACCACACCCTGGTTGATCACCACCGCCAGATCTCGTCCGGCAGCGTTCATGACCGTAACCAGGCGCTGGGCCGGGGCATTGATCAGGTAGAGCAGCTTGGAGAAGATCTCCTCTTTCGAGGGCATGGTCGCCAGCCGCTTTACTTCTTCGACCGTGATCAACTGGCCGTCGACAATGCCGAGCTTGAAGGTGAACTCGGCATTCTCCTGCATCCAGGTGGAAAGGGCCTTCGCCAGGGCCACCGGGTCGCCACTGGTGTAGGCCACGGAGGAGACGCCCTTCAAACCCTGAAGAGCCTGCTCAACCTTGGTTCCCTTCGCAGCGCGGGCTGCCAGCTTGTTCTTGAGCACGCGATAGCGTCCGCCAGCGCCCCGGACAACCTTGCGCAGCTCAAAGTCCTGAGACACAGTGAGCTTGGCAAAGGTGCCGACGATGGCGCTGCTCGCGCCTTCGAGCTCGTGCGTGAGCTTATCGATCTGTACTGCCTTTTTAGCCTTGGTAAGAGCCATAAAACCAACCTTCGTTGCCGATGCGCAACGGTGCAATCGAGAGCGTTAAAAAAAATAAAGCAGTGCTAGGGCTTTGCAGCCGCCTCAGCGACTTCATTGTCGAGCGGGATGCCGGGCCCCATGGTCGAGCTCAAGGTGATTCCCCTGATGTACTTCCCCTTGGCCGCGGACGGCTTGGCCCGAACTACGCTGTTAATCACCGTGGTGGCGTTATCAATCAGCTTTTGCGGTGGGAAGGAGAGCTTGCCTACGGGAACGTGCACCAAGGCTGTCTTATCGGTACGGAATTCAACCTTGCCGGCCTTGATTTCCCGAATGCCAGCCGCCACATCGTTGGTGACGGTACCGGTTTTAGGGTTGGGCATCAGGCCGCGGGGACCTAGTACCTTACCCAGGCGGCCGACGGACTTCATCATGTCCGGAGTGGCAATCAGGGCGTCGAAGTCGGTCCAGCCTTCCTTTTGGATCCGTTCCACCATTTCTTCACCGCCGACGAAGTCGGCGCCGGCTGCTTCTGCTTCGCGCAGGCGGTCTCCCGAGGCAATGACCGCGACGCGCTTGGTCTTGCCCAAGCCGTGCGGCAGGACTACGGTTCCCCGGACCATCTGGTCCGCGTGCTTGGGATCTACTCCCAAACGCAGGGTGAGGTCGACGGTTTCGTCGAACTTTGCGTATTTTACTTTTTTCAAGAGCGGCACTGCGTCCGCGAGCGAGTACGGGCGGTCTTCAACCTGCGCGCGCACCTTCGCCATGTTCTTGCTGATTTTCTTTGCCATGCTTCCTCTGTCTTCCACCGCCTGGACTTTGGTGCTGTCCTGCCGTGGTGTTGGCTGCTTGCGCAACCGTTGACTTGGCGTCTGGTTACCGCTCAAGACGCATTTTTGATTATCTCACAATTCTCGCGAGCAACACACAACCCTTGGAATCAAAAAGCTCAGGGGCTAAAGCCCCATGTATTTGAGCCCTTGCGGCCCGACTAGTCGGGCTTTAGAGGCTGCGGAAGAACTCTGGTTCAGGGTGCCAGCCCCGGACTCTGGTTCAGAGTGCCAGCCCCGGACTCTGGTTCAGAGTGCCAGCCCCGGACTCTGGTTCAGGGTGCCAGCCCCGGACTCTGGTTCAGGGTGCCAGCCCCGGACTCTGGTTCAGGGTGCCAGCCCCGGACTTTAGTCCGGGGGAGCGGGGTTTTAACCCCGCGTGTATGTCTTGTCGCGCAATTACGGGCTTTAGCCCTGGTGTGAACGCTTTTCGCTGTCCGTCTGCACCGCTGCCACCAGGGCTAAAGCCCTCAATTTGCTGCCGGGGAGGCGGGTTTAAAAACCCGCCTCCCCGGACTAAAAGTCCGGGGCTGGCACCAACCCGCGTGAACGATTTAGCTAGCACGTACCGGGCTCTTAGCCCCTGTCACACGTCTTTGACGGATACTAGGCGGTGACTTCGATCCCCATGGAGCGCGCCGTGCCCTTGATGCTCTTGACTGCGGATTCCACCGAGACCGTGTTCAGGTCGGGCATCTTTTGCTTGGCAATTTCGAGCACCTGGGCCTCGCTTACCTTGCCTACCTTGTCTTTGTTCGGAGTACCCGAACCCTTGGCCAGGTTTGCCGCTTTCTTCAGCAGGACCGCTGCCGGAGGCGTCTTGGTGACGAAGGTGAAGGTGCGATCCACGTAGACCGTGATGACTACGGGGATAATGAGCCCGGCCATTTCCTTGTTCTGCGTGCGCGCATTGAATTGCTTGCAGAATTCCATGATGTTGACCTGAGCCTGACCTAGCGCCGGGCCGACCGGGGGAGCGGGCGTAGCCTTGCCCGCTTCAATCTGGAGTTTTACCTGGGTTTGTACTTTTTTAACTGGAGGCATTGCAATTACCTTTCTGCCCTAAACTACCTTTTCGACTTTGCCAAATTCGAGCTCTACCGGCGTCGATCGGCCAAAAATAGTGACCATTACCTTCAACGTCTCGCGGTCTTCGTTTACTTCGTCGACCACACCGTTGAAATTGGCAAATGGACCATCGGTGATGCGCACCGATTCGTTCTTCTCAAACTTGATCTTCATCCGCGGCTTGTCTTTGGAAACATCGGTGCGGAATAGGATCGAACTGACTTCCTGCTCACTCAAGGCTACCGGCTTGTCGCCAGTGCCCAGAAACCCGGTGACCCGCGGCGTGTTCTTCATCACGTGCCACAGATCGTTGTCCAGATCCATCTCTACCAGCACATAACCGGGAAGAAATACCCGCTCGACGGTACGCTTCTTGCCGTTGAAGACCTCAGTGACCGGCTCGGTCGGAATCATGACCCGGCCAATCCTGTTTTGCAGGCCGAAGGCTTCCACCCGGCCCTCAATGGATTCCTTCACCTTGCGCTCAAACCCGGAGTAGGCGTGGATGATGTACCACTTGAAGCGATCGTTGGCCGATGGCGGGAGCCCTTCCGCTGGGTTGAGAGGCGGCGTTTCGGCGTTGTCTTCCGTCATGGGTTTCTCTAATTTCTCTTTCAACATCTACTGTACCCCGCCCAGCCAGTGAAGCAGGGACTGAACCGCCCGGCTGAGTACAGCGTCCACGACGTAAAAGTAAGCAGCAAAGGCAAATACAGTGACGATGACCACGGTCGTCGTGGTCCGTACTTCCTCCCGCGACGGGGTGGTTACCTTGCGCATCTCGCTGCGCACATCGCGCAGGAAGTCCGCAGTTCGGGTGTACATCCCGGTTAGCTGGTTGCCCTGACCGGAATCCTGTCCACGTTCCGCCAACTTGTCCGAGGCTTTTGCTTTGGTGACAGCTTTCTCTGGCTGCGCACCTTGCTTATCATCGCGGACTATGGTGGTTGACTTCGCCATAACGTTCCTTCTTCCCGAGCCTCGGACTTCGGGGCCTGATTACGCGCAACTCGCGAACTGGCAGGGGCGGAGGGATTCGAACCCCCAAGTTCGGTTTTGGAGACCGACAGTTTAACCGTTGAGCTTACGCCCCTAAAACAAATGCAAACTCTCTGCCGACGCCAAAACGATTGCTTCGTATGACCGCGAGTCTTACCAAGGAGCCAGAGGCAGCAAAAAAACAGTATTTAAATCCAACAAACGACTGAACTATTTGGTCTCTTTGTGAGGGGTATGCTTACGGCAACGATTGCAGAACTTCGAGAACTCAAGCCGGCCGGTGGTCGTCTTTTTGTTCTTCGTGGTCGAGTAATTGCGCTCCTTGCATTCCGGACACTGCAGAGTAATTATTTCACGCATTAGTCTATCCTAACCGATCCCGGGGCGATCGACGCCCCTGAAATTTTGTGTTCCGTTACTTGATGATCTCGGTAATGGTGCCGGCGCCGACCGTTCGGCCACCTTCGCGGATGGCAAAGCGCAGACCCTTTTCCATCGCCACCGGGGTGTGCAGCTCAATTTCGAGCGACACGTTGTCACCCGGCATCACCATCTCGGTGCCTTCCGGCAGCTTCGCCGTCCCGGTCACGTCGGTGGTGCGGAAGTAAAACTGAGGCCGGTAACCATTAAAGAACGGGGTATGGCGGCCACCCTCTTCCTTGCTCAGAACGTAAATCTCGCCCTTGAACTTGGTGTGCGGGGTGATCGAACCCGGCTTGGCTAACACCATGCCGCGCTCCACGTCTTCCTTGGCAATACCTCGCAACAGGAGTCCGGCATTGTCGCCCGCCAGACCTTCGTCCAATTGCTTCTTGAACATTTCCACGCCGGTCACGACCGTCTTGCGGGTTTCGCGGAAGCCGACAATCTCCGCTTCTTCGCCTACCTTCACCTTGCCCCGCTCGATCCTGCCCGTCACCCCCGTGCCACGGCCGGAAATCGAGAAAATGTCTTCTATCGGCATCAGGAACGGCTGGTCAATGGCACGCGCCGGCAGGGGCACGTTCTTGTCCACCGCATCCATCAGCTCGTCGATCTTGGCTTCCCACTGCGCTTCGCCGTTCAACCCGCCCAAGGCCGAGCCGCGAATGACCGGCACGTCGTCCCCAGGGAAGTTGTACTTCGACAAGAGCTCGCGGACTTCCATCTCCACCAGATCCGTCAGCTCTTCGTCTTCGACTGCATCGCATTTGTTCAAAAACACTACGATGTAGGGCACGCCTACCTGGCGGGCCAACAACACGTGCTCCTTGGTTTGCGGCATGGGACCGTCGGTCGCCGCCACTACCAGGATCGCTCCGTCCATCTGCGCCGCACCGGTGATCATGTTCTTGATGTAGTCAGCGTGGCCGGGGCAATCGACGTGGGCATAGTGACGATTCGCCGTCTCGTATTCCACGTGCGCGGTGGCGATGGTGATGCCGCGCTCCCGCTCCTCGGGCGCGTTGTCGATCGAATCAAACGAGCGAAACAGAATCTTCGGGTTGTGCTTCGACAATACCTTGGTGATCG
>Ga0302325_10025144_pt1 | contig 12377 bp, 9 predicted proteins | sample Palsa_T0_2_FD_201948 | JGI IMG/M metagenome (GOLD analysis project Ga0302325, IMG submission 201948) | Peat permafrost microbial communities from Stordalen Mire near Abisko, Sweden - Palsa_T0_2 | ecosystem: Environmental > Terrestrial > Soil > Palsa > Peat permafrost | place: Sweden: Abisko...
CACAACATCGCCTTCTTGCCGATGTGATTGAGCGCGTCGGTCAAGCCGACCGTCGTCGTTGTCTTGCCCTCGCCCGCCGGCGTCGGATTGATGGCACTGACCAGGATCAGCTTGCCGTTGGGCCTGTTCTGGATCGACTTTATGAAATCCATCGATACTTTGGCCTTGTAGTGGCCAAAGGGCTCGAGGTTTTCCGGTCCGATGCCGAGCCTCTCGCGCGCGATATCGGCGATGGGCCGTTTCTTGGCCGCCTGCGAAATTTCGATGTCCGATTTCGGATGCAGGTGTTGCGCGGCGCCAGGGCACACCTTCGCGGCGGTCGCGGTGGGATTCATGAAAACCTCATTCCGGTGTTGAGCTTCGCGTTGGTCGCAAATTCATTCGCTGCGATTTTCGGGCCGTCGGCTTGCACGCGCGAGACCTTGAAGCGGCCGTCGGCGCAAACGACGCAGATGCCGTCGCCGTCGATGGCGACGATCTCGCCCATCTTGCCGGCAATGCCTTTGGGATTCCGCGCCGGCTGCGGTTTCGCCTCGAAAATCTTCACGGTGTTACCGTCGAGCTTCGACCATGCACCGGGCGCCGGATTGCAGCCACGGATCAGACGGTCGATGTCCTGCCACGGCCGGCCCCAATCGATGTGCGCGTTGTCGGGTCCGCAACGGCCCTCATACGTCGCCTTGGCGTCGTCCTGCTTGAGGCGCGGCGCCTTGCCCGCTTTGACGAGATCGACCGCATCGAGCATCGCCTCGACGCCCATCGGAAACAGCCGGTCGAAATAAACCGAGCCGAGGGTGTCGGTCGCCGAAATCGGGGTTTTTTTCTGGATCAGCACGTCGCCGGTATCGAGCCCGTTGTCCGGCCAGAAGATCGACAGGCCGGTCTCGGTCTCGCCCTTGATGATCGGCCAGTTGATGGCACTCGGCCCGCGATAAGCCGGCAGCAGCGAAGGGTGATACTGGATCGAGCCGTGGGTCGGAATGTTGAGGAATTCCTCGGGCACAAACAACGTGACGAAGGCCATCACTTGCAAATCGGGCTTGAGCGCGCGGAATTCATCCCAGACTTCCGGCTTGCGATAGGACGCCGGCTGATGCACCGGCAGCTTGAACGCGATTGCCGCCTCCTTGAGCGGATCGGCTTTGGCGCCTTCCTTCTCCGGCCCGACATAGACCCCGACGACATTCTCGCCGCGCTTGATCAGCGCTTCGAGCACCGCTTTGCCGAACGCCTGCTGTCCGTGAACGACGATACGCATTGCCAACACGCCTCACTTCAATGCCGACGAACGACTAAGCTTAAGCCGCTTCCGCCTTTCGCTCCGATGCGCTCAGCGCTCCGGATCCTTTGATCTCGGCAATCTCTTTATCAGCATAGCCGAGCACTTTCCGCAAAATTTCGTCGGTGTGTTCGCCAAGGAGCGGCGAGCGCCGCACATCCGCCGGCGAGTCCGAGAGCTTGATCGGATTGCCCACCGTCAGGTATGGGCCGCGCGTGGGATGATCGACTTCGACCACGGTACCGGTCGCGCGCAGCGAGGGCTCGTCCGCGATCTCCTTCATCGACAGGATCGGCCCGACCGGGATGTCGTGCTTGTTGCAGGTTTCCATGACCTCGAACTTGGTCATGGTCTTGGTCCATTCCTCGATGGTGTCGAAGATGCGCCGCAGCCGCGGCAGGCGCGCCGGCGGCGTCGCGTAGTCGGGGTCGGTCTTCCATTCCGGCTTGCCGATGAGATCGCAGATCGCGCCCCAGACCGGCGCCTGGGTGATGAAATAGATGTAAGCGTCGGGATCGCTCTCCCAGCCTTTGCATTTGAGGATCCAGCCCGGCTGGCCGCCGCCGGAATCGTTGCCGGCCCGCGGTGTCGCGACACCGAATGGCACGCCTTCGCCAAACTGGCTGTATTCGGCGAGCGGACCGTGCCTGAGGCGTTGCTGGTCGCGCAACTTCACCCGCGCCAGATTGAGCACGCCGTCCTGCATGGCGCATAAGACCTTCTGGCCGCGGCCGGTGCGGGCGCGCTGGTAAAGCGCCGACACGATGCCGAGCGCGAGATGCACACCGGTGCCGGAATCGCCGATCTGCGCACCGGTGACGAGCGGGGGCCCATCGCGGAAGCCGGTGGTCGAGGCGGAGCCGCCGGCGCATTGGGCGACGTTCTCGTACACCTTGCAGTCCACATAGGGACCGGGCCCGAAGCCTTTCACCGAGGCGACGACCATGCGCGGATTGAGCTTGTGGATGTGCTCGAAGTTGAGCCCCATGCGGTCGAGCGCGCCGGGAGCGAAATTCTCGACCAGCACGTCACATTCCTTCACAAGCCGTTCGAGGATTTCCTTACCCGTGGGATGTTTGGAATCAATCGTGATCGAGCGTTTGCTGCCGTTGAGCATGGTGAAATATAGGCTGTCGGCGCCCTTCACGTCGCGCAGCTGTCCGCGCGTGACGTCGCCGATGCCCGGCCGTTCCACTTTGATCACGTCGGCGCCCATGAAGGCGAGAAGTTGCGTGCAGGTCGGTCCCGATTGCACATGGGTGAAGTCAAGGATGCGCACGCCTTCGAGCGCCCTGCCCGCCTGTCCCCACGGCTTTGCGCTCGGGCGCGGCAGTCCGTTCTTCACCACAGCTTTCGCCGCCGGCCTTTTCGCGTTGAGTCTTGCGATTTTCCGAGTGGATTTTTTCGCCGCGGGTTTTGATTTTGCCTTCTTGGCTTTCGTTTTTACCGCCATGTGCTTTCTCCTAACTCTTTATTTTTTGCGAACCACGCTTTGCGGGTTGAGCTTGCCGATGTTGCCGCTCTCGCTGCCGGCCGCAGGATCAATCACCGCGTTGACCAGCGTCGGCTTGCCGGAATTCATGGCTTCGTTCACGGCGCGGCTGAGCTCGTCGGGCGTCGTCACGCGGACGCCGACGCCGCCGAACGCTTCCATCAACTTCTCGTAACGAGCGTCTTTGACGAAGACGGTCGTCGCAACGTCCGCACCGCCTGTGGGATTGACGTCGGTTCCGCGGTAGATGCCGTCGTTGTTGAAGACGACGACGCAGACCGGCAGGTTGTACCGGCAGATTGTCTCCACTTCCATGCCGGAGAAACCGAAGGCACTGTCGCCCTCAACCGCGAGCACGCGTTTGCCGGTCTCCACTGCGGCCGCGACGGCAAAGCCCATGCCGATGCCCATGATGCCCCAGGTGCCGACGTCCAGGCGCTTGCGCGGTTGATACATGTCGATGATGCCGCGCGCGAGATCGAGCGTGTTAGCGCCTTCGTTGACGAGTATGGCATCCGGCCGCTCTTTGATGACGGTGCGCAACGCACCGAGCGCGCTGTGGAAGTCCATCGGCACCGAGTTCTTCATCAGCCGCGGCGCCATCTTGGCAATGTTGGCTTCCTTGCGCGTATTGATGGCGCCGATCCAGTCGGCCGGCGGGGCGGGCCACTTGCCGTCGATGCACTCGAGCAGAGCCGACACGCAGGAGCCGATATCGCCGACCAAGGGAGCTGCGATCTCAACATTGCTGTCCATCTCCTTGGGCTCGATGTCGATCTGGATGAACTTCTGCGATCCAGGCTCACCCCAAGTCTTGCCCTTGCCGTGCGACAGTAGCCAGTTGAGGCGGGCGCCGATCAGCATGACGACGTCGGCCTCTTTCAGCACCGTCGAGCGAGCCGCACCCGCCGACAGCGGATGCGTGTCCGGCAAGAGGCCCTTGGCCATGCTCATCGGCAGGAAAGGAATGCCGCTCTTTTCGACCAGTGCGCGGATCGCCTCATCGGCCTGCGCGTAGGCCGCGCCCTTGCCGAGAATGATCAGGGGGCGCTTGGCACTCTTCAGTACATCGAGGGCACGCTTCACGGCGGCCGGAGCGGGAAGCTGGGCCGGCGCCGGGTCGATGACCTTGACGAGTGACTTGGCTCCAGCCTCGGCTCCCATCACTTGCGAGAAAAGTTTGGCCGGCAGATCAAGATAGACGCCGCCCGGACGACCGGAAACAGCTGCGCGGATCGCGCGCGCCACGCCGATGCCGATGTCTTGTGCACGCAGCACGCGGAAGGCCGCCTTACACAGCGGCCTGGCGATAGCCAGTTGGTCCATCTCTTCATAGTCGCCCTGCTGCAAGTCGATGATCTCACGCTCGGACGAGCCGCTGATCAGGATCATCGGAAAGCAGTTGGTCGTGGCATTGGCGAGCGCGGTGAGGCCATTGAGAAAGCCGGGAGCTGACACCGTGAGGCAGATGCCGGGCTTTTTCGTCAGGAAGCCGGCGATTGCAGCGGCATTGCCGGCGTTCTGCTCATGCCGGAACGAGATGACGCGCATGCCCGCGGCCTGTGCCATACGGCCCAAGTCCGTGATCGGGATGCCGGGCACTCCGTAGATCGTGTTGATGCCGTTGAGCTTGAGCGCGTCGATGACGAGGTGAAAGCCATCCGTCAGCTCCTGCTCCGCTTTGGCTGCATCTGCATCAATGCTGGCGGATTCGCGTTTCTCTTTTACTGGTGCTTCAGCCATGGAAAGCCTCTCATCATTCAATCCAAATAATCCGCGTATTTCGCCACATGCTCGGCAAGGCCGAGCGCGTGATCGCGCACCAGCGTCTCCGCGCGCACCGTATCGCGCCCTTCCAGCGCTTCAATGATATGCATGTGGTCGCGGATCGAGCGGTCGGCGCGATCCTTTTCGCCGATCGTCTTGCGCCGGATCATCCGCATATGCGTGAACAAGTTCTCGGCCAGATTGATGAGCACCGAATTGCGGCTCATGCGGACGATCGCCTGATGGAATTCGATGTTGATCTCGGAATATTCGTCGAGATGCGCGCGCACCTCGCCGTTCTCGAAGGTCGCGAACATGCGCCGCAACGCGGCGAGCTCCTCGTCGCCGGCATTTTCGGTGATCAGCCGCGCCGCCATGCTTTCCAGCGCGGCCCAGGCGGTAATCAGCTCGATCGCATCGCGCCTGGTTTTTCGCACCACATAGACGCCGCGCCGCGGCACCGATCGCACAAAGCCCTCGCGCTCGAGCTGCGCCATCGCCTCGCGCACAGGGGTGCGGCTGATGCCGAAATCCTGCGCCAGCCGGCGCTCGTCGAGCCTGATCTCGGCACGGCTGCAATAGATGTCCATGGCGGCGATGGCGTTGCGAAGCGCGACATAAGCCTGCTGCTTGAAATTCGCCCGCGCGTCCAGCGGATCAACCGCAGGTTGCAGAACCGATCCATCCGCGGAACCGGCCTCGGAACGCGCGCGGCGCGCTATGGAAAAGCTCGAAACCATCTCTGGCATACATTATTCCAGCTTTTTGCGTGTTCAAGGGGGCGGGCCGCAGCCTCAGCTCAGCTTTGCGTGGTGATGCGCCGCCGCATCGGCTTGAGCACAAAGAGCGCCAGCGCCGCGACCATGAGGTTCATGATTGCGGCAATCATGAACACCGCATACCAGTGGCCCGTGTAATTCTTGATGACGCTCGCCAGCGGCACGACCCATACCGCGGTGCCCTTCGCGGTGTAGAGGAGACCCGCATTGGCAGTGGCGTATTTCACGCCATAAGTGTCGGTCGAGATCGCCGGAAATAGGCTGAAGATTTCGCCCCAAGTGAAGAAAATAAAGCCCGCCGTCAGTACGAACATGTACGGCGTGTGTCCCAAGGCGCCGAGACTCCAATAGGCCACGGCCCCAAGCGAGAACACGATCCCCAAGGTGTTCTCGCGGCCGATGATGTCGGATATCCAGCCGAAAAACGGCCGCGCCAGACCGTTCAAGATGTTGTCGATCACAAGCGCCGCGCTCAGCGTGGTGGCGGTGACGAAGAGGATCGTTACGTTATCGTCGGCGAGCCCAAGGTCTTTGGCGATGGGCGCGATCTGCGCGGTCGCCATCAAGCCCGACGCCGCGACCATGACGAACATGGTGTAGAGAAGCCAGAAAACCGGCGATCGCAGCATTTCGAACGGTGTGTAATCGCGCAGCGCCTGCGTCAGCCGCATCGCCGGCTTTGGCGTTTCGCCGGGCTTCGGCGCGCGCAAGAGCCGCGACAGAAGCAGAATGATGAACCCCTGCCCCAGCCCGAACCACAAGAACGCGGACTGATACCCATAGCCGAGTATCATCTCGCGGATGGGGATGACGGTCGCGGCCGTGCCAGCGCCGAAGCCTGCCGCGGTCAGGCCGGCGGCGAGCCCGCGAAGGTCAGGAAACCATTTGAGCGCATTGCCGACGCATGTGCCATAGACCGCGCCGGCACCGACGCCGGATAAAGCCGCGGCGATGTACAATTCCCAAAGCGAACTGGCGACGGAATTCAGCGTCCACGCGACCGCGACGAAAACGCCGCCGAGGGCGACCACGACCCGCGGACCGAAACGGTCGACGAACCAGCCCTCGATGGGGACCAGCCACGTCTCGGTCGCGATGAAAACGCTGAACGCGACCTGAATGGCCGCGGTGCCCCAGTGATATTTCTGATCGATCGGATTGACGAAAAGCGTCCAGCCATATTGCAGGTTGGCGATCATCACCATGCAGAGGACGCCGCAGACGAGCTGGCCCCAGCGCGGCGCGACCGACCGCGCGGCGTCCGACTGGACTGTCGGCGACCCAACCGTCATCGTTTCCGTCCCCAGAGCTTTTCTTGCGTCCGACAGAAGTTTTGTTCTGCGGCGCTTTACTATCTCAGCCAGCTTTTGTCCCGAAGAGCGACTTTATAGTCATTTTGCTGCGCTTCAGCTTGCGGTGCAAGTTTGATGAGGCGGGATGATGAACCTCGCCGGGGCCGTTTTTTGGCTCTCCGTGGCGTTTCTACTTAAATGGACGTCACTCAGACAAAACGTCGCGCCGCCATAGGCGTGCACGGCAGCAGCCTTCGCGTGGAACTCTTGCTCTTGAGACGGCTTGCTTCGTTATGCAGGACGCTTCTCGGGTTTGGTCGCGCGCGCCATTGTGCAGTGCAGCATCGCCCGCAATGAGCCCGAACCAGTCCGTCGAACGCTGAGCCTGAGCAAAAAATACGATGCCATCCAAACCTGCCGCGCAGACAATTCCCCTCGCCGCACCCACCGAGGACTCGTTCTACATCTCCGCCGCGCAATCCGCGACGCGTCCGTGGCGCGCGCTCAAGCATAACGACACCTTCGTCGTCCTCGACAGCCACGGTGATATCGGCGCGTCGTCGGACGCGACCGACGGGTTGTTCCACCGGGACACTCGATTTCTCTCGCACCTCGAACTCCTGGTGAACGACGTCCCGCCGCTGTTGCTCGGCTCCAATTTGCGCGACGACAACGCCGCGCTCGTCGTCGATCTGACCAATCCCGACGTCATTTCCGATCAGCATATCGTCATGGAAAAGGACAGGGTGCATATCCTGCGCACGATTTTTCTATGGCGGGACACCGCCTATCAGCGACTCGGGGTGCACAATTACAGCGATCGGACGATCGACGTTCGCCTGTCGATCCTGTTCGCCAATGACTTCGCCGATCTTTTCGAGGTGCGCGGAACCCGGCGCGAACGCCGCGGCACCGCGAACGCGCAATTGCGCGGAGCCGACCAGGTGCTGCTGAACTATCACGGTCTCGACGGCAAGCTGCGCCGCACCACGCTGACTTTCCATCCGCTCCCGGATCGGTTAACGACCAGCGGCGCGGTCTACGATCTCCGCCTCGCGCCGGGCGAAGCGCGGCCGATCTACCTTGCCGCCGGCTGCAATGAAGCGGAGCCGCGTCCGGTGCCGTTCCTGCGCGCGCTCGTCGCCGCGCGCCGCGAGCTGCGCGAAGCGACGCGCGACCACACCAGCGTCGAGACGTCGAACGACTTGTTCAACGAGATGCTCTGTCGGTCGGCTGCCGATCTGGAAATGCTGATGACCGACACGCCGGAAGGCCGCTATCCCTATGCCGGAATCCCCTGGTTCTCGACCACCTTCGGCCGCGACGGCCTGATCACGGCGCTGCAAATGCTGTGGTGGAGCCCCGATGTCGCGCGAGGCGTGCTGCGGCGGCTCGCCGCCTATCAGGCCAAGACCACCGATCCGTTCGCCGACGCGGAGCCAGGAAAGATCCTTCACGAGATGCGCGGCGGGGAAATGGCGGCGCTGCGCGAAGTTCCTTTCGGACTCTACTACGGCAGCGTCGATTCCACGCCGCTGTTTGTCCTGCTCGCCGGACTTTATCTTGAACGCACCGGCGACATTGAGACCATTTCCTCGCTGTGGCCGGCGATCGAAGCCGCATTGGCCTGGATCGCCGGTCCCGGCGATCCGGACGGTGACGGCTTTGTCGAATACAAGCGCGCCAGCGAGCAGGGTCTCGCCAATCAGGGCTGGAAGGATTCGCAAGACGCGATTTTTCACGCCGACGGGCAGTTGGCCGAGGGCGAGATCGCGCTTGCCGAGGTGCAAGGCTACGTCTACGCGGCCAAGCGCATGGCGGCGCGCTGCGCGCGACGGCTCGGGCGTGACGACGCGGCACGTCAGCTCGACGCCGAGGCGGAAAAACTCGCCGAGCGCTTCGAGGCGGCGTTCTGGTGTCCGGAAATTGAGACTTACGCGCTCGCGCTCGACGGTGCCAAGAAACCGTGTGCCGTGCGCGCCTCGAATGCCGGGCAGGTGCTGTTCACCGGCATTGCCGACCCCAAGCGCGCGGCGCTCGTCGCCAAGGGATTGCTGCGGCCGGCTTTCTTTTCCGGCTGGGGCATTCGCACGGTCGCGCGGGGCGAAGCGCGCTACAACCCGATGTCGTATCACAACGGGTCGATCTGGCCGCACGACAACGCGCTCATCGCGCTCGGTTTCGCACGCTACGGACTGAAGCAACCGGTGGAGACACTGTTCGAGGGCCTGTTCAGGGCCGGCACTTATATGGACCCCGGGCGTTTGCCCGAACTGTTCTGCGGCTTCCAGCGCCAGCGCGGACATGGGCCGACGCTCTATCCCGTCGCCTGCGCGCCGCAGGCCTGGGCCAGCGCCACGCCGTTCGCGCTCCTGGAAGCGTCGCTGGGCCTCGAATTCGATCCGTTCGCGAACGAGATCCGGCTATGCAATCCGCGGCTGCCGGCGTTTCTAGGCGAAGTCATGTTGCGCAATGTGCAGCTCGGATCGTCGCGCATCGATCTGCGGGTCCGCCGCCATAACGACACGGTGTCGCTCGATACGCCACGGATCAGCGGCGGTATCCGGGTTTCAGTGGTCTATTCGTCCTGAAACCGCACCGGCATCGGCCTTTTGGTGTGGAACCACAGCGACCTCGTCGGCTTAGTGGGAGAGGCCCACAGTGCTGGAGGCGCCATGCGCGGGGATCATCGAACGGCGATCACGGTCGCGGCGCTATTGGCGTTGAGCGTCGCCGTGGCCGTGGCATTCGCAGCGGAAGGCACGGGCGGCGCCGAGCCGACCCCGACGGTCAATCCGGCCGCACCACTGGCCACTCCGGAAGTCACAATCCTTAACAAGCACGAGGTCGAGGGCGTTCTCGGCCGCGAGGTTCGCAGTGCCACCGACGAAAATATGGGCCGCATCGTTGACGTGCTCGTCGATCGCACCGGCCAGGCGCGCGCGGCGATCATCGATTTCGGCGGCTTCCTCGGTGTCGGCAGCCGCAAGATCGCGGTAGACTGGAACGCGCTGCATTTTCCGCAGCCAGGAAAGCCCGGCGCACGGATCGCTCTCGAATTGACCCGCGACCAGGTTAAGGCGGCACCCGAATACCAGGAGGGCAAGCCGGTCGTCGTCCTCGGCGCGCTGGGCAAGCTCGAACCGCTGCCCGAATAGCAACGTTGCTGGAGATGTGTTCTGCCCGCGGAGCTATTACCCCGCTTTGGCGACAATCGAGATCAGCGCGGCGGGGTCGCGGACCAACCCGCGCCGTCGGCCGGCGCGCAACCGGACGGCAGCGAACCACCGCTGGCGCCGTCGGCGCGCAGCCTGCGCGGCCTCGACTGGTTCATTTTCTTTGTCGCCGACGTGCAGACCGGTTTCGGGCCGTTCGTCTCGGTCTTTCTCACCACGCAGAAATGGACGCAGGTCGATATCGGACTTGTGCTCTCCGCCGCCGGCTTCGTCTCCCTGATGGGACAAATGCCGGGCGGCGCGTTGGTCGACGCCGCCCGCTCCGAACGCTTTGTCGCCGGCATCGCCATTGCCGCCATCTGCATCAGCGCGCTGGGCTACGCCGCGCTGCCGGTGTTTCCCATGGTGCTCTCGGCGGCCGTTCTGCACTCACTGGCGAGCTGCGTGCTTGGCCCGGCGATTGCCGCGATCAGTTTGGGTCTAGTCGGCCATTCGGCGATCGGCGAACGATTCGGACGCAACGCCCGTTTCGCTTCCATCGGTAATGGCCTCGCCGCGGCGGCGATGGGCACCTGCGGGTATCTGCTTTCCGCCCGCGCTGTTTTCGTCGTCACCGTCCTGTTGCTCGTGCCGGCGTTGCTGGCGTTGCGCAGGATCGCTGCGGCCGAGATCGATCCCGAGCGGGCCCACGGCGCGACGCCGCGGCGGCGCGCCGACAAGCCGCCGGTTAAGCCCGGCGACCTGATGCGCAACCGGCCGCTGCTGATCTTTGCCGGCTGTCTTTTGCTGTTCCACCTCGCCAACGCGGCCATGCTGCCATTGATGGGGAGCGTCGTAACCATGCGCTCGGCCCAATGGGCGACGCTGCTCATCGCCGCCTGCATCGTCGTTCCCCAGCTTCTTGTCGCCGCATCGTCGCCGTGGATAGGCCGGCGCGCTCAAATCTGGGGGCGGCGGCCGATGCTGCTCATCGGCTTCGCCGCGCTGCCCATTCGCGGCATCCTCTTTGCGTCGGTGACGAACCCGCAGCTCCTCGTCGTGGTGCAACTGCTCGACGGAGTCACGGCCGCGGTATTAAGCGTCATGGTGCCGCTCGTCGTCGCCGATCTCACGCGCGGAACCGGGCACTTCAACCTCGGACTGGGGATTGTGGGCACCTTCATCGGGATCGGCGCTTCGCTGAGCACGACGATCGCCGGCTATATGAGCGACCACCTCGGCAGTCCGGCGGCCTTTGCCGGACTGGCGACGATCGCGTTTCTCGGGCTGGTGGTGCTGTGGTTCCTGATGCCGGAAACCCGACCGGCGGAGGAATAGAGCACCGTCGCTACAACGCCGGCGCGTCGTCGGCGACCAGCCGTAGGTGCGGCGCGATGCTGTCCGTCAGGCTGCGGTAGACCGAAAGATAATCCTGCGCCATGCGGCGCGCGGTGAAGCGCTCCTCGAACCGCCGACGAATTTTTTCCCGGGACAGATGTCCCAGGCGGTCAACCGCGCCGATAGCGCCATTGATGTCCTCGACGATGAAGCCGGTGACACCCTCGTCGATCACCTCCGGCACCGATCCACGATTAAAGGCGATGACCGGCGTGCCGCAGGCCATGGCTTCGATCATCACCAGGCCGAACGGCTCCGGCCAGTCGATGGGAACGAGCAGCACGATGGCGCCGCTCAAGAACTCCGATTTTTCCTTGTCGTTGATCTCGCCGATGTATTCGACGTCGGACGATCTGATCATCGGCTGGATCTGTTCGTCGAAATATTCGCGATCGGCGTTATCGACCTTGGCGGCGATTTTGAGCTTCACGCCGCAATGCTGGGCGATGCGGATCGCGCGGTCGACGCCCTTTTCCGGGGCGATGCGGCCGAGGAAGGCGAAGTAGGACGGCGTGATCGACTTGGGCACGAGCAACCGCTCGGGCAGGCCGTGATGGACGGTGCGCACCCAATGCGCTTGCGGCAGCGGCCGCCGCTGTGAATTGGAGATCGACACCACCGGCACCGCGGAAAATGCGTCGAACACCGGCTGGTGCTCGGGCAGATCGAGACGGCCGTGCAACGTCGTGATGAACGGAGTCGGCTGCCGGGAAAACAGCGAGAAGGGATAATAGTCGAGGTGAAAATGCAGGAAATCGAAGTCCGCCGCGCGCCGGTAGACGCGCTCCAGCATCAGCATATGCAGCGCGTTCGGATCGCGCACCGCGCCATCGAGCCGCAAGGCGCGCGGCCATACCGCGTCTAGCTGCGCCGAAGTCACTGAATCGCCGCTGGCGAACAGTGTGACTTCATGGCCGAGCGCGATCAACTCTTCCGTCAGCCACGACACGACACGTTCGGTCCCGCCATAAAGCTTGGGCGGGATCGCCTCCGTTAGCGGAGCGACCTGGGCAATATGCATTGATTTCGACCTTTCCTGCTTGGATGTCTCCCGTGAGTTCTCAACACAGAACCAAAGGCCGGGAACGGGCCAAATGTTTCAAATAAGGGGGGAACTTATTTTTTGCAGTGCACGGAACTATTCGACCGCTGAAACGTCGACTGTATCGCGCGGAGATCAAATCGGCCCCGAGCGCGGAGCTGAGGCGCGATAAT
>Ga0302325_10025145_pt1 | contig 12377 bp, 11 predicted proteins | sample Palsa_T0_2_FD_201948 | JGI IMG/M metagenome (GOLD analysis project Ga0302325, IMG submission 201948) | Peat permafrost microbial communities from Stordalen Mire near Abisko, Sweden - Palsa_T0_2 | ecosystem: Environmental > Terrestrial > Soil > Palsa > Peat permafrost | place: Sweden: Abisko...
ACCATCCCCCACCCCCGTCGCGCTAAAAGTAACATTCAACACATCCCTTCACCCCCCCCGCACCCATCATCCTCAAAACCCTCTCACACATTCCCTCCTTCCCCCCCTCGCCCCCTTGTAACACCGTCCTCCCCATCCCTCCACCCTCATCCCAATCAACGCACATCCTCTCTAATTCCACCTCCTCATCCCACAACCCACAGCCTAAACTACAGATCCAGCTCTAGCTTCTCCCTCTCTAACCTTGCGATCTTTTCCACGAGCTCTGAATAGGTTAGGGAGAGGGTGATGGGGAGGAGTTGAGTTGTGTATTGCTGAACGAATGGACTTGAAGTTCATTGATTGAGTCTGAATTACAGCACAAAATCGAGCTTTTATGATGCCCCCTAGCCCCTTGACATTTTAGCATGCCAGCCACCTCAATTCTCAGCATTTATTAGAGGGAGGAGGGGAGCAGGGCAGATGTGAGCGTGCGGGGTTCCAGGTGTAGAGTTTTCAGGAGGTTGTGGAGGAGCGGAAGAGGGTTGTTATGAGGCGATTTGAGACGTGGAGAGTTAGAAGGAAGATATGCGTTTGTTCTTTAGATTCCGAGCGTGGATGACGAGAGCTTGATGGAAAGGGAGGTAGGCTTGGAGGAATGCCGATCGTTACTTTTAAAGAGATGATTTCGAGGATTGGGAGTAGTGATGCCATCGTTTTTTGGGAGCCAGTGCTCTTGATCTTTGAAGAGAATTATTGAGGATTTTTTATCATGATGATTGAAAGAGTTCTAGTTCTTTGATGTTGGAAGGCTTCCAACATGATTTTGGCGTATTAAAGTACTTTTCAAGTCGCTCCTGCATAATGAGAAGATGAGGTAGTAGGACCAAGCTGTTCTAAACTAGACCTGACAGTGAAGTTTATTCTCGCCTCTTACTTACAGCCTAATTTAGGGGTCTTGTATGAATGATGTGTTTAATCGAAAGAATGTCTCTCTTCTTTTAAGAATTCTTCTTCCCGCAACATCTCCTTCTACCACGTCTCGAAGTGACGCATTGTGTGGAAAATCTACAAGGTTAAAGGCCAGGTGACTTACCATCATAAAACCATCTTCGATGGGAGGAAAGATCTAAGGTTAGTGTGAGCGATAGCGAGAAAGGGAGATTGAAAGAAGTCGACAATATCAAGTGTTCTCTTGATGTTGAGTACTTCTTATATATTTGAAGGTACTTGTAGTAATTCAGGGGTAACTCGCTAAGCTTTGCCAAACTTTCGAGTTCGACCTCACATTGGGAGTGCAAAGCTAAACCTATCAGCAGGCTCTACCCTTAACTTTTCGTGCATAATATCATGGAGCTGAAGTCGAAGTTGAGGTCTCCCGCACGATATCATAAGAACCTGCAATTGATTTGAAAGTTTTGCAATTGCTGACTTTCTGCTAACATGGATATCGTTCATCATATACATCGCTTTCGAAGAAGTCGATGAGAACCCCTTCAACCATAGACAAGTATACAAATTGGTTAGGAAATTAATACCAATCTTGTAATCAGCTCTCAAAGAAAACACCATACCATCTTCCCTAAAACGACAACCACCTATCCCTACTAGACGAACCGTATGCTGCGGCATTCACAGTCGAGCTGATTAGTAAGGCACCTTCTTCTCGACAATCTCACCATCACTTCCATTTCCATTCTTTCCCGCCACACCGATCGTCCTGGAGAAGTACTCATGGACCTCAGGTGGATACTCGTCGCCAGCGATATCAGTCAGATCATCCTCAGAATTCATCTTTTCCATCCACTCCTCTCTCAAATCAGCAATCTTGCTCTGATAATCCAGCTGCGGATCATAGTATTTCCCGGCACCTCTCATACGCTCCCAGAGAGACAGATGATGAGGATGGACTGCGATGCCGTGGTAGTCTTGCACACGACCTTGACGGAGGTAGTGGAATCTGCGTTCTTGTTCTTTGAGGTCGAGACCGGTGGTGTCGGGGAGGAAGAGCGCTGTGAAGATCATGCCAGCAAGGCCGAACCATGGCACCACGTAGAATTTCTGTTGGGTGGAAATATAGTTGTACATGACGGCTGCGGTCAGAGCACCGAGCTTTCCTATAGCGGCAGAGAAGCCATGAGCGGAGGCGCGAACAGGTGTTGGATAAACCTCAGCTGCAACCAGGAATGTCGTGCTATTGGGTCCGAACTGGTTGAAGAATGAAGAGAGGAAGTACATGGTCTGGAAAGCTGCGATGTGAGGCTTTTCAAAGGCATAGTAATGGTAGTGGAATGCCGGCACGACAAACAGAACGAAGTCCATGAAAAAGCCGAATTGCTGCATCCGTTTCCGTCCTATGAACTTGTTGTCGATGAGGAATGATGCCAGATAATAGCCGCAGAGTGATACGCCGACATTGACTAGATTCCAGAGCCATCCAGTCAACACTGATTTGTTGCCGGGAGAGAGCACGGCGATGAATTGTGACTGGAAGAGTTTGTTGCCATAGAAAAAGATGTCGTTACAGTACCACCCTCCAGCAGTACCAATAAGGCGACCTCCGAAATGCGAAAAGGTCAGCTTCAGCGATTGGACGTCGTATCCAGTAACAGCTGCCTTCTTCTTGGCGGCGTTGAGAGCTCGGGAAGCAAGTGGCATTTTGAATGTACGGTAGTCTAGAGAAAGATCAGAATCCGAGGTCTCTATTGGGTGTGAAGAGACTGATGGGTTGAAGGACAATGTTTGACTCTCGACAAGGTTACGAGCGAAGTAGTAAGCTCCCCCATCAACTGGGAAATTGTGTTGAGAACAACAGGAAGAAATCAAGGAGTACCTACAGACAAGCCAAAGAGTACCAACAGCCGGGATTGCAAACGAGACCCGGTAGGTCCATTGGGCGACTCTCTCTGAGTATGGCGGGCTTCCTTGGCCATGGTGGAAGACCAGGAGGAGCACAATGAGGATGGCTTGATTAAAGAATTGACCCCAACCCTGCATGAGGAAAGCCATCGTCACCTTACGGCCTCGATGAAGACGATCGTCTCTTGTTGAGATCTTGCCTGCTCCAGTAGCGTTTTCCATTGCCGCTGTGGCTGTCATTGGATACTGAATTTTGAAGTTAGTTTGCTTAATATGGGAGTTGAAAGAATTTTCGTAAGTCTGCTGCCTTCAAGAATGTCCGAAGAGCAAACTGCTAGCGAGACCGGCGAATTAGAAAACAGTGCAAGGAGATTTCCACGTACCTCCCCGCCGACCCCAACACCGTAGAAGAAGAGTGACCAGGCGTAGCAGATAACCCAGCCCTGAAGTGTAACACCCCATGAGGCAACGAGCATACAGAGGCCGAGGAACATGATGGTTACATCCTGAATGAGACCCCAGCGACGACCAATACTAGTGATAGTCTTAGCTTTGCATCTTTCCCAGCTAGCAGATTAAATACTAACCCATCACCAAGTCCGCCAACGAGTAACATTCCGCAGATGATTCCACAGACCTCGAGGTATTGCGTCGCAGCAATCCAAGTCTCATTACATACTTTATATGTGGACCAACATTTTGGCCACACAGCGGCGAAGAGAGGGGTAACATTCCCAATGGAGAAGAGTACATAGCTTGAAAGCAATCAGTAAAGAGCTATCAATATAATCTTGGAGCTTACCCCTCCAGACCTAGACCAGCTCCTGGAAGAATTGCATTTCTGAAATACCAGCCAACGGGAGACAAAGGATCCTTCTTCATCATTTGCCAGATAGAACTCAATTCCTTCTTGCTCTCCGCGTTGTCAATAGCAGCATTGAAGGCTAACTGCTTTCCAAGAGGAAGGTCTGCCCAGTAGACACCTTCTGGAGTGTAGGTATCATTTGGGTAGATCAATTGCTTCAAAACGCTCGTATCTTCCTCGTCTGGTGCTCTGCCTTGAAGATGGACATGGTCGTCACCTGTCTCGGGGCCGTGAGGAGCACTGAGTATACCTACATTTGTGGGGTCGTGCGTGACGTGGTGACCTAAGTTGGACCGATCCATCTTGTTCAAATGAAACGAGCTTCGTCAAAATGGCAAGAAGAAAATGTTCTAACGAGGCCTTCGATTTGTTCGAAGGCTGGGTGGTGAACGAAGCTACTGATGCAGCTCAGGGGAAGTCATAAATATAAGTCTTGGAAGAACCAAGGGGACAACAAGCGCCAACCTGTTGTTTCGGTGCTGCCGTGCAGCATATCAGTTCCGATCTTCCGTTTGGCGAGCCCGTGAGTAGAAAGATAGAGCGGGGGTGGAGAAAAAAGGAATATCCAAAATGAAAGAGCTAAGAGATGCATAAGCCTAGCAGAAGACACATGGACGGGGAATCCAATATGACGGGTTGACAAGACTCGAGACGGTGGTTAACGCGGGATCTCCGGCGGGAAGGACATGGGAAGCTTCCCAGGATCTGCTATGATGCCTCGTTAAGACGAGGGAAGGACCCCACCAGAGATTCTAACTTTTCCTCAATGTGTCATAGCTCGAAAGTGATTCTGCGCAGAGGGCCAACCAACATTGAGTACGAGTTCGTGCGTGTTTCTTTTTCTCCCGTTTCAGTACTACTCAACCCTCAGAGGCTCTCTTTCTCCTCTGCATACCCACGCCTCTTTCTCACCCTTTTGCTTTTAGAATCTGGCGGCCTGAGCCATGGAAGCCACAAATTATTTTTATTATTCTTGCATCCAAGAACAAAAGGCCACTCGAGGACTTTTCAAGCAGAAACTAGCTGGACCGCGTCAGCAGGGGCTGTTGATTTTCGACCATGGTGCCAGAACCACCTTTCTGCCGTCCGTTGCGCCGTTAACTGCGCCGTAGTACATAATCATCAAAGCTCGTTCCCCAACTTCCCCCTTAAAGACCCAGAGATCTAGAACAGCGCATATCCTCCCCGCAGTACTTCAAGGCACAGTATAAACCCAAGAACAATTTCTCTCCGATTCTAAGCAAATACGTCATTGTAGCAACACCTCTCTATTAGATTAGATCAGGACAATCAGAATCTCAGATTGCCAAGCAGAAGCCCCACGCCATACCCGCACCCAAGAGAGCTGAAGATCCGAGTGGCAACGCCGCAACAACAAGCTTTTCCAGGACGCCCCCAACACGACGTGGTGAAACCCCAAAGTGAAGTTTTTGGACCTTGTCACGATCTTTCAAATCAGATGCTAGGAAGTGAGCACGTTTCGTTCTGTCTCGCTGCGGAGGCGCGGGTGGTGGTACGCCCCGGCATTCGTGGCGGATGCTACTGTACTATCCTCCCCCGGTGCATATTAGTTCGTGGCAAAGAATAAGGCTGCTTAGCAAATCAGCTCACTTGAAATCTCCAGACATCAAATCAGAGGATGCGATCCGAATCTACCCACTAACATGTGCACCGGGGGGAAGGATATTAGCCTACTTGGTAGGGTTCTTGCTGCAGCCCCGAGCCGTCCCTGGACCATGCGCGCATCGGCCTGGCGGGGAAAATGGCCAGCGCTATACCTCGACTAGTAACATGAGGCGTGTGGCGTTTTCGCTTGCCCGGATGAACTGCAACCTCACTCGCCTCAATCTCTCCACGTGCAGCAGCGTCTAGATGACATTGAAGCTCCAAACTACTGAATCAACATCTGCGGCTAAAGAGCTATGCGCAACATTTTAGTAGCAGGTGCGACGGGCAAGCAAGGTCGGGCCTTAATCCGGGCATTACTGCACCCCACGGCCACAAGCCCAGAGCAGGACTTGCAGATCTTTGCCCTGACAAGAAAAGCATCAAGTCCAGCTGCTAAGCGCCTAGCAGAAGCAAATCCTTCCAATCTCAAGATTGTTGAGGGGAATCTTGAGGAACGAGACTCAATCGTTAAAATCTTCGAGGATGTAAAGAAAGAAGACAGCGGAATATGGGGTGTCTTTTGCGTGCTGGCGTTTCCTGGTATGGGTGCCGAAGCGACTGGGGAGGAGCGCCAGGGAAAGGCATGCCCACTCTCTTCTGGATTTGCCGTTTAAATTGGAAGACGAAGGTGGCACGTTGCTGACGACTGGGGCAGAATCTCGCGGATATATCCCTCAAGTATGGGGTGCAAACTTTCGTATATTCCAGCGCAATGCGAATGGGGCCTAAGTACGAGGACACCTTGGAACTTTCGCACAAAGCAAAAAGGAATATTGAAAATCACTGTATTGATCTTGGCAAAAAAGGACTGAATTGGACGTAAGTATGTGCTTGGAATATAGGAGAAGAGACTGACGTAGTCGTGTATTTAGGATTCTGCAACCTGGATTTTTCTTGGAGAATTTGGATGGCTTCATTGGGTCGATTGGCGTTGCGGTATTAAAGAAGGGGTTGAAGCCAGAAACTGATGTTGCGTTTATTGTGAGTATGCAGCAGTTGTTCGAGGGGATTCGGTTGTGAGTTGACTTCGCGAAAGGGCTCTGAGGATATTGGCAACGTTGCAGCTGGAGTTTTTGCAGTGCGTTCTCCTTGGTTGTACCTTGCCAAGACATCAGCAACTGAACATGTAAACAGAATCCGCAGAAGTACCGGCATAAAGTCCTGGCAGTGGTTGGAGAATGTTGCACCATGAGTCACCTAGAAGACGCTCATCAGCGTGCTACAGGCAAACCAATGCCTGCAGTGCCAATACCCTTCGCCTGGATGATTACCAAGACCAGCAAAGGAACACAATCCCTATAAGTTCTCTCTATCGCCGCATTTGTCGCATCCTTCTCATCATCCGCAGGATTGAACACATCGAGTTGAATTATCATGCTCGTGTCTCCGGAGATTACCCGTCAGCAAATGAGGAAATATCATTAGCGAATACTGCTTACAAGATGAAGAATTGCTATGAATGGTTCAAGCAGGAAAAAAAGGGGGCTCCTACAGAGTCAAATTGGAATCAATTATCAATTGGAAAGCTATTGACAGGCCGCTGGTAGAGACAGAAGCAGATAAGGTTGTCGCGGCTATGGTCGAAAACATCCATCCTCTTTTCGGCGGATCATGTATATTTACTTTGGCATAAAAAAATTGCACTTTGCAGCATCCACCACCTTGAAAAGGTTCATCTCAACGCAGACATAAAAATCTTCACAAGAAAGCACTCTTTGACAACAGCAATGGCAGTCAACGACGAATCCGGCCTCCCCTCCCGATTTGATCTCTTTTAGGGATAGTGGTCTGGCCTTTAGCCCAATAGTCCGGTCCATGTAGGAGATTCATTTCTTTGATTTCTGGGTGTCCCAGACTAATTGTGACAATAATAGCTCGCAATAGAGGAGCAGATGGTGGATGATACCATCAAGGAGAGATCTGCGCGGAACGAGCCTAGCTCCTCGGCTTGTTTAGTTCAGACTGAGTAATTCAAAATGTTTTGATAATTGAATATTTAGAACTGACATTAGCTCCCTGTTGCTCTTCCTGTCAGCTGTTCTCCCCCAAACCGTTTAATTGAATGCATGTGGCTAAGTGGAGCATTAGCAGCAGCAGCAACGGAACTAGGTTAATGGGCCTGTAAGTATTGAACATTTCCAAACCTACTAAGAATTGGAACTGACAGGAACATTTAGGTTCTACTACCACAACCCATAAGTTGTTTCGTCCGATTCTCAATGGCCAAGCCTGATTTGACAATAAAATACAAGTTGCAGCACTAGTAAGTACCGTCCGATGTTCCACTCTTTATAGTATAATTAAAGCTGAAGTATGCAGATCGCTCCAGCTGCACCACCTGTGTGTTAAACCAACACATCTGCTGCTTTAAGTAGTCAAGACTAGGAAATTCAAATGCAGCTCGTACTAACTCCTGTCTTGGTGAGTTCTTAGTCAACTAATCAAGAATAAATGTTCAGAACTAATTGGGACAATAGCACAGTCAGCCTCTCGACCCCGATACTACTCTCGTTCGATCCTATACTATCAGTGCCGCCACCACACACTTCTCCTCCCTTCTTATCCGAAGACAGATTGCAGTTCGCCCCAGCAACAGGGCCGGTGCTGCTAATCCAATTTGGGGCACTCGCTCCTCTTATTAGGAGGTTGTGCACGCCTGTATTATAAGTGACTTGAACGACCCAGGCTGCACAACATGTGCGGCTAGTCAAGGTGGGATGTCCGTGGATACCTGGGTAATATCTACGCAAATTGTTATTTTATATTCCATCCGGAAAACCTGCTCCTTATAAAGTAAATCGCCTTTCAGAGTCTACGTAGAATATCGTCTGATAACTCTCGGGAACAGGCCAAAGCAAAAGATGAGGATAGGGAGGTAAGCATCAATGAGACAAGACTGAACTAGGCTAACATTTGAAAAGCAGATAGAAGTTTAGAAAATTGGGAGGAGTTCTGGTGTTGCTTGTTTTTCGCCTGTGTTTAGTCACCAACCCCACTTCCGTCTTTTTTTTGTGGAGTTTTTAGATGATCTCCCCCTCCCCCCCCCCGTTTTCTAAAGAATTCACTAAGTCCATAGGCGTGACATACTTCCTCCAAATGCTCCTTCCTTGCCCACCTGGACCTCGGGGAAATGAACGTGCAAAGGTGAGTGGAACCTCTTGCTGCTGACTACAGCAAAGTTTTGTCCAGGTAAGAGCTCGAATACTGGGGATTCGATTTCCACGTTTATTATGGACTTTCCGCCTTGGGAAGGACATTAGCATTACTTTTTGGGAGGTAGTTCGAAGGAACGGAGGTTGGTTTAACTTTAAATAAGGGGATGGAGCGACACGTGACGTTCGGCGCGGTAACCTTAACCTGGTAGTTCAACGCGTTCACCTCGACGCGACTTGGAACGAACATCCATCCACGCGAAGATTCCTGACCAACATTCCTCTAGTGGCACGTTCAAGATGGGGATCAACACGTAAGACAACATCCTTTTTCCTTCTTAACTGCTTCGAGCTAATTGAATCTACTGCTAGGCTCTGGGACAAATTGGGAGAGGGTCAACTCACTAATATTGCCGAATATGTTGCCCAGCACTGGGAGGAGACAAAGAGGCCCCTTCGAATCGCAGTTGATGCGCCAATTTGGTTACGTAAAACCCTAACCAAAGCTCAGGTTGCGAAAATTCGAGAAAGTATATCACACTTGTCTCCGTTCCATGGCGAAATGAAACCATTCTTGCAAAAGCTGATTATATGATCTTGCAGCATCCGGCAGACCGTCTAATACAGCGGACAAGAATATCTTGTGGTACATCCTTAGCCTTCTCAATTTAGGAATCCAACTTCACTTTGTCTTCGATGGCCCGAAACGACCGATGAAACAAGGCAGAGAATGGCGCTCATGTACCAACGAATCCATTGTCCTCTTGCAACATACACTTGACATTCTGGGGATTGCTTCCCATACAGCAGTGGGGGAGGCGGAGGCTGATTGCGCTGAAATGCAAAAACGAGGGATTGTGGATGCTGTTTGGACGGAAGACGGCGATACATTCATGTTTGGAGCTTCGACAGTGATCCGCTTTTATTATGAGAGGGAGAACACCAAAAGCAAGACTCATTTTCGTCTTTTCAGATATCAAGACATCGTGAATCGGGTTTCGGGTCTCGATCGCGAGGGCTTTGTGTTGTATTCCATTCTGAGTGGCGGGGATTACGACAAAGATGGATTAAAAAACATTGGGATTGAGGGCTCCCTAAAAGCTGCAAAGCGGGGTTTGGGGAAGTCCTTGTGTCAGGCGTCTGAATCTGACTTGGCAGCATGGAGACAAGAGCTCATCGATTATCTAAAGGAGATTCGAAGTAGCATTGTTGTCCCTTCCGACTTCCCCAAATTTCAACACGTCAGGGACTACCGCCAACCTCTCATTTCTGACTTCAGGACTTTCGAGTGGAAGAAGCGTCCTGTTATAGAAGCGGAGCTCAAGCTATTTCTGCAGAAATACTTCAACATCCAAGCCGAGCAGTACGTGAAATGGGTTGTTCCTGCCCTTCTTGTCCGGAACCTGATGCAGACAACCTCAGGCCAACAATACATCAACCGTAGCTATGAGCTTGAAATCGGGAAGCAAGCCAAGCAAAATGTATTTACAACGAAAATAACCTATCTGCTCTCAGCAACTACGGCTCTGGATATGGGAGACTATCCCAAGAAAGATTGCAGCATTTTCCCATCTCAGTTTAGAGCTGAATGCGATATTCCTTCTTGGGTCCTTCAGCAAGCTGTCCCGGAAGTGTTTGCAGCTCTCGCGGCTGGAAACCCGGGAAACTCATCAAAGGTCACAAAACCAAGAGTAAGCAAGATATCACCAGCTCAATTCCCAACAAGGTCCGCGGACACCAACAAGGAAACTTCACCAACAGGCAAGAAACGAGGACGACCGCGAAAAGACACACACGTGGACAAAATCACACAACCAGCCCTAGAACTAAGCAACAAACGACCCCGGGTGCTAGAGAGTTTCAACACCATTGCGCAACCCCCTAGCATCAATAAACCTGCCAAGCCATCCTCTACCATCTCGCACATCAAACGTCCTAAGATCCCGAAACCCTCGGTTACGGGCCAGAAAGAAGACCCCGTCGACCTCGTCAGCTCCGATGACGAACTAGAGACATCCAAACCTTGTGTTTAAGCGCCCACGGCTAATTTGTGATGATTTCGACGACTTCGCCTGGGACTGATCCCACCTTCAAGTCGCACGCAAGACTCATCTCACATTGCCTATTGACCTATCCCCTTTACGATCGATTATGTTTTTTCCACAAGGTTTTCTACTTTGCGGTTAATTACTCTCGCTTCTTTGAATGTATTCCCAAGTGTGCTTTTTGCAATAAGCATAGATACCCAGGCTCGATTGCCATGCACTATCTCATGTGGACCTATGCGTCCTCAATTTCGGCGATGAAAAGAAATTTTTTCTCCTCGAGCTGGTGTGTGGAAGACATTTAGAGATAGATACCAAGTTAGAAAATTAATTGCATAGCTTACCTTGCGCTTGTCAATGTCCATGGTTGTTTGTGCGTGATACAACTAACTTGCAGGAGTGAGAAAGGAGGGAAGGGAGGAAAGGGGGGGTATATTAATGCATCATCCGACAGGAATCAACAACCAAGCTGCGCTACACAGCAGCAGTATCCAAACGCCATGTGATGATGAGCGTACTCAACATCCCCCTCATTGCAGTCCGCCCGGATAGATTCCTGGTAGTCCAACCCTACTCGATCCAATGAAACGCCTTTCATGCTCACGCTCAACTCACATCACCCTACGGATTATAACATCCAAGCATTAGCCAACAACTTATATCCAAAATGGAATCACTGAGCTTCCGCATGCCCCGCCTCCTTGACTCCATGCCCCAAACTCAAAATCTTCTGCAAGCTCCTGCGGATCGCACTCTTCTCACCAGGACTCCTCTCCCCCCCACCAACCGCATTACCCTTCTCCGCCTCATGCTTCTCCAGCCCAAAAAGGCTAGCTACACTCAGTTTCCTGCTTTTCTTCTTCGCTGGTTCCTGTGCCGTGCCTTTTGGAGGCCACTCGCCGTCTCGTTTCCAGCCTTGTACGCAACTCCGCGTGACGTCTTTGAGGTTCATAGGGCAAGAGGGAGTAAGTGCCTGCACGACTACTTTGTCGTAGATAGTGTTGTATGCTGCGGGGAGAATGGAGGCGCGCATTGCGTTTTCTGGTGGGAGAATTGTTGGCGCAATGGGGATCTCGATGTCTTCTTCCCACTCGTCTTCATCTGGTTCGATTGCTGTGGAGCTGCCGCCATCTTCGCTTGATAACGAAGGCCGCTGGGCAATTGTAGGTCGAAGGGGGGAGAAACCCATCCCGAGCTTGGAGACGCGTCGTGCGCCAGTCCACGCATCTCTTCGCCGGACAAAGCAACGGAGACCTTCATTCCAGGCCATTTCTTCCGCCAGGCGTTTTTTACGACGCCTTTTTCGCTCATAGACGGTTCGCTTTATGATTTCGCCCACGCCGTCCGGGGTTTCGAAGCGGTATGGGCTGTGTTTGCTGTTGGGAGTTGGGGTATCTGGACTCGAGATTGTGTTAGGTAAGGCTGCATCTTCTTCATTTTCGCTGCCACCGCTAAGCCATTCGTCTCTTTCTTTCCACTTCTCGTCTGGCGATGTAATTCGTTCGATTTGAAGTGATTCTTCTGGGGAAGAATCCGAGTCGGGTGGGGGTCTCGGCCATTCCCATTTCCAATCTGTTCTGACCTTCTCGAGGAGGAATGTCTTCACGGCCTCTTTTTGCTTCGCACGGTCCTTGCTTGTGAGGTCGGCTTCGTAGTCGGTCAGCGCATTTGTATTCGCAAAGTTGCGCCGTCGCTGGGCATTGCTTGCACTGGCATGGTGTCCGAAGATCATTTTGCCTTCCTGCGACCCCTCTTTGTCTGCCGCGCCGTCGACAGAATTGTGAAGGGGGGGGAGAATGTCGGGTAATG
>Ga0302325_10025147_pt1 | contig 12376 bp, 19 predicted proteins | sample Palsa_T0_2_FD_201948 | JGI IMG/M metagenome (GOLD analysis project Ga0302325, IMG submission 201948) | Peat permafrost microbial communities from Stordalen Mire near Abisko, Sweden - Palsa_T0_2 | ecosystem: Environmental > Terrestrial > Soil > Palsa > Peat permafrost | place: Sweden: Abisko...
GCGTGTTTGCAGGTGTTTACCGAGCCGCGACCGTGAGGGAGTCGGTTCCAAACGACTTTTTCAGCAGCCTGCTAAAGAACCAGCTTACGAAGAACGGCTCGTGCGGGCGCTCCATCGCCTCCAATAATCCTTAGCGGCAGGCAAATCAACTCATACGCGCCCGCTTCGACGTGCTCTAAATTGAGGCCTTCGATGATCCAGATGCCTGCTTGGAGCAGGATGCGGTGAGTCTCCGCGCCTCCGTTCTCGAGTCCGCCCATTTGAAATCCTCCCACGGAAAGATAATCGACGCCTACGGTTTGGACGCCGCGTTCGGCAAGGTAGCGGGCGGTCATCGGTGGGATGTAAACGTATTGCTCTTGGAAGCGATCCGTTTTCCAGCAGTGCGCGGAATTGCGGGTCTTGAAGAGCACGCGCTCACCCTTAGCCAGGCGATGCGGCTCAAGCTCCGGAGTGCGGATCGCCTCGGGATCTTGGATCTCGATTACGCGCGCCCTCCCGATGGAAGCGGCGATCGGCATAGCTTCTATTCCAACGGCTCCCGCCAAGTAATGGCGCGGGGCATCCATGTGAGTTCCGATGTGTGCGCTGGTCGAAATCTGGGATAGGTTGCACTGGTCGTCTTTAGCGATCTCCAGCATCGGGGTGATTTCGAACGGAGCGTCGCCGGGCCAGGCCACCATGCCGTTGCGAAGGGGCACCGAAATATCGATCCAGTTATTCATTGACCCGCGCGACCGCAACTCCATCCTTTACGCCGCACGTCTATGTCCTTGGCGCTTGCGCGCTATTTCTTCCCTGCAACAGGGATGAGCCTTCGCGGCCAGGCGCGCGTGTGAAAACGAAACCGCATGCGGACCCAGATATTTCAGCACATCGAAGGCTATGCTGGATTGTAACCACGAGATTAATCGGCTCCGCCATCTTCGCCGTCTCCGCGTTGGAACGTATTTCAGCAGGATCGCCGGGACCGGCGCACACATTTTCGACACAAGAACATTGGCGACACAAGAACATGCGGGATGCGATAAATTGTGACCATGCATCGTCACCCTCATATCCATTCGCGGCGCGATTTTTTCAGCACAGTCTTGGGAGGCGCGCTGGCCGGCGCGTCGATCGTCGAGGAAGCCTTCCTGCGCGCGACCTGGGCGCGGGCTCAGGCGCCCGGCGCGAACGCCAATCTGTTCCAAATCGAGAAGGTCGCCGACGGCGTTTATGCCGCGCTGGCCCGGCCGCAGCTCCTGACCAACTGTAATGCGGCCATTTTTGTGAATTCGCGGGACGTGCTGGTGGTGGATGCCCACTCCAAGCCGTCCGCCGCGGCTGCGCTGATCGCCCAGATCAAGAAGGAAGTTACCGTCAAGCCGGTGCGCTACCTGGTCAACAGCCATTTCCACTGGGATCACACGCAGGGCGACGCCGCTTACAAGACCGGCGGCGCGAAGGTGGACATCATCGCCAGCGATACGACGAAGCAGTTGATGACCCAGCTTTCCCGCAACCGCCTGCGGGAATCGCTCGACGGCATTCCCAAACAGATCGACGATCTTCAAGGCCGCTTGGCCAAAGCGCCATCGGGCGCCGGCCAGGAGCGTTACCGGGCCCTGATCCGGCAACTGAAGGCCTATCAAACCGAGATGAAGAGTTACACTCTCGAGCTGCCGACCATCACCTTTGCCACGTCGCACGTGATCCAAGACCCCGCGGGCGATCTGCATATCGAGTTCCACGGGCGCGCTCACACCGCCGGCGACATCGCCGTGTTCTCGCCGCGGAAACGCGTGGTTGCTTCCGGTGACGTGATTATCGGCTTCCTGCCCAACCTCAACGACGGGTATCCGCGACCTTGGCCCGCGACAATTAATTCGGTTGGGCAACTCGCGTTCGATCACATCGTCCCCGGGCATGGGCCTGTTCACCACGACCGCGCACGCATGCTGCAAATGCGGAATTATATCGAGGAATTGACCGGCCGGGTGGAAGAGGGCAAGCAAGCCGGCCGGCCACTGGCGGAGTTGCAGAAGACTCTTACCATGACGTCAATCAAGGCCCTGCAAGCCGATGGATATGGCAGGTACGTCACCGACAATTTGAATAACCTAACGGTCTACCTTGGGCAGAAAACGGCCGTGGAGGACCGTCTGGCGGCCAATATCGAAGCGATCTACAACAACTTGGACCGGGCTTGAACCACCGCCCGGCAAGTGCTTGCCCGGTTGGCGGGACATGAGCGACAGTCCACCCTGCGGGCGGTCTCTAGCGCCAGTAACCACTGCGCCGGGAAACAAACAGGCGAAAGTTCCGATAAACAACTCAAAATCAATAGCTTGGCCTGTCGTTTGCAGCATGTGGTTACTGGAGAGTATTTAGCAAAGGGCGGTTTGGATGCCGGTGGCCTCCGCATCGGGCCGCGAAAGCTCTGCATTCATTGAGATCCTCTTCGCTTTCGGCGCCGGGCTGAAGGGCTATGATGATTCTCGTTCAAGACTCAGTTTCACTTTCCCATTTGGAAATACGGCGTACATTTCCAATCGTCCGCCCATCGGTTCAACGAAGTTCCCGAGCGTACTGAGGCAGACGTCCGTGCGCTGTTCCAGTTGCGAAACCGCTGCCTGCGTCATGTCCAAGGTCCGCGCGAGTTGTTGCTGCGTCAGGTGGCGGCCGGCACGCAGCTGATGCAGCGGCATCTCTTTGAGATCCTGGTCGGCGAGGCGACGGGCTTCCGCCCTGGCCTCCGGCCGCATCTTCGCCCGAAGTTCGCTGAACTTTGCCGTCTTTGGCATTGTCTTCATCCTCGATCTCGGTAAGATAGTTCTCGTAAAGCTGAACTGCCAGCGGTACGTTTTTCTCGTACCAGCGGTCATCGCCGGTTTTGTCGCCACACACCGGGAACTGGCGCCTGGAGTGCCTTCGCGCGTTCGGATGCAGGCTCTTGTGATTCTTGTTCTGCTGGGGCAGCAACAAATCACAACAAAATGATTTCCCTGTAAGGATCATGCCAGTGCGGAGCGGCGGACCGCCGCCCGGATTGCGATGTGAGCGCCGCTGCCTGGCGGTGCGAGAGTCCCTGATGCAAACAGGCTTGCGGTTTCGCAACATTGCGAATAGACTGAAACCGGGTGCCCAGGACCGGAGTCGCCCTCTACCGGGAGGAAGACGGGGCATGCCCGTTCGTGGAGTGGTTCGACGAGTTACCGGCGAAGGTACAGGACAAGTGCTACCTCCGGTTGGAGCGATTGCGCGAGATGTGCCACGAATTGCGTCGGCCCGAAGCGGACTTCCCGCGCGACGGGATTTACGAACTGCGCGTCAGCCTGGGAGGCGTTCACCACCGGATCCTGTACTTCTTCCACGGCGCAATGGCGGCTGTGGTGTCGCACGGGCTTGTGAAAGAGCGGGCGGTCCCGTCGAAGGAGATCGACCGCGCCATCGAGCGCAAGCAGCGGTTTGAGGCGAATCCGGCGAAGCACACCTATGAGTAGGCTTGACATGGCAAAGAAGTTGAAACCGACTCGCGATGCGGTGGAGATCCTTCACCGCCGGGCCTACGAAGGCAAACCGGCCCGGCTGAAGAACCTGGAAGAGGCGCGCGCCAACGAAAAGATCGCCCGCAAAATCCACGAACTGAGGGCCGCGGCGGCCCTCACCCAAACTCAGCTTGCCAACCTCATCGGCACCACTGCCTCGGTCATCTGCCGCCTTGAGGATGCCGATTACGAAGGCCACTCTCTGGCAATGTTGCGCAGGATCGCGGGCGCGTTGAATCAGAGGGTCGAGATCCGTTTTATACCGATTCGGCGGTCGGCATAGCCCACGGCATGGACGACGCCGAAACGGCGCGGCCCCTGGTAAAAGTGGGGCTTGACCCCTGTGATCATGACAGATGCCGGGCGAAGGGCCACCGCGTATTTTGAGGCCGGATGCGCGGTGATGGCATATTGTTATTCGATTCCGTTTCGGCCCGCAGTCATCGAGCCGGATCGCCCGCTATGGGTGTGTGAGAAGCATTGGCTGGCGTGGGCTGATCCCTATTCCAAGGAATTCAGGGAGGACACTGGTCGTGACTGGCTCCAGAAGCGCGTCGGGATTTTCTTCGCAGGTTGCGTCGCTGAGCACCGCTATCTGGAGCGGTCTGTCGAGGCTGAACGGGCTGCGGATTGCCAAAAGGTGGTTTATAGCCTCGTAGGATTCGGGGCGAGCGCGCGCTCCAACGATGCGTGGTTACACTGGCTTCACCTCGAAGCCGAGGACCGCCTGGAGGACACCTTTTTTTGGACACTCGCAGAGTCTATCGCGAGTGATTTGATTCAGCGAGGCCGACTCAGCAAGGCCGATTTGCGGGAAGTGGTGCGCCGCGAGCTCGATATGAATGTTCCCCCGGGTTTCCGTGAAGCGGACCTTTGAACCGCCAAGCTTGAATGTGAGCGGATGGCTGGCGTAGTGCCGATAAGTTGCTTCCAAGTTCACGTTGTTTCCAAAATGGTCCGGCTGTATAGGCGATCTTCCACCCACGCACGGAGCGCCCTCAATAGCGTGAGCGTCTCAGCCCGGTTCAGCGACTCCCCGCCATCGTAGTCGTCGTACCGATAAACCGCGCCAAACGGCGGGAGCACGTCCCGATTCTCTAACTCGCCCGGCAACGGCGCGCCGGAACGTGCCAGCGTATCCATTAAGGCTCCCAGTTCATGAGTCTTGCGGAACGCGGTGCCCAGATCGGACAGCAAAGCCTTCAACATCTTCTCCGCAGCCTGCTGGCAATGGAAACCAATTACCTCGTCGCTCACGTTTTCGGACGCGATGACCTCGTCGAGCAAGGCTTCGTCCTGCGCAGCCTTGCGCAGAAAGGGCAAAGCCTGTTCACGCCGCTTGATAGAGGACCTGCCCCGCTGTGGCGGCTTCGTAATAAACGTTGCCGGGAGTCTCCCGCCAGTACTGAAACATTTCGTCGCTGACAACCAGGAGATCGACGGCGATATCGATCGAGCGAATGAGGCGATTCAGGCGGACCATCTCCGCGAATCGGTTGGCGGGCTTCTCTTCCACGACCATGATGTCGAAATCGCTATGCGGAGCGGCATCGCCCCCGGCCTGAGAACCGAAGAGGATGATGCGTTTGGGATGGACTGCCTCGATTAGCACGCCTGTCAAGGTCGAGACGATCTGTCTTGCTGCGGGGATCATCGAGGCTGGCACAACTCCTGCGACTGGTTTGCCACAATGTTCGAGCAGAACCCGACCACGACATCAAAGGCCGCCGGCTGGAGTCCAAATTTTGGCGAGTTGGACTCCAAATGGACTCCGTGTGACCTCTTCCGCGACGTGGAAGCGCGCAAGCATTTTTCGTAAGTGGATGTTTTGTTGGGCTTTGTTTTGGTGGACATGGTCGGGTTCGAACCGACGACCTCTCCATGCCATCAAAGAGGCTACGCTGCAGCGAACTTCACTTCGGGGAACTCCTTGCTGTACTGCAAATCGTGGGATAGCGTCACCATTTCGCCCTGGCGATCAGTAATAATCGCTTGAACGCGGAAAAGTCCCCAAGTCCACATTTCGAGCTTGCAACGGGGGTTGGCTGTCGTGCGTGAGACTTGACGGGTCGGCTCCCTGAATGTGGGATGAAGGATGTAAGTCACCGCGTTGACGTAAGGGAGCCCAGGGCCATCCAGGAACAAAAAAACGCGGTAAAGTGGCTTGTCGCTCTTAGTATTCCTGACCAGCGCGGTCCGGTCCGTCGAATCTGGATCCAAGAGAGAATCCTGAACCTTAACTTCTAGCGCGGTCATACGATAGTTCCTCCTTGGTCTGGAAGGGGAGGCTTCGGGGGAGCTTCTATTCCCGCTTGGCTGGCGCCAGGCGGTTCCTGCTCTGCCGGCGGAGGTGGAACCAGTGAGTGGCTGAGCTCACGCCGCTTGCCGGCCGCCGATTCGCCGAAGTAGTATCCGATAACAGATCCAAGCAAACCGCTCAACGCGGCAGCCACGCCCTGTAGTCCCTCCTGTATCAATTTAACATCCTGCTTCATCATGCCGGGCCACATGGCGGTGAACAGGGCCGCGGCGAACACGATCGCGATCAGCAGTGCGAGAAGGTGGCGGAAGTCGTCGATGATCTTAACGAAAAAATTCGCTAGGACGTAGATGAGCTTCGAGTCCGTCGAGACGGGACCATGGTAGCGGCCCCAGCCAAACATATACAGCACCCAATTCACCAGTGCGCCAGTAGCGATCAGGATCAAGAGCAGCACTAGTATCCCGACGCGCTGCGCCTCAAGGAAGTTTAAGAAGTCGCTCACTGGAGACCCAGGGCCAATATTGCCACAGGCCTCTGAAAAAATGGGGCTTTGTTTTGGTGGACCTGGTCGGGTTCGAACCGACCACCTCCTCCATGCCACGGAAGCGCGGGCCAATAGCCTACAGGTGAGTTTACCGAAAATGAAAGACTTAGCGCATCTCCAATCTGGTCCGAATGCTGTACCGGGCCCAGAAGTGGTTCCGGACGAACCCGGAAGTGAAAAGAGGAGCCGTATCTGGCCGGGACATCTTCGAAGCAGAAAGCGCGACAGCGAAGTAAAGTCACTTTAAGTCTTGGCACGAATTCATTGGCACTCCGTCACGACGCGCTCGCCCAGAAAGCTTCCTTGACGTCTGGTTGTGAAAGTCCTCTTCGCGAAAGGCGCAGATCATCAGGTCCTATCTAACGTTTTATCGCCCGGTTCAGGGTCGCTGGAAGCCCACGAAGGAGAGCTTTGCCAGGCGTCGAACGGCCTCTGAAGCCTTCTCCTTCGATTGAGCGAAAGTGGATGCCGATCGCCTGCTCTTTACGCAGGCGCTCGATGCTGAATCGCGTACCGAACGATCACTCCCGACCGGGTCGAGTAATCCAGGATCCTTCGCGCCACACTCCTGGGTAGAAGCTAGAATTCTCGCCCTGACAAGCTCGACTGATTGTAACCAGGAGACCGGTCGGAGCGGTCGGTTTCTAAGCTAAGATGTGCAAGCTGATTCCTGCGATCCCTTCGATGCGAGCCGCTGCCCGCTGGTTTGCCCTCGCGCCCGGCAGCAAACCGAGCATGGCATCGTCAAGGGTGCCGAGAGGCGAATCGTAGGGCAAGAATGACGCCGGCTAATTGCCTCTGAGCCCGTCCATGGCGCAAGCAGAGATCTCGTTGACGTATGCGTCTGCAAGAGGTCCCACATGTGCTCCGGAAGAAATTTGGATGCACATTAGGAAGGTGTTGCAGCAACGCGTTACTGATGCTTCAATCCCCCGTGTGCCAGGAAAGTCGTGTGATTCGGCCTCTCGTCGTGATCTTCGCCGTCCTTTGCGAATTCATCAGTGTGATATTTCGTTCCCGAGTTGCCGTGAAGGCTGAGAATCTGTTTCAGCGCCGGTAACTGGCTGTCTACCAGGAGCGCAAGACTCGCCGGCGCCGCACAACTCCCACGACAAAAGTCGCCTTGGTGATCCTGAGCCATTTCTTTCCTTGGGCGGATGCTCTCGCGATCGTAAAGCCGGAACGTTCGTGCGCTGGCAACGGACGGGATTCCGGCTGAAGTCTCGTCCCGCTGGCCGTCCACAGTTGCCTAAGAACCTGCGAGCACTGATCGTGAGATGGCGCAGGAGAATCCGAGTTGGGGCGAAGGAAGGATCGCAGACGAGTTGTCGCTCAAACTGGGCCTGTTCGTCGATTCACGAACCGTCGGAAAGCATTTTGAAGCGGGTGGGCGCCCGCGGTCAACGTCGGGCAACATTCGTTCGCAATCATGCTCGACAAGGAGGACGAACGCGCCCCATGAGTCCCAGCGCAGTCGCGTTAACCACGATCTTCGCGATTGTCGCGCTGGGTTCCACTATCTGCTTCCTGGCCGGCGTCCGCCGCAAGATGGACCTGGAGAAATGGACTGTGGGCGGGCGTGGCTTCGGCCCCGTGTTGATGTACCTGCTGATGGCCGGCGAGACCTACACCACGTTCTCCCTTCTCGCAGCCAGCGGCTGGGCCTGTTCGCGCGGTGGCCCAACCTATTCTCTACACAAATGCCGCGGCACCCGCCTCGGCCACCGCTTGATCCTGCTCTCCCGATCCACCGCCGACGCGGATGTCCTCAATCGATCACCTCAGTAACTTGCCGGCGAGCCAGTAATCAACGCTGAACTTTCCCGGACCGGAGCAGATCAGCCAGAAAAAGAACAGAACGTACAAAACTTCCGGAAGGTAGAGGAAATCGTCGAGCCAGTTAAGAGGCGAAAGTCCTTTAGGCATGGTGGAAAGCGCGTTGGTCAGGACGGCGACACTCATATCGATCAATAAAGCCACGCAGGCCGGGCTCGAAAGAAACCCCACGGTCAGCAAGGATCCGCCAACGAACTCGACACCCGACACGAAATAAGCCATCTGGTGGGGGAACGGGACTTTGGCCTTAACGAGGGTTTCGTAAACCTCTTTCGCGCCGCCGGCGACAAACAATTTGTTTGCCCCGGAGATGGCGAAGAACAGCCCGATTGAAACGCGTACCAGCAGAATGGCATATTGTTCCAAATCACTGCTACCCAGCAACGCAAACTCGACCAACCGTTTCCAATCCATCTCTTGTCCCTCCCAAGCCGCAAATGGCGGTGTCATTCGCGAATTCTCGCGCCCCGAGATTATGTGTCCATCCGTTCGACCCATTGAGCGCGCCATGCGGGAGCCACGAATGGATACGCGAAGCACTGTGTCTCCCGCGCAACCTTGTCGCCCCGGAGCTCCATGATGCTGCTCACGGTGTAGGACGGCTTGCCGTCATACGTTACGATCAATTCGGTGATCCGGAGATCACCGCCGCCAATGATTCGTCGGACAGCAAACCGCTTTTTGCTCGGCTGACTAGCGCGTTGGTTCTGTATGTTGCTCCGGCCGCGGGTTCGCGCTCCTGACTGCGGGTATTCCAGCACCGCGTCCTCGTGATAGACGCGGTGCTCGGTTTCAAGATCGTTGGCATCGGACGCCGCCCAATGCTGATCCAGCGCCGCGCGGATCTGGGGATCTCGCGCTCCAGAACACTGTTCCTTCGTTTGTTGATCGTTCATCTTGAGCTTTTCGATTTGATAAGAAGCGGTACGACTCGTCGAGTCGCACTATCAACCCCCTACGAGCTGTTGTTTCGCGGATCGTCTTTCGCGCTGAGGTATTCCAGTCCAAGCGGCCCTATCGCGGCTACCTGCGAGACGTACTCGCCGGATTTCGCCCAGTGGAAATGGGGCGTGTTGCCAGGGAGAGTGATCACAGCACCGGGCGGATAGGCTTCCAACTTACTAGCGTCGAATTCATCGCCCAGTCCGATATAAAAGACGCCGGAAATCACGGTATAGACACGATCCTCTGGGTGTCTGTGAGGCATCAGCTTCTCGCCGTGGGGCACTTTAACCCTGATTGTGTAAGGGCCGGGCTCCGAGGGCTGACCCACGACGACGGCCAGGCGGACGGAAGGTGGAAACGCCGGGAACGGTTTCCAATCGACATCTTCCGACAAGATGGTTCTGAACACCTCCTGCCCGGGTTGGTGAGGCCGGACTTCGCTTTGCTGAGCGCGCGTTACGGCGCTCGCTTTCTGAGACATACAAACCTCCTTCGCGCACATATGTAAAACATGACCACAGACTTATCGAAACATGGCCGCAGCGACTGCACGCGGCCAGCGACAATCCTAATAACTTAGAGCTTCGATCCGCACCCCTCAGCGCTTAAATCCGCGTCCTATCCCGGCCGAGCGTCAGCCTTACGTAAGGTCGGTGCTCTGTCCGACCTCGATGATATAACCGTCAGGATCGCGGATGTAGCAGCGAATCTCGCCGTACTTTTGCTTCGGCTCCGTGATGAACTCGGCGCCTCGACTCTTCCATAATTCATAGCAAGCTTGAATATCGACAACGCGGATATTCAGGAAGCTGTTGACCTTATCCGGGTCGGCGGGGACGCTGAGCGTTACCGACGGCTTGTCCGGGGTGGGCCCGCCTCCGACGTTGACAATCAGCCAAGTATTCGCGATCTGAATATGCCCAGACGCACCCTTGCTGTCGCCTCTGCTCAGAATGCGGCCGCCGAAGAACTTTTCATAAAAATCAGCCGATCGGTCGATATCGGCTACAGTGATGAAATGTGTGACGGTGAACCCGTCGCGCGGCGGCATCTCATAGCTCTTCTGTTCGATTCGTACGCTGCTCATTGACGACTCCAAATCCGATGAACCGTGCTCATCTGGGCGGGTGGCCCACACTTGCCCGATTTTCAGGCGGCATCAGCGAAAACCGCCGAACGCACCAAAAGTGGGCCAGCCCCCTTATGCCGCTGAAACCGACTCCTTTTTCCGATTGAGCGCCGGTAGAAGAAGGTTCAGAAGCGCTTGGTCGGAGAGTTGACCGAAAAGCAAGCCTACGCGCAGTCCGATCTGACGGGAACGGGTTCTGACCTGAGATCACCTCGCGATCTTGAAGGACGTAGCTCTGCCATGGAGCGACCACGCTTACGTCACCGCCCGCCGTACGCAAGGCGAAGTCCGGGTAGAACAGCACCTTGCCACCAATCTCAAGCGGTTCCCGCTGCTGCTCTTCCGCTGTCGAAAAGACAGTCATCTTATACCCAGAATAGATCCAGCCTTGAGCCTTTGCCCGCGCTCCAGCGGCATCGCCCGCCGACAGCGCGGCCACCACTTCCGTCGAATTAGGAAGCGCCGCGAGAAGTGAAATCCCGCCATGGCAGAGCACCGCCGTAGGCTTGGATGTTTTATGAAAGTGTCTCAGCACGGTGCCCGCGTCGGGATCATCGAGAAGATCCATCATCGGGCCATGGCCGCCGGGGACGAAAACAGCGTCATATTGATCCAGGCCCGATGCGATGACATCCGAGATACGAGTTGGATTTTTGAGCCCAGTCAGGGTGTCGCGGAATTTTAGATAGTCCTGGAGCTTAGCCTCGTCTCCACCGAAGAAGTCGGCTACAGCTGAATGGACGTCCATTTGCGGCGTGTTGCCTTTTGGGTTGGCGAAAGTGATTTCGTAGCCCTCTTTCATCAGGGCGCGAACCGGAACCGTAAGTTCGTTGAGGTAGTAGCCAGCGCCGGTATAAACCTTGCCATCTTTCAAGGGCAAGCCATGACCGCTCGAGACTAGCACCAAGACTTTTCCTTTAGTTGTCATTTTGTTCTCCTTTTTGAAATTGAGTCGGTTTCCGATATTGGCGATCAGCGGTTGATGTAGGTTATGCCCCCGGGAATCCAAACATCAACCACGACTGATTGGCTACCCAATGCGGGTACAGCTCCGTCATCTGATCGAACAGCCCCTGGTCGGATGTCGCCGTTTTCTGCACCCGATCGAAGTCCTGCAGGTAACGCTTCGTGTCTTGGATCGTCGAGGGAGAGTCGGGCGCGCCAGGCTTCTTGTGACCGGCGACAACAATCGCCGGGTTCAGCGCCTCTAACCGGTCTAGCGCCACGATCCAATTCTTTCGGCTCTCGGGGGTGGTGTCGCCGACGTAAATGCGGCATTGGTTGTATACAACGTCGCCAGCGACGATCAGGCCGATCGATGGAACGTATAGCGACGTCGAATCCGGACTATCGGTTCGGCCCTGCTCGATGATGCGCAAGTCGTGGCCCTCGAGAGTGAAAGTATCGTGCTCATAGGGCTCGGGTGAAACCAACTTGGTGGCCACTTGCCCAGGAAAGAGCCGGCGGGCCAACCGCTCCACTGGGGGAGAGAAAGACATCTGCATGGCGTTCACCGTCTTGGGCGTGGCTATCGCCCGAGCGCCCGGGAAACGGTCGAGCAGGATGCTCAGACCGTAGAAATGGTCGAAATGGGCGTGCGTTATATAGATGGTCTCCAAGTTGCGGTGGTGCAGCGCGACCCAATCTGCGAGAGCCCGAGCCTCAGCCACTGTCCCCATTGCGTCCACCAGCACCGCGTCGTACTCGCCGAAGATTAGAGTCGACGTGATAGGGTCAAAGCCGAGCGCTTCGCCGAAGGGCTTTGGCCGCTCGCCGACCATAGCCTTCCCCGGGGCCGTAAAAACGTTCACACTAAGCCTGTTCGACGCGACAGGCGCGGTCACGCGCGTGGTCTCTTTCAGTCCATTTGTGCCGTCCATTTGGTACTCCTTTCGATGTCAGAGCGACTGACTGCTAACCGTACTTGAGCTCGGTGCTCTGTCCGACCTCGATAATATAGCCGTCAGGATCGCGGATGTAGCAGCGAATTTCGCCGTACTTGGGTATAGGCTCCGTAATGAACTCGGCTCCTCGACTTTTCCACAATTCATAGCACGCTTGGATATCCGCAACGCGGATATTCATAAAGCCGTTGATCTTATCCGGGTCGGGGACGCTGAGCGTTACCG
>Ga0302325_10025148_pt1 | contig 12376 bp, 14 predicted proteins | sample Palsa_T0_2_FD_201948 | JGI IMG/M metagenome (GOLD analysis project Ga0302325, IMG submission 201948) | Peat permafrost microbial communities from Stordalen Mire near Abisko, Sweden - Palsa_T0_2 | ecosystem: Environmental > Terrestrial > Soil > Palsa > Peat permafrost | place: Sweden: Abisko...
CGCCACCGAGGGGAACGGCATGACGTTCATCAGCGCCGACGACTGGCTGCGGCACCCGGGGTCGGTCGGTCGGCCGCTCCTGGGTATTCCCCATATCTGCGACGAGTACGGTGCTGAGCTGGCCGTTCGAGAAACCGGCCTCATCTACTTCGAACAAGAGCACACGCCCTTCGAGTACCACGGCGACCCCGAGAAGACCCGGGCCAGCCGTCACCCTGATCATGACAATTGGTCGGCGCTGGGCGACGTCGGGTACATGGACGAGGACGGCTATATGTACCTGACCGACCGCAAGGCCTTCACCATTATTTCGGGCGGTGTGAACATCTACCCGGCCGAGATCGAGGCGTGCCTGATCATGCACCCGACCGTGACCGACGTGGCCGTGTTCGGCCTGCCCGACCCGGAAATGGGAGAGTACGTCCACGCCGTGGTCCAGCCGGCCGAAGGGGTCGACGGGTCGACGGAATTAGTGGAAGAGCTGATTGCCTACGCTCGGCAACACCTGGCCCGCTACAAGGTGCCGCGCCAGATCGATTTCCGGGCCGAGCTTCCCCGGCTCCCCACGGGCAAGCTCTACAAACAGGGCCTCCGCGACGAATACCGGGAGGCCATGGCATGACGCTGGCCGCAGTCTGCACCGAGCTGACCGGCGAAAGCGCCATTGAGCTGCAGACCCTGGACGCTCCCCTGCTCGAGCCGACCGCGGTGCGCATCGCCGTGCGGGCCGCCTCGGTCAACTTCCCCGACGTCCTCATGATCAGGGGTCTCTACCAATACCGGCCCGATCCGCCGTTCGTGCCCGGCTCGGAGTGTGCTGGGGTGATCACCGAGGTGGGCGAGGCCGTCTCGGGCCTGGAGGTCGGCGACCGGGTGCTCGCTCTGTGCGGCTCGGGTGCGTTCGCCACCGAGGCCCTGGCCACTCCCCCGGGCCACCAGGTGCACCGGATGCCCGACGAAATGTCCTTTGCCGAGGCGGCTTCCTTCAACATGATCTATGGCACCGGTTTCCACGGACTCATCCGGCGCGGTGGGCTGCGGGCGGGCGAGTCGGTCGTGGTACTCGGGGCCAGCGGTGGGTGTGGATCGGCTGCCGTTCAGATCGCCAAGGCGGCCGGCGCCACGGTCATTGCGGTGGCCGGCGGCGCCGAGAAGTGCGAGCTGGCTCGCCGGCTCGGGGCGGACACGGTGCTCGACCACCACTCGCTCGACTCACTCTCGCGGGCTGTCAAGGAGCACACGAACGGACGGGGCGTCGACGTGGTGTTCGACACCGTCGGGGGCGCCGATGCCCGGGAACCCCTGCGCAGCCTGGCCTGGAACGGTCGCTACCTGGTGATCGGATTCGCCTCGGGGGATATCCCGACGATCAAGGCCAACCAAGCCATCCTCAAGTGCATCTCGATCGTCGGCGTCGCCTACGGCATGTCGGCCATCCTCGATCCCCAGGCCAACCTCGAGGACTTCACCCAGCTCTTCGACTGGTACCGCCAGGGCAAGGTCACCCCCGCCATCGGGCACCGCTTCGCGTTGACCGACACGGCCGAGGCGATGCGCGTGCTCTTCGAGCGCCGCGCGCTGGGCAAGGTCGTCATAGAGATGCCGGCATGAGCCGGGTCGCTATCGTCACGGGCGGCGCCAGTGGCATCGGTCGAGCCACCGTCGAGCTCCTCGAGAGCCAGGGGGTGCAGGTGGCAGTCTTCGACCAGAATGCCGAGACGCCGGTCGACGTGAGCGATGCCGCCTCCGTCGGGCGGGCGGTGGAGGGCACCCGCGGCCGGCTCGGGCCGATCGACATCCTCGTCAATGCCGCCGGGATCGGCACCGGCGGTCCCCTCGACGGCGAGCACTACGTCGAGGTGTGGGAGCGGACCCTCGCCGTCAATCTCACTGCAGCCATGCTCATGGTGCGGGCCTGCCTGGACGACCTGGTGCGCTCGGAGAACGGGCGGATCGTCAACGTGGCGTCCACCGAGGCGCTGTCCGCCGGCCCGTACACCAGCCCGTATACGGTCTCCAAGCACGGGTTGCTCGGTTTCACCCGTTCCCTGGCCGTCGACCTCGGCGGCCAGGGGGTGACCGCCAACTGCGTCTGTCCGGGGGCAACCCTGACCGGCCTCACCGAGGGCATTCCCGCCGCCGATCGCGAGAAGTTCGCCCGGCGCCATGTCCCGGTCCGCCGCTACGGCCGGCCCGAAGAGGTGGCCTACATGATCGTGGCCCTGACCGCGCCGGAGGCCTCCTTCGTGAACGGGGCCGTGATCGCAGTCGACGGGGGAATGACGGCGCGAGGCCGATGAAAATGAGCCGATGAAGACGACGCAGCATCAGCAGGTGGCCGAGGATCTGCTGGAGCAGATCGCCGACGGGACGTTCGGGATCGGCGACCGCCTGCCCACCGAAGAACAGCTATGCGCCGAGTACGGCGTGGCCCGCGGCACGGTGCGCCAGGCCCTCGGGCGCCTCGACGAGCTGGGCCTGATCAGCCGGCGACCGCGCGCCGGCACCACCGTCATCGCCTCTATCCCGATGGCCGGATACCAACCGGTGGCCCAGTCGGCGGCCGACATCGTGGCCCTGGCGGCGCAGACGCGGCTGGTCAAACCCGACAGCCGCGAGGTACTCGCCGACGCGGCCCTGGCCCGTCGCATCGGCGCCCGGCGGGGCACCGTCTGGTTCCTCATGGAAGGTGTGCGGGCCCGCCGCGGTCGAAACGAGGCTGGCCTGTGCTGGAGCGAGCACTACCTGCGCGGTGACCTCCCGCGCGAGCGTCTCCAGCGCGGCACATTCACGGCCGAGCACCTGGCGGGAGCGCAGGTGGAGCAGTCGATCTCGGCCGCGTTGCTCGACGCCCGCATGGCGGCCGCACTCGACACCGAACCCGGCAGCGCCGCCCTAGTCATCACCCGACGCAATCGGGATCAGTCGGGACGGCTGACCAGCGTCGGGATCCACAGCCATCCGGCTGACCGCTACGCCATCACGATGGTGCTCTAGTCGAGAGCCGTTTCGTTACCGGCCGGTCCACACCGGGGGGCGCCGCTCGAAGAACGCGTGCATGCCCTCGGCCAGATCGGCCGAACCGACGATTGCCCCGGTGGCGTCGTGCGTGGCCCCCCATCCCGCCTCTTCAGACGCCCGCGCCAGGCCATTGACGGCAGCGAGACACGCCTGCACCGCCACCGGGGCGCTGGCGCTGATTCGCTGCGCCAACCCCACCGCCCCGGCCAAGGCCTGCCCGGCCTCGGTCACCACATTGACGAATCCGACCTGATACGCCCGCTCGGGGCCCATCGGCTCACCGGTGAGGATCAGCTCCCGGGCCAGGTTCAGCGGCAGTGCCTGGGGACCCCGGAACAACCCGGCGCAGGTGGGCACCAGCCCGCGCCGGACCTCGGGCAGGCCGAAGCGGGCGGTGGAGGAGGCCACCACCAGGTCGCAGGCCAAGACGATCTCCATGCCACCGCCGAAGGCCGGTCCTTCGACCGCTGCGATGAGGGGCTTGCGTCGCTCGCGCCGGATGATCCCGTACGACCCCCCCCGTTCGGTGTCGTAGTCGCCCTGCGACGTGAGGTCGCTCCCGGCCGAGAACACCGTCGTCGTGCCGGTCAGCACACCGACCCAGAGTTCGGGATCGTCATCGAGCTGGTTGAACGCAGCATCGAGCGCGTCAGCCAACGCACGATCGACCGCATTGCGCTTTCCCTCCCGGCGCATCGAGATGACGAGTACCCGCCCGTTGCGAACCGTCTCCACCAGGGCCTCGCCCACGCGCCTACCGCCCTCTCCCCCGTGTGCCCACGCCTGGCGCACCGGACCTCCCGGCGTGGGCACTCCTACACGATTGTCCTTATTGACTATACAATACGGCGTGGCCCGATTCCTGGTGGGGAGGGTTGGTCGGGTGGACCGTACTGACCCCCGGGCGACTACACCGGTGACCTGTCAAGCTGGCCCTGCATGAGCGTACGGACGAGTCGCGACGGGAACGTCCTGATCATCAGACTCGACCGCGTCAAGAAGCGGAACGCGCTCAACCCGGACGTCACCGCCGGCCTCGATGCCGCCTTGAACCAACTGGAGGATGACCCCGCTCTTTGGTGCGGAATTGTCACGGGCGGCACCGAGGTGTTCTCCGCCGGCGCCGATCTGACCATCGGCCCGGGCGAGCCCACGGAACGGGGTGGTCTCGTCGGCATCATCACCCGCAGCAGATCCAAGCCCCTCATCGCCGCCGTGGAGGGCCTGGCGCTCGGCGGGGGCCTGGAGATCGTCCTGTGCTGCGATCTGGTGGTGGCGTCGCGGACGGCCTCGTTCGGCTTTCCCGAGGTGAAGCGGGGCTTGATGCCCGATTTTGGCGGCGCCTTCCGGATCCCGCGCGTGCTCCCTGCCAATGTGGCCCGTGAAATGCTCCTCACCGGAGAGAATCTGGACGCGGTACGGGCGGAGCGGCTCGGGTTCGTCAACGCGCTCACGGAACCGGGTCAGGCTCTCGCCGGTGCGCTGGCACTGTCCGGGCGTATCTGCGCCAACGCGCCTCTGGCCGTCCGCGAGTCCCTCTCGGTCGTCAACGAGGAAATCAACGGCGACGAAGCCGCGACGTGGGCGGGCAGCGACGCCGCCCACGCGCGGTTGCTCGGCACCCACGACGTGACGGAAGGGATCGCGGCGTTCTTCGAGCGAAGGCCGGCCCACTGGACCGGCACCTGACCTGCGTCGGCCGCACCTGAAATCCGGACCCGGGTGTGCGCGCCCGGTGCTCCCCCGTTACCATCCCCCACACGAGGGCGCCGACGAAAGGAACCGAGCATGGGCCAGAACCAAAGGGCCGCCATCCAGATGAGCGACGACGAAGTCGCCATATTCATTGAGCGGCAGCGCAGCGCGACCGTTGCGACCGTCGGACCCTCGGGCATGCCCCATCTCGTGGCCATGTGGTATGCCGTCATCGACGGTCAGGTGTGGATCGAGACGAAGGCCAAGTCGCAGAAGGTGGTCAACCTCCGCCGCAACGACCTCTTCTCGTTTCTCGTCGAGGACGGGCTCACCTACGACCAGCTGCGCGGCGTCTCCCTCGAGGGACGCGGGGTGGTGCTCGACGATGCCGAGGCGCTCTGGAACGTGGGCGTCAGCGTTTTCGAGCGTTACACAGGTCCCTACACCGAAGAGCTGCGCCCGTTCGTCGAGGCCATGATCCGCAATCGGGTCGTCGTCCGGCTCGATGTCGAACGGGTTCGCTCCTGGGATCACCGCAAGCTCGGCATGAGTGCCATGCCGGTCGGCGGCTCCACCGCGGACTTCCTGACCTCGCCGACCAGTTAGCGCCGCTCAACTCGTTGGTGCCCGGTCCCCGGTCCCCGGTCCGGAGGGGATCAGTCCTGCGCCCCGGCGACCGGAATACACGTGGTCGACACGTGGGCCACCGGACGCATCTCGTTCCCGAGGTCGACGAGCGTGACGTCGACTACCTCACCACGCCGGCCGGAGACAACCCGACGGGCGGTGGCGCGGACTGGCCCCACCTTCACCCGGTTCAGGAAGCGAATGTCGAGGTCGGTCACCAGGTGAGGCTCGCCGCCGGCCCACAATGACTCGGCTGCGAGCTCTCCGAGGGTCGCCAGAATCCCGCCCTGCACGGTGCCGTGAAACGCATTGAGGATGTCGTCGCGCAGAGCCACCTCGACCACACCGGGCCGCAGGACCTCGGCCCCGATCCTCGCCCCGAAGGGCTGGTCGAGCCGGATCTCGACGGGGTCCGGCTGGTCCAGCCGCTCGACGGGCCGGCTCATGAAGGTGGCCAGCGAGGTGGCGAACGGCTCCTGCTCGTCGTCCGCCGTGAGCATCGTCTCGACGAACAGCAGCGAGGCGCCCGCCTTGAGCACCGTGGCCCTCAGATTGACCCACTCCATGGGCCGCACGCGGACCAGATGCACGCTGAGGTCGGTCGTGGGGGTGACCGGTCCCGATTCGGGCTGTCCTGACGCCAGGTCGGCCAGGATGGCCAGGACGCCGATGCGGACAATTCCGGTGCCCGGCACGCACATGCCGGGGAGGACCTGCGCCCGTCCGCAACTCATGCCATCGGCCAGCCAGTGCTCGAACCCGAGCTCGTCGATGACGTGGGTCTGGCTGGAGGTCCGGCTCACGGCGCAGAGGATAGACGGCGGCCTCCCACGCCGAATGCGCCCCGCCGGGCGTGGTCCGTCACGCAGACGGCCGCACCTGCACCGCCGTCGTGCCCAGAATGACCGTCTCGCCACCGTCGACCACATGCTCGGTCCCCGTCGTGAACGCAGACTCGTCCGACGCCAGGTACACCATCAGCCAGGCGATGTTCTCGGGGACGCCACGCCAGCCGAGCGGGATCCCCGCCGTGGCCGAACCGGTGTTCAACGCCGTCTGGATCTGCCCCGGGTGAATGGAATTGACCCGGATCCCGCTCGAGGCCATTTCCAGTGCCGCCGCCTTGGTCATCCCCCGCACGGCCCACTTCGAAGCCACGTAGGAGATGATGCCGGGATAGGCCGACATGGCAGCGGTCGACGAGACGTTCATGATGGAGCCGCCGCCCTGTGGCTCCATGGCGCGGTAGCCGGCCTGCATCCCGAGCAGCACGCCGGTCTGGTTGACGGCGATGACCCGTTCGTACTCTTCGAGCACGACCTCGGCCACCGAGTGCAGGGCGACCACGCCCGCGTTGTTGACCAGGGTGGTCAGCGGCCCGAATTCCGTCTGGGCCACATCAACCGCGGCTTCCCAGGACAGCGGGTCGGTCACGTCGAGCAGGGCGAAGCGGGCGCGCTGGCCCAATTCGTCGGCCAACGCCGACCCTTCCTCCCGAAGGATGTCACCCAGTACGACCTGCGCCCCTTCCCTGACGAAGAGCCGAGCTGCCGCACCTCCGATCCCCCGGGCCGCCCCGCTGATGATCGCGACCTTGCCCTCCAGCCTTCCCATCGTCAGCCCCTTTCGAACGACCGCCTCCGAGCATGTCTCACCGACGCGGCGTGCCTCGCAACGACGATCGGCGCGCAAGCTCGCCATCGAATGTTTGATTTTGACAGCTGTGCCGCGGCCCCGTCAGACTTCCACACTCGGTTGTCAGGCACGCAGAGGGGGGGGGTTGAACGCTTGGTACAGCGGCCCGGGATGGGCGGTCACACCACAACTGGAACAGGTTCTAGTCTGAGTGGAGTGACCACGACCTCACCGACGTCGAGCCGGCGCTCACACAGAACGTCCGATGCCTATTTACCGGCGGCGATCATGCCGCAGAACCAGGAGACATGAGCCATGCCAATGGAGTTCGGAATTTTCGTCCAGGGCTACATCCCGAAGTGGAAGTCGGCCGCCGATCCCGATGCCGAGCACACCGCCCTCATGGAGGACCTGGAGCTGGCGAAGGCCGCCGACAAGGCCGGCTTCAAGTACATCTGGGCCAGCGAGCACCACTTCTTAGAGGAGTACTCCCACCTCTCGGCCAACGACGTCTTCTTGGGCTACCTGGCCCACGCCACCGAGCGGGCCCACATCGGCTCGGGCATCTTCAACCCCTTGCCCCAGGTCAACCATCCGGCCAAGGTGGCCGAACGGGTGGCCATGCTCGACCACCTCTCGGGCAACCGCTTCGAGTTCGGCACGGGCCGGGGTGCCGGGAGCCACGAGATCCTGGGCTTCCTCCCCGGCATGGACGACTTGAGCGGTACCAAGGAGATCTGGGAAGACGTCATCGCCGAGTTCCCCAAAATGTGGCTGCAGGACGAGTATCAGGGCTACCAAGGCAAGTTCTGGTCGCTGCCCCCCAGGAAGATCCTGCCCAAGCCCTGGGGCCCGGGGCACCCGGCCATGTGGTATGCCGCCGGAAACACCTCGAGCTACGAGATGGCGGCCCGCAAGGGACTCGGGGTGCTGGGCTTCTCGGTCGGATCCATCCCCGACCTCGAGGCGGTGCTGGACAAGTACAAGAAGGCCATCGTCAACGCCGAGCCGATCGGTGCCTTCGTGAACGACAACGTGATGGTGACCACCGCCGCCTTCGTGTCCGAGGACAAGGAGGCGGCCTACCAAAAGCTCCTCGACGCCAAGCTCAACTACCTCCAGAGCAACGTGTTCCGCTACCACGACACCTTCCCCCACCCAGAGGGCGTCCCGTACTGGCCCGACACCATTCCCGACCTCGACCGCCCGACCGTCGAGGTCATGGCCGAGGTGGGTGCGGCCATTGTGGGTGACCCGGACACGGCACTCGCGCAGTGCCGCCGGTGGGAGGCCGCCGGCTGTGACCAGATCTCCTTCGGTGTGTCGGGGGGTGACCTGGAGGCCTCCCTCGAGACCATCCGGCTCCTCGGGGAGCACGTCATCCCGAAAATCGATACCGAGCCGCTGCACAGCACCACCCGCTACCGGCAGGCGGCGGCGGCCTAGAGGAAACTCACTTCGGTTTCGGGGCCGTATCCCTCACGGTACGGCCCCGCCAGGTGACCCCCGTCGATCACGAACTGCGCACCGGTGCAGTAGCTGCTCTCGTCCGAGGCCAGATAAAGGGCCAGGTACGCCACCTCTTCCGCCGTCCCCATCCGGGGAATGGGTTGACGGTCGAGCATGCGCTGGAGCCGCTCGAGCGTTTCGGGTGGAGCTGCGTCGAGCATCGGCGTCGCAATCACGCCCGGGTGGATGGAGTTGACCCGGACACCGTGAGCGCCCAGTTCCAGGGCTGCCGTCCTGGTCATACCGGTCACGGCGAATTTCGACGCCGTGTAGCTCATCATGCCGGCCACGCCGATCAGGCCATCGATGGAGGAGATATTCACGATTGAACCGGCACCCTGGGCCGCCATGATCGGAGCGGCGGCGCGGATCCCGAGGTAGACGCCGTCGGCATTGACCGCCCACACCTTGTAGTGGTCTTCGGGATCCTCGTCGCCCAGTGGGCGGGGAGGAATCCCAATCCCCGCGTTGTTGACGAGGATGTCCAGTCGGCCGAACGTCTCGACGGTGGCCGCCACTGCACTGCTCCATTGGGCTTCTTGCGTCACGTCCAGCGACAGGGCCAGAGCGAGGTCCCCGAGTTCGGACACCACATCAGTCGTGTCGGCGATGTCGGTCACGGCCACCCGGGCCCCGTGCTCGGCGAACAGGCCCGCCTCGGCGGCGCCCTGCCCCATGGCTGCTCCGGTGATGAGGGCAACCTTTCCTTCCAGCCGCCCGGCCACTAGGCCATCACCTGGCGCATCGATGCCCGCGCCCGGGCCGCCCCCTCGCCCATCGGGAGGCGGTTGAGATCGTCACTGAACACCTCGATCCCGATGAACGCGTCCGGATCGCCGGTCAACAACCGGTCGATCAGCGCGCCGATTGGGACTGCCCCCTGGCCCGGAAGGAGGCGGCTGTTCAGCTTCGCCTCGATGACCCCCTGCTGCGACGCTGGCGCATCGGCGGCCTGCAGCCCGCCCACCTCGCCGGCAGCCAGTCCGTCCAGATCATTGAGCGTCCCGCCGGTCCGGAAGAAGTGCCAGGTGTCGAACATGACCGCCAGGTTGACCGCTCCGGTCGCCCGCACAATGGTCAGTGCCGTGGCCAGGTCGGGGATTGATCCTTCGGGCATGAACTCGAGCAGCACCTTGAGCCCGTGCGACCGGGCCCGCTCGCACAAGGGGCCGAGGGCATCGACCAGGGAGGCCACCGGGACATCTGCCGCCATGTAGTGGGCCACGTTGAGGATCCCGACATTGAGTGCCTCTGCGATGCGGTAGCAGTCGTCCTCGCCGTAGCTGAAGAGCGCGCCGAACCTCCCGCCGGTGCCGCCGGGGTCGGGGGATCCGGGCAGCGCGGACATCAGGGGATCGATCAAGGAGATCCCAACACCAGCGTCGGCACAGCGTTGGCGGATGTCGCCCGCGGTCAGTCCCGACGTCAGGGCGTCGGCATACATGGCCGGGGTTATCGAGACGGCATCGAAACCGGTAGCGGCCGCGATATCCACGAGATCAGGCAGACTCGCTCGCATCACGGTGCCCCAACAGAGGCTGACCTTGGCGACCTCAGCCCGCCAGGCCGAGCAGGCGCAGGGCGTTTCCCCGGGCGATCTTGTCGATGACGGCCTGGTCGAGGTGGCCGAACTGCACGGCGGCCTGCTCTCGAGTGTAGGGCCAGGTGCCGTCTTGGTGGGGGTAGTCGCTCTCGAAGATCACGTTGTCCTCGCCGACCTGGTCGAGCAGGCGGATGCCGACGGGGTCCTTGAAGAAGGTGGAGAAGACATGGTCGTGGTACATCGCCGAGGGCTTCTCGCTGGTGTACTCGTGGCTGTGGCTCCAGCCCCGGTGCGTCTCCCACACGTCGTCGATGCGCTCCAAGAGGTAGGGGATCCACCCCACCTGGGCCTCGGCGTAGAGGAGCTTCAGATTGGGGTAGCGCAAGAAGACGCCCGAGTACAAAAAGTCGGTCATCGACGACACGGAGTTGCCGAAGATGATGGTGCCGGCCACCGCGTCGGGGGCGTCGGGGCTGGTCTGGGGGGTCTTGGTGCCCGATCCAATGTGACAGGCGACCACGGTGCCGGTCTCGTTGCAGGCGGCGAAGAAGGGGTCCCAGTGGCCCGAGTAGATGCTGGGCAGCCCCAAGAAGGGGGGCAGCTCGCTGAAGCACACCGCCTTGACCCCGCGGGCGGCGTTGCGCCGCACCTCTTGGGCCGCCAGCTCGGGGTCCCACAACGGGATGAGGCACAACGGGATCAGGCGCCCCTCGCTGGGCCCGGCCCACTCGTCGACCATCCAGTCGTTGTACGCCTTGACACAGAGCAGGGCCAACTCCTTGTCCTTGGCCCGCAGGAAGATCTGGCCGCAGAAGCGGGGGTAGTTGGGGAAGCACATCTGGGCCCCGATGCCGTTGGTATCCATGTCGATGAGGCGCTCTTTGGGCTGCCAGCAGCCCGGGCGCATCTCGTCGAAAGTGATGCCCGCCGTGGTGATCTCATCGGCGGGATACCCGGCCGCCGCGATGAGGCGCTTGACCGAGTACTTGTGGTCCTCGTAGAACCACCAGGCCGCCAGGGGGCCTTCGGTGCCCGGCTCTTCGATGTAGCCGCCCCCGTCCAAAATCGGATTGCCGCCCGGGAGGTACTCGACATGGGGGCCGATCTCGCGGTACTTGGCGGGCAGTCGGGCCGTCCAGACGTCTTCGGGCTCGACCAGGTGGGCGTCGAGGTCGACTATGGGCGGGATGCGGGCCACCACCTCGTCGCTCACGTCGGGCCGGATACCTGAGGCTGTGCTCACGACTTTCCCTCCAGAACTGTCGAATCCGATCTGCATACAGTATCCGAATCCCTTTGCCGTCCCGTCTGAGCCCCCGATTCCCTGACCGGACACGGACCGGTCAACCCGCCAGCTGGGGCAGTACGGCGGACTCGAAGATGCGCAGGCTCTCCCAGCCCTGCTCGGGCGGCAACCCGCCGCAGACCGGATGGAAGGTGAACACACCCTCGGGGCCGAGCCGCTGACACTCGGCCATCGCCTCCGCCGGGGTCATCACGGGATAGATCCCCATCTGGCGGACCGACTCCGCATCGAATTCGGCACCGCGGCACTGTCGCCAACTGGAGTAGTCGAGCGTCGCAGCGGTGCCGGCCGCCCAATGGGCGTACGAGCTCAGCTCGTGCATGCAGTACGGGGCGATCCCTCGCCACGCCCGCTTCGGATCGTCGGCGATGTGGTGGAACGATTCACCCCGCGGCGGCATCGGTCCGGGGTCGGTCGGGCGGCCGCCGGCCGAACATCGCGAACTCCGATTCCACGTAACCGCCCGCGATGGCGACCCCGATGCGGCCTCCGCTCACCACATCGACCACGGCCAGATCCTCGGCCAACCGCAGCGGATCGTGAAACGGGGCCGGGACGGCCCGAATGTCGATGCGCAGTCGGCTGGTGCGGGCGGCGATGGCGGCGGCTATCACCATCGGGGACCGGAGGTAGTTGTCGACACTCCCGTGATGCTCGGACAACGTGACGCGCCCGAATCCCAGATGGTCGGCCCACTCGCCCATGTCGAGCGCGGCCGCATAGAACCTGGAGAGCTCGTCGGCGTCGAGCCCGGAGGCCCGCAGATCGAACCGGAGCGCCAGGCCGACCGTCATGACGCCGGCCGGGCGGACCTTGCGCCGGAAGATCCCGCCGTGTCGCGAAGTGGTGCGACCACGGCGGGGAATGGACCGTCCGTCCACGCCATGCCGAGCGAGCGAGCGGTGATCCTCCACCCATCAGGAGTGCGGGCGATGTGGTCGTCGTACCACGCGCCCACATGGAGCACGGCGGTGACACCGTCCGGTCCGATGAACGCCAGCGGGTTGTACACACTGGTCCTGCCGGTGGCCACGGCGCCA
>Ga0302325_10025149_pt1 | contig 12376 bp, 12 predicted proteins | sample Palsa_T0_2_FD_201948 | JGI IMG/M metagenome (GOLD analysis project Ga0302325, IMG submission 201948) | Peat permafrost microbial communities from Stordalen Mire near Abisko, Sweden - Palsa_T0_2 | ecosystem: Environmental > Terrestrial > Soil > Palsa > Peat permafrost | place: Sweden: Abisko...
CCAGCCAAGACCCGCCCGGTCGCGCTCACCTCAGCCCACGCCCGCACCGACCCGCTGACCAGCTGCCGATCCAGCTTGACCGGCGTGATCGCTCCGTTCCTGATCTGTCGGTTGCCCACGCTATTCGCCGGCAAATTGACCGCCGCGTAGCCCGTTCCTCCCAGCGCGACGAACAGTGCGAGGTAGGCGATGGCGTTGCCGCGGATGTGGTTGAGCAGGCGGTTCATTCCCTGATGCTCGCTTCCTTTCGGGGCTTGGCCGACCGGCTTCATGAGAGGTGTCCTGGGCCAAAGGGGGCGCCCTTGCCGGTCGGCCCGGCAGTCGAGCCCTGGCTGTTTGTCAGCGTTGCGGGTTGCGACTCGGGGGTCGGGGTCGAATCGACGCTCTGGGGGGCCGGCGCGGGCGCCACGTGGGTCGAGGCAGCGGTCCGCGCATCGCCTGACCTGCTTGCCGGCGGTCCGCTGACGCCGTGCTTCGTACCGCGAGTCGTCTCGTTTCGCGCGTGCGCGCGCGAGGGTTTGTGTTGCGCAACGAGTCTCCTGCGATCGTTCTTCCCGACCCGTCGATCGGAGCTCGCACCGTAGGTCCCGACGCCAAGCGTTGCTCTATCCGAGCCGTCGGCGGCCATATGACCGGCGGTCGTGACGCCCGCGACCTTCGCGTGCGGTGGCGAGGCACTACTGCCGGCGTGGCCGAGCGCGACGGCGACGGTCGCGACGATCACAGCGGCGATCGCGAGCCAGACCGGCCTTGGTGCCCGAGCGCGCCCGCGCGGCGCGGTGGTCTCCCGAGCTCGCTTGCGCGCAGGCTCCGGAGCGCCGACCTGAGCGGACGCCGGCAGCGGCTGCCACGCGTCCTGAACAGCAGCCGAGTCCTCGCCCCAGAAGTCGCTTGCCGCCGCCGCTCGAAGAGGCGGGTCAGCGGCAGCCGCGTCCGCACCTGCCGCAGCGGCATCTGCTCGTGGCCCGACCGGGACGAGGTCCTCCCGTGGCCCGAGCCAGTCAACGGGCAGGCGGAAGACGTTGCTCGTCTCCGTACCTTCGCCCGTACCTTCCTCAGAATCCATTTTCACGGCGTTTGCAGACCTTCTCTTGCCAACCGTCGGCTATGACGTCCTCCGCAGACGCTATTCTACTATTGAATTCGTGCCAGTTTGTCTCAATTAGAGAAGGTAATCGTGGAATCCAGTGCGCGCGAAGAGTCGTTCTTGACTGTCGCGGAGGTTGCGAAGACGCTCAAACTGAACCAGCAGACGGTCCGAAACTGGATCGACCAGGGCTCGCTGCCAGCGCTGCGGGTGGGTCGGCGGGTGCGGATTCGTCGGTCTGACTTCGAGCGCCTGCTCGCGGACGGTTACAGCGGCAACGTGGCGGCTGGCCCCGTCGTGGCGCCCGGTGCCGGACCGAGTGGCGACGACTTCTGGGGCGGCGAGCCGGTCGGCCGCGCCGAGGCTCGACCGCGGACCGAATCGATTGGCTCCGCGGAGCCACCGAACGGCGCATGACCTCCCGTGACCTTCGCTGACGACGACGAGCTCGACCGAGAGCAGGCACAGATCATGCGCGCCGTGCGCCGTGCGCGCGACGGCTGGGCGGAGGCGATGCGGGCGCACAAGCTGGCGCCGCCAGATCCCGGCTTCGCCGGTCGCCTGCGGGCGCTCAGCGAGGCGGCCGAGCGCGAGCAAACCGCGTGGGAGCACGCCCATGCCGCCGGTCTGCTGTGGCGACCGGTCCCCGGGGCTGAGAGCGCGCAACCTCCGTATGAGCTCAGGCCGGGCACCGGTCGGCGGGGTCCCGAGCCAGTGTGGACCCGGTTCGACCGAGCGGTCGGTGAGCTGAACCGAGCGATCACCGGATCGAATGCGGCCGAAGTCGCGGACGCGTTTGGTGAGATCGCCGAGACCGCGCGGATCCTCGCTGACGCCGTCGAGACCGAGGAGCGACGGCAGCCCGATCCCGCTGCCATTTCGCTCAGGGCGCGCGGCGTCGCCTGAAGGACGCCCTCGGCACCAGGCATCGCTGAACCACCCGCCGGTACGCTCGCCCGCGATGCCACCCGCCCCACGCCGCTCGATCCATCTCCCTGCGCCCGGCACGAAGCGCGCGGTCGTGATCGGCGCGGGCTCGTTCGGAACCGCGGTCGCGGTGCTGCTGGCGCGCGGCGGGTTGCGGACCACGCTTCAGACACGCACCGAGGAGCAGGCCCAGCAACTCGCAGACGATCGCGAGAACCGTGTCTACCTGCCGAGCGTCGAGCTACCCAGAGAGCTGCGGATCGAGCCTGCGGCAGCGGGGCTGGCGCGCGCGGACTACGTCTTCCTCGGTGTTCCCTCGACCCACCTCGACGAGGTGATCAACGGACTCGAACAGCACGGGTTGCCGGACAGGGCGGCCGTGATCTCGCTCGCCAAGGGGCTCGTCCCCCCGGACGGGGCGCCACCGACGAGCCTGCTCCGCCAGCGCTTCGGGGCGACCCGAACGGGCTGTATCGGCGGTCCCGCACACGCCCGCGAGATGGTGAGCGAGGGCGCGGGCCTGGTGGCCGCGTCGACCGAGGAAGCGCTTGCGACCGCGCTCGCCGGTGTCTTCATCCGTGCGGGGGTCGTGTGCGAGGAGTCGAACGACCCGGTCGGCGTTGAGCTCGCCGGCACGGCCAAGAACGCCGCCGCGCTCGCTTCCGGCGCCACCGAGGAGCAGGGCCTGAACGCGGCGGGGGCCGCCGCCGGCCACATCTTCGCTGAGGTGTGGCGCTGGGCCGAGTCCCAGGGAGCGCGCCCCGAGTCGATGATCGGGCTGGCCGGCACGGGCGATCTCGTCGCGACGGCGCTCGCGCCGCAGAGCCGCAACCGCCGGGCCGGTGAGCTGCTCGCCCAGGGCGTCAGCGCGGATGAGATCCCGGAGCGGATCGGGCAGGCTGTCGAAGCGCTCCAGACCGTACCGTTGCTGGCGAAGGCGCTCGGCGCCGCCGGGATCGAGGCGCCGGTCACGCGCGCGCTGGCGCGGCTGATCGAGGCGGAGGTCCCGCTCGATGAATGGGTCGCGGTCGTGCGCGCCACGGTGCCGCCGCCGGCGCGCTGGAGGCCTGCCGTGCGGCCTGGATTCTGGCGCCGGGTCAGGGAGCGAGTCCGCGCCTGGTTCAGACGCCGCGGACGCGTAGGAAACAGTGACGAAATGTTTACGAGAACTGAAGACGGTGATGCCACTCTGGTAGAGGACAACAATTGAGAGGAGAGCGAGAGTGCCTCAGATCATCGTGACGGCGGATCAGTCGACTGACCGGGGGGAAGGCGCGGTGATGCTCCGCGAACGTGTGAATGTCGCTGACTTCGAGAGCGACCACTTCGCGGCGCAGCTGGTCGAGCGGCTCGGTTGGGCGGTCAGTGACGCCCACGAGGCCGAGACCGACGAACCGGAGTCCTGAGCGGCGTCAGCGTCAGCCTCAGCGCTCAGCGAGCGTTGTGACCACGGCCTCGTATACGCCCGCGCCGTAGCCCTCGGTCGCGATCCGCACGCCCGGGTGCGACTCGGCCTCGGCTTCGAGTCCGGGATCGCGCTCGAGCGCGTTCGCGACGAGCCAGAACGCGCCGAGGACGCCGGCGGCGTCGAGATCCTCGCGCGAGTCCCCGCAGGCGATGCAGTCGGCGGGGGCGTAGCCGCGCGCCTGCATGTGGCGGGCGACCGCGCGCGCCTTCGACGACGCGGCCGGGATCAGATGGTAGGCGCGCACGATCGGTAGCCCCGGCATCTGCTCGGCCTCCGCGCGGATGACGCCGTTGTCGACCAGTCGCAGCCATTCGAGCCCCGCCCGATCCAGCACCGCGGCCGCCTCCGCCAGGTCGATCGAGCCGCGGAACAGGTGCGACACCTCGCGGCCGCGGGACCAGGGCGTGTGGTATTCGAGCGCACCCGCGAAGTGCTCGAGTAGCAGCGCCGGAGCGCCCGAGGCCTCAAGCTGGTCGTAGATCGAGCCGGCCTCCTCGGACGGGACGACGCCGTCGGTCAGCCACTCGAGCTCGCCGTCGACCACGAGTCCGCACCCAAGCTCGAAGATGTACGCGCTCGAGCCGATCATCCGCGAGCTCTCGAACACGCTGTTCTGCCGGCGCCCGGAATAGAGCACGACCTCGACGCCGGCGCGCCAGCATGCTTCGAGAGCCCGGACCCCGAGGGCGGAGAAGCGACCATCGCCGCCGCGCAGGAGCGACGCTCCCGGTCCGAGCAGGGTCCCGTCGAGATCGACGTAAAGGCAGCGCATCGCGCGCGCGACGATACTGATCCGATGGCCGTCGCCAACGCCTGGGACCCGCTGCTCGAGGACGATCGCGTCACGCATCAGGGTCGCTACGAGGCACGCTCCGCCCGCCTCGTCGAGATCCCCGACGAGCTCAATAGTGCGGTCCGCGACGCGCTGGCGCAGGCCGGCATCACGGGGCTGTACGCCCACCAGGACGAGGCGCTGCGGGCGGCGTTCGAGGGCCCGACGGTCGTCACCACCGGCACCGCCTCGGGCAAGTCGCTCTGCTTCCAGCTGCCGACGCTGCAGACGCTGACGAGCGACCGCACCGCGCGCGCGCTGTATCTGTATCCGACCAAGGCGCTGGCGCAGGACCAGGCCCGCGCGCTCCACGCATTCGGTCTGCATCAGCAGATCCGCCCGGCGATCTACGACGGCGACACGCCGCGTTCAGAGCGCTCGGCGATCCGTAAGCGCTCGAACCTGATCATCACCAACCCGGACATGCTCCATGTCGGGATCCTGCCCCACCACGCCGCCTGGGGCGACCTGTTCGCGAACCTCGCGTTCGTGGTCGTCGACGAGGCGCACGTGTACAGGGGCGTGTTCGGCTCGCACATCGCGAACGTGCTGCGGCGGCTGCGCCGGGTGGCGGCGATCCACGGGACCGCCCCACACTTCCTGCTCGCGAGCGCGACGATCGCGAATCCGGTCGAGCTGGCGGAGGGACTCACGGGCCTCGCGCCGTTCACGATGATCGATGACGACGCGGCGCCGCGGGCCGAGCGCACCGTCGCGATGTGGAATCCACCGCTGCTCGACGAGCGCCTCGGGTTGCGGACCTCGGCGCTGAGCGAGGCCGGCGAGCTGCTCGCCAAACTCGTCCGCAGCGGTGCCCGCACGATCTGCTTCATGAAGTCGCGCAAGGGCGTCGAACTGATCCTCCGGCACGCGCGGGACCGGCTCGATGCGCAGCTGCGCGAGCGGATCGCACCTTACCGCGGCGGCTACACGCCGGCCCAGCGGCGTGAGATCGAGCGACAGCTCGTCAACGGCGAGCTGCTCGGGGTCGTGGCCACCGACGCGCTCGAGCTCGGGATCGACATCGGTCAGCTCGACGCCGCGATCTGCGTCACGTTCCCGGGCACCGTCTCGAGCTTGCGGCAGATGTGGGGCCGGGCGGGACGCCGCGGCCACGGCCTCGCGCTCTACGTCGCAGGCGAGGACGCGCTCGACCAGTTCTTCTGCCGCCATCCCGAGGAGTTCCTCGAGCGCCCGGTCGAGGCGGCGATCATCGATCCGCACAGCCCCGAGATCTACGCCGAGCACCTCGTCTGCGCCGCGCACGAGGCGCCGCTGACCGAAACCGACGATGAGATCCTCGGTAGCGGCTGGCTTGGATATGCGCAGGAGCTGACCAAGGCCGGCTTCCTGCGCGAGCGCGCGACCGGGTTCGTCCCGGCGCGCCCCGACGACTACCCCGCGGCTCGGGTCGCGCTGCGCTCCGCCTCACCGGACAGCTTCGTGCTCGTCGATGGCTCCTCCGGCGAGCTGCTCGGGACGATCGAGGCGGTCCGTGCCTACTCGACCGTCCACCCCGGGGCGGTCTACCTGCACCTCGGCCGCTCGTATCTTGTGCACGATCTAGATCTGCACGCCCGGCGGGCGGTGCTCGAGCCGTTCGATGGCGACTTTTTCACCCAGGCCAAGCGCGAGAGCATGACCTACGTCGAGCGGCTCCAGGACCGGCGCGAGGCGCTTGGCGTGACGCTCTCGTTCGGCTCGGTCTCCTATCAGGAGACGGTCCTTGGTTATCAGCGCAAGAGCCTGCGCGACCACGAGGTGATCGACTTCGAGCCGCTCGAGCTGCCGACGGTGACGTTCGCCACTCGCGCGCTCTGGTACGAGCTCGACGAGCTGATCGAGTCCGAGCCGTTCCCGTACGACATGCTGCTCGGCGCGCTGCACGCGCTCGAGCACGGGCAGATCGCGGTGCTGCCGTTGATCGCGATGTGCGACCGGTGGGACATCGGCGGCCTGTCGACGAACGCGCATCCGCAGACCGGCGGGCCGACGATCTTCATCTACGACGGCCACCCCGGCGGTGTGGGCATCACGCGCCGCGGCTACGACCAGTTTGAGCGGCTCGCGACTGATGCCCGGCGGCTGATCGGCGAGTGCCCGTGCGAGTACGGCTGCCCGTCATGCGTGCAGTCGCCCAAGTGCGGGAACCTCAACGAGCCACTGTCGAAGCGCGGCGCTCTCGAGCTGCTCGCGCGCATGAACCCGCCGCGGGCGGCTACTTGATCGCGAGCGTCGCCGAGCCGGTTAGGGCGCCGGGGCTGGCGGCGGTCCAGCCGGTGATGTCGCCGAGCTGGCTCAGCAGCGTCTGGATGATCGCCGGCGGCTGCTGCTTGAGCGTCAGGTGGAGCAGATCGAGCAGCCCGATCCGGAACGCGACGCTGCCGTGGCCGAATGTCGAGGCCGTCGCGGGTTCGGCTGCGAATGCGCGGTCCTGCGCGACCGTCGCCTTGCCGGCGACGAGCTGATTGCCCACAACGCCGATCGTGAGCGTCGTGGTCGGCTCGTTGATCGAGTAGAAGCCGCCGGCAAGCTTCGTGACCGATGTATGCGACTTGAACACGCCCCGTGGGGCGGTCGCGAGCTTGGCGAGCGTGCTTGCAGCCGTCGACGGGTCGGACACCGTGACCCGGCCGATCGTCGTGTGCGTGTCGCTGTCGAGGATCAAATCACCGGTCAGCAAGCTCGCCAGGCTGTTGAGGTCGACTCCGGTCTTGCGCTTTAGCGACGCCTCACGGGTTTCGAACTTCGCGTAGCCCGACGGCGACGCCGCCTGCTCCGCCGCCTCGGCGAACGACACGATTTGCGCCGGATCGTCGATCCCGACAGCGATCGGCATCGTCCCGGCGAGGCTCGGCGGGGTCGTGCCGGCGGCGATCGGGACCTCGCTCGAATTCAGCGATCCGCCGCTCGTGTCGAGGCGGTATTGGAACGTCACACCAGACGATGAGGCGCTGATCGCGGCGCCGTAGCCGCGGATCGCCGCCACCCAGGGCACCAGCCGGGCCTTGGCCGCGCTCGGCTGCGAGAGCACGCCCGTGAGGCTCCCGAACGCCTCCATCAGGGTGCTCTGGGGCAGACCGGCGGTGTCGGTCGCGAATTCGGCGGAGGTGAAGCCGGCGCTGTGGGCGTGCCTGTCGAGCGCCGCCGTGACGCTTGACGTCGTCCCGAGGATCGCGGTCGCACCGTCGATGGCGAGCGTGACCGACCCGAGTTGGTACAGCGACGCGCCGTCGCGAGTGCCGGTCGCGGGCACGCCGCGGAGCAGCTTCGAGATCAGCGAGTTCAGGGCCGTTGAGCTCTTCGTCACCCACACGGCCAGGAATTCGCTCTCCGCACCGCTGGCGCTGAACGAGGTGCCGCTCGCGGCGCCGAGCGCGATCGGATTGCCGAACAGCGGCCTGATGTCGCCGTCGTAGCTCAGCCCGACCGATCCGAGCTTGCTCTCGAGCGCGTCGATCCCGAGCACGGCCTCGGGAAACCGCCCGAGCAGTCCCTGCGCCGACTGCACCGAGCCGGCGTTCGGGTTGGTCGCGAGTGTCAGCACGAACGGCGTGTTCGTGGGGAAGTAGGACAGCTCCGTCGTGACCACACTTTGGGCGTGGCTGGCGTGAGTGGAGCTCGATCCGCAGCCGGCGATTGCGATCACGGCGAGCAGCATCGGGATCAGTGTCCGTCGCATCAGACGTCCAGACTACCCCGTGCGCCTGCGATCGCATCATTCGTGTGCGATCGCAGCGAGGACGTCGAGCCTGGCAGCCCGCGCCGCCGGGGGCAGCGCCGCGAGCACACCCGCGATCATGCCGAGCACCAGTAGCACCGCGACCTGGAGCCAGGGCACGCTGAACACGATTCCCTGCTCGGTCAGCGCTCGGGTCACGATCCAGGCGAGGCCGAGGCCGACTGCGATCCCGATGATCGTCCCGATCGTGGCCGTGATCGCGCTCTCGCTGCGGATCAGCCCGCGCACCTGCTCCGGGGTCATGCCCACCGCCCGCAGCATCCCCAGCTCGCGTGTGCGCTCGTAGATCGACAGCGTCAGCGTGTTGACGATCCCGAGCAGCGCGATCAGCATGCTGATCGCCAGCAACGCGTAGAACAGCAGCAGGATGCTGTGAACGCGGTTGCCGGCTTCGTTGCGCAGCTGTAGCTGGGACCGAGCGACGATCCCCGGGAACTGACGCAGCCCGTCGTTCAGGGCTGACCCGGCGGCGACGCGGTCGGCGCCCGGGCCGAGCTTGACAAACACCGCTGCCAGTTGCTGCTGATGAAACAGCATGTTGAACTGCGTGAGCGGAAGCGCGAAGCCGCGGAGCAGGGCCTGGTCGCTATAGATCCCGGCCACGGTTACGGCGGCGCGGGCGCCGGTCTCGGTCGTGACCGTGGTGCGCTCGCCGACATGGAGGTCCGCGGCGCGCGCCGTCGCGCGCTCGACCAGTGCCTCGCCCGGCGTTAGATTCGCGACCGTCGCGGCCGAGCCGTTGATCCAGTCGAAGCGATACACGTCGGAGATCGTCGTCGGGTCGATCCCGACCGCGGTCACGCCGCCGGCGCCGCCGATCCGTGCGGGCGCGGTCTTCATCGCCGAAACGGCGATCACGCCCGGTGTCTGCGCCGCCACGCGGGCGCTGGCGGCGGGGATCGGGCTGCTTCCATCCTGGCTCTCGATCGTGAAGTCGCCGATCACCGTCCGAGCGATGATCTGGCGCGTCGAGGTGCGCAGCCCGTTCGCGTACACGGTCACGAACAGCACCAGCGCGAGACCGATCATCAGCCCCGAGGCGCTGATCGCGGTCCGCGCCGGGTTGCGTGCCGCATTCTCTCGCGCGAGCCGGGGGAGGATCCGCCCGCCCCGTTCGAACGGCCAGCCCAAGATCCGGCTGAGCGGGCCGACGATCGCCGGCACGATCCCGACGATCGCGAGCACCATCATCACCGCGCCGATTGCGCTCGCCGTCAGCCGCCCGCTCGTGGTCGAGCCGCCGGCGGCGAACGCGACCGCGGCGCCGCCGATGCCGAGCAGAGACGCGGGCACGATCGGCGTCAGGAGCCGCCAGCCGGCGCGCGCTCGCCGGGGGATGCCTGCCGCCCGCAACGCCTCGAGCGGCGCGACGCGGGTTGCGCGCCAGGCCGGCAGCAGCCCGGCGGCGACGGTCACGAGCACGCCGACCGCAAGCCCGACTAGCACGGTGCGCCCTGCCAGCACGATCCCCGCCGACGGCAAGCTGTGGCCCGTGGCCGAGAACAGCGCCCGGATCACGACGGCAGCACCGACGCCGCCGGCGAGCCCGACCAGCGACGCGAGTAGCCCGAGAACCGCTGCCTCGGCGACCACGGCTCCGAGCACCTGGAGGCGGGTCGCGCCGAGCGCGCGTAGCAACGCGAACTCCTGCGCGCGCTGCGTGACGGTGATCGAGAAGGTGTTGAAGATCACGAGCGCGCCGATCAGTACGGCAATGAACCCGAACGCGAGCAGACCACCCGTGACCAGCGACAGCTGGCTCGAGATGCGCTGCAGGTCGGTGTTCACCTGTGCCCCGGCGGTTCGCACGACGAGCTGCGGCGAGAGCAGCGGGCGGATCTCCCTGATGAGCGTCCCCGCCGTCGTCCCTCTGGCCGCAGCGACGTAGATCAGATCGACCTCGCCCTCCTTGCCGTACAAGCCCCGCGCCGTGCCGAGGTCGAAGACCACGAACGGACCGCCCCCGAGCGATGCGTTTCCGTACCTGACGACGCCGGTGATCCGGAACTTGCGCTCCGGCTGGCCGGTGACGATCGGGACGAGGTCGCCGAGCCGGTAGTGCTCGCGCACGGCGGTGGCCTCGTCGATCGCCACCTCGCCGGAGTTACGCGGCCGCCTACCGGCGACGAACGTCAGACCGCTGAACGGGGGCGGCAGGTAGGAGATCGCGAACGTCTGAGATCCGAGGCTCTTGATCGGCTTGCCGTTGCGACCGACGATCGTGGCGACGCCCTGCATCTGCCCCTGGGCCGCCGCGGCTCCTGGCAGTGCGCGGATCCTGCGGATGAGCGAGGTCGGCATCGGCGCGGGCGCGCTGATGGCGGAGGAGACGTCCTGTCGGCTTGAGACGACGACGACCGCGCCGCGCGCGGCGTTTGTGAACTGCTCGCGGAAGGCGGCCCTGATCGTGTCGGTGAACACGAACGTGCCGCAGATCATCGAAACACCGAGGAACACGGCGAGCGCCGTCAGGGCGGCACGCTCGCGCCGCATCACGATATTGCGCAGCGTCAGTCCGAGCAACGGGCGCGGTCGCTCTCAGTACAGCGCCTTGAGCGCGTCGAGGACCTGGGCCGCTGTCAAGCTCGAGTCCTGTCGGACGATCCGGCCGTCCGCGAGGAACACGATCCGGTCCGCGTGCGCCGCCGCCAGCGGGTCGTGGGTCACGATCGCGATTGTCTGGTGGAGCTTGTCGACCGCGTCGCGGAGCATCGTCAGGACGATCTCGCTCGCGCGGGAATCTAGGTTGCCGGTCGGCTCGTCGGCGAAGATCACCTCGGGGCGCGACATCAGGGCCCGCGCCAACGCGACCCGCTGCTGCTCGCCGCCTGACATCTCCGACGGGCGGTGGTGGCGCCGATCCTCGATGTTGAACGCGACCAGCAGTCGCTCGAGCCAGCCTGCGTCAATCTCAGTGCCGGCGATGCGCAGCGGCAGCACGACGTTCTCCTCGGCGGTCAGCATCGGCAGCAGGTTGAAGGTCTGAAACACGAACCCGACACGCGTTCGCCGCAGTCGCGTGAGGTCGGAGTCGCCCAGGCCCGACAGCTTCGTCGAGCCGAGCCACACTTCGCCAGTTGTCGGCCGATCGAGCCCGGCGAGTAGGTGCATCAGCGTCGATTTCCCCGAGCCCGACGGCCCCATGATTGCGGTGAAGCTGTGCCGGGGCAGTTCGATCGTGACGCCGCGCAGCGCGTCGACCGCGGCCGGACCGTCGCCATAGCGCTTCTCGAGCCTGCGGCCGGCCACCACTGGCTCGTTTGTCGTACCTCCCGGAGGGGCCACTGACGGCGCAGGCTAACCGGGTGTGAAGGTCCTCGGCGTCAGGTTCAGGTGCTTCGGGCGCACCAGCGCGGTCAGGCGCGCCGACCCCGGCGACAGCTCGCTCCAGGCGCACTCGAACGTCAGCGTCGCGAGTGCGCCGGTCGGGAACTTCCGCTGCACGGTCGCGAGGTCGCTGTCCTCGTCGGTCGGCGCCACTGTCCCGGCAAGCCGCAGCACGAGCATCTGCATCGCGGGGTTGTGGCCGATCACCATCACGGACTGCGTCTGTGGCGCGACGCGGCGGACACGGTCGAGAATCCCGCCGGCGCTGGCCGCGTAGAGCTCGGGCTCGATCAGCGCCTCCCCGGGCGGCGCGACTCCCTCGAGCGTCTCGCGCGTCCGCCGCGCGCTCGAGCACAGGACGAGCGACGGCTCGATCGCATTCGCCCGGACGTACTCGCCGAGCAGCTGCACCGCGCGCCGGCCGCGTGGTGCGAGCGGGCGGTCGTGGTCGTTGAGTCCCGGGTCGTCCCAACTCGACTTGGCGTGGCGAAGGACGAACAGTTGCTTTGACCCGGACATGGCTTGTGCACGATTGTCGCGCGTGGACCGGCGTCCCTTCCTTCCTACGTTCTTCTTACAGCGAACGCCGTGAGGTTTTGCCCGCCGCATCGGTCTATAACCGACACCAACCAAGGAGGTCCTCTCATGAGGCTTTCGCGCAGCACGATCACAGCAGCGGCAACGACCCTCGCACTTGTGGGCGGCGGCGGCGTCGCGTGGGCCTGCACCGGCCCGGGGATGGGCGATCCGGGTGGCTACACCGGTACGACAAGCACGACCGGAACGACCGGAACGACCGGAACGACGACAACGACCACCACCACAAGCGATCCGAGCACGACCGGCAGCTCGGCATCGATCACCGCGGGCAAGCGGCATGCCGCTGTCCGTCATCACAGCAAGCGCCACGCGAAGCACAGCACCCGGCGCTGACACGCGGCAGTGCGGGAGGACGGCCGGTCCTCCCGCCTGCGCAGCTCGCCGAGGACAGCC
>Ga0302325_10025155_pt1 | contig 12374 bp, 12 predicted proteins | sample Palsa_T0_2_FD_201948 | JGI IMG/M metagenome (GOLD analysis project Ga0302325, IMG submission 201948) | Peat permafrost microbial communities from Stordalen Mire near Abisko, Sweden - Palsa_T0_2 | ecosystem: Environmental > Terrestrial > Soil > Palsa > Peat permafrost | place: Sweden: Abisko...
CAGGGCACGGGGTGGGAGGTGGCGGCGGTGGCCGTCTTTCTCCTTTCGGACGAGGCGAGCTACGTGACCGGGCAGGTCCTGGCCGTCGACGGGGGGCTGACGCTCGTATGAGTGCGCACTCCGGGCAGCGTCGGTCGGGCTCGACCGTCACGGTGCGGCCGCCTCGCCTCGGCCGGCGCGTGGCGCGCTTCAACCGCGCCGTCACGAACAAGGTCGCGGTCCATGTGGCGGGCTGGGCTCCCGGGCTCGGCCTCGTCATCCACGTAGGGCGGCGTACCCGGACCGTCTACCGCACCCCGGTCAACGTCTTCCGCACCAAGGACGGCTTCCGCTTCGCCCTGACCTACGGCCCGGCTGCAGAGTGGGTGCAGAACGCGCTGGCCCATGGCGCCGTGCGGCTCATCACCCGGGGCAAGGAGTACGAGCTCACCGACCCCGAGGTCGTGACCGACCTGCACCGCCAGCACGTGCCGGCGATCGGCCGCGGCATCATGCGCTTCATGCGGGTGACCCAGTTCCTCGACTTCCGCCGCGCCGTATAGGGCACGCTCTCGCCGGGTATCGCGTCACCCTCGTGTAGTCGTTTTCCCTGGTGAAGCCGAACTTGCGGGCATGGCGCAACCTTTTGCGCCACCCGGGGGGTTGAGATGGTTGTGATGGAGTTCCCCTCGTGACCGGATCGGCAGGCCACAGGGGCCGTCCGTCCCGTTCCCGCCGGGAGTTCGACCAGTTCGTCGGAGACTCGGTCGACGGGTTGCTGCGCACCGCGTATCTGATGGCGTGGGACTTCGCCGCAGCGGAGGATCTCGTCCAGGAGTGCCTCCTGCGCGTGGCGCGCCAGTGGCCTCGGGTCCGCACCATGGAGTACCCGACCGCCTACGCGCGCAAGGTCTTGGTGCACCTCGCTCTGGACGACAGCCGCCGCCGTACCCGGCATCAGGACGAACTGGGCCATGCCGATCGGCACCCGGTCGCTGAACACGAGGACGACAGCGCGGTGCGGGTGCTCAGCGGGGTCGAGAGCAGCACCGACCTGACGAGGGCGCTCGGGGAGCTCGCGCCGCGCCAGCGCGTCACCCTCATGCTGCGTTATTTCGAGGATCTCTCCGAGGCGCAGGTGGCCGAGGTCATGGGATGTTCGGTGGGCACCATCAAGAGCACGACGTCGCGCGCCCTCGCACGGCTGCGGGTCATCGTCGACCCGCTCAGCGCGCACGCGACGGCGGCAGGGAACCTCAAGACCGAGACCCAAGAAGAAGAAGAAGAAGGGAGCGTCACCCATGAAGACCGAATTCGAAACTGACCTGAGCGAGGCGTTTGCGGCTCGCGCTGCCGCGGTACCGGTGGCAGCGGCCTCGCGCCTCCGGGCCCTGGACTACCGACCGCGGGAGCGGCGGCTGCGCACGCCGGTGGCGCTCGGTGCCGGGGTGCTGGCCAGTGCCGGCGCCGCCGGCGCCGTGCTCTCGGTGGTGCTCGGGGGCGCCGCGCCGGCCTACGCCGGCTGGAGTGCCGAACCGGCGGCTCCGTCGAGCCCGCCGCCCCCCTCGGCCGCAACCAGCTGCCAGAGCCAACTGACGACGACGCCCTCGGGTCCCGACGGGTCGAGCCTCGGCTCGGGACCATGGGAGAACGTGCTCACCGACGTCCGCGGACCGTTCACCGTCGCCCTGTTCCAGAACAACGGCGCCTACGCCGCCTGCTTCACCAGCTCCTCGTTCACCGAGGTGAGCATGGTCTCGTCCGGCGGCTCCCCGGGAGCGGCGGCGGGCTCGGCCAGAGGCTCGGCGTCGCTCGGCGCGTCGACCCAGGGCGGGAGCGGTGGCGGGTCGGGCGGCATGTCCAGCGTGTCGTTGGGCGGCGGGACGGCTTCGGGCGACGTGACGCAAGTGACGCAGAGCCACCTGTCCACGAGCGACGGCCCCTACACACTCGTCGACGGCCGCGTCGCCACGGGCGTCACCGGTGTCACCCTGGCCCTCGACGACGGGCAGGACGTCGTGACCACCGTGGCCGATGGTTGGTTCGTGGCGTGGTGGCCCGACAGCGCCGGTGCGATCTCGGCCCAGGTCACCTCCGCTGGCGGGACGACGAACGAATCACTGGTCTGGTCGCGGCCCACTCCGGCCGGGCCGCCTGCGCCGGGGACGAGCGGTGCCGCCGGCAACAGCGGGAGCTCGGGCAGTAGCGGCAACAGCGGCAACAGCTGAGTGACGGCTCACGCCAATAGACGAGTCCGGAGCGCTCAGCGCGGGCGTGGCCGCGCACACACGAACACGGTCTTGACTGCTCGCTCGATTGGTTCGTAGTGGTGCACGAGCGTGCGCGTGCAGTGTGCGACCACCCAGCGCAGATCGGGCGTGCGCGTCAGCGGCCGAGTGGCGACCGTCACTCTGACGATGCGTCCCTCGGCCACCAGGTGTGTGAATTCGGCCAGCGAGGGTGCGGGCACCCGCCCGGTGAAGCCGCCGACGGGCAGGAACTCCCGGCCGGTGGCCATGATGTAGTACCCGGCCAGTCCCGAGGTTTCGAGGACCTCCACCGCCTCTGACTCCGGTATCGGGGCCACGAACTTCTGCAGCGCCACGGCTTCCACGGGGAACCTCGCCGCCGCCTCCTGGGTGTAGCGGTTGACCGTCGCCGGCGCGTAGGGGGAGTCGAAGGGGCTGAGCGTCGCCGCCACGACGACCGACGAGGCCCAGAACGGGCCGAGGAGCATGGCCACCGCGGCGAGTGCGGGCCCGACCGAGAGGTTCCACGCCTTGTCGTGGCCCGTGCGGAGCGGGGCCAACAGGATCCTGATGGCCACGAACGCGACGACCACGGAGGAGGCGACGACCCAGGGGCGGACGCCCACGTAACCGGGCACGAGCGCCACACCGGCGGCGACGGTGCTTGCGGTCACCGCCGCCAACACGCCGCGTACGGCCCGCTGGCGTCGCCGATGCCATGCAGCGGCGGCCCCCATGCCGCACAACGCAGCCACCGGAGGGATCAAGGCCGCCGTGTAGTACGAGTTCAAGAACTGCATGCCGCTGAAGAAGCCAAAGGTCAGCACGAGCCAGGCGGACCACAGGATCACCCCGGCCCGCAGGAGGTCCGTACGCGGCCGGCGGCGCTGCAGCACGAGGAGCCAGACCGACGCCACGACCGTGGGGAGGAGCAGCCAGGCATCGTCGTGGCCGAAAGGCCCTCGGAGCAGGCGGTCCCACGACGCCGCGATGCCGAAGGTGCCGATACCGTGCCGGGCGGAGTAGACGGCCGAGGTGACGAGGTAGGCGGAGGCGCGGTTGCACCCCGCCGCGTCGAGTCCGGCGGCACCGACGCGGCTGAATCCGTTGTAGGAGAACACCTGGTTGAAGAGCGAGTCGTTGCAGCTCCCGTCGACGTAGGGGCGGCCGGACTGCGGGGCGAGGGAGACGGCGGACATGTAGCTGAGGGAGACGACCACGACGGCGAGCGTGGCTGCCGCCAGGTGCCAGACCCGCCGAAGGAACGTGGTGGCCGGCGCCGCCACGAGGTAGGCGAGGAAGAGGGCGGGGACCACGAGCCAGGCCTGCAGCATCTTCGCTTGGAAGGCGAAGCCGACCAGCACGCCGGCCCACAGCAGCGAACGCAGCTGGCCGGAGCGGCAGGCCCGGAGCGTGGCGTCGGCCGCCAGCACGAGCAACAAGATGAGAAGGGAGTCCGAGATGTTGCCCCGGTCGAGCAGGATCACCGCGGGACTGCTGGCCATCACGACCGCCGCGACGAGGCCGGCGCCCGCGCCGGCCACTCGGCGCACGGTGCGGTACAGCACCAGCACCGTCAGCACGCCCTCTATGACCTGTGGCAGCACGACCGCCCACACATGGAACCCGAAGATGCGAATGGAGAGGGCCTGCACCCAGAGCGCGCCCGGCAGCTTGTCGACGGAGACCGTCGCCCATGGATCGGCCGCGCCGTAGATGAAGTCGTGCAGGCTCATCGACATGCTGCGAGCTGCTCCGCCGTAGAACGGCTCGAGATAGGCCCGGTCGATGTTCCAGGCGTACCCGAAGGCGGCCAGCGCGGCGACGGAGAGCAGCGCGGGGCGGGCGAATGCAGGTTGATCGGCGGGGGAGCGCCAGAAGCGCCAGGGCTGCTCGGCCCGCCAACGCGTCCGCAGGCGCGCCAAGACGCCAGAGGGGAGCGCCACCGCCGCCGGGACGGCGTCGCCCTGCTCCGGCTCTGGGACATCGGCGCGAACGGTCAGCGTGGCCTCCCCGCAGGGCACTGTAGGTGGCAGTGGTCTGACCGGCCGGGATCATGGTCCCATACCCGAGTGTTCAGGCGATGATCTCCATCCGCAGGCCTCGCGCGTCCATGTCGCCGCCGAGTCGCAGGTGGAGGCCAGCGGCGCGGCGGCGAGCGGTCCAGGCACCGATGAGCGCGTCACGCACGTCGTCCGGCTTCGCTCCGGCCGGCACCGGCCCGTCGAGGATCCCCCGCACGGTCTCGCCGAACGCGTCGGCTGATGCCAGGGCCTGTCCGCGGGCGGCGCGCCCCTCCGCCGTCCGCTTGTTGGCCGGCATGGGGCGGCCGGTCAGAACGGCGAAGCTCAGCTCGGGGCCCATTTCGAAGAGCTGGTCCTGCAGTCCGGGCGATTGGAGCGCATCGACGGTGCGGACCTTGTCCAGAATGTTGTAGAGCTGCCGCGAAATTCCCTTCCCGCAGGCGCGGCGCGACAGCATGCAGGCCTCGGCGTAGGAACCTGCCTCCAGCACGGCGCGCACCGGTGCGGGGAAGATGGAGCTGCGCCGCGGTCCGAGCAACCGGCGCGCTGCGACGTCACAGGATCGGGGATCCCGGTCGGCCAGGCCGATCGGGATGTCGATGGCGGCACAGAGCATCCGGCCGGCGGCGAGCTCGGCGACGACGGGGTCGAGCGAGCGCAGGACGGTGACGGCGAACTCGGCTCGGCCGCCGTCAACGGGGATGGTGGCGAGGACCCAACCCCCAGGGCAGCCGTCCAGTCCGCCTACGACCCGTTCCGTGCGGACTCCGGGGAGACGGGCTCAGTGCAGCCGCGCGTGGTTGATCCCGTCGGCGGGCGTCAGCGTGACGGTCCGTCCGATGAGCTCGTCCACCTCGGTCTCCGCCAGCACGGCCGGCCCGCCGTCGAGGAGCGCGTAGCAGCGACCGTCTCCGGGCACGTCGCAGATCAAGACGGCGCGTTCGGGACCGCCGTCGCGGCCGTGCAGGACCGTGTAGGTCGCAACGGTTGCCTTGCCCTCGGGAGATTCGACGATGGTCAGTGGCACGGCTGCGGCCGGGGGAGAAGGGTCGGTCAGAACGCCCAGGCCGGGATCGGTGGACCAGACGCCGTACGCGTGCTTCTGCATGTGCATCCCGACCCCGCTGGTGATGCCGTAGGAGCCGGGGTCGCGGCGCAGCGTCTCGACCATGGCCGCCAGCGCGTGGGTCAGGTAATTGGAGCCGGGTCCGCCGTGGTACGGCAGCCCGCCCGTCTGCGTCACGGCGCGTGCATCGTCCCCGCTGATCCCCAGCGCATCGAGCGCGAAGCACACGGAGCTGGCGAAGCAGGAATAGAGGTCGAAGTGGGCCACGTCGTCCGCTCCGATGCCCGAGCCGGCAAGCGCGGCGCCTGCCGCGGCGGCCATGGCGGGGGAGCGCCACAGGTCGGGGTGGCCGGCCACATGGGCAGGGTCCTCGGCGTAGGCGGCACCGCGCAGGTACACCCGCCGCTCCTCGGGGACGCCCAGCGCGTCCGCCTTGGCCGCGCTGGCCAGGACCAGTGCGGCGGCCATGTCGACGTCCATGATCGACGTCATCAGCTTCGTGTAGGGGTAGGACACCATCCGGTTGTCCGGCGTGGCGGTCACGAGCTCGTCGGCGCCGCGCGCCACCGGGAACCAGGCGTGGGGGCTGGCCGCCGCGACCTCGGTCATGGGCGCCAACACGCGGCCCAGCCGGGCTCGGTGGTCGTCGAGGCCCCGGCCGAGGTGGGTCCGCCGGGCGTTGTCGAACAAGGCGAAGGTCAGGTAGGCCTCGAAGACGGCGTGGCTGATTTCGGAGGGGTCGAAGTCCATGTCCATCGGGAAACGCCGCTTCTCCGCCGGACGGAAGGACCACTGGGGTTTTTCGCCGGCCTTCTTCAGGCGGCGGACCGTGGCCAGCGCCTCTGCGCCGGTGATCAGCGCCAGGTCGAGGCGCCCCGCCCGGATCTCCCGGGCCACCTCGGTGGCCAGCACGAGGGGCACCGATCCGCCGATGCCCGAGTAGCGCCGGCGTGCCGGCGACGCGCCGACGCGCTCGGCCAGGCGGGCGACGGCGTCGTCGTACTGCCACGACTGCGAGTAGACGATGTCGATGCTCTCGAGGGCGCCGAGGACGGACGAGGCGTCGCCGGCCCCGGTGTCCGCCACGGCCTCACGCGTCACCTGCTCCCACATGGCGAGCGGCTCGGGCGCGCCGTCGGGCGCGTCGGACGGGTGCCAGGTGCGGCGGGCGACGCCGATGATGCAGCTGGCGCGGGGGTCGGTGGGCAACGGGGCGGAGCGGGTCAGCCGCGCGACTTGCCGGGCATGGCGATGGCCCGGTCGGCGATGATGTTCTTCTGAATCTCGGTGGAACCGCCGCCGATGGTCGAGTAGCGCTGGAACGCGTACAGGCGGGTCCACTTGCCCCGGTCGACCGCATCGGGACCGCCGCGCGCCAGGGCGCCGGCCGGGCCCAGCAGGTCGACGGCGAGCTCGGCCAGCGTCTGGGCCATTGAGGACCACGAGAGCTTGGCGAAGGGGACCTCGGGCCAGTTCTTCTCGCCTTTCATGATTTTGGACAGTGCCCGCAGTGAAAGGAGACGCGCCAGCTCGATCTCGGTCCACACCTTGGCGATGCGGTCACGCAGCGACGGGTCGTCGAGCGCGCCGGGGTTGACGCTGCGGGCGGCCGCCACCATGGCGCGCAGGTCGGCGGCGAGGATGGCGATCTGCGACGCGATACCGACGCGCTCGAAGCCGAGTGTGCCCATGGCCACCATCCAGCCGGCGCCCTCGTCGCCCAGGCGCCACTTGGCCGGGATGCGCACATCGGTGAAGAAGATCTCATTGAAGAGCTCCTCGCCCGCCATGTCACGGATCGGCCGCACGTCGATACCCGGGGTCTTCAGGTTCAGGATGAAGGCCGTGATCCCCTCGTGCTTCTTGCCGCGCTCTATTGCGGTCGGGTCGGTCCGCAGCAGGAACAGCCCCCAGGTGGCCAGGTGCGCGGAGGAGATCCAGATCTTCGAGCCGTTGACGACGTACTCGTCCGTCTCGGCGTCGTAGATCGCCGTCGTCCGCAGGTTGGCCAGGTCGTTGCCGGCCATGGGCTCGCTGAAGCCCTGGCACCAGTGCTCCTCGGCCTCGAGGATGGAGGGCAGCCACTGCGCCTTCTGCTCCTCGGTGCCCCACTGAATGATCATGGGACCGATCTGCCAGATCCCATTGGTGTTGAACGTGCCGGGCGTGCGGTACTCGGCCATCACCTCGGAGTAGATGAGGCGCTGCATGGCGTTGATGGTGCGGCCCTGGGCGTAGTCTGGACCCCAGTGGATGGCCGCCCATCCGCCCTCGTGCAATTTGCGCTGCCACTTCTGGCGGCGTTGTTGGCTCGCTTCACCCGAGAGGCTGGCGTCGTCGCCCAGGGCTTCCGCCTCCAGGAAGGGGGGCAGATGCTCGTTGAGCCAGGCGCGCAACTCGTCGCGGAACTTCTCGTCCTCCGGTGCCAGCGCAAAATCCACGGGGGAAGGGTACCCGACCACCGTGTACTCTGACGCCAGTGTCAGGGAATGGCACGCCGGTGAGCAAGACGTAGGGGAGGCCGTGGACTTCACGTACGACGACGAGCAGCTCGCGCTGCAGGACGTGGCGCGTGGCGCCCTCGAACGTGAGTGCGGGCCTGACGTGGTGCGCCAGCTGGCCGACGCGCCCGAGGGCATCACTCCCGCGCTGTGGTCCACGCTGGTCGACCTGGGGTGGACGGGGCTGCTGGTGCCCGAGGAACACGGCGGCAGCGGGGCCGGCCTGCTCGAAATGTGCGTCGTCCTCGAGGAGATGGGTCGGATCCCACTGCCCGGCCCGTTCTTCTCCTCCTCGGTGGCGGCCACCCTTGCCGCGCGTGCCCTGGGCGCCACCGAGCTCCTGACCGACCTGGCCTCGGGCACCCGACGGGGCACGGTGGCGCTGGGCGAGCAGGGACACGGCGAGCCCCTGTCGACCGTGCGGACCCGGGCGCGCCGCAAGGCGGCCCAGTGGGTCGTGAGCGGCGAGAAACCGATCGTCGTCGACGGGCAGAGCGCGGACTGGGTGATCGTGGTGGCGCGCAGCGAGGAAGGCGTGCGTTCGTATCTCCTCGAGTCGCCCGGGGGCGAGCTGGTCCCGTCCCTCGACCCCACGCGCAAGCTGGCCCGGATCGTGCTCGACGACACGCCGGTCGTGCCGCTGGGCCCGTCGGGCAACCAGGTCGGGTTGTGGCAGCGGATCCAGGACGACATCGCAGTCGGGCTGGCGGCGGAGACCGTCGGTGCGGCGCACCGGGCCCTGACCGAGGCCATCGCCTACACGTCCGAGAGGATCGTCTTCGACAAGCCCGTCGCCACCTACCAGACGGTGCGCCATCGGCTCGTCGAGATGTTCCAGCAGGTCGAGATGGCGCGTGCCGGCTTCCAGTTCGCAGCCTGGGCCTCGGACACCGAATCGCCCGAACGCGAGCAGGCCGCGGCCATGGCCTCGAGCTACGCGGCCGACGCCGGTGTGCGGGTCACCGGGGACGACATTCAGCTGCACGGTGGCGTCGGGTTCACCTGGGCCAACGACGCCCATTTTCTGTTCAAACGAGTGAAGCAGAACGAGCTCCTCGCGGGCGGAGCCGGAGCGCAGCGCCACCGGCTGGCGTCGCTCTTCATCGAATCGGCATGACCACGTTCGAGTTGCGCCCGATGCCGCCGGCGTTGGCCGAGCGCTACCGGGCCGAGGGTGCCTGGGACGACCGCACGCTGGGGGAGTTCCTGCGCGACGCGCTCCTGGAGGATCCGACCCGGCGCTTCCGCATTTGGTCGCCGACGCACCCCTACGTCGGGACAGTCGGCGAGGTCTACGAGGAGTCGCTGCGCGTCGCGGGCGGCTTGCGCGCGCTCGGTCTCGGATCAGGGGACGTCGTCGCCTTCCAGCTGCCCAACTGGGTCGACGCCGCGATCACCTTCTACGCCTGCGCCATGCTCGGCGTGACGCTGGTGCCGATCGTGCACTTCTACGGCCCCAAGGAGCTCGGGTTCATCCTCCGCCAGAGCGGAGCCCGGGCCCTCGTGATCGTGTCGCACATCGGCCAGCGCGACTATCTGGCCGATCTGGCAACGGTGCGCGACGGGCTGGAGAGCCTCGAACACGTCGTGGTGGTGGGCGACATCGCGGGCGACGCGTCCGGCTACGTCCGCTTCGACGACCTGCGCGGGGCGGAGCCGATCAGCGGGCCCGCGCACGTCGACCCCGACGGCGCAGCGGTCATCGGCTACACCTCGGGAACGACGGCCGACCCCAAGGGTGTCGTGCACACGCACCGCACCCTGGGCTGCGAGGTGCGGCAACTGTCCGACCACCAGGCCATGCGCGATCTGCCGAGCCTTGTCGGTGCTCCGGTGGGCCATGCCATCGGCATGCTCGGTGGTCTGCTCTGCCCCCTCTACAGCGGGCGACCCATCTACATGATCGACGGCTGGGACCCGCCCACCGTCCTCGATGCCATGGTGGAGGAGCACATCGCCGCCGGCAGTGGCTCGACGTACTTCTTCACCAGCCTGCTCGACAGCCCCGGCTTCGGCCCCGAACACGTGGAGCTCATGCGCTACGTCGGGCTCGGCGGCTCGCCCATTCCCAACGCGGTGGCGGAGCGGGCGGATTCGCTCGGGATTTCGCTGGTCCGCTCTTACGGGTCGACCGAACACCCGTCGATCACGGGTTCCCAGCACGACGCCCCCAAGGACAAGCGCATCCACACCGACGGCCGGCCGATGGAATGGGTCGAGATCCGGACCGTCGACGAGGACGGTCATGACGTCGAGGCCGGTCAGCCGGGCGAGATCCTCAGCCGCGGGCCTGACCGTTTCGCCGGCTACACGGACGCCGCACTGTCGGCGGAGGCGGTCGACGCCGACGGCTGGTTCAGCACCGGGGACATCGGTGTCATTGACGAGGACGGCTACCTGACCATCACGGACCGGGTGAAGGACATCATCATCCGCGGCGGCGAGAACGTGAGCGCCGCGGAAGTGGAGCAGCTCCTGGCGCACATGAAGGGCGTGGCAGAGGTCGCCGTGGTGGCGGCGCCCGATGAGCGGCTCGGTGAGCACGGCTGCGCCTTCTTCCGCATACAGCCCGGGAGCGCACCCCCTGACATGGAGGACCTCCGGTCACACCTCCAAGAGGCCGGGCTGACCCGTCAGAAGTGGCCGGAGGAGATCCGCATCGTCGACGAGTTGCCACGGACGCCTTCCGGGAAGGTCCAGAAGTTCGTGTTGCGCCAACGCCTGCGGGAGGGCGGGTGAGCGTGGCGAGGCACCGCCTGCCGAAAGATCCTGCGCTCGGAGGATGGGGGAGATACGCTCCCCCCGGCGTCCCCAGGCAGTTCCAACCGAGCGTAGGTGGCCACGTGCGGCAACGGATCCCCAAGCAGCAGATCGATCTCTTGAAGGCGGTCCCACTCTTCTCCGGATGCTCGCAAAGCGACCTCCGCTCCATCGCGCAGCTCGGCACGCCCGTCAGTGTCGAGCGCGGCGAGTTTCTGACCACTCAGGGCTCCGCCGGCCGGGAGTTCTTCCTCGTGCTCTCCGGCATCGCAAGTTGCCGGGTGGGGAAGCGCGAGATCGCGGAGTTCACGACGGGGGGGTACTTCGGCGAACTGGCACTCCTCCATGGTGGGATCCGCACCGCGGACGTGGTCGCAGAGACGGACATGGAGCTCCTGGTCCTCGACGCGCGTGAGTTCAGGTCGATGTTGATGACGACGCCGAGAATCGGCGTGAAGATGTTGGCCCGACTGGCCGAGCGTCTGGCCGACGCGGACGCGCATTACAGCCACTAGGGCGACCCGAGCAATCAGGCAGCGCCTTCGAGGACCTGCTTCATCAACCGCAACTCCTTGCGGATCTGCTCCAGGCTGGCCGCGGCGGCGGCAACAACCACGTTCTCGGGAAGGCCGTCGGGCAGGGTGACCCAGAGGGTGAGCGTCGCCTGGCACCCGCCGCCGCCGAGCGGCTCTACGACGAACTCCTCGTAAGCCTCGCTGCCACCCGACATGGCGGCGGCCACCAGCGACGGGGCGACAGCCTCCACTGTCCACAACTCGATGGTTTGGTGCACGCCGGGCCGACGCGGGTCGGCCAACCCGAACGTGTAACGGGCGCCGGGCCCGTGCACGCCACCCGCGGCGTCGCCGGTCCCGTCGGCCACGCGCGTCACGCCCTGCACGACCGGGTTGTACCCCGGAAGGTTGGCGAAGTCGAGGCGGTAGGCCCACACGGTCTCGGGAGGCACCGAAAAGGCGGCGGAGGCGACTGCGGTCGGCGCGGCGGCGGGGGTCGTATCGGGCACGACGTCAGTGTGCGCCGGTGCGATGGCCCCGGGCAAATGGTGCAGTGGCCCGAACGGGCGACGGGAGTCGCCGGCCTCTCAGCCCGGCGGCCGGAGGATGGAGGCCGCCTCGCGGGCCCGGTCGAGGGACAGGGCGGTGAGGTCACCCCCCTCTTCGCCGAGCACATCGGCGGCGTGCTGAATGAAGATCCCGACCACCATCGCGCTGAGGAGCCGGGCCACCGCGGCGGCGCCGGGCCCGTTCTCGAGGTCGGGACGGTTGTTCTTCACCCAGTCCTCGATGCTGGACTCGAACGAGGCGAAGAGGTCCACGCCCACGGCACGGGCGGTCGGCTCACCGCGCATCGCCTCGCCCACCATGAGGCGGACGAAGTCCTCCACCTCGAACATGGAGGTCATGATCTCGGCCAGGAGCTGGTCGAGCGTCAGCGGCTCCGCGTCGGCGGCCTCGCCCGGGACGTCCACGTGCACCGGCCGGATCGGGAGAAACCCCTGCTCGATCAGGACGGACTCCAGGAGGTCCCGCTTGCTCGGGAAGTAGTGGTACAGCGAGGCCACATTCAGGCCGGCGGCGGACGCCAGGTCGCGCATGCTCGTCCCGTCGACGCCCCGCTGGGCCATGAGCGTCAGCGCGATCTGCAGGATCCGTCGCCTGGTCGCCGAACCTTCTCCGGCTGCAGCCGGTCCTCGCTCTGCGCGCGCGTCGCCCTGGGGGGGAATGCCAACGCTCATCTTCGGTCCCATTTCTCCGCTCTCCGACCTCGGGTGGCG
>Ga0302325_10025156_pt1 | contig 12374 bp, 9 predicted proteins | sample Palsa_T0_2_FD_201948 | JGI IMG/M metagenome (GOLD analysis project Ga0302325, IMG submission 201948) | Peat permafrost microbial communities from Stordalen Mire near Abisko, Sweden - Palsa_T0_2 | ecosystem: Environmental > Terrestrial > Soil > Palsa > Peat permafrost | place: Sweden: Abisko...
GAGCGGCGCGGGCAGCGACACGGGTTGCGCCTCGGCGCTCGCGACCTCGATGTTGGCCGCGTAACCGGCCGCCAGCACCACCTCGTTCTCGCCCGCCGCGCATGGCGCCATGTACTCGTGCGCGCCCGACCCACCCATCATCCCGACGTCGGCCTCGACCCGGTACCACTCAAAGCCGCAGCGGTCGCACATCCGGTCGTACGCGACCACGTGCTTGTCGTATGCGACTGCGAGTCCCTCCTCGTCTCGGTCGAATGTGTAGGAGTCCTTCATGATGAACTCGCGCGTACGCAGCACGCCCGCACGCGGACGGGCCTCGTCGCGCTCCTTGACCTGGAAGTGGTAAAGGATCAGTGGCAGGTCGCGGTACGAACGCACGGCCGCGGCGACATGACCCGTGACGATCTCCTCGTGCGTCAGCGCCAGCACCATGTCCGCGCCGCGCCGATCCTTGAGCTTGAACAGCTCCTCGATCCCGTACCGACCCGTCTTGCGCCACGGCTCGGCCGGGTGCAGCACCGGCATCAGCATCTCCTGGCCCCCGATCGCGTTCATCTCCTCGCGCACGATCTGGACGATCCGCTGGTGCACGCGCCAGCCGGCGGGCAGCCACGACCACAGGCCCGAACCGACCTGGCGGATCAGCCCGGCGCGGACCATCAGCTTGTGTGAGATCGCCTCGGCGTCGGCCGGGGGCTCGCGCTCGGTCGGAAGGAAATAGGTGGACATGCGCGTCATCGAGGTTCGGGAAGCCTAGAGGCACCGAGGCCTGGCGGCACTCCGACACTCGGCTTATGCGCACGCGACGGCGGCGTTCACGACAACCCGCTCGGCCGCAACCGCCGGCGAAAACAGGTAGCCCTGCGCCAACTCGCAGCCGAGTGTCCACAGCACCTCGAGCTGCTGCACTTCTTCGACGCCCTCGGCGATAACGGTCAGCCCAAGCTCGCGCGCCAGCGCCATCACCGCCGCGATGATCCCACGGTCGTCCCCGTTGTGTGCCACTCCGGCGACGAACGACCGGTCGATCTTGATCACGTCGATCGGCAGCTCGCGAAGGTTCGCGAGTGTCGAGTAGCGGGCCCCGAAGTCGTCGAGCGGACGAGCTCGACGAAGCCATGCTCACGCAGTTGGCGTCGCGATACGTTGACCGAGACCACCAGCTCGCGGCCCTGCCGGTGCCACTGCCCGGCCTGCACGCAGGCTTCCTCGAGCCCCTTGCGTCCGAGCTCGACGATCAGCCCGGTACATCGCCACGTTGGCCTCTCGCAGGATCACGTCGGGATCGGGTCAGCCGACACTTCACAGCCCTACATCGGCATCTGCCAGTTGATCATTGAGCCAGCCGGGTATCCGCACTCTGATAGAACGACGTAAATCAGCGAATACGCCTAAGGAGCTGCGCATGGCCTACTCCGTTCCGGACCTTCCGTACGACTACAACGCACTCGAGCCGCACATCGACGAGGCGACGATGCGGGTCCACCACGACAAGCACCACCAGGCATACGTCGACAAGGCGAACGCGGCTCTCGAAGGCACCGAATGGGCCGACACGCCGGTCGAAGAGGTACTTCGCAACCTCGGCGACCTGCCGTCAGACAAGCAGGGCCCGGTCCGCAACAACGCCGGCGGCCACTACAACCACTCGCTGTTCTGGGTGTGGATGTCGCCGGACGGCGGCGGCGAGCCCGACGGCGCGCTCGCGGCCGCGATCGACGAGGCATTTGGTTCGTTCGCCGACTTCCAGGCGAAGTTCAAGGATGCCGGCGTCAATCGTTTCGGCTCGGGCTGGTCGTGGCTCGTCCACGACGGTTCCGGCCTCGCCGTGATCTCAAGCGCCAACCAGGACAACCCGGTGTCCGACGGCAAGACGCCACTGCTCGGCGTCGACGTCTGGGAGCACGCCTACTACCTCAAGTACCAGAACAGGCGTCCGGACTACATCGACGCGTGGTGGAACGTCGTCAACTGGGCCAAGGTGGCCGAGGAGTTCGAGGCGGTCTCGTAGGTCCTGATCCCGTCAGCGTGGGGCGCAAAGGGTGCTCTGACGCACTTTTCGCCCCACGCTGAAGCGGTCAGGCGCGGGTGAATCGGCGGCCCGCCACGGGCGAGACGTCCTCGTCGAGCCGCGCCGCCGCGGCCTCCATCGCCGCCATCCGCTCGGGCGTCATCTGGGTCTCGTCCTCGTTCTCGGCCAGCCACTCGCGCGCCTCGGCGGCCTGCACCTCGTCGCGCTGCACCTCGCGGCCCGCCTCGTAGTAGCGGTCGATCTCCTTGAACAGCTCGTCGACGAGGTCCTCGGTCCGGACCTTCTTCAGCGGCTCGCCCTTCGAGTAGATCATCCCCATGTCTTTGGCGCCGGTGATGCCGAAGTCGGCGTGGCGAGCTTCGCCGATGCCGTTCACCGCGCAGCCGAGCACGGAGACCTCAATCGGATCCTCGTAGGCCTCGAGCCGGCGCTCGACCTCGGCCACGACCGTGTCCATGTCGAACTGCAGCCGGCCGCAGGTCGGGCAGGCGATCAGCACCGGCCCGCGCTCGCGGAGCTTCAGCGCCTTGAGGATCTCCCACGCGACCTTGACCTCCTCCTCGGCATGGAACGTCGAGAGCGAGATCCTGATCGTGTCGCCGATCCCGTCGGCCAGCAGCGTTCCGAGCCCGACCGCGGACTTGAGCGAGCCCGACCACTTCGTCCCCGCCTCGGTCACGCCGAGGTGGAGCGGATACGGGATCCGCTCCGAGAGCAACCGGTTCGAGGCGATCGTGTTGGGCACCGAGGTCGACTTCATCGAGACCTTGAAGTCGCGGAAGTCCAGGCGCTCCATCAGCTCGACCGTCTCGACCGCGGCCGTGACGAGCGCCTCGACCGGGTTGTCGTACTCGAGCTGGCGCAGGTGCGCGGGCAGCGATCCAGAGTTGACCCCGACGCGCAGCGGGATCCCGAGCTCGGTCGCGCGGCGCGTGACCTCGGCGACCTTGTCGGGCCCACCGATGTTGCCGGGGTTGAGCCGCACGCAGTGCGCGCCGGCGTCGAGCGCCTTCAGCGCGAGCGTGTGGTTGAAGTGGATGTCGGCGATGATCGGGACCGGCGATTCGCGCACGATCGTCTTCAGCGCCTCGACGTCCTTGTCGCGCGGGACCGCGACGCGGACGATGTCGGCGCCCGCCTCGGCGGCCCGCTTGATCTGGTCCATCGTCGCCTGGAGGTCGGCGGTCTCGGTCTTCGTCATCGTCTGCACGGCGACAGGCGAACCACCGCCAATGGGCACCGCGCCGACGTGGATCTGGCGCTCTGAGGCCATACCGTGAGTGTAGAGGCCGAGATCTGGTAGACCACATCACGATGAACAGACACTGGCGCGCCGCCGTCGGGACCGTGTTGTTGCTTGGCTGCGTCGTCGTCGTCGTCGCCGCCGCCGCCGCGACGGCCGATCGAGGGCGACCGGCGCCCGCGGCCAAGCCGCGCCTGTTCCCGGCGCCCGCGGCCAAGCCGCGCCTGCTCCCGGCGCCCTACATCGTCCAGAGTCCGATCCCATTTCCCCAGGCGCGCAAGAACCAGATGCGTCAGTACGCGCTCGCGAACTACGGCATCGACACCTGGCGGATGCCACACCCGCACCTGATCATCTGGCACTACACCGACTCGGCCACGTACTCAAGCGTCTGGAACACGTTCGCCCAGGACGTTCCGGACGTCGAGTACCACCTGCTGCCCCAGGTCTGCGCGCATTTCGTGATCACGACCCACGGTACGATCCACCAGCTCGTGCCGCTCGACATCATGTGCCGCCAGGTAGTCGGGCTTGACTACACCTCGATCGGGATCGAGAACGTCGGCTTCTCAGATCAGCAGGTGATGGGCGACGCCAGGCAGTATCACGCCGCATTGACCCTCACGCGCTGGCTGCGCTGCCGCTTCGATATCCCGGTCAAGAACGTGATCGGGCACAACGAGAGCCTCCAGAGCCCGTATTACCGCGAGCGCATCGCGTCGCTCCGCGGCCAGACGCATTCGGACTTCGACCACCACGACATGGACATCGTCCGCGCGGCCGTCAGGCGGCTTCCGTGCCGGGCCTCCCGGTAGCCGCTCTCAGGGCCCGCTGGGCGGTCCACGGCGCCGGCGCACGCTGAGAGCGCCGAACGTGACCGCGGCGAGGATCAGCAGCGCGAGCACGACGATCACCGGCGTCGGCAGGAACGAGCCGCCCGAGCCGCTGCCGGCGCCGTTGTTCTTCCCCGGTCCGCCCGGATTGGTGATCGCCTTCTCGATCACCTGCTCGCAGTTCGTGTACTCCTGCACGTCCGCGGGGAGCGTCGCGAGCGCGTTCTTCAGCTGCGCGAGCGAGTACTGGTGCGTGAGCGAGTCATGGGCGTCGCAGTCGGCGATCACCGGCGCGCCGATGCCCGCCGACGCGGGACCGGCGAACGCGAGGCACGCGACGCCGGCCGCGAGCAGCGCGACCACTGGGTGACTGCGGAAGATCTTCGTGCACACGGGGGGTCCTGGAAGCCGGGCGAGCCTAGCAGCACTCACGACGGCTGCTGGACCAGCACCTGCCCGCCGCCGCCCGCCGGCCCGAGCAGCTGCGGCGCCAGGTAGTTGGCGATCGCCGACCGCGTCAGATGCCACGGGCTCGTGCGTGAGAAGCGCGCGACCAGATGGCCCGCGACCGTGCGCTCCGAGATCAACCGCACCCCGGACGGCAGCCGCGCCGGCACCTGCTGGGCGGGATTGCCAACGACGTCGACCTCGGACACGGTCACGGGCGCCAGCGTCAGGGGCTGCGGGTTCTGACTCGAGCCGTTCCAGGCGACGCCGCGGAGATAGAGCGCCAGCGGCGCGGTCGCGTAGGTGCCGTCGTAGGCGACGATAGCGCGCGGCTGGCTCGCCGCTCCGAGCGTCGTCGCAACTCCGCGCCAGTTCGGCCGTTGATAGGAGGTGTGGTGGTCGATCCGGATTCCGGCCCATACGAACAGAACGAGCAGGATCGCGGCAAGTATCGCTCCAGGGACCCGCAGGCGCTCGGTCGTGCAGGCCGCGCCGAGCACGAGCGCGAGCGGAACCCAGGCCGGGATCAGCGCCCGCGCCTCGTAGTAGTCATGGCCGAGCAGGGCGAGCGCGAGCGGCACCAGCACCACAGATCCCGCGAGCGCGGCCGCAATCCCGGCGCCGCGCAGCGCGCGGTCCTCGGCCCCGATCAGCAGCAGCACGATCGCCGCGCCCGCCACCAGCGCCGCGCCGAGCAGGCCGTAGTTGACGAGCGAGCTGGCGCTCTTGTCGAGCGTATTGACCGCGAAGATCACGGGCACCTGCCGCAGCCGCACCGACAGCGGGCCGACCGAGCTGATCCAGGCGGTCGGGTGGGATTTGTGCTGGATCGCGTGCGGCAGCAGCGCGCCCTCGACGGCCACCAGCGCCGCGATCGCGATCGCGCTTGCGCGGCTTCGTGCGCTCCACAGCAGCCACAGCGCCTCGGCGAACACGAGGAACGCGGCGAAGTACTGCGTCGCGAGCGCGAGCGCCGACACCAATGCCCACCAGCCGACGCGGCGCGCCGACGGCTCGCGCAACGCGCGCGCGAACAGCGCCAGCGAGCCTGCGCACAGGGCCGTGAGCAGCATGTACTCGCGACCCTCCTGCGAGTACCAGATCAGGAACGGGTTGACCGCCGCGAGCGCCGCTGCGACGAGCCCGGCGCGCGAGGAGATCAGCTCGCGCCCGGCCAGCCACGCCAGCGGGATCACGGCCACGCCGCAAACCGCGGACAGCGAGCGCATCCCCGCCTCGCCGGTCCCGAACACCTGCGCCCACGGCCACGCGAGCACGAAGAACAGTGGCGGATTCGGCTCATTCGAGCTCCACAGGCTCAGCATCCCGCCGAACGAGCGGTGCATCTCGTGCGCCGCCTGGGCCTCGTCGAACCAGAAGCTCTGGTCGGTCAGGGTCGCGAACCTGAGCACCGCCGCGAGCACCGTGAGCCCGGCGAGCACCCAGACATCGGACGGGATCCTGGCCGCCCACGAGCGCTCCGATGGCGCAGCCGCGACAGCGACGCCGGTGCGCGCCTGGGTGACCATGCGCGCTGATTGTAGGCGCAGAGTCCGTATCTTCAGGCGCTTGCCAAGACTTCTCAGAAGCACTTGGGCGATCGCATCAGCGCTGCTCGGGCTGGTCCTCGCCGGCTGCGGCGGCTCATCCCCGGCGCCGCTGCCGCACCGCTCGACGCCGCTCGTCTCGATCTTCGAGGCCGGCCCGCAGATGCTCGCCAACCCCTCCGGGACGCTCGACACACTGCGCTCGCTCGGTGTCGATGTGGTCAAGGTGTTCGTGCCGTGGGACGACATCGCCCCGGACCCGGCCTCGAGCCACCCACCCGCCGGGTTCGACGGCAGCGACCCCTCCGCCTACCCAGCCGCGAACTGGGCGATCTACGACACGATCGTCCGTGACGCGGCCGCGCGCGGGGTCGGGCTCGACCTGACGCTCGCCGAACCGCCGCCGCGGTGGGCGCGCGGGGCGGGCGCACCGGCCGACGCCGGCCCGCAGTGGAAGCCATCGCCGGCGCTGTTCGGCCAGTTCGTCCACGCCGTTGGGGCGCGCTACAGCGGCCACTACACGCCGCCCGGCGAGACTAAGCCGTTGCCGCGGGTGAGCACTTGGTCGATCTGGAACGAGCCCAACTACGGTCCGGAGTTGAAGCCGCAGGCGATCGACCACTGGCGCATCCCGGTTTCACCGATGCTGTACCGCGGACTGCTGGACGCGGCCTGGGACGCGCTGCTCGCGACCGGGCACGGCCACGACACGATCTTGATCGGAGAGCTCGCGCCGCGCGGGATCGAGGCCGCCGACGGGATGGTGCCGCTGCGGTTCGTGCGCGCGCTGTACTGCCTGAGCGACTCGCTGCAACCGCTCCGCGGCGCGGCCGCGACCGTACTCGGCTGCCCGCCGACGGCGGCCGGGTCGAGCGCGTTCAGAGCCCGTAACCCGGCGCTTTTCGACGCCAGTGGCTTCTCCGACCACCCTTACCCGCAGGGCCAGGCGAAGCCCGATTTCGTGACCCCCGACGAGCCCGACTACGCCGACTTCGCGGCACTCCCGAAGCTGATGTCGACGCTCGATCACGCCCAGCAGGCGTACGGCGCTTCGAAGCGCTTCCAGATCTGGTCGACCGAGTTCGGCTACAAGACGAACCCGCCGCTCGCACTACAGGCGAGCCCGACCGTCGCCGCGAGTCTGATCAACTGGTCCGAGTACCTGTCGTGGCGGAACCCGAGAATCGCGTCGTACGACCAGTTCGGGCTCGTCGACCCGCTGCCATCGAGCGGCTCGAGCTTCGTCACCGCCCTCGAGTCCTCGAACGGCACGCCGAAGGCGACCTACGACGCGTACCGGATGCCGGTGTGGCTGCCGGTCACGTCGTTCTCCTCCGGCCAGCCGGTCGAAGTCTGGGGCTGCGTGCGGCCAGCCCGCTACGCGCGGATCGACAGCGGCCGCGTGCAGCGCGTCCGGATCCAGTTCAAGCGAGCCGGCGCCGCGCGGTTCGCGACCGTCGCGACGGTCACGCTGAGCGACCCGTACGGCTACTTCGATGTCGACCAGGCGTTCCCGCGAACCGGGGCCGTCAGGCTGGCGTGGACATATCCGCATGGAGCGGAGATCTTCAGCCGCACGGTCTCGGTCACGGCTCATTGAGCACCGATGTTTCGCTAGGCTGCGTCTGAGGGAGTCTTGGTGCGCGTTCTGACAGAGCGCCACCGGTGGCGCAACTTCTGCCCGCCGCGATCTGTTTCAGGAGCCATGTCCTTCACCGCACGTCCTCATCGTCTGCTCATGCCGTTCGCCGCCGCGCTGGCCCTGCTCGCGGGTCTGTACGCGTCGCTTGCCGCACCGGCGCACGCCTCGACGACGCAGATCTCGATCATCGAGCCCGGGCCCCAGCTCAACAGCAACCCGGTCGGCACGCTGCACACGCTGAGGTTGCTCGGGGTCGACGAGATCAGGCTCAACATGGGCTGGGACAACGTCGCGCCCGACGCGACCAGCTACAAGGCGCCCAAGCACTTCAACGCCACCAACCCCGCCGCCTACCCGGCCGCCAGGTGGGCGGTGTTCGACGCGATCATCCGGGATGCGCAGGCGGACGGCATCGGGATCGATCTCGATGTTTCCGGCCGGGCGCCGCTGTGGGCGATGCCCGGCCACCAGTCGGTGCACGGCCAGGGCAGCTTTGAGCCGTCGGCGAGCGACTATCAGGCGTTCGTGCAGGCGGTCGGCAAGCGCTACAGCGGGACCTACACCCCGGCCCATGCGTCGACGCCGTTGCCGGACGTCACCTTCTGGTCGGTCTGGAACGAGCCGAACTACACCGCTAGCCTGAAGCCGCAGGCGACCGGCAAGACGGGCAGCACGCTGGTCTCGCCGCGCATCTACCGAGGCTTGGTGGACGCCGCGTGGAAGGCCCTGTCGTCGACCGGACACCGCCACGACAAGGTCGTGATCGGCGAGATGACGGCACGCGGATATCCCGATGTTCAAGGCGGCGGCATGTACCCGCTCGTGTTCCTGCAGTCGCTGTACTGCCTCGATTCGCACTACCACCAGTTGCGCTCGGCCGCCGCGGCGACGCTCGGCTGCCCCACGACAGCGAGCGGCTCGAGGCGCTTCAGCGCCCAGAACCCGATCCTGTTCGACGCGACCGGGGTGTCGTCGCATCCATATTCGCGCTGGTATCCGCCCAACGTCGAGCGGTTCTCCTCGTGCAGGACCGGGCTATGCGCGTCCCTCGGCGACATCGGCGATCTCACGAAGGCGATCACCAAGGTGCAGCACGCCTACGGCTCGAATCGCCAGCTGCCCGTGTACTCGACCGAGTACGGGTACCAGACGAGCCCGCCGAAACCGAGCTACTCCAAAAAGGACAACAACTACAACGTGTCGCTGGCGACGGCTGCGGACTACCTCAACTGGGCCGAGTACATCTCGTACAAGAACCCACAGATCGTGTCTTATGACCAATACCTGTTGTACGACCCGAAGTCGACGACGCTCAACAACTTCGATCCCTACGCGAGCGGGCTGATCACCTGGAACGGTCACCTCAAGCCCACCTACTACGCGTTCCGGCTGCCGCTGTTCCTGCCGACCACTACCGCGTCCTCCTCGAGCCAGTCCCTCGAGGTATGGGGCGACGTCCGCCCAGCGCACTTCGCGTCGCTCGACACCGGCGGCACGCCGCAGACGGTCGAGGTCCAGTTCGAGCCGAAGGGCTCGAGCACGTTCACGACCGTCGCGACCGAGACGATCACGAACAGCCAGGGCTACTTCGACACCCACCTGTCGTTCCCGAGCAGCGGCACCGTGCGGCTCGCGTACACCTACCCCGCGACGGACATGATGCTGGCGCCCGGATACACCGTGTTCAGCCGCTTGGTGTCCGTGACGGTCGGATAGCGCCCGGTCCGATGATGTCCACCTTCCGCCGCATTTCCGCCCTGGTCGCCGCCCTCGCGCTTCCACTCGCCGTTGCCGCCGCACCCGCCGGCGCCTCGACAAAGCAGATCTCGATCATCGAACCAGGCTCTCAGCTCGAGAGCAACCCGGTGGCTACGCTGCAGACGTTGCGCCTGCTCGGCGCGCAGGAGATCCGGCTCGTCCTGCACTGGAACCAGATCGCCCCGGACGCCAACAGCCGCAGCGAGCCGCACGGCTTCAGCGGCTCGAACCCCGCCGCCTACCCGGCGGCGAGCTGGGCCCCGTGGGACGCGATCATCGAGGACGCCAAGGCCGCCGACATCGGCGTCGATCTCGATCTCGACGGCCGCGCGCCGCTGTGGGCTATGCCCCGCAGCGCCCCGGTCGACGCCCAGGGGAGCCAGAACCCTTCCGCGAGCGACTACGAGGCATTCGTCCAGGCGGTCGGCAAGCGCTATAGCGGCACGTACACGCCGAGCGGCGCTTCGACACCGCTGCCGAAGGTCACCTTCTGGTCGGTGTGGAACGAGCCGAACTACCAGTCGAGCCTCGAGCCCCAGGGCAGTGGTCACAACAACGTCAACCCCGTGTCCCCTGGCGTCTACCGCGGCCTCGTCGCGGCAGCCTGGAAGGCGCTCGGGGCAACCGGCCACGGCCACAACACGATCCTGATCGGCGAGCTCGCCCCACGCGGCTACCCGCACGACTTCAAGGGCTACATGTTCCCGGTGCTGTTCGTCCGCTCGCTGTACTGCGTAGGGTCGAACTACCGACCGCTGAGCGGTTCCACCGCGCGCTCGCAGAGCTGCCCGGTGACCGCGTCGGCGTCGCGCCGGTTCCGCTCGCAGAACCCCGGTCTGTTCAGCGCCACCGGCTTCGCCGCCCACCTGTACTCGAACTACAGCGCCCCGAACAAGGAGGCCTACTACACGTGCAAGAGCGGCCTGTGCGCGTCGCTCGGAGACATCGGCAACCTGTTCGGCGCGCTCGACCGATCCCAGCGTGCGTACGGCTCGAGCCGCAAGCTTCCGGTCTACGACACCGAGTACGGCTACCAGACCGCGCCGCCGCGCAAGCCCGGGTACGGGATCGTGTCGCAGGCGACGGCCGCCGCCTACCTCAACTGGGCCGAGTACATCTCGTACAAGAACCCGCGGATCCTGTCCTACGACCAGTACCTGCTCGACGACCCGGAGCAGCCGACCGCCGCCAACGACAACGGCAACGCGAACAACTACGCGAGCGGCCTCGAGAGCTGGAACGGCCACCCGAAGCCCGCCTACTACGCCTTCCGGCTGCCGCTGTATCTGCCGCATACGCGCGGGCACAACCTCGAGGTCTGGGGTTGCGCACGCCCGGCGCCATTCGCGTCGCTGGACACGGGCGGCGACCCGCAAACCGTGAAGATCCAGTTCGAACCGAGCGGCTCGAACACGTTCACGACGCTCAAGACGGTCACGGTCGCGCCCGCCACAGGCTACTTCGACACGCATGTCTCGTTCCCGGGAAACGGCACGGTGCGGCTCACCTACACGTATCCGGCCGGCGACACGATGCTCCCGGCCGGCTACACGATCTACAGCCAGCACGTGTCGATCACGGGCTGAGTAACCATCGGCAATACTTGGCCTTGATGGCCGATGGCGCCGACCTGATCGCACGGCTGGAGCGGATCTGCGGCTCCGACTACGTCCTGACCCACGAGCACGCGCTCGCGACCTATCGCTCCGACGGCCTCGGGCAGTATCGACAGACGCCGGTCGCAGCGGCGCTGCCCGGAACCGCGGCGGAGGTCCAGCAGGTGGTTCGTGCATGCTACGAGGCGGAGGTGCCGTGGGTCGCACGAGGGGCGGGCACGGGCCTCTCGGGCGGTGCGCTGCCGGTCGCCGAGGGAGTCCTGATCGTGCTCGCCCGGCTGCGACGGATCGTATCGGTCGAGCTCGAGGACTCGCGCGTCGTCGTCGAACCCGGGGTCACGAACCTCGCCGTCTCGCGCGTCGCGGGGCCGACGCACTTCTATCCGCCCGACCCCTCGAGCCAGGTCGTGTGCTCGATCGGCGGCAATGTGGCCGAGAACTCGGGCGGCGCGCACTGCTTCAAGTACGGGTTCACGACCAACTACGTGACCGGGCTCGAGGTCGTGCTGTCCGACGGCTCGGTCGTCGAGCTCGACCGCGACGCCGCCGGATACGACCTGCTGGGCGCGTTCGTCGGCTCCGAGGGGACGCTCGGCGTCGCGACCAAGATCACGCTTCGGGTGGTCCCCGTGCCCGAGAACGTGCGTACGCTGGTCGCGTTCTTCGAGGACACCGGCGATGCCGGCGACGCGGTCACCGAGATCGTTGCCGCCGGAATCGTCCCGGGCGCGATCGAGATGATGGACCGGCTGTCGATCAAGGCGGCCGAGCAGGCGACCGGCGCGGGCTACCGGCTCGACGCGGGCGCAGCGCTGCTGGTCGAGCTCGACGGGCCCCAGGAGGAGTGCACGGCCCGGTTCGAGCACGTGATGTCGCTGTGCCAGCGGGCCGGTGCGCGCGACGTCCGCGTCGCCCTGACCGAGGACGAGCGGGCGCTGATCTGGAAGACACGCAGAGCGGCGTTCGCCGCGATGGGACGGATCGCGCCGGCCTACTACGTGCAGGACGGGGTGATCCCGCGCACCCGCCTGTCGGAGGTGCTGCGGCGGATCGACACGCTCGCGCAGGAGTACCAGCTCCAGGTCGCGAACGTGTTCCACGCCGGCGACGGCAACCTGCATCCGCTTGTCTGCTTTGACGCCTCCCGCGCCGGGGAGCCCGAGCGGGCCGAGGAGCTCGCCGGGCTGATCATCAAGACCTGCGTCGACGCCGGCGGCTCGATCACCGGCGAGCACGGCGTCGGGGTCGACAAGAAG
>Ga0302325_10025158_pt1 | contig 12374 bp, 14 predicted proteins | sample Palsa_T0_2_FD_201948 | JGI IMG/M metagenome (GOLD analysis project Ga0302325, IMG submission 201948) | Peat permafrost microbial communities from Stordalen Mire near Abisko, Sweden - Palsa_T0_2 | ecosystem: Environmental > Terrestrial > Soil > Palsa > Peat permafrost | place: Sweden: Abisko...
CCACACCGCCAGAACCGGGACGTCACTGGTCCGAAAGTACTCCTGGAATTTCGGGTACAGAGGCAAGTTTGTACCATAATCCCCAAAGAGATCGAGCTGGATATCTTTGTTCCCGGGTCTCTCCATGAGAGCGTAGTCCAGATAGTAAGTCTCCGGCGACACGCTGCCGGGATTTGGTGCTCCGTTATGATACTGCCATATAGTAGCGTCAAAAGTCAAGATGCTGTTCAGGAGGACCTCGCGGTCGGAAGTGCTTCCTGATGCCCAGTATGCTTTGATCGGATCCCAGAAGGCGCCCAGTCCTTCCTCGTAGGCATTCCCGTTTTGGGAAATAATGGCGGTGATGGCTTCGGGTCTTTCGAGTGCAAGACGGAGGCCGGTTGGAGCTCCGTAGTCGAAGATGTAGATGGCGAACTTGCTGATTTTCAGGGCGTCGACCAAGGCCCCTACTGTGATGGCTAGATTGGCAAATGTGTATTTGTACTGCCGGGTTTCGGGTATGACGGTGAAGCCAAATCCAGGAAGATCTGGTGCAATGACATAGTAGTTCGATGCGAGGAGGGGAATGAGATTGCGAAATTGATGAGATGACGAAGGGAATCCGTGAAGAAGAAGGATCACAGGGTTTGATGGAGAGCCAGCAGAGCGGTAGAAGAGGTCAACACCATCAACGGAGATATTCGAGTTCTTGGTGAGAGTCATTTTTGAAACGATATTCTGGAAACTATGTTGGTTCCCAAAGGACCAAGTCTGGATTCTTAATGGCTCTCGTGTTGTTGATTGTGAAGATGACAATGGTCAATTCTGATCAAGGGGAGGAACGAACCTCTTTATATTTTTTTCTCTCCTCCTTCAAGGGTGGAGAGCTTCAATCGCACTGCAAGAGAACTGACTCATCAATTTCATCATATGTTTTCAAAACCAGCTTACAGGTCACCTCTACAGCCATTCCTGTCCTCATCCTCAAATGAGCGCTTGCAAATCTCAGCATCGTGTTACAAGGCGTCCCTACAATATCTTGCCCGTTAAGCAATGCTTGGTAGTGGCTGAGATGACATTGCATGAGCAATTTCCGTAAGTGATCTAGCGTTCAGGAACGGGGAGAATTTGGGACTGCCGCCAAGATGCCGACCATAAATCATCCACTTCCAGCTCCCCAAGTTTTCACAGGGAAAGTCTCATTCCGTCATCGTGGCTTCTCTTCGAAGCAGCCTTTCATTGTGTGCTCGTGTTCACAATCAAAAGTGACAGCAGCACGTTCTTTACTAACCCGCCTGCGTCCCTGTGTTTTACTCCCGCAGGATCCGGGTGTCTTCACGTGCTTTGGCTTGGCCAATTATATGCGGTTGTCCAACTTGTCCCCTGGAGAAGAGATGTTCCGCTAATTCATTCAAAGCAACCTGAGCAAGATATTGAAATCGTGTCCTAAACGTTTATATCTGTTATCAAGGTAGTTGATTTCAAATGGATACGATAACAACACAACTTTTTGACAACAAAAGTCAAGTGTGCGACTGTGAACAATTGCTCAGGCTTTGTGGTAAGGGATCGGTTTGTTGCACAACCCACAGGTTTGATCTCGCTCATGCTGACTTTCCACGGATGCCCTTTATTCTTCGCCGAAGTTCCCCAAGAACTCCTCCCTGAATTGAGCCTTGCTTTTTGTTTGCTTGGAGGAGTGCTTTTGGGTGTTGCTAGGCTTTAAATAGTGGCAATGTAATACCTGACAACTAGGGGCAAGCGCGAGTTCGGGCGTGCTGGCCCTCGATTTTGGGCGTTCTGTTCCTAGACCCTGTTAAAGCATCAATTTCTCACGTCCGCAGACTAAAACGGAATCAGCGACTGGGAAAATTAATTTTGAGTCCATAGGAATTCCATCAGAACATATAACTTGAAGCTCGCCACCTGAAAGTGCCTGCTCGCAATCTATTGATCGAAACACGCTCAACAGCTTATCCAGCTGGGGCCCATGAGTCGCATAACAAGCCTCATGATTCTCCTCGCAGAGTTCCATCCACTTCAAAGGCAGAGAGAATTCGACTTACAATGAGATCTCATTCCAACGTAAATCATCGCGCTTCAAATAGAATGAGCAGTCATTGAAAGTTATCATAAATTCAACTCCTCTACAGTCATTGAACTCCTCCTCGATATACAGCCTTACTGTGCAGAGGCTTAGGTCCCGTTTGCTGCTCTCAAGCAGATCAAAAGCCCCCGACGACAACAACGTTGACGCCTGAAGACTGAAGATACCCTGTTCAGCATAGATCTGGTCAACATGAGCCCTGAACTTTGGAATCAGCTGCAACCAGGCCGGCAAAGTTGACACTCGCCCATCTTTGCTTGCATCTCTTGGAAAGTCCCGATTTGATAGGTGTGAATGTATACTTGGCTCATGAATTCGCCTGCGGGCGACCCGAACACTTGTTTTGTTCAATCGCCATGTCACGCTTCCCAGCACTCCAGGCACAGCTTGCCCGAATGCACATTCCATGGCGTGTCACACGTAAGACCGCAGATCCAGGAGAAGGCCAGACTTTCCATTTATCAAGCAGAAGCATGAAGCATCGTTGTTCGGTTCGAATGTACAAAGTAACGCCTAAGATGCATCCCTTCCTCCCAGCGAATTGTTATCTCATCCTTCAGCATCACAGAGCATACATGCTCTCTCTGCTCTCGAGAACATCAATCCCAAATCTGATCCAGGCTGGTCTTGTCCGTGTAAAGCAACGCCATCTCCCCTCCTCTACTACCCATGTATGAATTGCCTATGTGGTTGGGTTGGGGTTCATCTGTGCAATGCGCGTCAGAGGCGTAATCTGGAAGATGGGTCTTAAAAAATACTAACCTTCCGCTTGCCACCTGTGAGGGTAACGTTCACGAAACGGCGGGTGTATGTGATTCTCTTCTTCGCACGGCCCTTGGGGGTCTTCTTCTTCTCTTGAGGCTCAACCTATTGATTTCAATCCATCAGCATTCATTCCTGATGCCAATCAACGACTCCTTCGGTTGCTCAATTCCATCGCAACAGATGTCGTAATGAGCTTCGCCTCCCCAAATCATCACAACCGCCACACCCACAGTAAACAATCTATCCCAAAGATTGTGATATTCGTACCTTTGGTGTCTGAGACTTGACCTTTCCGGCACGAGCGAGGGATCCGTGGACCTTTCCCATGATTGCGGTTTATCGAGGTGTATTTGTCGATGACTGTCCGATCTGGAGTGGCGAATTGATTAGCTTTGCTTCTTGCTTCACATCCGACGCTGTCGCCCTTGAAAATGGGATTTGACTGGGCTCGAGATTCGACGCGATGGCACACAGGATGGCAGAAACTCACAGGTGGATTCGAGGTGTCGTTGTCGATGAGGAGGAAGTCGGTTCGTCGATGACTTTGATTGAGGTTTGTGGGAAAATTCGCTTAGTTGAGCTAAGGACGACGCTAGTGAGAAGGCCCTAGAGTAGTCACGTGACTAGCACCACGCTCTGCAGATATTCTTAATTAAAGTTCAATAACTTACTCTGGCTACATGAAAGCCGTGGTAGCATAATCCTGAGTTCCAAATCATCTTATGAAGCGGCGTCTGGACAAGGAGCGCTTGAGCTGGTCTGCAATTGGCTACAAGGAGTAACACGTGACCATGCGCAAATCCCATTGGCACTTTCCCGGCATCGATTAAAACTTTATACAAAAGGGACACGGGCAAGGCTAAGCCTCTCAAAAGCCTGACTGGACCATCTCACCCACTCATTCAGTGATTTGGAGACAACTCATACCACTTCTCCTTAACGCCAAGCGCAGTTCAAGGGCCTGGCTCGACCATTGGCCGCCAGGATTCTTGTCTACCTCTTACAGTAGAAAAGAAATTTTGATCACTAGGTCTCATTATCCAAAAATATTTTACCAAGGGGAAGTTTTAATAAGAGATCGAGTGTATGCACGGGAGTGCTTCTCTCCAATTTTGGACCCCTCCTAAATGGTGGATTAATTCATTTGCTCTTGTCCATGGCTGAAACATTGAACCATTGGCAAGGTAACCTCCCAAAGATCAACAATGATAGTTAGTGACCTTGTTGAAAACGTGGTTGCTGACGTGAGCAATTAGCTCTGTCCAATTGCCTCGCAAATCATCTCCTAAAGCATAGGCTTCCCCTCGTCAGGTACAAAACCAGAAGATTAAACTCTTGTAAACCCAGACTACGCTGCTATCATTCCAGAAGATGAATGAAGAGGCCGCTTCCTGAAAAACACCGTTGTGACCGGTTCCACGGCACTTTTTCGAAGTGTTGTTTTGGGTGGAGATTTCCCGACCCTAAGGAACAGAGGACCAATGAGTCGAAAGGGAAGAAGCTGGTCATTTTGGGCGGTGGGATTATGTCCGACAAGCACGAAGTTGCAGTTTGCGAGCTTAGCTAGTTTAGGAACGGCAGTTGCTAGTGCTTCTCTCCCATGGGGAAGAAGAGCTGAAAAGATATGGAGCAACAGATATCATTGCTCTTTAAGCTTCTGATGTTGAAAAGCAGGTCTGAGCAACTGTTAATGAAAAAGCCAGTGTACGTAATTGACTGTACCCCGGGCGTGAACCACAGGTTTACTGCATGCTTTCTTAAAGTGGGAAAGGCAATAGCAATTACTTGACAATATATAAGGTTAGTAAGAATCTTAAGAGAGAAAAAGAGGTAGGGAATAAGGATGGCAGATCTTTTGGTACCTTGGAGAACTAAATAATCCAGGTGTAAGTGTTGGGTTCCCTAAAAAGAGCCCAATGTTATCTCTGGAGGTGGATCGGAGCAATGAAGACCGGACTGGTTCGGGGGCGCCAATAACAGCTCAGCAAAGATTAGAAGCCATCCAAAACCACACACCTTTGCCCAGATAACCCCATGATAGCAGCTTGGCCACATCACACTACTACAAGTGATGGTGGAAAGAATGCGGGGTGACCAAGCCTTGGTGGGGCGCGCGGAATACCCCGCACTGGGAAGTAAGGGGGACCACGAAGTAAGGGGGACATGAACATTTTAAGAGGACATCTCTACCACCACAACCGAACTTTCCCAACCTCAAGATCTTTCATGAACAACATCTACCACTACAACCGAACGTTTCCAACATCAAGATCTTTGCTGAAGAACATCTGAAATCATGACACTTATCAACTTCCATAATTCGCTCTTTCTCGTCTTGATAAGCTTTTGTTCCTTGCCAGCGCTTTACCTCCTCTACTCTGTCTTCAGAGCTTTGTCCACGCCCCTTAGGGGGATTCCCGGCCCATTCCTCGCACGCTTCACTCGTTTCTGGAAATTGCAGGAGACTTACAAAGGGCATTTCGAGAAGACTAATGTCAAATTGCATCGAAAATATGGTACGTTTTTTCCGGGTCGCCATCTACACTGTCTGAATTTGGGCGAACAGGTCCAATCGTACGCATTGCCCCGAACGAATACAGTATCGATGATCCCGAAGCTGTCAAAATCATTTACGGACTTGGATCGCAATTCATAAAGGTATGAATGACTCATTCGAATCATAAAACAACAAACTGATATCGACCGAATTCAAGAGTCCGTGGTACATCGCAGCTGGAAGCACCGACAAACACCCACTGCCCGATCTCTTCACAGACCGCAATCCTACCCGCCATGCAGCAACCCGCAGGAAAGTAGCATCAGCATATTCAATGACGAATCTGGCTCAACTTGAGCCTTTCGTTGATGAATGTTCCTCGCTCTTGCGAACGAGATTGACGGAATTTGCGGACCAGAAGAGGACGATTGATATCGCGCATTGGATGCAATGTTATGCGTTTGACGTTATTGGACAGATTACCGTGAGTGGTAGGACGTTGCAATCTGAGTTTTTGCTGACTTGACCGCCTGATCTAGGTAGCAAAGCGCTTCGGCTTTCTCGATACAGGTGAAGATCTCGACGGAATCATGCTGGGCATTCACAGATACCTCATTCACTGTGCCAATGTAGGAGTTTATTCAGAGTTTCACCGCCCAATCTCATATTTAATGAGACTCATTCGTGGATCCGGAGGTGATTCGGCATTCGTAGACTTCACCCAAGTTCAGTTACAAAAACGCCTTGCCAACATGGATATCGAGAAAATTGAATCGAAAGGAGACTTCCTCTCAAAGTTGCTGCGCCTCCATGGCGACAACCCGGAGAAAGTTACAATGTATGATGTCTTTATGGCATGTATGACGAACATCGGGGCAGGAAGTGATACAACAGGGCTTAGTTTGAGCGCGGTGATTTATTATCTTTGCAAGTATCCGGAAGCGATGAGGAAACTGCGAGAGGAGATCGATAGCATGGCAAAGAAAGGAGAGATTTCTGATCCTGTGACTTATGGACAGGCGCAGAACATGCCGTATTTGCAGGCTGTTTTGAAGGAGGCATTGAGAATGCATCCCGCAACTGGGTTGCCACTTGGAAGAGTTGTACCCGAGGGAGGTGCAGTCATTTCGGGGAAAATGTTCCCAGCTGGAGTCAGTATTCTGTGTTCGTGATGCATGACGTTGCTAACGGACATAGGCTGTTGTCGGTGTGAACTCTTGGGTTGCCCATGCAAACACCGATGTATTTGGGGTCGATGCTTCGGTGTTTAGACCCGAGAGATGGCTTGTTGACAAAGATCGATATAATGCAATGGACAGGAACTTCTTTGCTGTAAGGACAATTGCTTTAAAATTTTCAAGTAGCTTGCTGACTTCCAGCTAGTTTGGAATGGGCTCTAGAACTTGCATCGGGAAGAACATCAGCCTCCTCGAGATGACGAAACTTATTCCGCAACTGGTCCGCAACTTTGACTTCGAACTTGAAGAACCAGATAAGGAATGGGAAACTTTGAATGTGTGGTTTGTCAAGCAAACGAATTTCAAGGGTAGAATCAAGTTGAGAGCGAGCTCGTAGCTGAAAGCGGCATCACACAATACATTTCTAGCCCGGAAATGGAGCTGGCGCTCATACGTCGAGGCTCTTCTGAGACCGAAATCTGTGCCAGTAAAAACATCACCAGGTTTTGAGGTCTGAAGCATTTCAGGCCTTTGGCCACTGAGCAAATGAAATTTCTGAAGCAATTGAAACTCCTTTCTGCCATGCTAGGAGTCTCCTTGATTTACGGCTTGCAATTAAGCATGGCACTACATTGACACCCTCAGAACGCTGTCTGTAGGCAGAGATGATAAATGTGATTGTGAGCCTTTCTTGCAGTTTGTTCTGCCTGTCAGACATCATGAAAACTTCTGTCATATCGAGGTCTTCTCGAACCCTTTGCGTGGCGCTTCGAAACGGCCTGCTTAGCCTCAAGCTTCTTATTCGGCGTAGGCTCCGCAACCTCCGCAACCTCAAACTCTGCATCTTCCGGAGTATAACGCAGCCACACGATAACATCGTACTTCCTCGAAGGCCCCTGGTATCCCATCGCCTTGGCCTTATTGACAAGGTCAATACCATCGCCTAGCCACCACCTTTTCTCCCTAGGACTTTTGAGAACATCCCAAGCTGCAAGCCATTTTGACAGTGCCGCAATGGATTTGGATGGCAGTTTGCCGTTGCTGTCCTTAAACAGCTGGTAGGAGCGCTCCATTGAAAACTTCATCAACCCTGCGGCAGAATTTTTCTTATAAAACTCCTCCTTCTCATCGATCAGGCGTTGCAAGTCCGGATCGGATGTGCGTAGAACAGCTTCGGGATGGGATATTGCTCCAGTTGAACTCACAGTGGGACGTGCGATGATTGGAGTAGCTTCAGCAGTGGCGATGGAAGGCGCGACGTAACGTGTGATGCCTTCTTTCTCGCAGAGCCATTTGATAATCATGACTCGGCCAGATTTCCTCCCCTCCTTTCCCGTCTTCCCAAAGTCCTTAGTCCTTGCATATTTGTAGAGGTCGTCAAAGTTCATCGCCCACCATTTCTTTTCTTGTACTGACATGGAATTGGGAGTTGTTGTTATTGAGGCATTTCGGTCGGCCTGTGCCATCCTTGGACCAATAATAGGATGGTCGTTCTCTTCTCCTCTTCCCTTTGATGCATCTTTCACTGAATTCTCTTCTGGACCGTCCACCTCAGATCGATCTTTCTCGGCTCCAGATATGCCACGCTCGTCACTTTCATCCTCTTCCAACTGCCGCTCCTTCAGTGTAGCCTGTTGTCTCTTCCGTTGTTCTTGTTGCACACGCTCTTCATTCATAGACTTCAGATCAACCCTGCCTGCTACTTGTTGGTTCTCCTGATCGATTTCCGTAACCTCACGTTTCCGCTTCCGTCCATTTGCTGCTACCGTATGCCCATCACGATTATCTCGATTCCTGCTTAGAGATTGATTCTGCCGGCGTCGTTGGCTTGGCAGAGCCGTTCGACCTCCTCCTATCTCTTGCACCATGCTTACTGCTAGAGCCCCTTGAGGCACAGGCACTATCTGAACTTCGAATTTCTCTTTAAGCAGAAGCGGCGCGGGCAGGACCCGATAACAGTGAAGCTGAAGATTACTTTCAATTGTAGAACGAAGTTAACTTGCAGGACCGTGAAGTTGACGAACACAGCACAAACACCAAAGAAATGTTATGCGCGCTGAGTCATCCTATCCTTATCTTATCTGCCGAGGCGTAAGGAGCTCACATCCCTGCGTGGAATTGTGGCGCGAGACTTGACCCCACATGTCTCAGACCTGTTTCTTTGTTGAACTGCAGACATCAACTCTCCTTCGAAACCACCCTCCTGTCTGCATTGCAACGGCTCTGCACTACATAGCACAAAATCAACATGCGTCTCTTCCCAATTCCCTTCCTATCTCTCCTACCTCTCTCCTCAGCCGCTGGCCCTCCAGCACCACAGCACATCTTCACAAACCCCTCCACCTCCACCTCAGAATTCAAGATCCCAACCTCCTACGAATCAGCAATACTCGCCCGCCGAATCCTCCACCTAACACCTCTCGGCACACTCTCGACAATCTTCCCCTCCTACCACCATGCCTTCTCTCAACCCTCTCCCTCCATCTCCTCCCTCGAGCGAAGACCCGCAGGTCTTGAAGGAATGCCAATTGGCCTCATGGACTACATAGCTGACTGCGAGTCCACCGGTGACCCAACAATTCTCGCAATCAACATCGCGACGTCGTTTAAGAATGTTGCTTCCGGCTCCAACATCTCACTTTCTATAAACTGGACCCCACCATATCCTCCCAAGACGAGAATCAAGTCCGCGAAAAATACATTCGAATATTCCGCCGCCAATCTACCTAGATTTTCTCTCTTGGGATATTTGGAAAAGATATCTCCAAAGGAGGTAGAAGCAAAGGATATTGGGAGCTGTTTTACGAAGGTTCATCAGGATGCAAAATACTGGCTTCCGGGGAATAAAGTCCATGAGAGTGAATGGGTCAGATTGGTGGTGGAGGAGGTGTATTGGATTGGTGGGTTTGGGGATCGAGCGTATATTGGATGGATTCCCGTCGATAAATGGAGGAATGTGACTTCTCAGGAGTGGGAGGGCGTTCGGTTGCCCGGGGAGAAGAAGGGGTGGAGGGAATGGGGGGCTGATATCTTTGGACAATGGGAGTTATGATTGTGAGAGAAAGTGTATATTTTTTGGATTACAGAGCAGAGATAAACGATGTGCATATGGTGTATGGTGTATGATTTATGGGAATTTCATTTATTGATCTTGGAGTCTTTGGAACTCTGAATGCCATGCTATGTACGTTTCACGCCGTATCAAAATCTAACAGTTATCTAAACACGAACTCCACTCTAGCAACAGGTCTTCCATTGTGTCCATTGCAAGAAAAGCTCCCATCCATGCAGCCACTCCCCAACGCCAAAGAAAACGCCTCCCATGCTTCAACCAAACATCTTACAACTGATCAAAAGTAATGTCTAAACTCCTCGCTCTTGAAGTCCGCTTCAGCTTTTTGGCCGGTTTCTTCTTCGCAGTCTTCTTCTCTGGCTTTCTAACTGGACGCCGCTTCGCAGATTTCAACTTCAACTTCTTGGCAGCTGATATCAGCTTCGACTTCGGTCGCTTGAGCGGAGCTGCGCGTCTCTTTCCCAATGCTTTTCGACTGGGTCGAGATCTGGTATCTTCGTCTTCTGAGACCGTCGCGTCTGGATCGACTGAAGTAGAAGTATCTTGCTCATCCATAGTCTCGTCATCTGAGGAGCTAGGGACAGAAGACAGAGGGGAATCGGACAGATCTCCTGAAGACTTGGGTCCGTTCTCGATTGCCAGCCGTAATTTCATCATTGGATCTTCTGCAGGTGGTTCACTTGCTGGCTTGAGGCCCCGCCGTCGGTCCATGATCTCGGTTATATAGAACCAGGCTGTCCCCCAGCATTGGGCGTTGACTCGAAGATCTTTGTGTTCAATTCGAAGATATTGCCGCATTGCTTTGATATCATCGAGAAGTTGTTTATCTGTTCGATGGTGCATGTGAACGGCAATGAGGATTGCTGTCACGACCAGTTCCAATGGAGAAAATGTACGAACGTGGTTGACACCTGCGTCTGCCAAGAACTTAGGAGCAGAGTAGAAGACTGTGTTCATCTTGACTTTGAATTTAGTGGCTGTGTATTGTACGGAACAAGCCTTCACTAAACTTTCGTATTTGTCAAATATGGCCTTCATTTTTATCTTAAGAGCCGGGCTAATCTCGCCTTGATCATCCAGGACTCGAAGTAGCGCCTGAGGACTGGCTTGCAAGCTAGGTGCGTCTCGGGAGTTTCTACTCTTCTTCTTACCAGACTTCGCCAGTACCTCTTGAATCATAGTGAAGATTGTTAGAACAAGTCGGAAACCGGACGCACGACTCTGTTTTGATACTGGATAGCTCTCGTGTTAGTGGGACGCAAGTGGATTAATAGACCTTGGCTGACTTACAATTGACAATCAGCACATAATCATCTTCGTATTGCTTGGCAAAAGCAGCCCATTCCGTCGACATGGCCCGCATCTTCTCGGCTGGTGTCAGAGCAATGCCTCGCTGTACAAGTTGGAACATTGTTTCTTCTGTATCCAAGGACAAGTCCTCATATTCATAACAACAGAAGTACTGGTTCTGGAAAAACTCCTTTACAGCCCTCGGTAGAACGTTGCGATTACTGGCCACTTCTCGGCCGTTAACTATAGGGTGGCAGTAGTACCTACTAGATGTCAGTCACAAGAGTTTTTGGGTGAAGCTCAGGCTTGCATACCACTTTCTTTGGGGGGCGTTATTGTCGAAGAAACCGATCTGGCCGCTCATAAACTTCCAGATTGATGATAGACGCTGCTTGCCATCAACAGTTGTACGTGTATACTTCTCTTTCTCCTGACCCTCAACTTTGATGGTTGTCTTTCTAACATTAAAAATGATAGGAGGTACGAAATAGCCCACTTCGAAAGTCAGCCGCAGTAGCAATAGATCGCGATTTAACTTACTCAGGATCGAGGTGACCAGGAGCGCAGCGCGACCTTCATCCCAGACAACATCTCTTTGATAATCAGGATCCAGAACGATTGCCTTGCTTTCGATACATTCTAAACAATCAGCATGGGAAATTCATAGAGATTTGAATGCAAGCATACGGAAAAGGTGAAGCAATGATCTCTTGACAATAAAGGGTTCGGGAATTTGGCGAATTTTGAAGCCCTCGCAAACAAAATGACGCACTCCGTTAACGTGGGCAATTCCTTCATAGGTTAAATCCACGTATTCGTCTTCGTCCACATCCTCGAACATATTATCTTCTTCTTGGGCCTCGGGTAGGCTTCTGTCAATTTTCCCGTAGTCTCCATCCTCCCCGTCTTCCTCTTTTTTTATCCGTAAAAGAGGAGCAGAACCTATGGCTCTGGGTGTAGATAAAAAACCGGCATCAGGATCATGCTTGACCTCAGTTTTTACTTTTGCCTTGGGAGCGCTCTCTATATCTGATGTGAGGTCCATAAAACCAGACTGAGTCTTTGCCATTTTCATTTGTCTACCCGTGAAATTAGCGTTGCAATGCAATATTTTTTAAAAAGAGAAGCAATTAAGACCGAACTGGAACTGGCTATGAGTCACAGTGTTTCCAGATATTTGAGGACAGAAGAGCAAAGCTTCAACAACTTCGCGCAACGAAACCAAATAGTCATCCTTGAGACTCGGATGTCTCCCAGAGCAAGATGTGCGACGAAATGCTCAGTATTCTTGGGAACTGACTCGATGATAAATCAAGCCGAACAGAGACTGCCGCCAGATGAGAAAGGTGCTTCATTGCTGCAGCAGGCGTGACCTTGTTTCCCAAAGAGGAAGTAGACCGGGGCCTGAAGGGCACTTCTAGCAGCGAGCCTCCCAAGACTCCCCAGAAGCGCCCTCCATGATATTTCAATCCAAAAACTCCCCTT
>Ga0302325_10025160_pt1 | contig 12373 bp, 10 predicted proteins | sample Palsa_T0_2_FD_201948 | JGI IMG/M metagenome (GOLD analysis project Ga0302325, IMG submission 201948) | Peat permafrost microbial communities from Stordalen Mire near Abisko, Sweden - Palsa_T0_2 | ecosystem: Environmental > Terrestrial > Soil > Palsa > Peat permafrost | place: Sweden: Abisko...
CACGCGTTCTTCTGGTCCGGGCAGGCTGGCGCCGCTCCCGGCCGACGCCCCTCCCGGCTCGCCGGAGTCGGTCACGCCGAACGGCGCGATCGTCCACCACGGCAGGCCAAGCGCCGCGGCCGCCGTCCGGATCCGGGCGATCGGCTGGAAGGCCGCGGCCCCGAGATCGATCGGGGCCTGGCCCCCACCCGCCTCCCCTTCCCCCCTCATGGCGGCGCTGAACCACGACGCCTCGAGGAACTCCTGGCTGGTCCGGAACAGTTCCTCGGCCCGGGTGCGGACCCGCTCGGGATCGCAGGCGAGCACGATGCCGCCCGGCGGGACGTAGTCAAGCAGCAGTTCCATCCGCTCGGCGAGCACCGGGGCGAACGCCTCCATGCCCTCGACGGTGATTCCCTCGGCCAGCTTGCCGAGAATGTCGGCCAGGTCGGGATGGGTGTCGGCGAGTTCCTTGGCTCGTTCCCGCACCGCGGGGGTGAGCAGCAGCTCGCGGCACGGCGGGGCCCACAGCCCGTCTTCGGCCACGCCGATGCTGCGCTGGTCCGCGACCTTGAAGTACCGGATCTCCTCCACCGTGTCGCCGAAGAACTCGACCCGCACCGGGTGTTCCTCGGTGGGCGGGAACACGTCGACGATGCCGCCGCGGACCGCGATCTCGCTGCGGCCGGTGACCAGGTCGGTCCGGGTGTAGCCGATCTCGACCAGCCGGACGAGCAGATCGTCGAGTTCGGCCCCCTGGCCGATGTGCAGGCTGACCGGCTCGAGATCCCCGAGCCCCGCCACGATCGGCTGCAGCAGGCTCCTGACCGGCGCCACCACCACGGTGAGCGGGCCATTCGGCTCACCGGGGTCAGCCGGATGCGCAAGCCGCCGCAGCACGGCGATCCGCTGGCCGACCGTGTCGGATCGCGGCGACAGCCGCTCGTGCGGCAGCGTCTCCCAGCCGGGAAAGCACGCCACGGCGGCGGGCGGCAGGAACGAGCCGAGCCCGGCGACCAGGTCGTCCGCCTCGCGGGCGGTGGCCGTCACCGCGAGCACGAACCCGCCGGGCCGCTGCGCCCGGCGGGTCAGGGCCGCGGCCAGCACCGGACGCAGCGACGGCGGCGCCACCAGGTCTTCCCCGGCCAGCGTGGCGCCGGTCAGCCCGTCTCCGGCGGCGGAGTCGTGATCGACCCGTGCGACGACGTCGTGGAGCTGAGGGTCGGCATCGAGAATGGTGAGCAGTCCTGCGAGGCTCATGATGTCCCTGTGATCGCTGTTTGTCCCTTGTCCTGGCCGCCTCGCGCCCGCGGCGGGACCCACCTTCGAAGTCCTCGACCTAGTCCCGGGCAGCACGAATCCGCCGGGCTTTGGCCAGCCCGGCTCTTTACGGAACCCCCTAAGTTTACCCGCTGCCCGGGGGCCGCGCACAGTGCCCGCCTGCCGGGCCCGCCTGCCGGGCCCGCCACCGGGGCCGGGCAGGCGCGGGAGCGCCTCCGGGGATACCTGTAGTTAATCAACTACGCTGCGGATTTATGAATCCAGCCCGCGAACACGACGAGGCGCAGCGCGCGGTGCTGCGGGCGCGGTATACCGCCAGCCAGGCGCGGATGACCGCGGCGACCAGGGCCTACCGCAAGACGCTGGTGCGGGAGATGTTCGCGCACCCGGTGCGCGAGCAAGCCTACCGCTGCATCGGCCGTCCGGTCAGCCTGCTGCGGGCCGGGTACCTGGCCTCGCTCGACGAACTCGGCCTTGACCAGCTGCGCGACGGCGGCTTTGAGGTCACGGTGCTGACGGTCGACGAACACGGCCCGGTGCGGACTCCCGCCGAGAGCCGCGCGGCGGGAGACAAGACCATCCTCGGGGACCTGCGCACGGTCCCGATACGGCCGCGCTCGTTCGACATCGTGTACTGCGCGCTGCTCCTGGACCGGATCGCGCACGTCGAGCTGGTCCTGGACCGCTTCACCGCGGCGCTCCGGCCCGGTGGCCTGCTGCTGCTGCACATCCGGGACCGGGACTGCGCCGCGGGGTTCCTGGACCGGATCGCGCCGCAGTGGGTCCGGCGTGCGCTCTGGGCCAGGCTGAACCCCGGGCCACCAGGACCGTATCGTGCCGTCTACGAGCCGGCCGGGTCCGATCGCGGTATCCAGGCCTATACCAAGCTGCGGGGCCTGGTCATCGCGCACCGCGAGACCGCCAGGACGTCGCCCGCCGGATCCGGACGGGCCGGTCAGGCTGTTTCCGCGCTTCGCGGCCTCATCTCCCGGCTGACACGCGGCCGCCTGACGGATGCGTACGACGAGGTGCTCTACGTGATAAGAAAGCCAGAGGACCGGCTCGCACGAGTGGTGTAGCGTCCGGCCCCAGGGCTTGTCCCCCTTCCCGCTCCGGACACAACGGCAGTTCCGTATCGTTATACGACACGGACAAGCCGCTGCTCCGGTGCGCTTCGCGGCGCACCGGCCTACCGGTGTCAGAAGCGATGTTCGGAGGCAAGCGCTGACTGCTCAATCACCGCCTGGACTGCCCGCGGAGCTATCGGCCTGGCCGGTTTACACGCTCGGCGAGGCACAGCTAGGCGATCTCGAGTTGCTCACGTCGGGGGTGTTCGCGCCGCTGCGCGGCTTCATGGACGCCGCCGATGTGGCCACGGTCGACGTGCGCGGGACGCTGGCCGACGGCACGCCCTGGCCCGTCCCCGTGATCCTGGACGTGCCCGCCGACATGATCCCGCCCGATGCCGATCACCTGGTGCTGCAGGATCAGGAGGGCTCGCCGCTGGCCGTGCTCGCGATCACCGAACGGCTCGCCAGGCCAGCGCCGGACGACCCGGCGGCTGGGTCTTCGGCGGCTGGGTCTTCGGCGGCTGGGTCTTCGGCGGCTGGGTCTTCGGCGGCTGGGCCTGAGGTCGTGCGCCTGGCCGGTCCGGTGACGGCGCTGCGCGAGCCCGAGCACGGACCCTTCAGGCAGCTGCGGCGGCGGCCCGCGGACGTACGCGCCGAGCTATCCGCGGACGTCGCCGCTCCCGGCATCTCTTCGGGCACCACGGGGGGTAACGTCCTCGCCTACGCCACCCGGCGGCCGCTGAACAGACGTCATATCGGCCAGCTGCGCCACTTCGCCAGCCAGCTGAACGCACGCCTGCTCGTGCTGCCCCTGATCACCGGGCCCGCTGACGTCGTGACCCACCCCGAGGCGCTGGTCCGCGCGGTTCTCGCGGCCAGGCAGCACCTTCCCGCGGACACGCTCGTCATCCCGGTGCCGCTCGCCTCCCGGGCCGCGGGACCGGACCAGAAGACCGCGGACCTGCGGGCGGTCGCGGTCGCGGCCGCGGCCTACGGCGCGACCCACCTGCTGGCGGATTCGCCCGGGGTGGCGGGTTCGCCGGCCGGGACGAAAAACGGCCCCCTAGACCTGCCCGGAGTGCCGATTCCCGTCATCAGCGCCGGCGAGTGGGCCTACGACCCGCGTTCGGAGGTGTGGCGGCCGCTCGCCCTGATCGAGCCGGGAGCCGAACAGGGCGAGCTGACCGACTCCGAGCTGGGCGCGCTCCTTGATTCCGGCGCCGGGATTCCGGCCTGGTTCGCTCCGCCGAGCGTGGCCCGCGAGCTGCGCCGGGCCCGGCCGCCCCGGGCCGAGCGCGGCGTGGCCATCTTCTTCACCGGCCTCTCCGGTTCAGGCAAGTCCACCGTCGCCCGGGGGCTGGCGGAGGCGCTCATCGAACGGGGGGACAGGACCGTCTCGCTGCTTGACGGCGACCAGGTCCGGCACCTGCTCTCGGCCGGGCTGACCTTCTCCCGCGCCGACCGGGACCTCAACATCGCTCGCATCGGCTATGTCGCGGCCGAGGTGGCGCGGCACGGCGGCATCGCGATCTGCGCGCCGATCGCCCCCTACGCGCAGGCCCGCGCCACCGCCCGCGAGATGGTCACCGAGGTCGGCGACTTCCTGCTCATCTACGTCTCGACCCCGGTCGACGTGTGCGCCGCCCGCGACCGCAAGGGCCTCTACGCCAAGGCGCGCGCCGGGCTGATCAAGGACTTCACCGGGGTGTCTGATCCCTACGAGGAACCACGCGACGCGGACCTGGTGCTCGACACCTCGGCGATGACCCGCCAGCAGGCCGTCGACGCCGTACTGAAGCTGCTGATAACCGGCGGGTGGCTGGCCGACGCGCCCGGTGAGTCCGCGGAACCGAACGGAACCGCGGGGACCAGGACATCAGGGTCAATGCTCAGGCTCGGTCCCGCGGTCAGGCGGCTCTAACCTCACCCGCTAAGTCCGGTCCGGCCCGGTGCTAGCCGCTCAGTCCTCGTCTTCGGCCCGCGCGCCTTCCTCGAGCCTGGCGCGGAACCCCGACGCCCGCTGGCGCCCGTTCCTGAGCCGCCCGATCAGGGCTCCGGACATGCGGTCCCGCTGCCCGGAGAGCAGCACGTAGCTGGCGATCCCGCTCACCACGAGCGCGAGCGCGAGCAGCAGCACGCTGCGGGCGCCGACGAGGTAGAGCAGGATCACGGAGACGACGAACAGCAGGATCCGCGCGGTCGTGTAAGCGAGTGTGGCACGCATAACGAGTCCAGCATAGAAGCTGTGCCGCACGCTCGCGCCGGTGGCCGTTCCGGTCCGGTCGGGTCCGTCAACCGGTGGCGAGGATCTCCGCCAGCAACTTCGGGTCGATGTTGCCGCCGGAAAGGACGGCCACCGGCGTCGTGGCCCCGGGCAGCTCGGCGGAGCGGAACAGCCACGCCGCCACCGCCGCCGCTCCGCCCGGCTCGGCGACCAGCCGGGCCCGGCTCGCGAGCCACCTGATCGCGGCGCGCATCTCGTCCTCGGTCACCGTGACGATGTCGGTCACCAGCTCGCGGATGTGCGCGAACGGGAGCGCGCCGACCTGCTCCACCCGCAGTGCGTCCGCGATCGTCCGCTGAACATCAGCCGGAGGCCACGCCACCCGCTCGCCGCGGTGAAAGGAGTCCCGCGCGTCCGCGGCGAGTTCAGGTTCGACGCCGACCACGGCCGCGCCTGGACACGATGCCCGCACCGCCGCCGCGATCCCCGAGATCAGCCCGCCTCCGCTGACCGGCACGATGACCAGATCGGCCTGCGGGCAGTCGGCCGCGATCTCCAGGCCGACGGTGCCCTGCCCGGCGATGACCTTCCGGTCATCGAACGGCGGGATCAGCACGTACCCGTGGCGGGCCACGAGTTCCCCCGCGGCCGCGAGCCGCGCCGACAGGGTCGGGGCCACCGTCACCAGTTCCGCGCCGTAGGACTCGATCGCGCTGGTCTTGACCCTCGGCGCGGTACTGGGAACGACCACGACCGCGTGCACGCCAACCAGGGCCGCGGCGTAAGCCACCGCGAGACCATGGTTACCGCTGGAATGAGCGACGACACCACGCCGCCTGGCCGCGTCCTCGTTCGCCTTGATCGCGGTGTAGGCGCCCCGCAGCTTGAACGATCCGGTGGGCTGGAGCGACTCGGGCTTGACCAGCAGGCGAGGCGCCATCCCTGGCACAGGTATCAGCGGCGTGCGGACCGCCACAGGCGCGAGCAGCCGGGCCGCTTCGCGTATCTCGGCCAGGCTGACCAGTGCCGGTTCACCGTCGTTCATTTCCGCCGCCGTCGTTCATTTCCGCCGCCTTCGGACTCATTCCTCTCACGTAACTGCGCCACGCATCGGCAATATTCTCACGTGGTACACAACCGATGAGCGCACCCTGGGACGCTAGTGCCGAGCGAAAAACCTGAAAACTAGTGCGATTATCACCAATAGTTACGTGTCGACTACTTCTTGTCGTTCAATTACCCGCGAAACGCCGGGTCAATTTCCAGAAATCTAGGTAGAAAGTACTCGTTCAGCGCCAAACTAGAGGCATATCTGAACCAGACGCCAAGGGAGACAGTCGGAGGAGACTGAAGTGGACGGCAACAACGAGCGCCTACTGACGCCGGGAGAGGTGGCCGCACTGTTCCGGGTGGATCCGAAGACCGTCACCCGGTGGGCGGCCTCCGGGCGCATCACGAGCATTCGCACGCCCGGCGGACACCGCAGGTTTCGTGAGTCTGAAGTACGCGCCTTGCTGCGCGGCGACAGCGAACCATCACCGCAGGGCCACCCGGCGGCCTGACCGCCGCCCAACCGGACGAGGTCGCCTGCGGTCTCTCCGGGTTTGGGGGGTCTTTGGGGGGTTACCCGGTTCTGGGGTCATCCGGGTTCTGCGAGGTTAGATGGGGGGCTCCAGCGAATGTTAGCCCGGCACCTTCGGGTCCCGGGCTCTGACAAGCCTGCCCCGGGGCGGACCCGCTCCTGCTCCGGACCGGCGTTTACCTGGCGCGGGTCCGCCCCGGTACTGCCCTGGGCCGGAACGGCCCGGGTTCGCCGCGTCCGGTCAGGGCTCTTCGCCGTCAGCGCTGTCGGGCCAGCCGGATTCGCCGTTCAGCCTCGCGAACTCAAGAAACTCCTGTCGCAGCGCCTCGTCGTCCTGCCGCCACCTGTCGCGCCGCTGCTTGACCTCTTCCGGGGTCAGCGCCTGGGCGGCCAGCCGGGAGTAATCGGCGTCCTGGGGCCCGATCTCCACGTACACGTCGCCGAGAATGCGCCCATCGTGGGCGGTGGCGGTCTGCGGGACCCTGAGGTTACCGTTCGGCAGTCGTATGACAAACATCGTTGATCACCCTAGATGCCATAGCGCCGGTTGAAGTACAGCATGACCCTTAGCGCGGTGCGCGTGTCCCCGCTCAGCATGTCCACGAGCGCCGGCCGCTGCCGGGACGCAATCGCGGCAAATGCGTCCGCGAAGAACTCCTTGCGTCCGAGGCCACCGGGCTGGCGATGGAAATCGCTGGCGAGATGAGGCTGGCATTGATCGTAAAGCATCCGGAACTCCGCAGAGTCAGATTGCCATTTACCTGCCGGGCTGTCGAGATCATCGAGCGCGTGGCCGACCTCGTGGCACAAGACGTCCGGGGTCGGGGACGGCTGGGAGCCGACCACGATCTTCCGCTCGCCGTAGGCGCCCGCGCACGCGTCCCAGGTGGCCCGCCCGGCCGGGAGCGGGACCCCCCGAAGCGCGGTCATGTCATCGAGTTCCGGCACCCCGCCCGGCCCGATAAAGATCGCGTCGAGGCCGTCGGCCAGCCTTTCCTTGATCGCCTCGGGCAGCTCGGCCAGCCGGTCGACCGCCTCGATCACCTCGGCGGGCGGCGCTGCCGCGGTGTCCCACTGGCGCCACAGGATTCGCTCGATCGAGCCGCAGTTCCTGCGGCCGTCCGCGGTGAGCGGCCGCTCCGGCGAATGCGGAGCCGTGAACGGCAACCTGGTTCGCAGGGCCGCACCGGCGGCCCGCAACGACCGGCCGCCGCCGTGCTGGCGCGGAACCCCGGCCGCGACGCGGGCGACATCCGCCGCCCGCGCATCCGCCTCACCGGCCCTGGCGGCGTGCGATGGACCGGGCCGGGCCGCCTCGTGCCAGTGCGGGCGCGGGGCGTACGGCCGGCCCAGGGCCGGCCGCGCCACCTCGTCCACTTCGACCGGGGCCGCCTCCTGGGGCGCCTCGCGGATCCGCGCCCTGGCCGCTCCCCCGCCCACCGCCGGGGAACCGGAAATCCGGCTGGCCCGGCGGGATCCGGCATCCGGCGCGGTTTCCGTCCAGTGGCCAGGTACCGCCGGGGAACCGGGTGCGAGCGATGCTCCCGAGGGAGGAAAGCCATCTGGGCCGGGGAAGGAGGGGCCGTCTGGGCCATGGAAGGAGGGGCCGTCTGGCCCCGGCGCCGGTCGCAAGGGCGCAGGCGGCGGCATCGTCGCCGGAGGCGCGGATGACGTCGACCATTCTGCCGTCACGGGCGACCCGCGACGCGACCCGGCCACGGGTGACGGGGCATCGCGCCGCCGCCCCCTGCGATGTCTTCCCTGAGCGCCGCCGGAAAACTCAGAATCGGGCGGCATCGCCGGCCCGCGGCGGTGAGTGAGCCTACGGATGCGGTCGAACAGCCTTAGCCGCATGTACCGTTCTCCTGCTCTGTCGCCTTCACGGCCAGCGTATGCCGAGATGGGCTGCCGCGTCACGTGATGGACATAACGGCCGGCGATGGTAGCAGCCGCACAAACTTGATCAATTCCGGTACGCGGCATACATAGCTAAGGTTAGGCTTCGGCCATGCTGCTGGCCGGTGCCCTATTTGCCCTGTTCATGACGGGCTTCTGGCTTTACTGCCTGACAGACGCCATCCTGACGCCCGCCGCGGAATGCCGGGGTCTGCCCAAGCCCGCCTGGGTCGTCATTATCACCATGACGTTCATCGGCGGCGCCATCGCCTGGCTCATCGTGCGGCAGCCGGTGCGCCCGTCATCCTCGCTGTCGCTCACGTCGGCCTCGCCCTGGGACTCGGAGAGCCCCGATGACGAGGACTCCTTTCGAATCGAGCGATGGACCGATGCGGACGACGCCGTAGCACGCCATCCCGCCGGGCGCTCCCGGGCTACCGACGCCGCCCTCGCGGCGCCCAAGGGCCCCGACGACGACCTCGACTTCCTGCGTGCTCTCGACCGCGTCATCCGCGGCAACTTCCAGGCCGGCGAAGAAGTCTGACGCCGCTTTTCGCCGACCCACCACCGGTATAGGGCGCTGCGCCTCACCCGGCCGCAACGCCACGTGGTACGGCCGCTCCCGGCCACCGGGCAGGTCGCGGCCAGCCAAGTGCTGGCTGGCCGGGGAGACACTGAGGGGACTTCGCCCGGCCGGGGCTTGGTAGCCGTTTTGCAGGGGTCCGGTGAAGATGCCGGTCCTACCGTTTAGTTAGTTGTCGGTGGCTGTCTCGGTTGAGACGTCTGCTCGTCGGTGGCGTGGGCCTCGATGAAGGCGGCGATCCGGTCGTTCAGCTCGTCGATCCGGCTGAAGCCGCCGTGGCTGCCGGGGACGATGGCGACCTCCGCGTGCGGCATGAGGCTGCCCCGGGCGCGGGACTCCGCCGGGGTGAGCAGGGCGCTGCGCGCGCCGGTGATCAGCAGGACCGGCACGTCGATCGCGCGGAGTTCGTCGTCGGTGAGGATGGCGGGGAATTTCGGCTCCATCCGGAAGCCGCGGCTGCCTGCCCACAGGACCGTCATCAGCTCCCGCTCCAGCATGGCCGGGCTGTCCAGCCACCGGGCGAGGCGGCGGCGCAGCGGCATCGGGGTCAGGCTGGCCAGGCCGCTGATGGAGAGCCACCACCAGAAGCGGGCGTCGAGCTTGGTGAACCCGGCCGGGTCGAGCAGCGTGCTGGAGGCGACCCGCGCGGGCGCGCGGAGTGCCTGGTTGGCCGCGACCCAGCCGCCGTAGGACAAGCCGACCAGGTGCGCCGGGCGGTCGCTGAGCTGGCTGAGCAGCTCGTCAAGCCAGGCCGCGCAGGACGCCGGGGGAGTGAGCGGGGCGCGCGCGACGCTGGGGTTGGCGTCGCCTGGCATGTCGATCCCGTACACCGGGTGGTGCTTGGCGAGCGCGGCGACGTGCGGGTACCAGCCCGAGGCGTTGAACCCGGCCCCGGTGAGCAGCACGACGGGCGCCCCGCCGGGGTGCGGCCGGTAGGCGTGCACCCGAGTGGTCGCGGTCGCCGTATCGATATCGAATTCCTCGACGGGCTGCGGCCAGAGCGCAAACGCCCGCTCGTACGCGGCCATGAACTTCTCCCGTGCCGCTCCGCTTACCCACGATCCCACTTCGGCCTTGGGCTTCAGCATGTCCCGCCTCCTCGCGGCTGAGCCTGCCATCTTTATGATACGAGTGTATTACCAAGAAGGCCGGGCGGGCAACGAGGGGTACGGTGAGCGGGTGCCGAAGCGGGTCGATCACGAGGAACGGCGGCGGCAGATCGCGGACGCGCTGCTGCGGACGGCCGCCACGCGCGGGCTGCACGCCACCGGGATGCGCGAGGTCGCGGCCGAAGCCGGCGTGTCCCTGCGGCTGGTCCAGTACTACTTCGGCACCAAGGAAGAGCTCATGCTGGCCGCCATGCAGCACCTGGCCGCCCAGTTCGGCGAGCGGGGCATGGCGCGGATCAGGCGGCTCAAAGAGACGGAAAGCCCGGTCAGCCCGCGCGACGTCATCGCCGCCATCCTGGCCGAGGCGCTGCCCGCCGACGACGAGCGGCGCACCTTCACCGTTCTCTACACGGCCTACTTCGCGCTCTCGCTGACCGAGCCGGCGCTGGCGATCGCCCCACTGGTCAGGAACTCAGACGCCGTGATCAACGTGGTCACCGCCCAGCTGCGAGCCGCCCAGGCCGCCGGCGATACGCCCGCTCACCTAGACCCGGAACTGGAAGCCGTCAGCCTCCTGGCCATGTCCGCGGGCCTGGGCACGAGCGTCCTCGGCGGCCAGTCCTCGGCCGGGCAGGCCCAAGCCGTCATCGACTACCACCTGAACCGCCTGTTCCCAGGTCAAAGCCTCAATAGCGGCTGCCGTGCGCACGGGTTAGTCCCGGAACACTTCCTGCTGGAACCATTTCCAGGTTCGCGGCACTCCGACTTCACGGCTGACCGTCGGGGAATAGCCGAGCATCTTGTTGGCCAGATCGAAAGAGGCGAAGTTCCGGCCCACCTCGCCAGTGCGCTTGGGCCGGTATTCGATCCGATGATCGGGCACCCCCGCGGCGGTACGGCACAGGTCCGCCATTTCCGTGACGGTCGTCTCGACACCCGACGCGGCGTGCAGGACCGTGCCGCCTGGTACGTCCTTCTCCAGCGCCAGCTGCAGGGCACCGGCTATGTCATCCACGTGCACATAGTCGCGCGAGGCCGTTCCGTCGCCGTAGATGACCATCGGCGCGCCTGAGTGGATTGACTTGAAGAAGACGTTGAGCACGCCGTTCTTCCGTGCGCTCCAGGGGCCGTAGACGTTGCCGAACCGGATCGCGACCGTGCGGATCCCGTAGGTCCCGGCGAAGGCGTGCGCGTATCCTTCCCCGGCGAGCTTGCTGGCCCCGTAGGGAGAGATGGGCTTGGGCAGCGATCGCTCGTCTACCGGCGGCGTGGCGTCCCCGATGAGCGCTCCGCCGGTGGACGCCTGGACGACGCGTTCGATCCCGGCCCGGCGCGCGGCGTCGAGCACGCGGAACGTGCCCAGCACGTTGACGTCGAAGTTGGCCTCCGGATCTTCCACCGAACCGATCACCGAGCCCGCGGCGGCGAGGTGCACGATCGACCGCAGGCCGACGAGCGCCACGTCAAGGTCCGCGGGGTCGCGGATGTCCCCCTTGACGAGATCGGCGTCCACGTCGGCCAGATGGGCCGCATCACCAGTGGTGAGATTGTCGAGAACGCGAACCCGGTAGCCGCTGGCGACCAGACGGCGAACCAGGGTAGCCCCCACGAATCCGGCGCCGCCGGTGACCAGAACTCCATCAGAAACCTTCACGGGAAGTGGAGTCTACCGGAGGGTATCCGGCCCTAGCCGTCGGCCGGGCGCTTCCGCCCCGTGTTCCAGGTCAGCTCACGCCGGCGTAGGAGTGGAGGCCAGTGATGAACACCTGCACCACCAGGATGTTGAACATCAGGCTGGTGAAGCCGAGCAGCTGAATGTAGTGAGCTCGCCGGCCGCGCCAGCCCGCGGTCGCCCTCGCGTGCAGGAACGCGGCGTAGAGCACCCAGGTGATGAAGGCCCAGGTTTCCACCGGGTCCCAGCCCCAGTAGCGGCCCCAGGCCTGGTCGGCCCAGATCGCGCCCGCGATGACGCCGAACGTCCAGACCGGGAAGCCGAACACAATGGTCCGGTAGGTCAGCCGGTCGAGCTGCTCGATGGTAGGCAGCCTGCGGATGATCCCGTTGCCCGGCTCGGCCCGGCCGGCCGCCACCCGCCTGGCGTACCTGTCGACGATCAGGTAGACGATTCCGAGCACCGCCGCGACGAAGAAAATGCCGGTGGCCAGCGTCATCGCGGTGACGTGGATGTCCAGCCAGTAGGACTGCAGGGCCGGGACGAGCTGGCCGGCCGCGGTGTAAATGAGCGTTTCGGCCAGGCCCAGCGCCACCACCACCGCGCCCATGACGAAAACGCCAAGGGTCCAGGCCCGGTACCGGATCATGACGAAGAGGAAGAACATCGCGGCGACACAGGTCAAGGCGGTGACGAACTCGTACATGTTGCCCCAGGGCGCCCGGTGCACCGCCAGCCCGCGGGTGATGACGGCCGCGGTGTGCGCCACCACGCCGACGCTGCTGAGCGCGACTCCGGCCCGCACCCACGGGCCCGCCTCGCGGATCGCGCGCAGCGCGGGGACCGCCAGCTCAGGCATCGAGTCGGCACGGCCGGAACCGCCCCCGGCGCCCGGCGCGTCCTGATCGCCGGCGGAAGCATGGAAACCAGCGGGAGCCGGGGCACCGGGCGGGGCCTGGACACCGGCGGAGCCCCGG
>Ga0302325_10025161_pt1 | contig 12373 bp, 8 predicted proteins | sample Palsa_T0_2_FD_201948 | JGI IMG/M metagenome (GOLD analysis project Ga0302325, IMG submission 201948) | Peat permafrost microbial communities from Stordalen Mire near Abisko, Sweden - Palsa_T0_2 | ecosystem: Environmental > Terrestrial > Soil > Palsa > Peat permafrost | place: Sweden: Abisko...
GGAGGTAACCGTCGATCCCGCTGCCGCGTTATTTGCGACGGAAGTCGGCACGAGGACGATAGACGTCGCGGTGTACGACGTCGAACCCAACAGGATCAGGATCGTTGGTAGCAGGGCGCCCACCAGTACGCAAGCAGCGACGACCGTGCGCTGTCGGCGCATGAGCCACAGCACTCGCCGCAAATCGATCCTCTGCTCAGGCAATTGAGCCCCCACCTCCTCGTCTCGATCGCGGGCCATACACCTCTATTGAGGGAGTAACTGGGACAGACCCTGATACATAGGGGGCAGGTCCCGAGGTCACCAAGGCGGCCACCCCGGAGTTCGTCGATATCCGCTTCACCTGTCTGCTCGAGACGGAGGCAGAGAAAATCGCCCAACCGGCGGGTCGGTCATCTCCGGTCCGTCGAGTTCGGGACCGGCGTGGGTGCTGTGGAGGCTTCGGGATCTGGGTTCAAATCGTTCCGAATGGCTCTGGGCGCCGTGTTCGTGTCGGCCAAATACGTGGCTAGTTGCGCGCGGTTGTTGAGATCGAACTTACGGTAGAGGCGGCTTACGTAGTTGCGGACGGTCTTCTGACCGAGCTGCAGTCGTCGAGCGATCTCTGCGTTGTCGGCACCTTGCGCGATTATGCGGAGTACGTCCAACTCCCGTTGCGTCAAATTGGCGGAGGGATCTTCCCCCAGGACCCATCGGGTCGCTTCGCTACAGAGAATCTGATCACCCAGATGGACAGAGACAACAGCGGCCCTGATTGCTTCCGGGGATGTGTCCTTGAGCAGAACACCCGAGGCACCGGCGATCATGGCGGAACGAACGCGCCAGTCGGGATTGGACGTCAGCACCAATGTCCTGGTGGATGCGCATTCGGAAGCCAGCAACCGTATGGCATCGATGCAATTGGCCCGCGAGAGCTCCAGGTCTATCAAGACGACGTCGACGGATCTCGCGACGCAGAGTCCCAGAAGCTCCTGGTCATCGTCGCAGACACCAATGACATCCAGGCATTCGTCCTCACGGAGAAGGCAAGCCAACCCGAGGGCGAAAAGCTGTTCAGCCGCAACCACCGCGACGGAAATCCTGGAACCGGGCAACGACGAGCCGCCTGAGGACCCTGTTCGTTCGAGAGGCTGGTAGAGGTCGCTGCTATGCACTTGAGTTGGGGTCCTGCGACGGGGCCTGATGAGGCGGCGAGCCCGGATCGACGGACGTGGCTGTCGCTCGACGGTCTCCGGGGTTGATAGTTAAGAGAGGGCCGAGAGCGGCAGAAGATACTGCCCAAACTGGGACGCTCACCCAGGAACGAGATGAGCTCTCCCGGACGGGGACTTCGGGCCCACCCCCAGCCGGGATGATCTCACAGCGGGCTACCGCGATGCCGTTCCTCGCTGTGCGGTGCGCACCCCCTATGTCTTGGGGTGTCCCCGCCGCCGCCGCCGCTCGGCAGCTTGGCGGTAGGTGTTCAGAGTCGCCTCAGCGACGGCGCCCCAGGTGAACTGCTGGGCCCGACGGAGCCCCGCGGCTCGAAGCCGGGGCACGTCGGAACCGATCCCCTCAAGGATCGAGCGCGCGATTGCACTCGGATCGTGTGGGTTTGTGAGAATAGCCGCCCCGCCGGCAATCTCGGGCATGGAGCTCACATCGGATGTGACCACCGGACAGGCGCAGGCCATCGCCTCCAGGATCGGTAGCCCGAAAGTCTCATTGAATGAGGGATACACCAGGAGGTCGGCCGCCCGGTAGAAGTCGACGGTCTCCTCGTTCGACACGCCGCCGGCAAAGACGACGTCGTCTTCGATGCCAAGCTCGGCAACGAGCTGGTGGAGTTCTGCCGAATACTTTTGGTCACGCTCGGCTCCGAGAATGACAAGTTGGCGGCCGGCGAGCTCGTGGCGAATCAGCTTCCAAGCATGCAGAACGCCGTCAGCGTTTTTGTAGCGCCACAGGGATGATACGAAGAGCAAAAATGGCCGTGAGATCCCGAAAGGCGCCACATGAGCGCGCGCGGCGTCGCGGTCTCCTGGTTTGAAGATCTCGTGGTCGACGGCCTCGTAGATCAGGCTGACCTTCGCGGGGTCGACCTGCAGATATTGGTCGATTTCGGCCCGCAGGCTGTTGGAGTTGACGATGACCGCGTCAGCGATGCGGACCGAGCGTTGGTAGTTCAGACGGCGGTACAAGCGAGGAGCGAGGCCCAACGTCTCAGGAACGGTGAACGCGTGCATCGTCTTCATGTGGATAACCAGTGAAGGCGTGGACTTCAGGACGGGGGCGATGGCTGTACTCAGCAGGTCGATATGACGTAAGGGAAGGCGAAAGGGTGTCACGAGGTGTTCACTGGCCGTTCGCAAGACCCGATGCTCGTTCGACCAGGGGAAGGTGAGGCAACGAACGCCATCCTCGTCGCCTGGAAAGTAATGGCGCGCCGAAGGGCTCAGCATCAGGTTGAGTTCCTCACCGGGGAGCAGTCGGTTGGCCATTTCGGGCACGATCCGCGTCCAGCACCAGTGAGCTCCAGACGGCTGAGTCGGGTCGTCCGCCAGCAGATTCAGAGCCATGCGCAACTGGGCCGGGACGGCTGATCTTCCGGAAGCCGCGGGGTGGCCCAAGTCCGCAGAGCGAGTCGTACCGGCGCGCATGGCCATCAGGGCGTCCTCACTCGGTACGTCACCCTCACTAAGAGCAGACCAGGGTGGTCTAGATACTTGGAGCTCGCAGGAGAGGACCATCTCTTACTCCCCAGGGGAAGGGTTCCCTCAACTCACAGGCGGAACTGGAGCGCGTTCGTGTGGGAACCCAGGCAATCCCAGTGCATGTTCGCTCTCCGATGATGGTCAAGGCCGGCTGCTCGGCTCAGCTCACGTCGAAGGTCAGCCCTGTCATCGGGAACGTCTCGGTGCCGCTGGTGTAGGAGACTTCGACCCCGTACTCCAGTTGCGTTGGTATGTCGCTGGCCGAGGCATAGCCGTTCGCCACCTCCCACTGCCAGGCCGCCAGAATGTTCACCGAACCCGACGTGACCGGGGTGTCGCGGAAGAACATGTACTCACAGTGTGCCTCGTTGGCAGGATCGGCAGGTCCGTTGCAGTTGGGGTAAAAGGTGTAGCCGACGCCGCCCAGCGTCACGGCGATGGTCGCCTTCTTAGGCCAGAAGTCGTTCGATCCGGCCCACTGGTTCCAAATCATCGTCTCGTTTTTCCAGTCGTCGGTCCACAGATCGTACCCAGCATCCCAACCACCCTCCGAAGGGAACGCTTCGGAGAAAGTACTGTCGATGCTGGAGAACCCACTAATGGGCGTGCCGCTGCCGGCTGCAACGTCGGAACGCCCACCAATGTCATACTCTGTGGAGGGGTAGGTTTCCACCTGACCGCCAACGTTGGGTTGGTTCGACACGGCGTACCAGCTTGATTGGCTGCACACGTTGATCGTCTGCGGGCCATGTCCACCACTCCATGCGTCGTTGTTGACCCACCAATACTGATGGCCGTCACTGGGGTCGATGTTATCTGTCGCTTCAGCGCTGCTTGATGAAAACGAGGGGCTCGTGCAGTTGCCACCCGAGGGCGCCGCGGCGGTGATGGTAGAGGGTGTCGTCGGCTTGGTGGTGGTGGTGGCTGTGCTCTTGGTGGGCGTTATCGGTTGGGTAGGGGCGGTGGTGGCTGTGCTCTTGGTGGGCGCTGTCGGTTCGGGATTCGCACCTGAAGCGCCGGCCTTCACTGGAACTGTTGTCGTCGCCGTGTTCGGTGCAACCGTCGGAGTGGTGGACGGAGATGTCGTCGTGGCAGTCGTGGCAGTCGAGGTAGCCGCTCCCTTTTGTGAATGCGCACTCGCCGCGGATGTGTGAACCGGTGAAGGTGATCCACCAACTGACAAGCCGAGAGCGATCCCACCGCCGACAATCGTCAGCGCGAGGACTGCTATGCCGGCCCGCGCCGCGGCGCTCTTGCGCGGCCTCGTTGTCGGTGGATTGTCGTCCGTCACGTAGGGAAAGCTTACTTGTCGGCGGGTGCGGAATCCGGCAGGCCGGGACCGCGAGTGGCCTCGGTGCGGGCCAGGTAGGTGGCGAGCTGGGCGCGGTTGGTCAGCTCGAGCTTTCCGTAGATGCGACTGACGTAGTTACGCACGGTCTTCTGACCGAGATTCAGCTGTGCAGCTATTTCGGCGTTGTTTGCACCTTGGGCGACTATCCGGAGGACGTCCGACTCACGTTGGGTGAGATGGGCGGAGTACTCCTCCCCGAGAACCCAGCGGGCAGCCTCGTTGCACAGGACCTGGTCACCGAGATGGACCGAGATGACAGCGGCCCTGATCGATTCTGGGGACGTGTCTTTCAGGAGGATGCCGGCGCTGCCGGCGACCATGGCCGGACGGACACGCCAGTCGGCTTGTGACGCCAGGATGAGCGATTTGGTAGCCGGGCATCGTGAGGCGATCGAGCGAACGAGATCCATGCTGTCAGCCTTGGTCAAATCCAGGTCGATCAGGACTACGTCGACGGAATTGGCCGCGCAAAGGTCCACCAGTTCGGGCTGGCCCTCGGAGACGCCGATGACATCGAGGCGCTCGTCCTCGTCGAGGAGCCGGGCCAGCCCTAGTCGGAAGAGCCGCTCGGCGGCGACCACGATGACCGAGACCTTGGCATCGGCAAGCGCCAAGCTGTTCGCTGCGCCCGGATTTTCCGGACGGTAGGCAAGTTCACTGTTGAGTACTGGCATCCAATTCCCAGGTGGTCGAGATCGGCGGGCCGTTTTCGGCGACGCCGTGTGCCGCACGACAGCCTTCTGAGGCGTCGTTCTCGTACAGAGGGAGCAGGGGTGCTCGGAGATACGCCGAAATTGGGGATCCCTTCCGGGGACTGCCCTGGTCACTGTATCTGCACTGCGCCTACCACCTCTGTTCGTAGGGATGATCGAGGTGAGAGGTCTCGACATCAACGTCAAATGGCGCGCATCTTGGCCGGCCAGTGTCCCGCTTCGGCGTGACCGATAGGGAGATGGATATGTCTGCCACCCGGTTAGGGACGCGGTGGAGATTCCGAGGCGGGGGTGCGGCGTCGCGCGCCTCCATGACGATGGTGGACCAGTGTGTGGCGTCGGCGTCGAACTTCTCGGTCGCCATCGTCGTGGCCCGGATCACGGGCCCTGCCGGTCTGGGGGCGTTCGCCCTGGCGTACACAGTGTGGATCCTGGTGACCACGCTCCACCGCTCGATGATCACCGATCCAATGGCGATCATGGGGGACATCCGTGGCGAGGAGCGGGACCAGTACATTCGACGCGGGTTCGCAGCGGGCGTCGTACTCGGTGCAATGGCCTCGTGTGTCATCGCGGCCTTGGGTGCGGTCTTCCTCGCCGCCGGGCAGCACACGTTCGGGATCGGATTGCTTTCCGTCGCCCCATGGATCGTGGTGCTTGATCTGCAGGACTACTGGCGGTGGATCGGCTTCATGGAGGGGAAGCCAAAGAAGTCCCTGATGAACGATCTTTTGTTCATCGCAGTGCAGGCGCTGGCGTTCGGGACCATCTTCGTGCTGGGCGTGCACTCGGTGTTCGCCGTTGTCTCGGCCTGGGGCCTCGGGGCGGCGGTCGCAGCGGCCTACGGGCTTCGACAGTTCTCGGTTCGGCCGTCCATCAGAGGGGGAAGAGCCTTCCTCTGGGCACGCTGGCCGACCAGCCGGTGGTTGGCCAGTGAGCGAGGAGCCAGCTGGGGGGCCATCCAGCTCTATTTGATTGTCGCGGGTGCCATACTGGGTCCAGCGGCGCTCGGGGGTATCAAAGCGGCGCAAGGTCTGGTGCTCGGGCCCACCATCCTCGTGATCAACGCCGGAGGAAGCTTCGGTTTGCCCGAGGCGACCCGGCAGTTGGCCGAACGCGGCTGGGCGGGCATGATCCGCGTCACTCGCTTCGTGACCACCGCCGGGGTTGCGGTGGCAGGGGTATGCGCCGTCGCGGTTCTGTTCGCCGCGCCCACCTTTCTCAGGGTCCTCTACGGTCCTGCATTCGTGCCGTACGCCCCGTGCGCTCGACTCTTCGCCATCTCGATCGCCGTCACGGCCTTCGGCGTGGGACCGACCTTGACGCTGACCGCGACCCAACGGATCGTTCCGCTGTTCGTCGTTCAGCTTGTTCGAATGGTCTTCATGGTGGCGCTGACATTTCTCTTGGCCAAGGCGAAGGGAGCGACCGGGGTGGCGACGGTGAATCTCGTGGGCTGTGCCGTGACCCTCGCCGCCATGTGGGTTATTCAGTCCCGGGCACGCCGGTCGGTCGAGGCGATCCAGCCCACGCCTGGCATGCAGATCGAGGGCGGTGAGGACAGGGGCGGTGGGGACAATGCGAAGAAACTCCTCTCCGCCTCGGAGGAGGAGTTGGAGAATCTCGTCGCGGCCGTGGAAGAACCAAAAAAAAAAATCCTCGAAGTCGGTGGAGGACGGAGTTGTCCGTCGGCTTTTCGCCTGACCCTCAACAGCCGTAGGGATGAGGATGGTCAGCGGCGCCGATCGGCGGCCTCGCGATAGGGGTGCAAAGTTCCCGGTGCGGTGACAGGCCACGTAACTGCTGGGCTCGTCGAAGTCCTTGGGTTCGGAACCGACTCTCCGTCGCTCCGCAGGCGTCGAGCTTCGAGCATCCCCGGGCTCACGATCAGGTGGAACTCCCCGCCCGAGAGGAGTCGGTCGGCCATCTCTGGCACGATACGAGTCCAGCGTCAGTGGGCGCCCGACGGTGGATGGGGATTCTCGGCATCGGCACCTTCAGGGGAACAGGCCCCGGTGGGGTTGGGACCCGAACTGCAGCACAGTCGTCACGGTGTCCAGGCCGGTCTGGCTGCAGAGGCCCTCGCCCACAAGGGCCCACGTCGGTTGTTTCTCCCCGAAACGCGCGGAGTACCACCCGAGGTGAGGGTCGGTGGCACCACGCGCCAACGTCCAGGTGAGGACTTCGGGCAGCGAGAGCGTGGCGCATTTCTCGGACCCGCCCTCGGTCCACGTGAGCCCGACCTCGTGTCCTGCCATCCGGGCATCGACGGCAGGGCCCAGGAGGAATGCGAGGCGGAACGGATGGCCTCCCGTCGTCTCGAGGTCGTCGACGATTTCCAGACGCCGGAGCCGGCGCACCAGCCGGACCGAGCGACGGTGGCGAAGCGGCGGTGTGAGCGCGAGGTAGCCGTCGTGCTCGGCTGACCACGAGGTGAGCTCTCCGTCAGCGTCCGACTCGAGCCCGATCAGGGTGCTTCGGGCGTGGCGGGTCCAGAGGAACGGACCTCCGGAGTCGGACTGATCCGAGCCAGCCACTTCGACGGTGTTGTGGGCCAGGGTGGAGCGGAAGTAAGTACGCCATCCCGGTTCGCCGTGGTAGCAGTAGGTGCCCGGGTCGGCCAGCACGTCCGTCCCGTTGTGGCGCACTTCGACGGCGAGCGCGTCAGCGTGGCCGTGGGCAGCGATCGACAGGTACCCGTGGGGACCTGCGTCGCAGCGGCACCAGATCTCGTCGCCATCGGACGGCGGGCTCCGCAGCACTGTCAAGCCCGCGTCCGCGTAGTGGCTCGGACGGCGGTCCGGGTGAACGGCGGCGCGCCGGCCGGCCATCGATGCCACGAGCGAGCTCGCCACCGTCGGTTCGACGGCCGGCCACCACTGGGGCGTCTCGAACAGGGATTCACCGATCGCGAGGAGCCCCGGCCACCGTTCGGCGGTCGGGCCGTCGAGGACCAAGGCTCTTCCGTCGTCTCCATCCCCGTAGCGGGGCGCTCGGAGCTTCACGTCGACCGTCGCCGCCACCACGTCGAACATGCGGGCCAACAGGGCCCAGAGCTCGTCGGAGAGGGGACGGCCGGCCCATTCCGCTTCCACGGCGGCCACGACGGCCAGTTCGAGCACGAAGCCGTGGTATTCGAAGGCCATCTCACGGTTGACGCCGCTCGCGAATGTGTTCCGCCGCAACTCCTCCTCCAGGACCTGGGCCGCCTCGTCACGCCAGCGAGCACTCTCGGCGAACCAGTCGAAGGAAAGTGCCGCCACCAGGAGGCCGGCGGCCTCCGCGATCACGTGGTTGTTGGCGGACGACCCCCGGCTGCGGAAGTTTGCGAGATACTCCTGGTGCCACCAGACCTGAGCCCGGGCCGCCTCGTCACACTCGAAGAGCTGCGCTGCCTTGTCCCATCCGGAGAGCAATCGTCTCGTCCAGACCCAGGCGATCAGCCGGAGCCCGGTCTCGATCCCGCTCGTCCAGTGCACGCCGGAGAGGAACGGATTCTGTCTCCACCACGAGCGGAGGTGCAAAGCAGCACGATCCGCGTAGCGCTCATCCCGGGAGAGCGCAAAGGCTGCTGCGAGGACCGTCACGTGATGCATGCGCGACAATTCCCAAATCTGCTTCACGTTCCCGGTGACATCCTCAGCGCGGTGGTTGACCTTGAAGCAGTACTCGAGTTGCGGCGCCCGTCTTCCCGTGACCGGATCGAAGAACCAGTCCGGGTCCTGCATGTCCCGGCGCACGGTCCCGAGCAGGTGCCACCTTCCGTCCATGATCTCGTCAGCCGCGGCAATCAGTTCACGGCGCGCTTCCAACGGCACCGCCACGAGCGCGTCCCGGGTCGGCAAGGCGTGAAAGGTGACGTCCGGTGCCAAGTCCCAGGGCGGCGTGGAGCGTCGAGCCGAGAGGGGAGCCCACGACAGCGGTGAGAGCTCGGGCGCAATCTGCCGCGAGGCCCACCGTCTGCGTCGTACCTGGTCAGAGAGCCGCCATTTCACTTCGGACGCCGACATCTTGGACAGGCGCCGAATGCGCCACTCGAGGTCGACCGAGTTCATGGCTCCGTCAGTTTCGGACCCTGGAGGTGAACTCGAACTGTCACACCGCTGTGGTCGTACAGCCCGGACCGGCGGTCGCGGCGGCCAGGGTGGCACGCGTGGTGGTGGTCAGCGATTCCAGCGAGATGGGCATCGGCCCACCACTGCGGACCGCGTCGAGAAATTCCTGGATCTGAGCGGATTGGCCCTTGTCCGGCGCGCCCAGAGACCGGCGGACGCGAGCACGCGTGCCCGACCACACCGTGGTGCGTCTGAAATTGTCGAGACGAGCGGTCCGGCCGCTCGTCGAAGCCTCAAACGTCTCCTTGGGGAAGCGGCGGTGCGCATTGGTGAGATAGGTGATGGTTGCCAATGATCCGTTGTCGTAGCGGAGGCTCATCTGCAGCTCGTCGGGGCCAGCGGCCTGCATGGTCACCACCTCAACCGGATCGCTCCCGATCCACCAGCTCAGCGTGTCCACGAAATGACCCCCTTCACCGACGAACCGAGACCCCTCGGCGTCGCTGTCCTGGTACCAGCTGTCCGAGGCGAGCCGTCCGGCATTCACCAGGTAGCGCGCGTTCGTCGGCTCGGAGGACTCCCCGAACCGGGCCCGCATCTCCACCAGGAGCGGGGCGTACCGGCGGTTGAAGCCGACCAGGATTCTGTCGTTGTGCGTCGCATCCACGGTGGCCAGCACCCGGTCAAGCTCTTCACTCGAGAGCGCCAAGGGCTTCTCGACGAAGACAGCCTTTCCCGCCTCGAGGGCGCGACAGGTCAGTTCTGCGTGCGAGCTGTGCCGGGTGACGATGAAGACGGCGTCGATTGAAGAGTCCTCAATCACAGCGTCCGCATCGGTACCCGATGCCGCGAACCCGAACCTACGCTGCGCATTGACGGCCGACAGCGACCGGCGCGTGGCGACTCGTGCCAGTTCCACCCCTGGGTGCTTGACGAGATGCGGAAGTAGCATGGACGACGCGTAATTCCCCGCTCCGACGAAGCCGACCCGGAGGGCTCTCGATTCGCCGACGCCCCGCGACACGACCCCGCCGCGCAGGCTGGCTCTCGCGTCCGGACCGGGTGCCGGCAGGGTCCGGCCCGGGGCCGATCGCGCCGCGGTGGGGTCGCCTTCCGCGAGAGCGTCATACTCGAAGAGGAAGCCCACACCCTGCAGCGATCCGTCGCTCAGCTGCTCGTAGACGTTCGGGGCGTCCACCAGGGGGTAGATCCCGGCAATCAGAGGTTGGGGGTCGATCTCCTTCATGGCCAGTGCATTGACGAAGCAGTGGAGGTTACGGCGCTCGGTCCAGCGCACGTAGCCGGCGGGGTAGTCGATTCCGTCGACCTCGTAGCTGGGGTCGTAGCGACCGGGCCCGTAGGACCGTGAGAACCGGAGGTCGAGCTCCTTTTCGTAGTAGTCGTTCCAGGGCAGGTCAAGCTTGCACTTGCCGATGTCGACCACCGTCGCCCGGTCGCGTGCGAGCCGGGCGGCCAGCTCCACCGGCTGGTTGGAGGAGCCGCCCGAGACGAGGAAGATCCGATCGGCGCCCAGGCCGCCCGAGGCCTTTGCCAGCGATCGCTCAACTGCCGCCACGCCCTCGTCGGTCGGTGGGGTGCACAGGAGGGCGCCGGCTTTCTCCGCCAGCTGACACCGGTCCTCGTCGGGGTCGAGTCCGACCACCCTCACCCCCGAGGCCACCAGTAGCTGCACGACCAACTGGCCGACCAGGCCAAGGCCTATCACGCAGGCGGTGTCCCCGATCTGTGCGCTCGCCTGGCGAACCCCCTGCAGTGCGATGGAGCCCACGGTGGCGAACGCCGCCAGTTGGGGCGAGACCCCGTCGGGCACGGCCACGCAGAGATTGGTCGGCACCCAGTTGATCTCGGCGTGGAGCGCGTGCTCGTTCCCAGCGCACGCCACGAGCTGACCGACCGAGAACTCCTCGGCCCCCTTGCCGACCTCGAGGACGACACCGGCGAGCGAGTAGCCGAGCGGTGAGTAGGAATCGAGGCGATTCATCGCCTTCTTGTAGGCGGTGAGCGGACCCTGCTGCTGCACGGTCTCGAGCACCTTCTTGACCTGGTCGGGTCTGGCCCGCGCCATACCGACGAGGGACATCTTGGACTCTCCGACCTTCATCATCTCCGTGCCGGTGGAGATGAGGGAGTAGAGCGATCGCACCAGCACCCCGCCCGGGACGCAGGTCGGAGGAGGGGCATCGATCACAGTGAGCTCCCCAGAGCGGTAGTTCTGCGCCAGGTGTTTCATCCGTCCTCCGCCTCCCTTGTCGGAGCCCTCACAGACCCGCTCCTGCGTTATCGGTCTTGCGGTACCACAGTTCGAGCGTGAGGAGCTGCCAGATCTGCTTGGACCGGTCCTCTCGTCCTGACCGGTGGTCGTCCACGAGAACCCTGACCGCAGAGCGGTCGAGGAAGCCGGTTTGGACGAGCTCGCCTTCGAGCAACGTGTCGTCGATGAGTGTCCGCAGGTCTTGGCTCACCCACGATCGGAGCGGTGCGGAGAAGGACGCCTTGGGTCGGTGGACAATCTCGTGCGGCAGCCAGGCCTCGGCGGCGCGCTTGAGGGCGACTTTCCCGCTCTTGCCGGAGACCTTGTCCCTGCCCGTCAGGGAGAACGCGGCCCGAAAGACCATGGGGTCGACGAACGGCACCCGCACTTCGGTGGATGCGGCCATGCTGGCGCGGTCGGTGTAGGCGAGGTTGAGGCCAGGGAGGAACATGCGAGTGTCCGCCAGGCACATCCGGTTGACACGGTCGTCCAGGGCGTTGTCCTGGTACAGCTGATGATGTTGCTCGATGACGTCATGAACGTCACGGTGGAGATCAGGGTTCAAGAGCGCGGCCAGCTCGGTCGGCTCGTAGAGACTGTAACTCCTCCGAAACGCCGCTTCTTCGGGCAGCTCGGCGAAGGTGATGAATCGCTTCGCCCAACGGGCATAGCGGAGACCACGACCGGCCGCAGTCACCGGCAGACGTCCGACGACGGCGTTCGTCGAGCGGTGGACGAATGAAGGGAGCTCTCGGTACTGCCCGGCCAAGACGCAGGCGAGGTGCTTGCGGTAGCCCCCGAAGAGCTCGTCCGCCCCCATCCCCGACAAGATGACTTTGACCCCTGCGGCCCGAGCCGCCTCCGACATGAGCAGCGTGTTGATGGCGGCCGGATCGCCGATCGGCTCGTCGAGGACGCCCACCATTCTGGGCAGGAGATCGACCACGTCGGGCTGGAGCTCAATCTCGTGGAGCTCGATCCCGTAGCGCTGCGCCACCTTCCGGGCGTAAACGGCGTCATCGGGCATGGCCTCGAGCCGTCGGTCCTGGGCCCGGAAGGTGATGGTGTAGGCGTCGACCTGCGGATTGGCCTGCTTTGCCAGCACGGTCACGATGCTCGAGTCGAGTCCACCGGAGAGAAAGCTCGAGACCGGGACATCCGCGACGAGGTGTGCGTTCACCGAATCTTCCATCACCTCTCGGAGGTCCCAGTGACCCTCCCGAGCAGCAGCTGCCTCTTCGGCAATGTCCCAATACTGCTCGATGTGGTGCGTGCCATCGGGTCGGAAC
>Ga0302325_10025163_pt1 | contig 12372 bp, 7 predicted proteins | sample Palsa_T0_2_FD_201948 | JGI IMG/M metagenome (GOLD analysis project Ga0302325, IMG submission 201948) | Peat permafrost microbial communities from Stordalen Mire near Abisko, Sweden - Palsa_T0_2 | ecosystem: Environmental > Terrestrial > Soil > Palsa > Peat permafrost | place: Sweden: Abisko...
TATCGCCAGACCATCGGCGCCTATCCCTCCGGCGGCGGTTCCCATACCGTAGCGCGCTTCAATCTTGGCCCATCCGCAGGCCTGCTTGCGGCGGCTGCGCTCCTCGCGGATTATATCCTCATGGCCGCCGCGGGCATTTCCGCGGGCGTGGGCGCGCTGGTTTCCGCCGTTCCGTCTCTGCTGCCGCATACGGATCAATCGGCGGATCGCTGGCAACCCGCCGGAAGTCGGCTTCGGTATAACGCGCAGTGCGGCGAATTTCGTTGATGACCCCTTCGGGTGTAAAGCCCACTGTTTTGCCGACCGACGCCCAGACAACAGCTCCCAGCGGTAAAATCCGCTCGTGGATCGTCAGCAGATCCACCACATCGCGAGGCTCACGCCGCCCGTAGGCAGCGGCTACTTTGTCAGTGGCGAGGTCAACTGGATGCAAGACGTAGCCGAACATCTCATCGCGGACCGTCGGAAAAAAGCGGAAGTCGCTGTCAACCCACTCCAGCTTAGTTGTCTCGCCCGCCCGCGCGGCTAAGGCGGTGTAAATCAACGGGTCGCGTCGAAGCCATTGCAAGACGTATCCGCGCTCTTGCAGAAACGCCGCGTCCTGTTCAGCCGCGTGCGCCACCCCCTCTTCACGGTCGTGGAACACGTCTATATCGCCTGAATAGCGCGGCGCGTTGATGTTCAGCGGCGTACTCCCCGCAACATAGCTTTCGGGGGGTCGCGGTGGGACGCCAGAAGCCTGAGAACATCGCCCTGAATCTTAGTGAGCGGCACGGCAGGCTTGCTCGATCTCTTCGGCGAAACGCCGCGCCTGCAAATCGCCTTCAACCCGCAGGCTGTATGTGATCGCCAGAGCATCGGCAGGCGTCGGATCGGCCACGTGTTTGCTGCTCCACAACGCCGCCGCCCCGAATTCCTCAAAGGCTCGGCGGTAGAGAATCACAAAATCCGGCGCTGGCGTCGGTTCACTGATCGTTATCGGTTGCTGCTCTCTACCAAGCATAACGCAACATATAGCGAAGCATCTTCGCCGAACAGCCAATACGTGGAGGACTGGACCAACGCTTATATGACGAGAGAAATCCAGCGGTTGAGACAAGAGCCTCCTAGCGCTTGGTCTTAATTTCTTCGCACATTCCGCCGTCTAGTATCTAGTATGCTACAGGTTTAAGCCCAGCCTGGCCCTCGTGGAATTTGACATACTCGTAGCCGTGATGCTCACTTCGTAAAGCCGCGCCACAACCAGACGTCTGCTTTGACCCGGGGCGCCAGTTCACCGGGACCTTCGGCGAATTCGCATTTAAATTAAACTCAGTTCAAGAATTTTCATCTATAGATTCAACAACTTACGCATATTTCCGCACGCCCATGCTGTACTCTGGTATTAGCATCCATGCGTTCACTCCACAAAGCCTCGCGCACCAACCCTGCACATCCCCCCAACCACGCCATTCCTCTCACCGATCGGCGCTCGCCGCAAAGCGCTCATTGTCACGCTTCGCGCGATGCCTCCGAAAGTCTCTTGCCGCCGCGCCGGATGCGCCCACAGCCCGTTAACTCCATCGAATTCGCCTCCTGTCATGGCGCGCACAACGCCTGGCTGCCCGCCGTCCAATCCGCCTGCGCTAGCCTCGGCCGCGCCACCAGCCTTGCCGCCCTGCCTTCACCGGCTACCACCCGCCGCTTCTGCTCCCGCTTTACCCCCAAATATCAGCCATCCAGCCACACCCGCAACCCCGAAACGCCGAGAAACAAAACGACCCCAGTCCCATTTTCGAACACTCCAGCCGCACTCTTCCGCGCACGCTCTCGACAGGCCGGCCACCCCCACATCGCAGCTCCACTCGCGCATCCTGCTAAACTAACGCTTATCCACTCCCACGGAGGAACAGCCTAACTTGCCCCCTGCAATGCTCGCCCTGGAGGACGGCTCCGTCTTCGAGGGCCGCAGTTTTGGCGCGCCCACGGAACGGTCCGGCGAAGTGGTTTTCAACACCGCGCTCACCGGCTACCAGGAGGTGTTCACAGACCCGTCGTATTCCGGCCAGATCGTGGTGCTCACCAACCCCCAGATCGGCAATTACGGCACCAGCCGCGACGATAACGAAGCCTCGCGGCCCTACATCGAAGGCCTCGTCGTGCGTGAGTTCTCCCACATCGCCAGCAATTGGCGATCCGACGAAGAGGCCAACAGTTTCCTCGGCCAGAGCGGCATCCCGGTAATCTCCGATCTCGATACCCGCGCGCTCGTCCGGCATCTGCGCACCCGCGGCGTGATGCGCGGTGTGCTTTCTTCCACCGAACCGGACCCGCAAAAACTCGTCGAAAAGGCCCGCGGCATTCCCACCATGACCGGCCTCGACCTCGCCAGCCGCGTCAGCACCCGTGAGCGCTACGAATGGACCAAATCCGTGGAGCCGTGCTCGCCCTCCGACCTCACCGGCCGCGCCCGTGAAGTTCGCCATCATGTGGTGGCCTACGACTACGGCATCAAGCTCAATATCCTGCGGCGATTGGTCCACTCCGGTTGCCGCGTCACCGTGGTCCCGTCGCTCACGTCCGCTGAAGACGTTCTGGCGCTCAACCCCGACGGCATCTTCCTTTCTAACGGGCCGGGCGACCCCGAACCCCTGCAGCCGCAAGTGGCGAATATTCGCAAACTCATCGGCAAGAAGCCCATCTTCGGCATATGCCTGGGCCATCAGTTGCTAGGCCTCGCCTGCGGAGGCAAGACCTACAAGCTGAAGTTCGGGCATCGCGGCGCGAACCATCCGGTGCGCAATGAGGTCACAAAGCGCGTCGAAATAACTTCGCATAATCACGGCTTCGCGGTGGACCCCGATTCGCTCAACCTCAACGACATCGCGATCACCCACGTCAACCTCAACGACCAGACCCTCGAGGGCTTTCAACACCGCAGTCACCCGGTGTTTTGCGTACAATACCACCCCGAAGCGGCTCCTGGTCCGCACGATTCTCACTATCTCTTCGACGCCTTCGTCAATCTCATGAGCGGAGCCGCGAAGTAATGCCTCGCCGCACCGACCTCCATCGCATCCTGATCGTCGGCTCCGGCCCGATCATCATCGGCCAGGGCTGCGAGTTCGATTATTCCGGCACCCAGGCTGCGAAAGCTCTGCGCGCCGACGGCTTCGAAGTGATCTTGGTCAATTCGAATCCGGCGACCATCATGACCGACCCGGAGATCGCCGACAAAACCTACGTCGAGCCGCTGACGGCGGCCTATCTCGAAGAAATCATCCGCCGCGAGCGTCCCGACGCGCTGCTCTCCACCGTCGGCGGCCAGACCGGCTTGAATCTTGCCGTGGAGCTGGCCGAGAACGGCGTGCTCGATAAGTACGGCGTGGAATTGATCGGCGCCAAAATCGACGCCATCAAGAAGGCCGAAGACCGCCTGCTGTTCAAAGACGCCATGCGCAAGATTGGCCTCGAAACGCCGCAGTCCAAGCTCATCACGGCCGTGCAGGGCGGGCTCGATTTCGCCGCGCGCATCGGCTATCCGAATATTCTGCGCCCCAGCTTCACCCTGGGCGGCACCGGCGGCGGCATCGCTTACAACCAGGAGGACCTCGAGGAAATTCTGGAGCGCGGCCTTGCGCTATCGCCGGTGCACGAAGTCTTAATGGAAGAGAGCGCGCTCGGGTGGAAAGAGTACGAGCTCGAGGTGATGCGCGACCTTGCGGACAACTGCATCATCGTCTGCTCCATCGAGAATTTCGACCCGATGGGCGTGCACACCGGCGATTCCATCACCGTGGCGCCGGCGCAAACCCTCACCGACCGCGAATACCAGATGATGCGCGACGGCGCGCTGAAATGTCTGCGCGAAATTGGCGTCGATACCGGCGGCTCCAACGTCCAGTTCGCCATCAACCCGGCCGACGGGCGCATGGTCATCATTGAGATGAACCCGCGCGTCTCGCGCAGCTCCGCGCTGGCGTCGAAGGCCACCGGATTCCCCATCGCGAAGATCGCGGCGAAACTCGCCGTGGGATATCGCCTCGATGAAATCCGCAACGACATCACGCTCAAGACTCCGGCATGCTTTGAGCCCACCATCGATTACGTAGTCGCGAAAATTCCGAAGTGGGCGTTCGAGAAGTTCCCCGGCGCCGACCAGACGCTGGGCACGCAGATGAAATCGGTGGGCGAAGTGATGGCCATCGGGCGCACCTTCAAAGAGGCGCTGTGGAAGGGCATACGGAGCCTCGAAACCGGCAAGGCCTTCGGCTCGGAGAAGTTCGACAAGAGCCTGATTGTGAACAAGCTGGTCACGCCCACGCCGGACCGCCTCGGCTACATCCGCTTCGCCATGGCCAACGGCTACAGCGTCGAAGAGATTCACGAGCTCACTTCCATCGACCGCTGGTTTTTGGAACAGATGAAGGAAGTGATCGATTACGAAGCCGAGCTGGGCAAGACAACGCTAGCGGATGCTTCGAAGGCCACTTTCCGCCGCGCCAAACGCTACGGCATTTCCGATGTGCAACTCGCCAAAAGCTGGGGCTCCGATGAAATCGCCGTGCGGACGCGCCGCAAAGAGCTGGGCGTGCGCGCCGTATTCAGCCGCGTGGATACCTGCGCGGCCGAGTTCGAAAGCTTCACGCCGTATCTCTACTCCAACTATGAAAGCGTGTGCGAGGCCGACCCGGGCACGGGCAAGAAAGTGATGATTCTCGGCAGCGGTCCGAACCGCATCGGCCAGGGCATCGAGTTCGATTACTGCTGCTGCCACGCGTCGTTCGCGCTGCAGGAAATGGGCGTCGAATCGATCATGGTCAACTGCAATCCCGAGACGGTTTCCACCGATTACGATACCAGCGACCGCCTCTACTTCGAGCCGCTCACGCTCGAAAACGTGCTCAACATCTGCGACACCGAAAAACCCGATGGCGTGATTGTGCAATTCGGTGGACAGACGCCGCTCAATCTCGCGCTGCCTTTGAAGCGCCTCGGCGTGCCGATCATCGGCACAGACCCCGCCGATATCGATCTCGCCGAAGACCGCAAGCTGTTCGGCAAGCTTTTGGACACCCTCGCCATTCCCTCGCCCGCCAATGGAACCGCCACCAGCGCCGAAGAGGCGTGCGCCGTGGCGCAGCGCATCGGCTACCCCGTGCTGGTGCGCCCCAGCTACGTGCTGGGCGGACGCGCCATGGTGATCGCCTACGACGAAGAGATGGTGCGGCAATACATGCGCGAAGCCGTCACCTTCTCGCAGGACCGGCCTGTGCTCGTCGACCGGTTCCTCGAAAACGCAACCGAAGTGGATGTGGACGCGCTGGCCGATAGCGATGGCGAAGTGCTCATCGCCGGCATCATGGAGCACATCGAGGAAGCGGGCGTGCATTCGGGCGATAGCTCATGCGTGTTGCCCGCGCAATCGCTGCCGCAGCAGACGCTGCGGACCATCGAGGACTACACCATCCGCCTGGCGAAAGCGCTGCGCGTCATCGGTCTGATGAACGTGCAATATGCGATTCAGAATGGCGTCGTGTATGTTCTGGAAGTGAACCCGCGCGCGTCGCGGACCGTGCCGTATGTGAGCAAGGCAACCGGCGTGCAATTGCCCAAGATCGCGGTAGGCTTGATGTGGGGACGGAAGCTCTCCTACTACGGCCTTGCAGGCAAGCTGACCGCGCCGCAGCCGTTCGTGAAGTCGCCAGTATTCCCGTTCAACAAATTCCCCGGCGTGGACCCGGCGCTGGGCCCTGAGATGCGCTCCACGGGCGAAGTGATGGGCGTCGGCGAAAACTTCGGTGAGGCGTTTTTGAAAGCGCAGATCAGCGCCGGAAATCCGCTGCCGGAAAAGGGCGCCGTGTTCATCAGCGTCAACGATCAGCACAAGCCGGAAGCCGTGAAAGTGGCGCGGCGGTTTGCCGATTTAGGTTTTCAACTGGTAGCCACGCGGGCGACGGCGGCCGCGATCAGAGCCGCGGGCTTGCAATGCAAGACGGTCTTGAAGGTGAATGAAGGACGGCCGAACGCGGTCGATCTGCTCAAGGCCGGCGAAGTGCAGCTCGCGATCTACACCACCACCGGCGCGCCGGCCTTTCACGATGAGAAAGCCATCCGCCGCAGCGCCGTGACTTACCGCGTGCCATGCATCACGACGATGAGCGGTGCGCACGCAGCCGCCGACGCCGTGGCTGCGCGCAAGCGCGACCCGATTCGCGTGTGGAGCTTGCAGGAAATTCACGGAACGTGGGGTGGGCCCATGGCCTACCCCGTCCCGAGCCGCTCATAGCGCTCGGTTACTGGTAACCTCATAGGCCGGGCCGTCGCCTTGCAACTCAGCGCGATCAGAACATTCCGGAGGCGCAACCTTGGCGGGCAGGAAAAGTGGAACGGCTGTTGCGGCATTGGCGTGTTGCGCGTCATTCCTGGCGACGGCGCCCATATCCGGACAAGAGACTGTGCCCTTCGATTCCGGCCTGGTGATTCGGTCGAACACCAGCTTGGTCCAGGTCCGCGTGGTGGCGGAAGATTCCGAAGGCCGGCCTGTTAACGACCTGCAACGGGCGGATTTCCAAATCGAGGACGACCGTAAGCCGCAGCCCATCACGCTATTCTCGGCGGATCGCGGTACGCGCCCGGCGCTGTCCGCAGCATCCCACTCACCCGCCGATCGGTCGGCCGGCTCCGCAGAAGCGCCCGCCGGTTATTCGTTACTGCTGCTCGATTGGCTGAATACCAGATATACGAATCGCCTCTTTGCGCAGGAGCAGGTTCTGAAGTTCCTGAAGAGTGTCCAGCCGCGGCAGCGGTTTGCGATCTATCTGCTCGATCGCGAGCCTCGATTGCTCCACGATTTCACTTCCAACATGGACGACCTGCGGCAGGCGGTGGAAGACGCAGGCGTTGGATTTCCCGACGCACTGGACGACCCTCCGGGCCGGTTCGACGCGCGATATAGCGGACGACGGGTAGGGAATGTCTTTGTGGGGCAGCCAATCCTGGCTGCAGCCGCCTTTCCAGGCGGCTCTTTCGCGCCATATGCGAGTCTTCGCACCAGGACTGCTGGCCCACAATATGTGCGGAATGGTCGCCAGTATCCAAAGTAAGTGACAAGCTTCGCTTGACTTCGACGGCGAATCCTTCCACTGCTCGATCTCACGACGACGCCGGCCCCGCCGTAAACTCGCCGTGCTATAACCAATCCATGCGCAAAGCACTCCTCGCCCTGCTACTGGCTACTTCGGTTTTCGCCGCCGATTCCCGCCCGAAGGTTCGCGCGGTCACCGCCTTCGTCGATATCGATGCGAAGAACTACGCGGCGCAGATCGACAACACCATGCGCTTCTTGAACGGCGCGCGCGATGCCTACCGCCGCGCCGGCTTTGACGTGGAGACAGTGCGCATCGTCACGCAGCCGTTCCCAAAATACACCGCCGGAATGAAGCGTGAGGAAGCCGTGGCGTTCTTTCACAAGCTGAACGATCTGGCGGCCACCTCGGGATTCTCGCTGAATATCGGGACCTCGATGTTGAACGACAACGACGATGCGGCGCCCAATGCGCTGCTCGCGGAGGTTTTATCCACCGGCAAGATCAACGCCAGCCTGGTGATCGCAGGCGACGACGGAATTCACTGGCGCGCGCTTCACGAAGCCGCCAAGCTCATCAAAGCGATTGCGCAGCGCAGCCGCGGCGGGGAGGGCAATTTCAACTTCGCGGCGACGGCGATGGTGAAGCCGTACGGCCCGTTTTACCCCGGAGCTTACCATCTGGGAGGCGGGCGCGCATTCGCGGTTGGCCTCGAAGGCGCTAGCGTAGTGACCGATGTTTTCGCGCAATATCACGACCCCGTCGAGGCGGAGAAGCGGCTTTCGGAATCGCTGTCAAAATACATGCGCGACGCTGAGACTGTCGCGACCGGCGTCGCGTCCACCAGCGGATGGACCTACCAGGGCATCGACCCCACGCCCGCGCCCTTGGGCGAAGTCTCCATCGGACGCGCGATGGAATCCTTCATCGGAGGTCCGTTCGGGTCGAGCGGCACCATGACCGCGGCGCGCATCATCACGGCCGCGGTGCAATCCGTACCGGTGAAGCGCACAGGCTATTCGGGCCTGATGGTTCCGGTTCTCGAGGACACCGTTCTCGCCCGGCGCTGGGCAGAGGGGACGTATACCATCGATTCGCTGCTGGCCTACTCGGCCGTTTGCGCAGGCGGTCTCGACACCATCCCATTACCTGGCGACACCAGCGAAGAGCACATCGCGCGCATTCTGAGCGACGTCGCTTCGCTGGCTTACAAGTGGAAGAAGCCGCTGGCGGCGCGCTTGCTGCCCGTGCCCGGCAAGAAAGCCGGCGACCACACCGAGTTCACCGATTCGCGCATGGCGAATACAGTCATTCATTAGTGGGACCGGCCTCCCGGCCGGTCGGCGCGCCAGCGGCGCGCTCCGAGGCCAGTCCCACTGAACCTACCGCACCGTCGGATACTTAATCCCCAACTGTTCCAAATACGTATCGTACTTCGACGGATCGTAATATAACGGCTTCATCAATGGCCTGTACTTCTCCATGATCTTCTCGTTGAGGAACGTCGCCGGCTTATCGCCATCGCGGATGAAGCTCTTGTACTTCACATCCTTAGTCTGCACGTTCTTGAAGTAATCCCACGCCTTCGCCACAATCTCGGGATTCGTGAGAATGTCGAGCATAGTCATGGCTTGCGCTTTGGCGCCGGCGATCACTCCCTTATGCGCGATGGGTGTCGCCATGGCCACGCCGTCGGCCCAATTGTGCCCCGGACCACCAGGGATATTGGCCGGGTAACGCAACGTAACCGTGGGCACTGCCCATGAGACATCGCCGATATCGTCGGATCCGCCGCCAGTGGGCATCGGGGCTCCCCTTCCTCCTGCGTCGTCCCCGTCCGCAGCATCAGCGCCTGCGCCCCCTCGCCCGCCGCCTCCCCCGCCCCGGCCGCCAGCCCCGCCGCGCGCCGCCGGCACTCTGCTCGAAAGGCCGCGCACCGCAACCTTAAGCTCCTTTTGCAAGCCTTTCGCCAGTGTCTGGTCGGCATCGGTCCATTGCGGCATTCCCACCTTCGCGATATTGGCCTGCATGGTTTCGGCGATGACCGGGCTGAAGTGTCCTGGCCATGCGCTGCCCAGCAGGCGCGACGTGAACGCAGTATCGGTCATGAGCGTGGCGCCCTTTGCCATGTTGTCGCCAATGTGCCACATGTCCATGATGTGGTCGTAATCGGCTTCGCGGAAGTAGTACCAGACGCTCGCCGTAGGCGGCACCACGTTCGGCTGGTCGCCGCCATTTGTGATCACATAGTGTGAGCGTTGCGCCAGGCGCAGATGTTCGCGGCGGAAGTTCCAGCCGACGTCCATCAACTCCACCGCATCGAGCGCGCTACGCCCGCGCCACGGAGCGGCGGCCGCGTGTGCGCTCTCACCCTGGAACATATACTCCACCGACACCAGCCCGTTCTGATTCATCGCCGGGCCCGAGGAAACGCCGAAGGCCGAGGCGACGTGGGTGAACAGGCAGACGTCCACGTCCTTGAACATGCCCGCCTTTACGAAATACGCTTTCGAGCCAAGCTCCTCTTCGGCCACGCCCGGCCACAGCCGAAGCGTGCCTTGCAGATGCTCGCGCTCCATCACCTTCTTCACCGCGATGGCGGCGAGAATATTGAGCGGCACGCCGGAATTGTGCCCTTCGCCGTGACCGGGTGCGCCTTCGATGATTGGGTCATGCCACCCCACGCCGGGCTTTTGCGAGGCTTGCGGAATGTCGTCAATGTCGGAACCGAGCGAGATCACAGGCTTGCCCGATCCCCACGAAGCCAGCCAGGCGGTGGGGACGCCGGCGACGTTGCGCTCGATGTGGAAGCCCTCTTTTTCCAGAATGCCGGTCAGGTATTTCGAAGTCTCGAATTCCTGGAATCCGAGCTCGCCGAAGCTGAACACGCTATCGACCATCACCTGCGCCTGTTTCTTCATGGCGTCAATCTGGCCAACCAGGTCAGCCTTCATGGCGGCTTCTTTTTCCGGTGAAAGCTTGGTTTGGCCCAACGCGCAAGCGGCGCCGACCAGTAGAACTGTGGCGAACCTTTTCATGAATGCGGCTCCTATAGGAAACTAGTGTAGAACAGGAGCGGCGGCGGCTGCCGAGAGTAATCTGGGCGCGTAATCCAAACGCCCAATTGACACCCGCGCATATCTTGCTATGATTGGTGCTGGGGAGGCCAGCAGCGTCTACTGCCAACCTCCCTCGGATTCGGCTAGAGATCTATTTCGATCTTCAGCTTGGTCCGTTTCGTCCTGGTTAAAAGCAGGAACAAGAACAGCCCCAGAAGGATCATTCGATCGCCTCTTTCCACTCCAATGGATTTGCAACCCCGCCCTTACTGGCGGGGTTTTGCATTTGGAGTCCGATGGCTCCACGCAAACTCGACCTCGCAAATGTCGAAGTGGAAGATTGACGTGTAACACGCGGCAGTGGGAAAACCTATTCGGGCTTAATTGATACCTTGGAAATGGGCTGGCGGCGCCACCCGCTAGACACCCTCCCGCCTCTGCGATAGGCTAGAAGGCATCATGCAATCTGTATCCAAGCGTTTTGGCGTATTGGCTTGCGCCGGTCTGGTAACGTTAACCGTAATCCGCGCGCAGACGGTCAAAGCGCCGGACATCACGAAGAGTCCCACCCTGTACGTGGTCCCTTACGCGCATCTCGACACGCAATGGCGCTGGGAGTTTCCGCAATCCATCAGCGAGTATCTGCTGAAGACCATGCGGGTGAATTTTTACCTCATGGACAAGTACCCGCATTATGTCTTCAACTGGACCGGCGCCAACCGGTACCGCCTGATGAAGGAGTATTTTCCGCAGGACTACAAAAAGCTGAAGCAGTACGTCGATGACGGCCGCTGGTTCCCCGCCGGCTCGTCGATGGAGGAGGGCGATGTCAACCTTCCCAGCGCTGAGGCTATCATCCGCCAGGTGCTCTACGGCAATAACTATTTCCGCAAGGACTTCGGCAAGGCCAGCGAAGAGTTCATGCTGCCGGATTGCTTCGGCTTTCCCGCCGATCTGCCCAGCATCCTGGCCCACGCGGGCGTCCGCGGATTCTCCACGCAGAAGTTGAGCGCGGCCTGGCAGCCGGCGCCTAAAGTGGGCGGTCCCGATTCACCTGAGCAAACGCCCGAGGGCATCCCCTTCAACGTGGGCGTGTGGGAGGGCACGGACGGTGAGACCATTATCGCCGCGCTCAACCCCGGCAGCTACAGCGGCGGCATTTCTACCGACCTTAGCAAGTCGCCGGCGCCGCAGGCGCAAGGGGGCCGCGGCGGCCGCGGTGGCGAGCAGGATTGGGTGAAGCGCGTCGAGCTCGATGGCAAGGTCACCGGCGTCTTCGCGGACTACCATTACGTGGGAACCGGCGATATCGGCGGATCGGCCAACGAAGAAACTGTGCGCTTGCTCGAAGCCATGGTGACCAAAGGCATGGCAACGCTGCCGCCTCCCGGCGGACGCGGCGGGCGTGGACGCGGCGGCCAGCAGCAAGAGCCGCAACCGCCGCCACCGCCTAGCGGGCCGGTGCGAATGGGCGACGGGCCGCTGACCATCATTCCCGCAACCGCCGACCAGATGTTCCGCGATATCAAGCCCGAAATGACGGCCAAAATGCCTCGCTATAAAGGCGACTTGGAACTCATCAACCACTCCGCCGGTTCGCTCACCTCGGAGGCATATCACAAGCGGTGGAATCGCAAGAACGAAGTACTGGCGGACGCAGCCGAAAAGGCGTCCATCGCGGCCATGTGGCTGGGCGCGCGCCCCTATCCGCAGCAGCGGCTCAACGACGCCTGGACGCTCGTCATGGGCGGCCACTTTCACGATACCGGCGCCGGCACAGCCACGCCCGCATCTTACGAATACGCCTGGAATGACGACGTGATCGCCATGAATCAATTCGCGGACGTGCTCAGCGACGCCACCGAAGCCGTGGCCGCGGGCATGAATACGCAGACGCAGGGAACCGCAGTGGTGGTATACAACCCGCTCAACATCGAGCGCGAAGATATAGTGGAAGCCACAGTGCAATTCGCCGGCGGCGCTCCCAAAGCAGTACGCGTTACCGGCCCCGACGGCCACGACGTTCCCGCGCAGTTGGGAGCGGACAACAAAGTAGTTTTCCTCGCCAAGGCGCCTTCGGTTGGCTACGCTGTGTACGACGTACAACCCGCCGACGCGCCCGCCAGTTCGGACTTGAAGGTCGCACAGAACCCGCTCGAAAACGCGCGCTACCGCGTGACGCTCGACAACGCGGGCGATGTCTCGAGCATCTTCGATAAATCGGTCGACAAAGAGTTGCTTTCCGC
>Ga0302325_10025164_pt1 | contig 12372 bp, 6 predicted proteins | sample Palsa_T0_2_FD_201948 | JGI IMG/M metagenome (GOLD analysis project Ga0302325, IMG submission 201948) | Peat permafrost microbial communities from Stordalen Mire near Abisko, Sweden - Palsa_T0_2 | ecosystem: Environmental > Terrestrial > Soil > Palsa > Peat permafrost | place: Sweden: Abisko...
ATTTCTCTGCATAGGCCTTTGTTGCGCGATTCCTGCATTTGCCGAGAACCTCACCAAACTGGAGCTCGATCGCATCTATCAATCGGCCGCGGCCGACTACGATGCGGGGCGCTACCCGCGCGCCGCCGACGAACTGGAGCGCGTTCTTCCGTATGCCACGCGAAGCTACGAAGTTCATGAGCTTCTCGGCATGGTGTATGCGTCGCTTGCGGAGAACCCCAAAGCAGAAGACCAGTTGAAGATTGCCGTTCAATTGAATCCCAAGTCGGCTGCGGCGCGGACGAACTTCGGCACGATCCTCCTCCATTCCGGCAAGGCAGCTTTGGCTGGCGAGCAGTTCCGCGAAGCCCTGCTGCTCGATCCGCAGAGCTTCGACGCAAACCATAACCTTGCCGAGTTTCTGCTCCAGTCGGGAAAGATTGCAGAGGCACGACCGCTGCTCGAGTTGGCCCATCGCATTCAACCGGATTCCTATGACAACGGCTACGACTTAGCCATGGCGGATTTTCATTTAGGCCAGCTTGAAGAAGCAAGAGAGGTAGCGGAGTCGATCGAAGGGAAGCAAAATACAGGAGAATTGCAGAATCTTCTAGGCCAAATCGATGAGAAGGACGGGAAGTTTGTCGCGGCGGCGAATGAGTTTGAGGCTGCTGCCCACATGGATCCGAGTGAGGATAACCTGTTCGATTGGGGAAGTGAAATGCTTCTTCACCGAACTTATGAGCCGGCGATTGCGATCTTCCAGCAAGGCACGGTGCGTTATCCGCATTCGCCTCGCCTCTTTATAGGATTGGGGCTGGCGCTCTATTCGCGCGGAAAGTACGACGATGCTGTGCAAGCCCTGCTCACCGCAGCCGATCTCAACCCTTCCGATCCGCGCTGCTATCTTTTTTTGTCGAAGGCTTATGATAGCTCCCCCAAGCAGGCGGAAGGCGTCATTCAACGATTTCGACACTATGCGGAATTGCGGCCTCAGGACGCCTTGGCGCAATATTATTTCGCAATCAGCCTTTGGAAAGGGAAGAGATCAGAAGATTCCAGTGCGGACCTGCAGACTGTGGAGTCCCTTCTTCAAAAGTCGATTGCGCTTAACGGGAACATACCTGAAGCACACGTGCAGTTAGGCGATTTGTATGCAGGCCAGCATCAGTATGATAAGTCGATTCCAGAATATGTGCGAGCACTTGAACTGAATCCGAATTTATCGGATGCACACTATCGCCTCGGAACAGACTACGTTCATGTGGGACAAAAGGATGATGCGCAGAAGGAATTCGCGGTCTATCAAAAGCTACGCGCCGCACATTTGGCGGAAGTCGACAAGGAGAGAGCCGAAGTACAACAATTCGTCTACTCAGAAAAGGATAGTGCATCTTCCAAGTTCTGATTTCTCATGTTGGACGAGCACGGAGCAGTAGCCGATCTGAAATGGAGAGCTTTCGAAGAATTGGACAAAGGCCGCAGTTTCTTATGGATGACTTGAGTAAATGAATCGACAATCCTTCAGAGACGACCTTGCTTTTGGCCGGCCGAGGCTCGATGCCCCAACCGCCGAGGAAATCGCTTCTCATCTCAGTCAAAGCAGAAGAGAATTCTTGAGGGCAACCGCAGGCCTCGCTCTCGGAACGGCAGTGGGGAGATCCAGCCCATTTCTTCGTGGCGAGGCAATCCGAAAAAAACGCAAAACGATCGTGGTTACATTTGGAGGCGGCGCACGGGACCAGGAGACTTTCGCGCCCGAGGGCCAGGAAAACATTCCTCACCTGATCAACGAATTGGCTCCTCAATCAAGCTTCTTTACGCATGTCACGAACCAGGGGATCCTGGGTCACTACGTGGCGACAGCTAGCTTAACTACAGGGGTATACGAGACGCTAAATAACTTCTCGGCTGTGCCTCCGGAACACCCCACAGTTTTCGAGTATTTCCGCAAGGATCTGAGGCGGCCGGCTTCTGATACCTGGGTCGTGGCGCCGAGCAACGGGTTCAATCGCATTGGTGAGAGTGACTCCCGTTCGTATGGGCCCGGCACAGGCGCAGCAGTAATCCTTCCCAAACATCTGCTGAGTGCGACTGCTTCCGGAACTACGGAGGACTTGGACCATCTACTTCGAGATAACTACGAAACACCGTTCTACACGCCACAAATAGGTGGCGGCGAGTTCGAACTTCAGCAGCTTGGGTCGATCCTCAGATTGTCCGTTGCGGACTTTATGGCTCATGCGCGGACGCTGTCGAGTCCTGATGAATTATCGGTGTATATCGCGAAACGTCTCATGCAGCAGGAGGCTCCCAGTCTTCTCTGGATCACGATGCATGACATCGATGTGGCCCATTCGGGCGCATTTTCGCTGTATGTGGAAGGAATTCGGCGCACTGATCGGCTTTGTGCGGAATTGTGGAAGACCGTGCAAAGTGAGCCAGAATATGCAGGAAATACCACGATGTTCATTCTTCCTGACTTTGGGCGTGACTCCGACTTTGAACCAGGCGGCAATGGTTTCCAGCATCATCGCACCGGGGATGTTGCGAGCCGTACGACTTGGATGATGGCGCTCGGAGCCGGAGTTCGCCCTGGTGTGGTCTTCGACGATCCGATGCAGTCCGTTGATCTGGTACCGACTCTCGGTGCAATGCTCGGATTTACTCCCGCGCAATCCACGGGTCGGCCAATCAAGGAATTCATGTAACTCTCATGCAGCCGAGCGAACTCCAAGCCGAGCAATTCTCCGGTTACCCTCCTGAAGCCCGAAGGGTGGTACTGGCTCATCTCGAGGCGCTTCGGGAGTTACCGCTGATCTTTATCCCAAGTCTCTTGCGGGAAGTCATCGATTACGACTTTAAGTTTCCGACGGAGCGCTCTGCAATTGAAGGCGAATTAGTTCTATTGAGCAAATCTTCGCAGGCACAGAGACACGATCGACTGCAGGCCTTTGAGCGGCTTTCGATTTCACCGAAGCTCGAACGCTCCGACTGGATCAATCAGCCAGCGCAGTTTACAGAGCAGCTTTCGGCATATCTTTGGAGTACTCACCAACTCGATGCCTTTCGAGCCGCGGCAACAGAATATGGCGCCCGTTTGCAGTCAGAGATGCCTTCGGAACCACTGCCAACGCACAGACTCGGCATTGCCGTAATAGGGCAGCGTGTAACGTCATTTGATGGCCGATTGTTCAAAAACCTGCGCGAACACGGAACCTATTTCAATCAGATAAACCCGGAACATGGACTTGAACTCCTGCTCGAGGCCGTCGCTGCGCGCTCCAAGGCCAATACGGTTCCCTATGGGCATTGGTACGTGGATGGCGGGCAAGAGGCTAGCCATGGCGCTCTCTTGACTTGTGTCTCGTATAAGTCGCTGGAGCCGGTGCGTGAAGCCCTATTGAGAAACGTTAAAGCAGAGATTGAGAAACCGGGGATGGGGCCGGAGGAGTTGCGGACGCACTTAGCTCGACTAACGCCCTCCGATCTTGGAATGAATTCTGACGGGGACGCGGTGCTTGATCGCTTCCAACTCAAAGTATTAACGGAGGGTTCCGGAACACAGATATTCAGCACAACCTTTGCACAGTGGACGGCACGCGAGGTTCTTCGCCGAGCGCAGGCGCTCACCTTATTGGTTAGGTTTGCTCCAAGGCAGCGGCAACGCCCGATGAATGAACTACTGTCGAGTTCCCAGGGCGATTCCGAAGTCGATCCAATCGGTTCACTTATTGATGCGGATATGGCATCCTATTACCACTGGATCAACCAACGAAGGCTCCCAGGGTATGACCAATCTGCCTTTCTAGTTTGGTTTGAGGGGCACAATGAGGCTCTGGTAATCGCTCCTACCCTACCTCGAGGAACAACTTCGAATTCCGTGCTTGATCTAGGACAGTTGCTTTCGCTTGCCATCAGTTAATTATCGGAGAATGTCGGGATTGAGGAGAGGCTTCGCTGCGCCTATAATAAAGCTACTCTCGATGGTTTGAAATACGAGAATAACGAGTTCCCAGGCGAGGGCGCCTGAGCAGGTAATTTATGGAGATTGGTGATCGCTTAGGCACCCAGTTCGGCTCCACGAATTTGAGGGGCTCCGACGTTTTCGTCGACGCATCCAAGAGAAGATTTCTTCAGGCTGCAGGGGTTCTCGTCGCTGGGATGATGCTCCCGAAGGGGCGCGCAGAGACAATCAATGCCATGCCAAGCGATTCGGGGCACAAGGTTTTGCTGGTCGTGATTGGCGGAGTTCGGCGTGCCGAAACTTTCTCGGGCGGTGGCCTGGTGAATATTCCACACCTGGCGTCGGAATTGCTTCCACAGTCGCTCTTTTATCTTCATGCGCGCAACGAGGGTGTCACGGCCCATTTCAACGCGATTTCAAGTATCCTCACTGGAAATTGGCAACGGCTGGACGACTGGGGCAAGGTCGCCCCAACTACTCCGACATTTTTTGAGCAGTTTCGCAAGTCGACCCGTGTCGATCGAAACGAAACCTGGGTGGTCGCGAGTAACAAAGCCCTTACGAGCCTGATCGGGGCAAGTTCTGACTCGAACTACGGTCCGGCTTATGGAGCCAACGTCGTTTTTCCTAAGCAATTGATGTTGATGGCGGTGGAAGAGGCGCTTCGCTCGGGCCGATCTAGAAATATGGCTGATCGGACAAAGGTTGAATCGGAACTTGAGAACGCAATGCAGGGAAGCAATTATGAAGGGCTGGGATGGAATGTCTTTGAGGCTGCGGGTCACCTGGAACCACGCGTCGAGGAAACCATAAAGACGGCGATTGCCAGTTTTGTTCGAGATGGTGGGCCTACTTCCGGCGATGAGCTTACATTCTTCATGACTCGCGAGATTATGCGCAAGTTTTCTCCGAAGGTGATGGTCGTGGCATTCTCAGATGTCGAGGCTGCGCATTTCGGTTCCTATTCGCTCCACTTAGCAGGCATTCGTGCGGCAGACCGCCTTTCCTATCAACTTTGGCAGGAAGTGGAATCGAATCCCGCTTACCGCGGTCGGACCACGATGGTGATTCTTCCGGAATTTGGCCGAGACCCGGATGGTTCGTCGACGAACGGGTTTTTCAATCACCGCGCTCATGAGGATTCGACGATGGACACATGGATGATGGCTCTGGGGCCCGCGGTCAACCAACCTCAAATCGTGGAGCGGCCAATACGTCACATTGATATTTGCCCGACCTTGACAGGTCTGCTTGGGTGCCCTCCACTTGGGTCGCAGGGAACGAAATTGATGGAACTTCACGGTTGATGCCGAGGTGCCGTGGATGAAGGCGAATGGGCCGGAGTGAGATCAAACGTCCACTCTGAAGTGGAATTAGCGGAATTCTGAGTCATGACAATTTCGGAACAGCATCGAGAGGATCTGCGGTCTGTCTTAGACAAGGGAGTGTTGCAACGTCTTCCGATTACATTTCTCCCGTTTGTCAATCAGCAGATTAGAGAGTGGGAGTATCTATTTCCGAATGAGCGACAGTCGGTAGAGAAGTTATTGCATTGTGTAGCCGACCTTAGCACGGAGCAATCTTCTGCACTTTTTAAGGAAGTGATTCAACTCGAGGAGAAGATGGGGGTCCGCCATTGGCGCTTTTCGACTATTGAGCAGACAATCGAGAATGCCTCTGAACTGGCGCGGTCGCCGTATTATCAGGAATGGCGGCGAGCAGTTCAAGCGGTCTTCGATGTAGCTGATCGGCATGCGTTTCAACCGAACAGCGCTGAGGAGAAGGTGCAGCATCGTTTGGTTTTGCTCGACATCCCGCCGACTCTTGCTGTGAGCCCGTCAACCGTTTGGCGGCGATGGCAGGGAATTGGCAAGCCAGTTAGCCTGAAGCCTTCCACTTCCGACAGTGATCGAGGGTTCTTGGAATTCCTATTGACACCCTCGCCCGGAGAGCCCGGTATATCTGCATCGGGATTGCTGAATGTGTCTGTGAGCCCACATGAATCATCTTCAGCAGATAGGTGGTTTCTGGATGCTGGCCAAGGATTGGATGATTTGGGTTGGAGACCCGCTGCATCAACAAGTCGGAGTCTAGGTTTCATCTCGCTGAGTTACGAAAGACTTGGTTCGTACAGGGAAACGTTCTCGCACGAGATGAACACAATGCGAAAGGATCTTGCCGATGCGGATGATGTGTTGGATCGATTGCGCAAAGTGGATGTGACTGCCTGGTGCCCGCCGGAGGTTTCGGCGGATCCCGCCGTGAAGGAGTTCGTTCGTTCACTTTTTCTTTCAGGAAATGGCGCGGTGCTTTTTGGCAACTCCTTCGTGGAATGGGGAGCTTCAGAGGCATTTCGACGGGCACGGCCGTCCATGGTCGTGGCCAGATTTGGTATGCGCGCTAAACCGAAACCTTTTACAGGAGTTGCTGTTTTCGATAATCCAAATCAAATCAACCCTGCTCCCTCGGTCGATGATCTTGCCGGGAGCGCTGCTGACGCTGAGATACTCGCGCTCTATATTTGGCTCGCCGCGACGCGCTACGCTGAGTATCGAAGCGCGACCGTCTGTGTTGTCTTAGCTGAGAGCGTTTTCCAGGCATACGTCATTGCGCCATCGGAATTTCCGCTTTGGCAAGAAGCGGAGCCTGTCTCTCGATCATCTCTCAAAGGCGCACTTTGTAACTGGATGGCATAGCCAGTCCGCATGAATAAGCGCATGAACGAAGAATAGATTCTGCAATTGAACTGAAACCACAAATCGGAATGGAGATAGTGAATGATTCGGCGCGACTTTATTAAGACAGCGGGTGCGATGTTGGCGGCCACAGCTTTGCCTGGTCCCGCAGTGTTTGCCGACGACCAAGCTGCACAAGGAAGATCGATTCTTCCCATGAACAGGGATTGGCGGTACCATCCCGCAAAAGTCGATGGTGCGGAAGCGATCGAGTTCGATGACTCGAACTTTGAGCGCGTCGTAGTGCCCCACACGAATATCGAGTTGCCATGGCACAACTTTGACGACAAGGACTATGAATTCATCTCAACGTACCGGCGCCGCTTCAAACTTCCCGAAGAAGCTGCGGATAAGCGAGTATTTGTTGACTTCGAAGGCGTGATGACCGCCTCAACCGTCTGGATTAACGGAGTTCGGCTGGGCGAATACAAGGGCGGCTTTACTCCGTTCTCGTTTGAGTTGACGGAGCATTTGCGGCGTGGTTCTGAAAACGTTTTACTCGTGCAGGTGGATTCAACCGAACGAGCGGATATTCCGCCTTTTGGCTACGAGATTGACTACATGACCTTCGGTGGAATTTATCGCGAAGTATCGCTGCGCATAGTCCCGCGCGTCTACATCGATAACATGTTTGCTCAACCAAAAGATGTCTCGAGTGGCAGACCGTCTCTCGACGTCCATTGCTTCTTAGCTGGGGATGTAACGGCGCGTGGCGAGCTATCTATCGAAGCGGAATTGCGCGATGGCGACCAGGTTATAGCGAAAGATAGACACACCATTGGACGCCCCAACGCGGCAACCTCGGCAACCTCGGGAAACGAGGCTTCGCTGGATCCGTACGCTGACGCTTCCGTTTATTCCACAACAGAGACGACGACGGATCCAGCCCGCTACACGATTTCGCTTGCCCAACTCAAAGACGTAAAGCTTTGGAGTCTTGAGGATCCACACCTCTACACGGTGTATGTCAGGCTTATCCGATCCGGTCAGGCCGTTGATGAAGATAAGCGTCGCATTGGCTTCCGGGAAGCCGTTTTTACCGATCAGGGATTTTCATTGAATGGCAGGATCGTCAAGTTACGTGGCCTGGATCGGCACCAGACATTTCCTTTTGTAGGTCAGGCGATGCCGGCAAGGGCTCAGCGAAAGGATGCCGATATCCTGCGCAAGGACCTCCACTGTAACATCGTACGCACGTCCCACTATCCTCAGTCACGCCATTTTCTCGACCGCTGCGATGAGATCGGATTGCTCGTGCTCGAGGAAATCCCAGGCTGGCAGCATATTGGCGATGAGAAATGGAAGGAAGTGGCGATCGACAATGTCGGACGAATGATTCGTCGTGACTGGAACCGCCCCTCCATTGTCCTATGGGGCGTACGTATCAATGAGTCGCTCGACGATCATAATTTCTACACTCGCACGAATGCGCTTGGACATGCCCTCGATCCATCGCGGCAAACGGGAGGAATCCGGTATTTCCAAGAGTCAGAGTTCCTGGAAGACGTTTTCACGATGAATGATTTTGGATTCCCATTGAAGCCGCCATGCCATCCACGTTACCTGAACACCGAATTTGTGGGACATACCTTTCCAACCAAGACCACGGACGATGACGAGCGCCAACGAGAGCACACGCTTCGCCATGCGAGAATTCACAATCAGCTTGCTTCAAATCCACAATACGCCGGCGGCATCGGCTGGTGCGCGTTCGACTACAACACGCATTCCAACTTTGGCGCCGGTGACCGCATTTGCTATCACGGGGTAACAGACATTTTTCGGGAGCCAAAGCCTGCGGCCGGTTTCTATAAGTCACAATGCGACCCGAGTGAGGAGGTTGTACTCGAGCCCGCATTCCATTGGGCCCGCGGCGACGAGTCTGTGGGCTTCACCAAAGCCGTTTTCTGTTCCAATTGCGATCACCTCAAGGTTTTTGCGCGCGCGGATAGCCTCGAATCCAATCCCTGGGTCCTTCTCGCTGAGGTCGACCCCAACCGAGCGGAGTTTGATCATCTCAAGTACCCGCCCTTCCTGCTCGATTTGAGCAAGATCGATCTGCGAAAGTTCCGTGCCGGTTGGGGAGATTTGCGGGTTGATGGATTCATCAATGGCAAGCAGGCCATATCGAAATCGCTGTCGGGTCGAGGGGTTGATACCAAGTTCATCCTGTTGCCGGACGATCACGAGTTGAAGGCGGACGGAGCCGATTCGACGCGCGTCGTCCTGCGTGTGACCGATGAATTTGGTGCGATCAGGACTTATGCGAATGATCCCATCGTCTTCACTTTGGACGGTCCCGGCAGGCTCATTGGCGACAATCCATTTTCCCTGGTGGGCGGGACCGGTGCAGTGTGGTTACGCGCCGGGGAGAAACCAGGCACCCTGAGACTGACGGCGAAGCACCCGCGCCTGGGAACACAGGTTGTGGAGGTCAGCATTGAGTCTGTACCTACAGAGGTCGTCTAGTTACCCATCGTAGGTCAGTGAGACAGTGGGTGCGACCAAACGGTGCCCCAAGTTGCGCATCTAGGTATAAGAGGCTCTCAGCCCTTTCCGGGGGTTCTTATGCCTATGAATCTCCTTAAGATCGCACTCTGCATGCCTGGCTCCGCTTATTCTCAGATCAAGGCAGGTCGGAGATCGCGTAGCCAACAATTGCTTTCGATAGACGAAAAGTTCAATCAAAGCCTTCATTGTCCCGCATTCACTTATGGCGACTCGATCCAAGTCGGCATCCAAAGCCTCCACTCTGGTGGACCAGCAGCTTTCTCGCTATCGCGCCATGCGCGACTTTCATCTCACCGCGGAACCAAGTGGGAGCGGGGATGGAAGTAAACCTCGACCCGCCCCGGCCCTCCCGTTTGTGGTTCAGAAGCACGCCGCATCAAGGCTGCATTACGATTTCCGCCTGGGTTGGAATGGCGTCCTCAAGAGCTGGGCCGTTGCGAAAGGTCCCAGTGAATTTCCCGGGGATAAACGACTCGCTGTTCAGGTTGAGGATCATCCGATTGAGTACGCCGGATTCGAAGGCACGATCCCGAAAGGCCAATATGGCGGCGGTACCGTGATGGTGTGGGACTTCGGCGACTGGACGCCATTGGTCGATGTGGAACGCGGTTTAGAGGAAGGGAATCTCAAATTCGAATTGCATGGGAAAAAACTGAAAGGCGCATGGGCTCTCGTAAGGATGAAGGGGCGCGCGGATCGGTCGGGCAAGGAGAATTGGCTCCTGATCAAGGAGAAGGATGCATTCGCGCGATCGGAAACTGACCCTGCGATCACTGATAGAGAGCTCAAAAGCGCAATTACGAAACGGAGCATGGACCAGATTGCGAAGAGTGAGGACCATGTCTGGAACAGCTCCGCTGAAAAGCGGGACGCAGCGAAGAAGAGCGGAGCCATTCCAGAGCGAACTCCGCCGGCGCCCGCCAAGAAACAGCGCACTTCAATCAAGAAAGTGCGAAGACCGAATATAGATTTGTCGCGCCTTTTGCAAACTACGCCGCGAGAACGATTTCCCGGATTCATTGAGCCACAGCTTGCGCAACAAGCTACTGCCGCTCCCGATGAAACGGACTGGATACATGAACTGAAGTTGGACGGATACAGAATTCAGATTCACATACGTTCGAGCAAAGGGAACGGCAGAACCACCCGGGAGGCAAGACTGCTGACGCGTAAGGGACTGGACTGGACCAACCGCATGCCGGATATCGCACGAGCGGCTACCGAGCTTGTAAGGACGGATGCCATTCTCGACGGCGAGGCGGTAGTCCTGGACGAAAAGGGCGTGTCGAGTTTTGCGGAATTGCAGGCAGCATTTCAAGAGGGTAAGAACCGGTACATTACTTACTTTGCCTTCGATCTCATGCATCTCGATGGACACAATCTTCGCGGACTCCCGCTCCTCCCAAGAAAGGAGCTGCTGGCCGGAATTCTTGCCGGAAATCGGAAGGACACGCCTCTTCGCTTGAGTGAGCACTTCCAGGCGAAGGGCAGTGATGTGTTCGCGAAAGTTTGTCATCTTGGTGGGGAAGGCATCGTTTCAAAGCTCGGGTCGGGGCCCTATGTATCCGGCCGCGGCAGCACATGGCGAAAAGTAAAATGCATCCAGGAACAAGAGTTTGTCATTGTGGGATTCACTCCGCCATCCAAGGGCGGCAACGGAATTGGCGCCTTGCTGCTTGGCTATTATGAGGCCGGAGAGCTTCGTTACGCGGGGCGATCCGGCACTGGATTTACGCAAAAGACGAGCCATGATTTGCGCACACGGCTGGATCATCTGACTCAGAAGAAGTCGAGTCTTGGCGAGATTCCGCGCGACGCCCGTAAGGATGCGCTGTGGGTGAAGCCGGAGTTGGTAGCTCAGATTTCTTTCGCCACGTGGACAAAGGAGAACCTGGTAAGACAGGCTGCGTTTAAGGGTCTGCGCGAAGATAAGCCGGCAAGTGAAGTCGAACGAGAGAGGGTCATTTCTCTCGGACAATCAAATCGAAATACATTGAATCGAATGAATTCGACCACAGGAATCAAGCGTCAGAAGGCGAAACAGCAAAGCGATGTTCCGCTTCCCATTACTCATCCTGACAAAGTATTGGACCCCGAAAGCGGGATGACGAAGCAGATGCTTGCGCAGTATTATCTGGCCGTCGTAGGGCAAATGCTTCCGCAAATTGCTGGAAGACCTCTTAGTGTGGTTCGTTGTCCGGGAGGCATCGGAAAGCCGTGCTTTTTTCAAAAGCATATCGGCTCCAGATTGCCCAACGGCGTGGAAAGCGTTTCCGTGCCGAATCGAAAGACGGGCAAGAGCGAAGAATTCCTTACTTTGGATTCAGCCGACGGCTTGGTGGGATTGGCGCAGCTGGGAGTGCTCGAGATCCACCCGTGGGGCTCGAAGAACGACGCGCTCGAGCAACCGGACCGCATCATTTTCGACCTGGACCCCGATGAATCCATTGGCTGGCAAACGCTTGCTGCGACCGCGCGGGATTTGCGCACTCGTCTTGGGAAGCTTGGTCTCATCAGCTTTCTGAAACACACGGGTGGAAAAGGGCTTCACGTCGTGGTTCCAATCGAGCCCGAACATCAATGGCCGACGATCAAGGGATTTGCGCACACTGTCGTTCTGCAGATGGAAAAAGACCAGCCTGAGCTCTATGTGACTAAAATGACCAAAACAATGCGCAAGAATCGAATCTATTTGGATTATTTGCGCAATGACCGCGAAGCTACATCGATCGCGCCCTTCTCCCCAAGGGCCCGTCACGGAGCACCCGTAGCCATCACTCTAAGTTGGAGCGAATTGGCATCGCAAAGCGCTCCCTCGTTTCATGTGACCGACTTTGCACGATGGCGATCGAGGCTGAACCGCGATCCGTGGAAGGAAATGATTCGAACCAGACAGCGCTTGACCGTCGCTGCACTTAAAGCGGCTGGCATTCTGTCGAAGCGATAGACAATGATCGGGACGTTCACTTGCGGTTTAAAGGCATTCACTAAATTTGCAGTTTTATTTAAGCTCGGCGCACTGCTCCAGGGCAGATTGGTCTGTAATCGTTAATTAAATACCATTTGTCGAGTAAACAATGCAAACAAAGGGGTTGATTCTGATTCAGCTACTTTTTGGACATCCCCTTACAGATTTCACAAGGGATAGTACATTGCGAAGAGCTAACTATAGTAGAGAGT
>Ga0302325_10025165_pt1 | contig 12371 bp, 10 predicted proteins | sample Palsa_T0_2_FD_201948 | JGI IMG/M metagenome (GOLD analysis project Ga0302325, IMG submission 201948) | Peat permafrost microbial communities from Stordalen Mire near Abisko, Sweden - Palsa_T0_2 | ecosystem: Environmental > Terrestrial > Soil > Palsa > Peat permafrost | place: Sweden: Abisko...
GTCGCTCCTTCAGGCCTAGAGATTGTGAAAATCAAAATCGCATGGATTGGAAAGACCAAAGAGCCGGCTATCCAGGCTCTGACCGATGAATATTTGGAACGCATCTCGCGCTACGCCGAGATCGCCCGTCTGGCCTTGAAAGATGAGGCTGCAATCCTGTCGCTGGCAAGAGGCGACGGACGTCAGGATAAAGGCCGCCACAAGCTGGTGCTTCTAGATTCGCGCGGCAAGCAGCTTTCCTCCGAAGAACTGGCTGAGTTTCTCGAGCGCGAGCAGATAGGCGCCGTGCCGCTCCTGTTCGCGGTTGGCGGCAGCGACGGATTCAGCGAAGAGACGCGGAAGCACGCCGGCTTCACGCTCTCGCTCGGAAAGATGACGCTGCCGCACGAACTCGCGCGCGTGGTTCTCATGGAGCAAATTTACCGTGCATTCACCATTCTCAAGCATCATCCCTATCATTTAGGACATTAACTTTTTGGTAACGGGCAGCGCCCGGTCAGCCCGGTGCTCCACCGGGCTCGATTTCCCGCCCGCAATGCCCTTCTGGCAGCTTCTCCTCGGCGCGAAACTCGTTTACTGTATCTCTAACAGGCGAAACAAGTCTGAATTTGTGAGCGAGGCCCTCCCCCAAAAATGAAAAACCCCTACGATGTATTACGAATCAAGGAGCAGGAGTTGACGCGGATCCGCAAAGAAGTCGATGCTTTGCGGGTCGCAGCCCGGTTGCTGGATGCCGATGATTCGTTCGCAGCCAAAGGCAAGGCTCAACCGGAACTGCAACGAGTCGTCGAAATGCCCTGACCTATCTTCCCCCGACCTATCTCTCCCGTTGACTGCGGGCGGACGGTAGCCAATACCGTCCGCCCTCCGGTTTTTGATTGGTAGTCTGAGCTCCTGGGCTTTTGGTGTTGGAATTTAGGTTTTCAACAAATTACCGAATTCCAAATTCCTTTCCTCTCCGCGTACAATCGGCAATTCAGCTCTATGTCAGATCTACGCCGCGGTCTCATCATCGTGAATACTGGTCCGGGCAAGGGCAAAACTACTGCGGCCATGGGCACGGCGTTACGCGCGGTTGGCCAGGGCATGCGTGTGCTGATGCTCCAGTTTTTGAAGGGTTCGTGGCACTACGGCGAGCTCGATGCCGTCCAGGCCTTCGACGATAAATTCATCATGAAGCAGATGGGACGCGGCTTCGTAAAGGTTGGCGCCGAGAAGCCGGACCCCGAAGATGTGCGCCTGGTGGAAGAGGCGTGGGCCGAGGCAGAGAAAGCGATCCAATCTGGCGAATGGGATCTGGTGGTGCTCGACGAAGTTAATTATGCCATCAGCTACGGCATGCTGGAGGCCGCGAAGGTGGCTGAGTCGTTGAAACAGAAGCCCGAGATGGTGCATGTCATCCTGACGGGAAGAAATGCTCATCCGACAATCGTCGAGATGGCCGACACCGTAACGGAGATGCGCCAGATCAAACACGCTTACGAAAAAGGCGTGATGGCGCAGCGAGGAATCGAATACTGAGCCGAACACGGTATGGACGGTTAGCTCTAGACCTTTAGCTTGGACGGCATCCAATCCTCGGCGGATCTCGGGAAGCATCGAGCTCCGGGAAAGAGTCCAAAACGTTGGCGCAGCTTTGGCAAAATTGGCAGGCGTGGCTATTGCCCGCGATGATTCTGGTAGGTTCTGTTCTCCTGGCGTTCCTCGTCCATTCTGCCGTTTTCGCGATCGCTAAACGCCTGGCAAAACGCACCGAGGGATCGATCGCAAACTCGCTGATGCGGCACGCCGAAGGCCCCACTCGCTGGATCTTCCCGTTGCTGGCAATCATTCTCGCCTTGCCTATACTTCCAGTCCGCGATGAACTGGTCGAAATGCTTCGGCACGCGGTGGGCATTGGTGTTATCGCTGCGATCGCCTGGGTGATTATCCTGCTGTCGGAGGTCTTCGGCGATGCCATCTATGCCAGATATCGCACGGATATCGCCGATAACCTGACCGCGCGCCAGATGCGCACACAGATCACCGTCCTCCGCAGAATCTTCACCCTGCTGGTCGTCGTCGTCGCCGCAGCCGCCATCCTGATGACTTTCCCGGCGATTCACCAGCTCGGAACCAGCCTGCTCGCGTCGGCAGGCATCGCCGGCATAGTCGTTGGAATGGCCATGAAGTCGTCGCTTTCGAGCCTGATCGCTGGGTTGCAAATCGCGCTTACGCAGCCCATCCGCATTGACGACGTGGTCATTGTCAACGGGGAGTGGGGGTGGATCGAGGAAATTCTCACCACCTACGTCGTGGTGCGAACCTGGGACCTGAGGCGGCTCGTGGTGCCGTTGTCGTACTTTATCGAAAACGTGTTTCAGAACTGGACGCGCCGGACGAGCGACATTCTTGCCTACGTTTATATCTACGCCGACTACACACTTCCCGTCGAAGAATTGCGCCAGGAGTTTCGCCGCATCCTGGAATCGACACCTTTGTGGGACAAAAAGGTGTGTGTGCTTCAGGTCAGCGACACCTCTGAACATGCCATGCAAATACGTGCTTTAACGAGCGCGGCGGATGCCTCGAAAGCCTGGGATCTACGCTGTTTGGTGCGGGAGAAATTGATCAAGTTTCAGCAGGAAAAGTACCCGAACAGCTTGCCAAAAGCCCGGGCCGAAATTCACAGCTTCTCGACCAACGGCGGTCCCACAGAAGACACTCCCGTCCGTGTGCGCGCAGCGAACTCGCCATCGTAAACTGTAGAATCATAAGCTGTAGAATGTGGGTTGGTGGATTGTGAAGGCTCGCACACGCGGTCGTGCTGCCGCGGTCGTGCTGCTAAGATCTGGAATTGAGATTACAAGTTGCCAGTTACAAATTCCCCATGACTTGGTTCAAACGACAATCCGGGCACCTGGACACTTCGGGCGAGAAGACGGTGCACACCGAAGGCCTGTGGGTAAAGTGCGATAGCTGCCGCCAGATTATCTGGAAAAAGGACCTGGAAGACAATTTCAATGTCTGCCCGAAGTGTGACAAACACTTTCGGATCGACGCCCGGACGCGGCTGGCGCAGCTTCTTGACGACAATCAATACGAAGTTTTCGACAGCGATCTCGCCTCCACCGATCCGCTGAAGTTTGTCGATCTGAAAGCCTATTCCTCGCGCCTGAAGCAGGCGAAATCCGATACTGGCCTGAAAGACGCCATCATCAATGCTCGCGGCAAACTTGACGGCAGAGACCTGATCGTGAGTTCGATGGAGTATTCGTTTATCGGCGGGAGCATGGGAGCGGTAGTGGGCGAGGCCATCACCCGCGCGATTGAGAAGGCGGCGGCAACGCGGACGCCGATTGTTATCGTTTCAGCCTCCGGCGGCGCGCGCATGATGGAAGGCGTGATCAGCCTCATGCAGTTGGCAAAAATCTCCGCCGCCTTAGCGCGCTTGGATAAGGCGCAGGTCCCGTACATTTCGGTTTTGACCGACCCGACGACGGGCGGCGTGACCGCGTCGTTTGCCATGTTGGGCGATCTCAACATAGCCGAACCGGGCGCTCTGATCGGCTTCGCCGGTCCGCGAGTGATTGAACAGACAATCCGGCAGAAGCTGCCGCCGGGCTTCCAGCGTTCCGAGTTCCTGCTGGAACACGGAATGCTCGATGCCGTGGTCCCGCGCAAGGATCTGAAGCCATATATAGCGCGTGCGCTCGACTTTATGGTGCAGGCAGCATAGAAGCTAGCGTAGCGACAGACGCCCTCCTTCGACTTCGCTCAGGGCCTGTCCGGCCGAGCAAAAGCTCGGCGGCCGCAAGCAGCGCCCATGAACCCGCGTACCGGCAAAACCTTGATCCCTGTCAGATTGCCGTATTCGCTGCTCGGCGCGCGGTTTGGCCCTCTGACTGCGGTTTTATGGATTGCCCGGAACCAAACATTGAAACTCTTACACTGAGAGCTGACAGCCGAGAGCTGCCCTTGTCCTACGAAACCGCAGTCGCGCAGATGTACGCGTTAGGCCACGAGCTGGCGCAGACGCCGTCGCACAAGTTCGATCTCGCGCATATGCGCGTGCTGCTCGGGGCATTGGGGAATCCGGAGAAGCGCTTTCCTGCCGTGCTCGTCGCCGGCACCAACGGCAAAGGATCGACCGCCGCCACTTTGGCATCCATCCTGCAAGCGTCGGGCCTGAAAACGGGTCTCTACACGTCGCCGCATCTCGTTCGCATCAACGAACGGATTCGCCTCGATGGCTCGCCCATCGCGGACTACGATTTCGCCATGCTCCACGACGTGGTTGACCGCACCGCCGAGCGCCTGGTCGGGGAGGGCGATCTGCCCTGGCATCCGAGCTTCTTCGAAATGCTTACCGCGATGACCTTTGAGTACTTCGCCCGCAATCGCCCCGATATGGTGGTGCTTGAGGTCGGCATGGGCGGGCGTCTGGATGCGACCAACGTGGTGGAGCCACGCCTCAGCATCGTCACCGACATCGCTCTCGATCATCAAAAGTATCTTGGCGAAACCGTCGCCGAGATCGCGCGCGAAAAAGCGGGGATCATACGGCCAAAAGGAGTTGTGGTTACTCTCCCTCAATCGCCTGAAGCAAACGACGTCATCGGGAACGCGATCCTCGACGCAGGCGCCCGTGCGGTGAATGCCGTCCCCTATGTGCCGCCGGTTTCGCCGGGAAGTGCTGGTTGTTTGAGTAGCGACGATCACTCTTCCGGCATCCGCAATCGCTATCCGTTGGATGTCATGGGCCAAAGAATCGCCGTCGATTCGCCGCTCGTGGGTCGTCATCAGCTACGAAATCTCGCCTTGGCAATCGCGGCCGCCGACGAGCTCCATAGTCAGGGCTTCGCCCAGATCACGCCGGAGACGATCGCACAAGGCATCCGCGACACGCATTGGCCGGGACGTTTCCAGGTCGCGCCGGCGCTCGGAGACGACAAGCGGTATGTGTTCGATGTCGCACATAATCCTGCCGGAGCCTGGGCGTTGCGATCGACGCTTTCCGCCTTCTGCCAGAATCCCGGAGCCGGCAATTCGGAAAGTGACCGCGCGATCACCATGGTCTTTGGCGTGATGCGAGACAAGGCCGTACGCGAAATTACTGAAATCTTGTTCCCCGTAGCCGCGCGAGTGATCGTGACCCACGCCAACAACCCTCGTTCGGCGACTCCGGATGAGATCCGGCAGGCAGCGGCGCGTGTCACATCTGGCGGTGATCTTGATCTTGAAGAGGCAGAGAATGTAGAGTCGGCCCTGAGCCGGGCGCGCGCGGTTGCCGGAGCCGGCGGGCTGATCGTGGTTACTGGTTCAATTTACGTTGTCGGAGAGGCGATGCGAATTCTCGGCCTCCGCATCTAAGTACCAAGTATGGTGACGGGGATTTTCCCGGTCTGGACTAGCCCAGTCAAGGATTGCCCAGTCACAAGGAAAGCTTGAACAAGATTGCCACCACCGCAGAGCCGGACAAGATAGAAGCCGGGTTGCGCCCGACTGGACAGACGGGAGCATCCGTCCCTCCGTGGTCTGAGGAGCAGCTGGCAGCTCAGCCCAAAGTCCACCACGGGTGGCTCAGCCGGCTTCGCTCCTATTTCATTCTCGCCCCGCTGATCTGGGTCTACACCATTATTCTGGGCACGATTTCTCTGCTTTGCTCGCTCTTCGACCGCAACGGACGCATACAACACAATCTAGCCCGCTTTTGGTCGTGGCTGATCATGAGAACGATTCTCTCCCCCGTAAAAGTCACGGGCACGAACAACCTGGTCGCTACAGCAACCCACGCAGGGACAGACGCCCCCGTCGGTCCAGCCGAGCGCACCGGGGTCCTCGACAATCCCGGTGCTGGGCTGACGGGGTGGAGGAGCTCGGCGGCCGTATTTCCCGGCACGGTAGCCGCCGGCAGTCCGCTGAAGGCTTCGAAACCTCGCGTCTATGCGGTCACGCACGCATCGGCACTCGACATTCCGATCCTCTACGTCTACCTGCCCTTTCAGTTCCGCATTATTTTCAAGAGTGAATTGCTCTCCTACCCCTTCGTCGGTTGGCATCTGAAGCGCTCGGGGCAAGTCTGCATCAATCAGCAAAACCCGGCGGCCTCCATCGGATCCGTGAAGTCGGCGTTGCGGAGTCTGCGAAGTGGCATGCCGCTCGTCATCTTTCCCGAGGGCGGACGCACACGGGACGGCGAGCTTCAACCTTTTCTGCCGGGCGCATTCTTTCTGGCCATCAAAGCCCAGGCGGATATAGTGCCCGTCGCGCTCGTCGGCACTTTCGACCTTTTGCCCATGAACACCTACCACATCAAGTGCCAGCCCCTGGAGATGCGCGTAGGCGAAGCAATTTCCACCGCCGGACTGACCTCGCAAGACACGGACAAAGTCTCGGCCCAGGTGAAGGCTGCGGTAGAGTCTCTATATTCCGCGCCCAGAGCCTAGTCCGCCAGTAGTGCAGACTGCCAGAATCTCCACAAACCACGTCGCCCCAGACGCCCTCGTCTCGGGAGGCGCGCAAACCGCGCCAAACTCTAAGCCGACATTTTGGGGAGAACCTGCGGGCCTTCGCCCCGCGGGGTAGGTGAGGCACCTGCCCCCACCGAACCAAATGATAAACTTCTAGGATTCAGCTAAATCCAGGGTCAATCCATGTCTGACAGCATTCATCTCAAACTCCCCGATGGCAGCACCAAAGAAGTCCCGAAGGGTACCACCGCTCTTGACGTTGCCAGATCCATCAGCCCGCGTCTGGCCGATGCCGCTCTTGCCGCCAAAACGAATGGCGATCTGATCGATCTCACGCGGCCGCTCGACCACGACACCGACATCCGCATCATCACCGAGAAGGATCCCGAAGCGCTGGACGTATATCGGCATTCCTCCGCGCACCTGCTGGCTGCGGCTGTGCTCGAACTATTCCCCGAGACCAAGCTCGGCCATGGCCCCGCCACTGAGAATGGATTCTTCTATGACTTCTATCGCGAGACCCCCTTCACTCCCGAGGATCTGCAGAAGATTGAAAAGAAAATGCAGGAACTGGCGCAGCAGAACCTGCCTTATGCTCGCGAATTTCTGCCTCGCCAAGAAGGTCTGGAAAAGTTCAAAGGCGAAGGCGACTTCATGAAATGCCATTTCATCGAGCAGTTCACCAAGCCCGATGAAAAAATCTCGATCTACAAGACCGGCAAGTTCCAGGATTTCTGCCGCGGCCCGCACATCCCTTCGACCGGAAAAATCAAAGCCTTCAAACTGCTCAACATCGCCGGCGCCTACTGGCTGGGAGACGAAAAGAATCCGCAGCTGCAGCGCATCTACGGAACGTCTTTTTTTTCCAAGAAAGATCTCGACGCCTATTTGACCGGCATCGAGGAAGCCAAGAAGCGGGATCATCGCGTGCTCGGTCAACAGCTCGACCTGTTCTCTATCCAGGAACTCGCCGGACCGGGCCTGATCTTCTGGCATCCGAAGGGCGGCATCATCCGCAAAGAGATGGAAGACTGGATGCGCAATGAATACCTGCGCCGCGGCTACTCGCTCGTCTACACGCCGCACGTGGCGCGCCGCCAGTTGTTCTTTACCTCGGGCCACGAAGGCTACTACTCGCAGAACATGTTCGACCTCATGGAATTGGACGACGCCGAATATCGCCTCAAGCCCATGAATTGCCCCGGCCATATTCTGATCTATGCGGATTCACTGAAGTCGTATCGCGATCTGCCCGTGCGCCTCGGAGAACTCGGCACTGTTTATCGCTACGAGCGTTCGGGCGTGATGCATGGCCTGTTGCGCGTCCGTGGCTTTACCCAGGACGACGCGCACATTTTCTGCACTCCCGAGCAAATCGAAGCGGAGATCGTCGGCTGCCTCGACTTTGCCTTGGAGGTTCTGAAAGACTTCGGCTTCGACAAATTTCAAACCGAGCTTTCGACTTGGAATCCCGACGACCGCAAGAACTTCGTCGGCAGCGACGAGCAGTGGAAGCTGGCCACCGATTCGCTGGAAAAAGTTCTTAAAGAACGCAACATTGAATACAAAATCATCCCCGGCGAAGCCGCATTCTACGGCCCCAAGATCGATATCAAGCTGGTCGATGCCATCGGGCGCCTCTGGCAGCTTTCGACTGTGCAGTTCGATTTCAATCTGCCGCAGCGCTTCCAGCTCGAATACGTAGCCGAGGACGGCACCCGCAAGCAGCCACTCATGGTCCACCGCGCGCTCTACGGATCGGTCGAGCGCTTCTTCGGCGTGCTCATCGAGCACTATGCGGGAGCCTTCCCCGTCTGGCTCTCGCCTGTGCAAGTCGCAATGATTCCGATCGCGGAGCGCCATGTCGAATACGCAGAAAAAGTGGCGTCCGAACTGCGCGCGGCGGGCGTGCGCGTCGAAGTTGACTCCCGCAACGAAAAGATGAATGCGAAAATCCGGGAACACGCTATGCAGAAAGTTCCGTTCCTGCTGGTGGTCGGAGACAAGGAAGCCGAAGCCAACAAGGTCAACGTCCGCACCCGTGGAAAAGAAAAGACGGAAGACTTGCCGGCACCCGATTTCGTGGAAAAGATCAAGAAGCTGATTGCGGCGAAGAGCCCGACGCTGTAATCGTTTCGCAGCCTTACTTGATGTCGCTGATTTCCATATTTAGATAGAAATTGAGCCGGAGACCAAGGTTCGGTCCGGGGAATTCTTTCGGCAGGGGCGGTAACGGGTTCGACGCGATGATGCTTCCCCACGCCGCCCGATCCAGGGCGATATCTCCGGAACCGCTGTGCCATACCATGCCGCTGACCTGTCCGTTTTTGAGGATCGTAAAGTCGATGGAATCTTTCCCTGCTTTCCAAATCGGCGGATAAGCCGACTCCGGCAGTCCGATAATCCAATTCTGTCTGATGACTTGCAGAATCCTGGTAATGTAGGGCCCGAAATCCACACCCATGGTATCCGTGAGAATTTCCGCCGGAGCGAGCCCCGCAGCCGCCCCGTTCCGCCCTCGCGTCAGCCCGCCGTCACCCGCTTGCCCACTACCGCTATACCCGCGGTTTTCGGCAGCTGCCCGTTCCGCTTGATTCACAGCATCACCCGCATAGGTTGAGGTATTAAAATTCGGAACCGGTCGGTTCTGCGGAGGTGTCGGCAACCGCGGCGTCTGATCGCTTGCCTGCGGTGGTGAAAATCCCTGCGAATTCTGCTGTGGCGCCGGCGGCGCCCCATTCTGCGCAGCTTGACTCGGCGCCGGCGCGGCCGGCGCCGGTGGCGGCGGCGGCATGTTCGCGCCCGGCTGCCCAGGATGCGGGCTCCGCAGCAGCTTCCTTAATTCCTCGCGATTGATCTGTGGCGCTTTACTGGTTGCGATGCGATCCTTATCGGAAAGCACCTTCGCATCGGGACGCCGCGTCACCTTCTGCTCATCCGGCGGCAACTCCAAGAACGTTGCGTCTTTCGACTGATCCGCATTCGTCCGAATCGCCAGATTCACCGGCCGGTGCGGAAGCAAGTCCATCAGCTTCTCGCTATTCCATAGCAGGATCACCACGAAAAGATGAAGGATGACGGACAGCCACAAAGCTTCGCGCTTACGCGAGCGCGAGAGATCGTCCTGCAACTGAAAGAGAAGATGCGGAACGTCGTCAGGATTAAAGCCGCGGTAAGCCGTCTCCCAATGCTGCGCCTCAAACAGGTCGCGCTGCTCCGGCGGATCGACGGGCGGGGTGAGGGGGTCGCGAGACGGAATTTGGGTGACCGGCATCAGGCAGACTATCCGTTAGAGCCGCGGGCACGCTTCAAGGTTGCGTAATCTGTTGCGTACCCTGTCGCATAACCCTGCTGCAGAGATTATGCGCGCAGGACTTCACGCAAAATTCGTTCGTAAAGTTACGTAAATTGTGGAGCTGCGACCGCGAATTCTATTGTCGCATTTTTCTTGCCAGCTGGGTGAGTACCTGGGTAATTGCGGGCGGGTGGCGACGGGGCTACTAGGCCCCGTCACAGCCGGGCGCAGCTCGCAGGCGATCACAAAATCAGACCACAAACTTGAATCCGCCTGCATCACAACTTTAATATCGAAGCATCGCAATTCGGCAGTCGGTCAGCCGTAGAATGCTGTTGGAGAAGTTGCCCATGTTTCAGCAGAATCTGCCTTCCCAGGAGACGCCTCACCAGGGATCGTCCCGGCAGGATATGCCTCGCCGCGAAAGAATTCACCAGCAGATCCGCCCTTCGAGCGTGGTCCTGCTGGCCGCCGGAATCGTACTACTGGCTGGCTCGAGCGCGGTTTTCGCCCAGCGCGGGAGCGGAGGGGGTGGAGGCGGTGCTGGCGCAATCGGCCCTAGCGGTGGACACAACGCCGCGCCCATCATCTGTTTGTATGACTGCCCTGCCCTGCGCGGCGGCCTCAGCTCCGAAGATAGCCTCAAGAATTTTCGCCGCGTCATGGCCGTGCAAGCTACCGAGGAGCAGCGCGCCGCGTTCTCCAGAATCGCGCAATCCATCCAGGACGCCAGCGATCGGCTGCAAGCTTTTCGCGAATCTCCGCCGAAAGCGCCCGCTTCCTCCAAGCCCGGCGATAGCAAATTCTCCGACGCCGCAACTGCCATCGACCAGGCGATTGAAAAAGCCCGTGCCAGCAATCACAACTTTCTCCTTTCACTTTCTCCCGCTCAGGAATCTGGCTTAAAAGAAACCACCAGAAAACTGGAGATCGCAGACTCCGATCTCGACCGGCAGTCCAAGACTTTCGATCAAATCCTCCGCTCCATCCAACCAGGCAGCGACCCGATTGCGGCTTCCGCCGCCGGTCTCGACAAGGCGCTTGCCAGTTTTCAAAGCGAGCACCTCGCACTGGGAAAAGAAATGAGCATCATTTTCCCGGCTGGCGGGCAGGAACTCAGCTTCAATTTCCCGCTGCCAACGAACACGATCGATATCGCGGGCCAGACTCTTTCCATCCCGGCGCTGGGTACCGTTTCCCGTATTCCTGTAAGCGCTTCGACCGGCGCCTCGGCATCCGCTATCTCGGCATCCGCTGCAGCTACGACCGGCGCTGCCTCCACAATTGCCGACGACAGCAGTCTCCACCGGTTCAATCTCAAACTCACGGCTGATCTCTCCGATCTGCAGCAAAACATCACCGCCCTTCTGCGCTCCCAGCTCAACCGCGATGCGCGCTGCGGCGAGCGCACCACGCTTCAACAAGCCTCGTTCACGCCTCTTGCCACCGCCGGACTCGTGATCGCGAACGTGCATTACGAACGCTGGGTCTGTCCCTCCGGTTCCGGCAGGGAAAGCGCCATGGAGGTCACGAGCGGCGACGGCGAGATCGAGATCAAACTCATGGCTTCCGCCGATCCGAAAACTGGCTTGACGTTGGTCCCGGAGATTACCCGCGTTGCGGCTCAGGGCTCGCTCCGCGAGTTGCTGCGTTCCGGAGACCTCGGCGCCACTTTGCGTGACCAAGTTGCCGCCTCGCTGCTCCGAGCTCTGCAAAAGACCGCCGATTTCAAAACCGCGCTGCCGCCAGCCGTACAGCAATCTGCTACGCTTCAGAGAGCGCAGTTTCAAGAGGCTGGCGTCGACCAGCTAAGCCTCGTTCTCGAAGGTCAACTTCAGTTGTCCGACGTTCAGCTGGGCCAATTCACCGACCAACTTCAACAACGCCAGTCGGCACAGAAAACGCCAACGCCCTAGGCAGGTAGCGGGTCACAGGTCAGATTGCAGAGGTTAGACTTATCGCCCAAACAGCGCCAGCGATCGTATTTTTAACCTCTCTGACCTCTCAGTTCTGATCCCGGTGTAAAGTTATGCAAAGATTTGTCTGAATGCTGTTTCCGGCGCAACTTCCGGCGCATAATTCCGTTCATATACGTAGACACGTCGTCTATAAGGAGATTTCTATGCTCAAGAAGTGCCTTCTCGTTGTTCTCGCCGCCGGCCTCATCTCGATGGCCGTGCCTTTTGCGGCAGCCCAGGGTAATGACAACCAGTCCGCGCCGCCGCCTTCGCAGGATAATGGTGGCCGTCACCACGGGTCGTTCGACCCGGCTCAGCGCACCCAGGAACTGACCAAGAAACTCAAACTCACGTCGGATCAGCAAACCAAAGTGCAGAGCATCCTCGAATCCGAACACTCACAGATGGAGAGCCTGCGTCAGGACTCTTCTGTTGCCCCGCAGGATCGTCACGGCAAGATGATGGACATTCACCAGACCAGCAACACGCAGATCCGCGCGCTTCTCGACCCCACTCAGCAAAAGAAATGGGACGAGATGCAAGCCAAGCATGAACAATGGGGACACAACCGGGGTCAGGGCGCCGGCGACCAGCAAAGCCCACCCCCGCAACAATAGGCTAGCGCGAGAATAGCTCGGGTAGGGGCAGGTGCCCTCACCTGCCCCG
>Ga0302325_10025166_pt1 | contig 12371 bp, 16 predicted proteins | sample Palsa_T0_2_FD_201948 | JGI IMG/M metagenome (GOLD analysis project Ga0302325, IMG submission 201948) | Peat permafrost microbial communities from Stordalen Mire near Abisko, Sweden - Palsa_T0_2 | ecosystem: Environmental > Terrestrial > Soil > Palsa > Peat permafrost | place: Sweden: Abisko...
GTTCTATTGTTTGTCACCCATGCCTGAATCCTTGAGGCAGCTCGTCCTGAACTGGACCGCCTGCCAGGCCATAGCGGAGACCATTAGGCGTTAGGTCTAACTTGGTTTGAGCTACACCAAGTGTCACGCCGTCACTGCAGCGTCATGGATTTTCGTTGCAGATTTGCACCCGCCCTGCGCTTTCCCGGGGACGACAGGACCTTACCCTGCCACGTTCCGAAGCCTTTCTTACTCAGGTTGATCGTGTGTTCACCTTGGCTGCGCGGAAGTTATCCCGGTCTTGGGAGGACGGATTTTCGTTGCAGGTTTGCACCCACCTTGTGCTTTCCGGGGGACGACCGGACTTTACCTTGCCACGTGCCGACATCTTTCTTACTTAGGATGATTGTGTGTTCACCGGGGGAGACCGCGAGGGAATAGGGTGTCTGACCGACGAGCTCACCATCCATAAATATGTCAGCTCCCGTCGGGTTAGACCAAAACTCCAATACTGCCTCTGACGCCGACTCTTCGCGTGAAGCTCCTGATGTCTTGGGTCCCGGCTCTCCGGGCGGAGCAGGCGCAAAGTCCAGGACGAGCGTCTTCTGTTCCAAGTAGGCGCCGACTCGATGCTCGCCGGCGTCCACTTGCATTCTGCGCTGCCAAGCGCCGAAATCTTGCTTATGCAGTGCGATCATGTGTTCGCCCGGTGCGACGGCAAGGGAATATGGTGTTTTGCCGACGTACCCGCCGTCCAACGATATGTCAGCTCCCGTCGGCTCCGACCAGATGTCCAATACAGCCTTTGGCGAAGCCCTTGGTACGGGAGCATCCTTGGGAGCAGGGGGTGGCGGGGCAGATGCAGCAGGCGTGGCAGGCGCTGCTGGAAATTCAGCAGAGGTCTCGACGGGCGGACTGTCCACATCGCAATTTACGTAGTAAACGGAGAGAGGCACGGGCACAGACTTCTGTTTCTGGAAAGACGTCGCGTCGCCGAGGATGTTCGCAAATACGTACTCCAGGACCTTCTCTCTTGAAAAAAATCCGCCCAGATTGTATTTGGATATGACCCGGCCTTGCTGATTGTACACACGCACAAACAGCGATTTGGGCCTGTCGTCGCGCCTTAGATCAAACGACGTGGTCGTGCTGGGCGGAGGCATGCCGACGTAAGAGTAACTCCAGGTTCCTCCGTAGCTACTGACCATGTTTGTATCGCCAGCACCTGCCCTCGTACTTGTGTAGGTGTGGGCCGAGGGAGTGAGCCCTTCGAACATCGCTTCAGATGTCGAAAAGATCACCAGGTAGTTACTCATGGTCGAGGACGGTATCTGAGAGAAGCATAGGGCCTTGGAGTCTGGCTGACGGGACTTCTTGTCGATCCATTTCGCGGCGAACTTGGGGATGGCAGGAACCGGCTGTCCGCCCTCAGCCACGGCGAAGGAGACGTTCTTGGAGCAGGCTGCTGGAGCGGACGCCGGGGTCTGTCCCCACCCCAAGGTGGCCGTTGCGAGCAATAAAATCAGTACGGCGGGAGTTCCCGCAGACCCGTGAACCCCACTAATTTCCAGTTTCATATAGCCTAAACCGCCTACTTGCAATGTTATTCCTACCGCCTTTTCGTGTCATCCATTTTCGCTAAAAGAAAAGAACAGTTGATTTCCGGGAAAAAGCGCCCTAAACTACGAACATGTCACGCGTGTTTGTGACCGCCGCCATTGTGATCTTGGTGGTCGCGATGTTGCTCACGGGTTACGACATAGTAAACTATAAGTTGGGACTCCCCAGCGTCCTCGCGGTGCTCTTGTCCCTGTGGCCTGATATCGGCGCGACAGTGTCGGATAACAGGGGATGGGTGATTGCTATTATATCTGGCCTTGTCGTCGCGTTGCTGCTCCTCCGGTTCCCCAAGTTCGGAAGGTTTTAAATGGGCATGGTTTCGCAATTGCTTGGCTTTTCATGTTTGTCAACGGCAGGACCGTTCGGCTACTGCTGGCCGTCCCGGACGATGCGACAGGTCGAATAAATTGAACAGGTGAATCCGATGAAATCTGGGACAGTACAGACCTTCAAGAGAGCATTGGGATGTTTACCCTTTGCGGCCCCACGGCGGCCTAAAACTGCGGAAGGCGGTCAAAGCCTGGTGGAGTTTGCCTTGATGCTGCCATTCATGGCCGTGCTCTTGATTGGAATCGTGGAAATCGGGCGGGCGGCCTTTATTAGCGTAGTGGTGTCTCATGGGGCGACTGCCGGTGTCGAGTATGGGGCTCAAAACACCACCACCGCATCGGATATTGCCGGCATGACGATGGCAGCCACACAGGACTCCAACTATGCCGTCATGACAGCAACTCCGACTTATGGCTGCCAATGCGATGACGGAGCCGGAACTTCCTGCACTAACCCCGTACCCCCCGAAGGCAGCTGTTCGGGAATTTCCTGTAGTGGGCAAGTTGTGGAGTGCGTCCAAGTTAAGACCAACGCAACCTTCACCCCGCTGTTTAACTATCCGGGACTACCCAGCTCGTTCCAGGCTAACGGGAATGCAGTAATGCGGGTGCGGAACTAGCAGTTATAGTGCTATGTTTGCGGACGCAAATTCACGGATTCAGCCTATTGTTGGCGATGGCTTTGCGCTGTCAGGAGGAGTGATGAAGATTCGAACCGTCAGACAACAAAACGGAGAGGCGGGCAATGCTCTCGTAGAGTTCACACTTACGATGGTGGTCATCCTCATCCTGCTGTTCGGAATCGTGGATATAGGTCGGGCGCTTTTTGCGTATGATTGGGTATCTGGTGCGGCACGAGTCGGCGCACGCTTTGCAATGGTGAGAGGGGCGACCTGCACGGGCGGCGTACCCGGCGGCTGTCCAGCCATTAGTTCTCAGGTTACGACTTACATTGACAGTACTGCGATTGGACTCAACCAGAATGATATCACTGTCAATTCCTACTGCAGAGTTGGAGAGACTGGATTCAACCTTCTGCCCTGCGCTCCCGGCACCTCGGTCTATGTGCAAGTGAAATATTCCTTTTCATTTATTACACCTTTCATTTCCCAGTACAATTGGCTAATGACCAGTTCTTCGCAAATGGTAGTCGTACGGTAGCGATACAGATGGGGTAGCAAGAAGGAGCTTAGAATTTCAGCGTTTAGAATTGCGGCTCTCACAAGACAGATTAGGCGTCCCCCAGGTGCCCTGTTTGGACGCTGGCGACCATGTGGCGGGAAGAAAGTACTAAGATAATTGCGGATGCAAGCGCTACGCCAACAGATCGTCGATTATCTTCTGGCCTAGCTTCTCCGACGTATAGTGCTCCTTCCCGATCTCGGCGAGTAGAGCTTCGTTCGCAGAGAGAACCAAGTTGATGACTTGTGCCGTTTCAGCGATCTTACCAGAGCCTATACTCAACCGCAGGCAGGCGGAGTTGTTCTGGTAATCGAGGTTCGCAATTCTCTCTTCAGTGCTTGTAGGCCGGGCCAAGACTTGAGCGCTACGGCTGCCTTCGTCTCCCGACACACTTACTGCGAGCACGTTAGCGCCGAATTTACTATTAAAACTCCCTTCTACGCTTTGGAGCCACCCAAAAAGCTGGCGGCAAAACTGACCACCCAGCTTACGTTTCAGCGTCTCCTGATGAGACAATCGTTCTTCTAGAGCGCGCTGGACTTCATACTTTTCCTTCGTCCTCTGTACGGCTTCGTCAAGCCAATGAGTCAGTGCCATATGAGAAAAATTCCTGGTGGAGTTGCTCCTGCGACAAACGGGAGCTCTGTTGGGTCACATTTAGGTGTCGAACGGCTGGCCCTGCGATCCGAGCGGTGCCATGACCTATTCGGCCTGTCTTGCGACAATTTTACAGATTACGAACTCAGCGACGGCAAGCGATCAATCGTCAGTCAGCCAGGGCCGATTCTCTTACTCCGCGATGGACAATTGGTCCCCGACCATAGTTGAAGTTTGAGCGATAACACCCGAAGGCAGTTCCAGCACACACCGCGCCTTCCAATGGATCCCGGTCATGCGAAATGGCGGCATAGTGCGCTTCAAATGAATTACTCGCCAGTTGCGGTCCACGAAAATCACATCAATTGCGAAACGCATGGCCACGGTATGTATTGCTTGCGATGGAATAATCAGCAGGCCCGTACCTGGTTCGAGCCCACGTTTGCCCAATAAACCTACCAGCCGGCGCAAACTCGTCCCGGCGACTGTAATCTGCTCGCCAAGCACGGTATTCCTGGTCGTATTGAGAACGGCGACCGTCTCCGTTTCCATGCTACTTTCGCGGAGTCACACGCTTCGACGAAGCCATGCGTTTGCGCCTGGCGAATACGATTACCACCAGAATAACGAGAAGGACTGCCGCGCCATACCGAATCATCGTTACATTGTCCATGGTCCATCGCCTCTCTATTACTATTATTTATTTATCTGCCAAGATCTTCGAACGTCTTCAGAATCGAAAGTACTCCCGGGCCAAGCAGCACCACAAAAAGTGCTGGGAAAATGAAAATTGCCAGTGGGAAGATCAGCTTGATCGTGGTCTTAGCTGCTTGTTCTTCGGCCAGCATCATCCGCTTGACCCGCAAGCCATCAGCAAACGTCCCCAGAGCGCGAGCAATCGGCGTTCCCAGTCGCTCGGTTTGCACCAGCATGGCGACAAACTGGTTAACCACATCGAGATCGACTCGATCGGCCATGCTTCGCCAGGCATCGAGGCGCGGTTTGCCGGCCCTTTGCTCATAGCCGATAATAACAAGCTCTTCACTCAGTTCGCGGTGGACAAGTTCTATTTCTTTGGAGATTCTTAGCACAGCCTGGTCGATGCCCAACCCCGCTTCCATGCAAATCACCAGCAGATCCAGTGCGTCAGGCAGCGCCCGTTCGATTTTTGTCTTGCGTTTGCCGATCTTATAAAAAAGAAATACATCGGGAACAAAGAACGCACCCACAGCCAAGAACACACCATAAAGGAGCATATTCTCCGGTGGGGCAAGCGTGGCGAGCAGTATGCCAACGAGAGGAGCGAGCAGCTTTATATTCAGATACGTCTCGGCGTCTTCAGGGTTGCGATAGCCGGCAACGCCCAAACGGTACGACAGTTGTTCGTCATGCGATCTCAACCAATCGCGGAAAGGCGCCAGCGGGCGGGTTAACAGAAAGAACACGTTTTGGGCCCCACGCGTTTCGGATGCTTCGGCAGCTTCAGGATCGCTATAGCGAGCTCTCAAGCCGGCAAGCCGAACTTCGGTTGGGGTTCGTTCGCGCGCAATGAACAGAAGGATCAGGGCGCATGCAGCAAACAGTGCAAGGGCTGCGAAAACCGCAATGAGTGTCACTTCCATAATCAGTATTTGATCTGAATGATCCGCCTTATAAAGATGGTCCCAAGAGCCATGCTGGCTAACGTTCCATAGATCATTTTCCGGCCAGTCTCCGTCTCGAACAACGGGCTGGTATAGCCGGGCCTAACAATATTGAGAAGAATGAAACAAACGAACGGCAGTGCTATGAGGATAGCCCCCGTCATGCGACCTTGCGCTGTATACACTCTCACCTTTTGTTGCAGTTGAATTCGCGACCGCAGCACGGCTGCTGTCTTATCCAGTAACTCAGCGAGATTTCCGCCGGTTTCCTTCTGGACAAGGATCGCTGCGATAAGGAATTGAAGGTCTGGCAGCGGAAACCGCCGGAAAAGATTCACCATCGCTTCTCGAAATGGCAGCCCGAAACTCATTTCATCGGCGCATTGGCGAAACTCCGTCCCCAGTGGATCTGCGACCTCCTCGGAAACCGTGACCAACGCGCTGGGCAGTGAGTGTCCGGCACGAAGCGAGCGGGCGATCAAGTCGACCGCATCGGGAAGCTGCAGATTGAAGCGGCGAAAGCGAGCAGAACGCCGATACAGCACCCAAGCTAGGGGAGCCAAGCCCAACGCCAACCCAGGAATCCATCCCACAAAACCCACGGGTATCCAATAGTTGCCAATGATGGCGCCCACCAGCATCAGGCATGCCGAATAGAAGAAGAAGCGGCCAACCGTCCATTGCATCTTCGCCTGGTCAAGTATCGTTTGCAGCTGCAGTGCGGACTTAGTATCGCGAAGGATGCGATCGATCCAGGCAATTCGACTGAAGGTGACCCGCCGTACGATCTCCGTCTGGTCACCTTCCTCGATGAAGCGATGATCCAACCCGCTCAGCCGCTCCTGAATTCGCTTGTCGCGTTCGGAAGGCTCCAACAAAAAAAAGAGCGTAGCGAACACCGGAAACAGAAGAATCAGAAATACGGCGATCATGGACATAAGTGACCCGCCTAGATCTCAAACGAGTGTTCAAAGATGTTTGCCGGGAGAACGATTCCGGCTTTCTTAAGCCTCTCGGCGAACTTCGGAGACACGCCCGTTGCCTTAAACCGTCCCAACACGCGTCCGCCGACGTCGATTCCGAGCTTTTCGAAGACAAATATGTCTTGCATTGCGACCACATCGCCAGTCATGCCGGTAATTTCCGTGACATATGTTATGCGACGCGTACCGTCGCTCATGCGAGAGATCTGCACAACGATGGCTATCGCAGACGCGATTTGCTGCCGCAGCGCTTTCTCCGGAAGGTTAAGGTTGGACATCAATGCCATGGTTTCCAAGCGGGCGACTGCATCACGGGGGCTGTTGGCATGAATGGTCGTCAACGATCCGTCATGCCCAGTGTTCATCGCCTGCAACATGTCGAGAGTTTCCTCGCCACGTACCTCGCCGACGATTATCCTGTCCGGCCGCATGCGCAAGGCGTTGATGACCAGTTCGCGTTGACGCACGGCGCCTTTGCCTTCCACATTGGGGGGACGACATTCCAGGCGAACAACGTGTTCCTGCTGCAGTTGGAGTTCAGCAGAATCCTCGATGGTAACGATACGTTCTGTGTCGCTGATATAGCCGCTCAACACATTCAACAGCGTCGTCTTTCCTGCGCCGGTGCCGCCGGAGATGACGATGTTGAGTTTGGCTCGCACGGCGGCTTTCAAGGCCTCAAAAATGGGGGCCGTTACCGTACGATTGGCGAGAAGTTGCTCGCTTGCGATTGGGATTTTTCCAAAACGGCGAATCGAGAGAATCGGGCCGTCGACCGCGAGCGGCGGGATGATGACGTTGACGCGGGATCCGTCAGCCAAACGCGCGTCGCACATTGGCGAGGATTCGTCTACGCGCCTGCCCACCTGGGAGACGATCTTATCGATAATGTGGTTAAGGTGGGCATCGTCTTTAAAAACGACGCTCGTCTTCTCCAGTACCCCGGCGCGCTCGATGTATACCCGTCTATAGGTATTCACCAAAATGTCGTTGATCGTGGCATCCTGGAGCAAAGGCTCGAGCGGTCCCAAGCCGAAGACTTCATGCAAGACCTCACGTGACAGGCGGTCTCTCTCGCTGGTACTGAGAGGAGTTTCCTGCTTCACGATGAGGCCCTGAATCACCTCCTGCACCTGAGCACGGGCCCTAACATCCTCGAGCGACGTTAGCTTTTCTAGGTCGACCTGGTTGAGCAACTCCCGATGGATTGTGGTTTTGAGCTCCTGATACGCCTTGGCGGAAACACCAATGCTGCGTGGCGCGGTCCAGGTGCCACTACCGACGCGCATATCAGGACCAAAGGTCTTTGTATTAGCCATTTACACTTCCTTACTTACTCTGAGATCCGAAAAGGCTGAGCAATCCACGCGACCCTTTGCTCTCCTTTGCCGTAGGTTCCTCCCCGATGAGAAGGTCCGCCCAAGCATCAAGAGGCGCCGCCATATCCGACTTATGGGAGAAGTCGATTGGCGTACCAGCGTTGATGGCGTTGACCATCAACTCGTAATTGTTGGGGATTCTCACTGCAACCGGCCGATGAAGAGATGCCTCTATCTCGCGGTCATTCAATGCACCTTTTCTTGACGTACGGTTCAGTACGATATCGATGTTTTCTTCAGGATAATGCAAGCCCGTCAAGTACTCGATAGCGCGAATTGCATTGTGGATCGCCGGAAGTTCAGGAGTGATGACGATCGCCAGGCGGTCCGATTGCCGTATAGCAGCGCAAGTGTCGTCGCTCAGTCCCGGTGGACAATCGATGATGACAAACTGGTAGTTCTCCGCCAGAAATGCCAACGTGTGCTCAATGGCGTCAGATGCCGCGTTCGGAAACGCATGGATTGCTTCCGGGGAGTCCATGACGTTCAATCCGCTGGAGTGTTGCAATAAAAAGCCTTGCAGCAGATCAGCATCCAGCCGGTCCATATTATGGACCAGTTCATAAAAACTGTACTGATGACGGCCCAGGCCGAGGTAGAGGGCGAGGTCGCCGAGCGCGGGATGTTGATCCACCAGCAAGCACTTCTGTTCATGTCTCTGCACCAGATTCAGCGCCAGATGCAAGGCCAGGGAGGTAACCCCGGTTCCGCCTTTGGCTCCGATCAGGGTAACCACTCGCCCTTTCTGGCCCACCAACTTACCCTGACGCCGCGCCTCCACTTGAACCAGGGCGTCTAATATCTGATCCGCGCGGAGCGGCTTGACTAGATACTCCGAACAACCGGAACGCATTGCTTTGATGATCGCGTCGGGATGAGAGTCGTTGGAGATGGCAAAAATGCTGATGCTGCTATCGCACCCGTCGTGAAGCCGCTGGCTAACCCGCCCGCCAGTCTCAGCGTCGTCAAAATCGACTACGCAGACGCGATGATGAAACTGCTCCAGCACCCTCATAACCTCACGCGGGTTAATGTGCTGATCGACATTGTCCACGACATGGGCCCCGGCCGTTTGCTTAACCAAGGTCTCCAGGTTATCTCGCGAAGCCGGATCCATATTTATGCACAGGATGCCAATGCGCCGCTCGGAACCGCGCGAGCTTCGTATCATTGTCGGACGGTCAGTCATAGTCACTTCGTTTCCGGAGTATTAGTTGGATTAGTAGGAGGACTATTAGGGTTCGGCAAACCTTTGTCGAACCTCTCTTTGTCAAGATTTTGAACCGGCATAGTGACCTGCGGCCCGATAATTGGAACGGACCCTCCTACCGGGTCAATTATAGTGGGCGTGACCAGTACGAGCAGTTCCGTGTTCGTACGGTTATTACTCCTTGACCTGAAAAGCTGGCCTAGGATGGGGACATCCCCGATTCCTGGAACCTTGCTGAGTTGTATGGTCACGCGGTTGTCCAGCAGACCGGCGATGCCGAAGCTCTGGCCATCCTTGAGCTCGATCGTGGTTTCAGCGCGCCGCACTGAGAGGGCAGGCATAGTGAAGCCAGAAATTGTAATTGCGTTCGTATAGTCGAGCGAACTTACCTCAGGAGCAATTTTTAGCCGAATCGAACCGTCGTCCAGGATCGTCGGCACGAACTCCAGCTTCACGCCATATGGCTTGAACTGAATGGTAACGGTCGGAGTAGCGCCAGCGGTACCGATGGCCGCTACCACCGGATAGGGAAATTCGCCACCGGCCAGGAAGTGTGCCGACTCGCCATTGATAGCCATCAAGTTGGGTTCAGCCAGGATTTGCAGCACGTTCTTCGTCTGGAGGTCCGAGATGGTAGCGCCCAGGTTAATGTCGGGGCGGAACAAAAAGATATTCAAAAGATTCGATAGGCTGAATTGCTGTGGCGTTTGCGGCGCCGCGGCACTGCCAGAGCTCGTTGTCTGCGTTAGAGCAAGAGGGCCGAATTGCTGGGTGCTCACCGTACCAATCGTATTGGTTGCGCCGGTGCTGAACAGATTGATGCCGAATTGGGTCAGTTTGCCGCGGTCTGCCTCGGCGAAGCGAACCTTCAGCATTACCTGTTTCTGACGCGGGGGCGCCGCGACTTGCAACCCGTCGACCACTTCCTTGGAGAAGTTACCAGCCATCTTCAGGATCTGGTCCGCAACGGCGGGCGAGGGCACCGTTCCGACGAGCGTCACTCTCGCTCCCTGTGATTGCACTTCCACACTGGTATTGGGAAAGGACTGGTCCAAGGTATTGCGCAACGAAGTTACATCCAGATCCGCATACACATCCAAGGTGCGATTCTGTCCAGTCTCATCCCACACCATCAAACTGCTGCCACCCGGCTCCTTGGCGGTAATCACCAATTCCCGAGGAGACGTCGGTACCGATTCGATGACTGCGGGATTCCCGGTAAGAACGCGCTTGATCCGAGATCCAGTGTGGATCAATAGCGAGTGACCCACCATGATGTGCACGCTTTCCGGACCCTGCCCACCCGGCTGTCCTAAGGACGCCTGGGACTGTGGGGCTGAGACTGGAGGCTGCGCCGCCTTCGTTGGTGGTTGCTGTATAGGCGATTGCTGGGCTGCCGCTCCCAACGTAGTGAGGCAAAGCACCGTAGCCGTTAGCAGTACGAAGGCCATGCGTTGCCAGAAAAGCCTTTCTTTGCCAGGTCGCTTCCGTTGCACGAGATGCTCCGTTCTACTATGGGTTAGAACTTGACGGTATTCTTCTTCGGACCGTCATAGGTCTCAACTTCATAAGCGGTCGCCGGTTTCGGCGCCGGCGGCGCCGCCGCCTTCCTGGCCACAACAACGGGAGCGGCAGGGGAACCTTGCAGGTCCTTCATGTTGACAGGGCGGGTTACCGGTTTATCCTGATCGGATGCATTCCGGAGAACGAACTGCACGGTCCCTTGGTTGCTAGCCAGCAAAAGTTTTTCCGCATCATCCGGCGCGAGCAACAGCGTTACCACCTTCACATTTTGCGGCTTGCCGTTCGGGTCGGGCTGCAGCTTCTCGCCGGTGCTCAAAACCTGGATATTCTGCAACACGGTCGTCGTCATGGGGTCCTTGGCGCCTTCCTGCCGAAAACTCACGAGCACATCGACGTGCGAACCGGGAAACAGAAATCCGGAGACGTTGTTCACCTCATTAGTGACCACGGCTACGGCGCGCATGCCATCCGGAATTTTGGCGGTTAGGCCCACCGTGGCTCCCGGAGCTGCCAACAATCCCTCGCGAACCGGCTCTTTGAAGGCAATGGGATACATCACAATTCTGCCGTTCAAATCTTCCGGTTTGTGGAAGGTGCCGTCGATCGGAGCGTTAGTCGGCCAATCAATCAGCTCGAGGTCGGCAGCCGACAGTGGTGTTCCCGTGTCCAATGGCTTGGAGGCGACAACAACCTTGACCAGTTGTGCGCCCGAATATAGCCGCTTAACGTGCCGGTATAGAAAGAATGTCACCACAATTGAAACCAGCAACGCCATCAAAAGAGCAACAGCCAGCCGACCAGTTTTCATAACCTAACTCCACCAGATTGCCAGGATCGCATACAGCGTTCCTGCAGCTATAGCCAAGCCATACGGCATACGTAATGTCTCGGGATTGTCTAGATTCAATTCCGGATGAGCCTGCAGGCCGGCCCACGCATGGAAGCGCAACACCGAGCCAACATTCCTGAGGGTTGACCACATGCGGCCCCGGTAAAGTGCGTAAACGATGGCCATCACTCCGCCACAAATCGCCGTCGCCAAAAGCACGACAACGCTCTGCTTCGGTCCCACCAGCGATCCGATCGCCGCCATCAGCTTCACGTCTCCCGCTCCCATGGCTCGCACCATGAAAAACAGAAACATAATTCCGCCGGCGAGCAAGCAACCTGCAACTGCGCTGCCCAGCCCCTTCCATCCTAACAGCAGCCCGCGAAGCGCGACTCCCAGCCCGATCCCCGAATATGTAAGCCAATTCGGTATCCGGCGCTGCTTTATGTCCCAAAAGGCCGCAGTGATGGCCACCGCCAGCGCGATAAAAAGAAGAGTTGAGTCCCGGCCCATGGCGCATCACGGAAAACTAATCAAGAAAATCAAAAACGGAAGCAAGCTACGAGGCTACCGATCGGCTCGTAGCGTCACGCCCGGCCAAGCGTGTTTCTCCTGGTCTTGCGTGCAGAGGGCGACAGACGTCCCCGCCCCTATGCCTGCATAGCCTGCTTCCCACAGGCAAACGGTGGTTAAGACAACTGAGCGGCGACTTGGGTGAACACCTGGTTGATCGACTTAGCCAGACTGCCCATGCCAACGATGGCGCCCAAGGCAACTATCAACGCGATCAATCCATACTCGATCAGGTCCTGGCCTGATTCTTCTTTGTGCAGATTCTTCAACATGTTGATCATTTAGAGATCTCCTTAATTCTTTTACGATTCGGTCTGCTGCCCTGCCCAAGCGAGAGGAATAGCTTTCCCTAAACCACGCAAGGGCTTCGGACACAGCGGCGCAACCGCAATGTTTGGGTAGCCTGCATAATGTAGCAATGACCACGCCAGTTAGCAAGGGAAAAAATCGATTAGTTTCTAACTAAGGTAATCACGCATTGTGTTACCTTAGGCCCGTTTCGGAGTGAAGAAGCGAGCTCTTA
>Ga0302325_10025168_pt1 | contig 12370 bp, 11 predicted proteins | sample Palsa_T0_2_FD_201948 | JGI IMG/M metagenome (GOLD analysis project Ga0302325, IMG submission 201948) | Peat permafrost microbial communities from Stordalen Mire near Abisko, Sweden - Palsa_T0_2 | ecosystem: Environmental > Terrestrial > Soil > Palsa > Peat permafrost | place: Sweden: Abisko...
GGTCGAGGCGAGCGTGGAAGAGTTGGTCGAGTGACTCTGCGGCGACGCGTGAGAGCGCTGTTTTCTCGTCGATCAAGCCTTCGCTCACCATGGCGAGCGCAATGCGGACCGCCGCCTCCGCGCTGCGTTTGGCACTTCGCGTTTGGAGCATATAGAGTTTACCGCGCTCGACCGTGAATTCGATATCCTGCATGTCGCGGTAGTGCTGCTCGAGGCGCTGCGCGATGTCGTCAAATTGCCTGTAAATTTCCGGTTGCGTTCGCTTGAGATCGGCAATCTTTTCCGGTGTGCGGGTTCCGGCGACCACATCCTCGCCCTGGGCATTGGTCAGATACTCTCCAAAGAGCACGTGCTCACCGGTATTGGGATCGCGCGTGAACGCGACGCCAGTTCCGGAATCGTCCCCCATGTTTCCGAAGACCATCTCAACGACGCTGACCGCGGTTCCCCACTCGTCGGAAATTTTGTTGAACCGGCGGTAGTCGATCGCGCGCCGCGAATTCCACGAATCGAAGACGGCTTGAATCGCAAGGCGCAACTGTTCGCTCACGTCTTGCGGGAACGGATGACCGCTGCGCTCGTGCACGACTGCTTTGAAGTTCTCGGAGAGCGTCCGCCACGAGGCGGCATCCACTTGCGGATCACTCTCGACACCGAGTTCACGTTTGCGCTGCTCGATCAATTCGTCGAAGTGCTCTTTTTCGATACCGAGCACGACTTCAGCGAACATCATAATAAAACGCCTATAGGCGTCCCAGGCGAAGCGTTCGTTGCTCGTGAGCTTTGCGAGCCCAACGACGGTCCGGTCGTTGAGACCCAAGTTGAGAATCGTATCCATCATCCCGGGCATCGAGACGCGCGCGCCGCTGCGCACCGAAACGAGCAGCGGATCGGCGACGTCCCCGAATCGTTTTCCGGTCCGCTGTTCGAGTTCGCGCATCGAGCGCTCGACTTGCGCATCGAGGCCGCTCGGATATTTGCGACCGTCGCGGTAGAAATCCAGGCAGGCCGCCGTCGTAATGATGAAGCCCTGCGGCACCGGAAGCCCGGCGCGTGTCATCTCGGCCAGGCCCGCGCCTTTGCCGCCGAGGAGGTCGGTCATCGACCCGTCGCCCTCGTCAAAGAAGTAGACGTATTTTGTATCTACGGTCGTCGTCACGTTCCCCACCTCCACGCTAGCGGAGTTGTACCCCAAAATAGCGCTCGAGCGCTTCAACCGCGATGCGCTCCTGGCGCATTGAATCGCGCTCGCGGACCGTTACGGTCCCGTCTTCGAGCGTGTCGTAATCGACCGTGACGCAGAATGGCGTACCGATCTCGTCCTGCCGCCGATAGAGCTGGCCGATATTGCCCTCGTCATATTGCGTGCGGTGCAGCGGGCGTAGCGCAGCCTCGATCGCTCGCGCACGTTCCACCAGCTCGGGCTTGTTGCGTGCGAGCGAAAAAACGGCGATCTGAACCGGCGCGATAAATGGATGGAAGCGCAGCACGGTACGTTCGGTCTCTTTTCCGTTAGGATCGACACTCTTTTCGCGTTCGTAGGCGTCGACCAGCATAGTGAGCGTGGTGCGATCCATGCCCGCTGAGCTTTCGATGAGGATCGGCGTGTAATGGGTCTTGCTCGCCTCGTCGTAGTAGCGCAGGTCCTTGCCCGAGAGCGTCATGTGCGCGTCGAGATCGTAAGTGCCGCGGTGCGCGATCGATTCCAGCTCGCCCCAGCCCCACGGAAAAAGATACTCGACGTCGATGCCTGCTTTAGCGTAGTGCGGGCGCTCATTCGCAGTGAGTTCGTAAAAGCGCAAGCGGTCGGCCTTGACGCCGTACTGCGAGTACCACGCTTTGCGTCGCTCGACCCATTCCTGGAAAGCCTCGAGATCTTTGCCGTCATCGGGTACGAAATACTCCAGTTCGGCTTGCTCGAATTCGCGTAGGCGAAACGTGAAATTGCCGGGCGTGATCTCGTTACGAAAAGCCTTACCGATCTGCGCGATGCCGAAAGGCGGCCGCTTGCGCGCTGTCTGGTAGACGTTTTTAAAGTTGACGAAGATGCCTTGCGCGGTCTCCGGGCGCAGATACGCGACCGATGCCGTGTCTTCCATCGGACCGACCTGGGTCTTCATCATCAGGTTGAAGTTGCGCGGTTCGGTGAAGCTGTCTTTGCTGCCGCAATCAGGGCATTGATGAGCGTCCTTTAAATGATCGAGGCGAAACCGGTGCTTGCACACCTTGCAATCAACCAGCTTGTCGTGAAAGACGTCGATGTGACCGGACGCCTTCCACACCAGCGGATGCATGATAATCGATGAATCGAAGGCGACCACATCGTCGCGCAGGAGCACGTTCTCGCGCCACCACGCCTCCTTGACGTTGCGTTTGAGCACGGCGCCCATTGGGCCGTAATCCCAAAAGCCGTTGATCCCGCCGTAGATCTCGCTCGATTGGAAGATAAACCCCCGGCGCTTGGCCAGGGCGGTGATCTCTTCCATCGTTACGGAACTCGGCGGGGTCGTGCTCTCCATAAGGGGTGTTCAATTTATCAAGCTCAATGGAATACCCCCGGTGCGACTTTTATCGTAGTTTATATCAATTACTTGATATACTATGACGAATATCAGGAGGAACAACAATGTTTATCGCATCCCTAGCTCTCTCGGCCGCCTTCACGACCATGCCCGCGCAGTACGCATACGCCGGCGCGGCCCCCGTCCGCGTCGCCTCGTGCACGCTGGACTCAGCCGCGTCGGCATATCTGCCCTTTGGCCCGTTTAACGCGCCCAGCGGCTCCTCAACGGTGATCTCGTTCGTGAACGAGGCCCCGGCCACGGTTTCCTCGGTAACCTTCAATGTGACCGACGGCCGCACAACCAGCCAGATCGTTGACCGAGGCACCTTCTCGAATGGTGTCGCGATCGAAAATCACCGCTTCACCACGCCGGAATTCCAAAACGACACCAATGACGTAAGCTGCTCGGTCACGTCGGTTGCCTTCACGGACGGCAGCATCTGGCAAGCCCAATAGTGCTTCTCCCCGAAGAGTCGCCCATGGCATCACCTCCGGACGAGGGTACTGGGCGACTCTTCCTGCATCTCAAAGCGGCTCAGGGAGCGGCGCGAAACGCACTCGACGACGCCCTAAGCGATCTCGACCTGACCTCGATGCAGCTTATTATCCTGCGCACGGTTGAGTATAATCCGGCGATTTCGGGCGCGCAACTCGCGCGTGACTGCTTTGTTACACCGCAAGCCATGGCTGCAAACATCGCCAAGCTTGAAGCCGCCGGGCTCATCGCACGCAGCAAAGGCGAAGGCCGCGTGATCGAGACCCACCTCACCGACAAAGGGCGCGCGATCTTCGATCGTGCCGGCTCGCGCGTGCAATCGGCCGAACGCTACATTGCCGAGGTTCTCGGCCCCGGAACGGTGGCTGAACTCGATCGCACCCTACGCGAACTCACCGACTGCTTGCAAAAGAGCGTCGTTGTCACGACCTCGCGCAGTTGGGATTCCGACGAGGAGGCTTAGCTCGATCAGGTCCGCATCGCCGACACTCGCCTGGTGCGCGGCAAGCCGGTCGAACGCGCGAGCAAACCGCCGGCGCCCCTCTTCATCGAAATGCAAACCCAGTTCGCCGGCGCGCGCGAAGAGCGCATGGCGCCCCGAATTTCGACCCAGTGTGAGCGTCGTTGCGCGTCCGACCGAGCGCGGATCCACGATCTCGTAGGTCGACCGATCTTTAAGGACGCCGTCTTGATGGATGCCGGACTCGTGCGCAAATGCGTTCGCGCCGACGACGGCTTTATTCTTTTGCACCGGCATTCTCGTGCCGCGTGCGACCGTCTTCGAAATGTGCTGCAAGTTCGCTGTATCGAAACGAGCGGTGGCTCCGAAGAGATCGGCGCGCGTTTGCAGCGCCACCACAATCTCTTCAAGCGCGCAATTTCCCGCGCGTTCGCCGATGCCGTTGATCGTGCACTCGACCTGGCGCGCTCCGGCACGTACGGCGGCGAGCGCATTGGCCGTCGCCATGCCCAGGTCATCGTGCGTATGCACGCTGATCCGCGCTCGTTCGACGCCGGCGATGTGCGCGCGCAGATAGCCGATCAGGGCCTCCATCTCGGCCGGCGTGATGTAGCCGACGGTGTCCGGGACGTTGAGCGTCGTTGCCCCCGCAGCCACGGCGGCCGAGAATATCTGCGCCAAGAACGCCGGGTCGGAGCGCGTCGCGTCTTCGGCGGAAAACTCGACGTCGTCGCAGTGGGAGCGTGCGCGTCGTACGGCGTCGGTCGCCATCTCGATCGCGCGCTCGGCGCTGATTCCGAGTTTTTGCCTCAGATGCACGGGCGAAGTGGCGATAAAGACGTGAATCCGCGGACGGCGCGCGCCGGCAACCGCTTTGGCGGCGGTCTCGATATCCTCTTGCGTGCAGCGCGCGAGCGCTGCCACACGTGCGTTACGCGTTCGCTTCGCGATCGCTCTGACGCTCTCGAACGAAACTTCGTTCGAGATCGGAAAGCCGGCTTCGATCGTGTCGACGCCCGCCTCGTCGAGCAGGCGCGCGATCTTAAGTCGAGTGGAGGCCGTCATTGCCGCGCCCGGCGACTGCTCGCCATCGCGTAGCGTGGTATCGAAAATCTCGATGGTCTCCATGACGGCCTCCTTCTCGAGTTTAGCGCGCGTATTCGACCCAGTCGACGTGGCGCGGGTCTTCCCCGCGTACCGCCTGCTGGTACGCTCGTTGCAATTGCGTGGTTACCGGCCGTTCGCGCGGCAGCACATGATCGTCGATATGCAAGATCGGCATCACTTCAGCCGCCGTGCCGGTAAGAAAGACTTCGTCGGCGCCGAGGACGTCGGGCAGGGTGATCCGGCCGATCTCGACCTCGATGCCGCGATCGCGTGCGAGCTGCACCACCGAATCCTGCGTGATACCTTCGAGGATGTCGGCTTTGGCGTCGTTGGTGCGTATGCGGCCATTTCGCACGACGAAGATGTTCTCGCCAGTGCCTTCGGCAATGTCTCCGCGATCGTTGAGCAAGAGCGCCTCATCGAAGCCGCGCCGCTGCGCATCTTGCAAGGCGAGAATCGAGTTGGTGTAGTGTCCGCTCGCCTTCACCGTCGACGGCATGGAGCGCGACGACGTCTTTTGCCAGGGCGATATCGTCACGCGCACGCCTTCAGCCTCGCCCAACAGCGAACCGGAAAGCGGTTTGAGCGCGACCAGCATGTGGGTCGGGCAGTGAAATGCGGGCGCGAGCGAGATGCCCTTTTCCCCGAAGTACGCGAGCGGCCGGATATAGCCCGACGTAAACGTGTTGGCCTGCAGTGTCGCGAAGATCGCCGCCGACAGCGTTTCGAGGTCATAGGGAATATTGAGTCCGTAGACACCCGCTGACACGAACAGCCGCTTGAGGTGATCGCGCAGCCGGAAGACGCCGGTACCGTGCCGCGCCTCGTAAGCACGGATCCCTTCGAAGACGCCCGAGCCATAGTGCAACGCATGCGTGAACGGACGCACCGCGATATCGTCTGCATCGAGTAATTCTCCGTCGAACCACATGCGCTCGCGCACCACAGCTCGGGCAATCACGAACACACCTCCGTGGTCGTTACCGCACCGTGTGCGGCTGAGCCGACGGTCGCAGCATACTTGGAAAAGACGCCGCCTCGGTACAGCGGTTCGGGCGTACGCCACGCGCGCAAACGTTCGGCGATCACCGACGTCGCAACGGCGAGATCGAGCGTTCGCGCTTCGACGTCGATCACGATCTCATCGCCGTCGCGTACCGCGGCAATCGGACCACCGACCGCGGCTTCCGGTGCGACGTGACCGATCATCAACCCGCGCGTACCACCGCTGAAACGACCGTCGGTCACCATGGCAACGGTCTCGCCCAGGCCGGCGCCGACGATCGCACTCGTGACGCTGAGCATCTCGCGCATCCCCGGGCCGCCCTTGGGCCCTTCGTAGGCAATCACGACGACGTCACCGGGTGAAATGGTGTCGTCGAGAATCGCTTGCATCGCCGCCTCCTCCGATGTGAAGACGCGCGCCGGCCCGCGATGATACAGGCGCTCCGAACCAGCGATCTTGACGACCGCTCCCGACGGCGCCAAATTGCCTTTGAGGATGATTAGGCCTCCGTGCGGTTTGAACGGATGCTCCGCGGTCGCGATCACGACTTGCCCCGGTGTTTCGACCGCGCTCTCGACCTCAACCGCAAAGCTGCGACCGGTCGCGGTCGTGACCGTTGCGTCGACGAGATGGCCTTCGGCAAGGCGTTTGCCGATGAGCTGCGTTCCGCCGGCGGCATCAACGTCGAGTGCAACGTATTTTCCGCCTGGGCGCAAGTCTGCAATGATCGGAGTGCGCCGGCTCACTGTATCAAAGTCCTCGATCGCGAGCGGCGTGCCCGCTTCGTGCGCGATGGCAAGCAGATGGAGCACGCTGTTGGTCGAGCCACCGGTCGCAGCGGCCGCGGCGATGGCGTTCAAAAACGAGGCCCGCGTGAGAAGGTCGCGCGGGCGAATGTTTTTGGCGAGCAATTCCATGACGATCACGCCCGCGTCATGGGCCCATTGCTCCCGACGCTTCGACGTTGCCCCGGGACTCGCGCTGCCGATCGGGGAGAGCCCGAGATACTCCATGACCATCGCCATCGTGTTGGCCGTATACTGTCCGCCGCACGCGCCCGGCCCGGGACAAGCATGGTCTTCGATGGCCTTGAGTCGCGCGTCGTCGATCGTGCCGCGCGCGTGCGCCCCGATCGCCTCGAAGACGTCGATGATCGTCAGGTCCTTGCCGTCGAGTTTTCCCGGCGCAATCGATCCGCCATAAATGATGACCGACGGCAGATTCAACCGGGCGAAGGCCATCGCGGTTCCGGGAATGGTCTTGTCGCAGCCGACCAGACCGACCATCGCGTCGAAGTAATGCGAACGCCCGATCAATTCGATCGAATCGGCGATCACCTCGCGGCTTACCAGCGAGCCCTTCATGCCCGCCGTGCCCATCGTGATGCCGTCGCTGATTGCGATCGTGTTGAACTCCATCGGCGTGCCGCCCGCGGCGCGCACGCCTTCCTTGACGCGTTCGGCCAATTCGCGCAGGTGATACCCGCAGGGCATGGTCTCGACCCACGTGTTGGCGACCCCAACAAGCGGCTTACGCAGGTCGTCGTCGGTGAACCCATTGGCCTTGAACATCGCGCGCGCCGCCGCGCGCGTGGCGCCCTGCGTGAGCGTGTGACTTAACATACGCGGAATTTCATATCCTCATCTTTGGCCGCGGGGGCCGACGCTACGGTTTGCTTTTCACGCATCCACGGCATGAGCGAGCGCAGCGTAGCGCCAATCCGCTCGATCGGGTGCGCGTCGGATCTACGCTTGTAGTCGTTGAAACGCGGTTTGCCCGCGGCATGTTCGGCAACCCATTCCTGCGCGAACGCACCGCTCTGGATCTCTTTGAGAATCGTGCGCATCGCGGCTTTGGACTCCTCGCCGATGACGCGCGGGCCACGCGTGTAGTCGCCGAATTGCGCGGTATTACTGATGCCGTCGCGCATACCCTCGATGCCCCGAGCGTAGAGCAGATCCACGATCAACTTCATCTCGTGCATGCACTCGAAGTAGGCCATCTCCGGCGCATAGCCGGCTTCGGTGAGCGTCTCAAAACCTGCGGTAATGAGCGATGTAAGCCCACCGCACAGCACCGCTTGTTCGCCGAAGAGATCGGTCTCGGTTTCCTCGCGGAACGTGGTCTCGAGAATGCCGGCGCGGCCCGCGCCGATGCCTGCTGCATATGCGAGGGCAACAGCCCGCGTGTCCTTGCTGGGGTCCTGGTGCACCGCAATCAGCGCGGGCACGCCGCGTCCGGCTTCGTATTCGGTGCGCACCAGCGAACCCGGGCCTTTGGGTGCGACCATGAAAACGTTGACCGTTTTCGGTGGAACGACCGTGCCGAAGTGAATCGAAAATCCGTGCGCAAACGCAAGGTACGCGCCAGGGGTGAGATGCTCGTGAATCGCTCGCATATAGAGCGCACCATGCTCTTCGTCGGGAGCAAGCACCATCACGATGTCGGCGATCGATACCGCGTGTTCGACGGTTTGGGCATCGAGCCGGTCGCGCCGCGCCTGCTCGAACGATTCCGAGCCCTGACGCAATCCTACAACGACACGGTGTCCCGATTCGTGCAGATTGAGCGCATGAGCGCGGCCTTGGCTTCCGTAACCGATGACCGCGATCGTCTTGCCGTGCAGTGCGCTCGCATCGGTATCCTGGTCGTAGAGGGCTTTCATTCCATGGTCTCCCTGTCATCATCGAGGAGTTTGGTGATTTGGGCATCGAGGCGGCGCAACGCATCGCCGGAACCCGCGAAGGCGAATTCCATCCGATACTGAGCACCGATGTGTTCGGAGGCGACGCTTGTATACGAGCAGCCGAACCGGTGAGCGAGGTGAATAATTCGGGCGAGGATTCGCCCATCGTTGGCGGTGACGGTTCTCACGCCGGAAGCGCCTCCATCAAATCGTCGACGCTCTTGCCGGACGGGATGATCGGCCAGACGTTCTCGTGCGGATAACAGGCGCAGTGCATCAGCATCGGGCCGGGTGACTCGAGCATCCGCGCGATTGCGGGGCCGATTGCGTTGGCATTGTCCACCAGACGCGCTTCGATACCGTAGGCGCGCGCGATCGTGGTGAATTCCGGGTTATCGGGAAGTGCGGTCGCGGAGTAGCGTCCGCTGTAGAAGAGCTCTTGCCACTGCCGCACCATACCCAAGTTGCGGTTATCGAGCAGAATGATCTTCACCGGAAGTTCGTGCCGGCGTAGCGTCGCAAGCTCGGCCATCGACATCTGGAATCCGCCGTCACCCACGACCGCGACCACCATGCGACCCGGATGCGCCATCTGTGCGCCGATCGCCGCGGGTAAACCAAAACCCATCGATCCCAGGCCGCCGGAGGTGAGGAAATGTTGCGGGTGACTGGCGCGGACGCGCTGCGCCGCCCACATTTGATGTTGGCCGACGTCGGTCGCCACGATCGCGTCCTGCGGTAGCGCGGCAAACAGCGCATCGAGAAAGTCGGTCGCGGAAAGATGGTCGTGACGCGCGTCGTCTCGCGGCAACCGTTCTTGCGGAGCGCACGCGGCGCTACGCCATTCCTCAAATGAGGGCAACGTCACGCGCGCCAGGCGATGATCGAGCGCCGCCAACGTTTCACGCAGGTCCCCGTGCAGCGTGACGTGCGCGTGCACGACCTTGTTGAACTCGGCTTTGTCGATATCTGCGTGCACGATCGTGTGCGCGTTCGGCGCGAATTTGGTGGGATCGCCGGTCACCCGGTCGTCGAAGCGCATGCCCAGCGCGAAGATCACATCGGCTTTGGCCACCGCGTGATTCGCACGCTTCCAGCCGTGCATGCCGAGCATGCCCAGGAATGCCGGATCGTCCGGATCGGCACATCCAAGTCCATGGAGCGTCGACGCGACCGGCGCGCCGATGTGCGCCGCGAACGCGCGAAAGATTTCCGTCGCGCCGGACCAGCGCGTGCCACCGCCAACAATGAGCAGCGGGCGTTTTGCACCCTGCAGCGCTTCAACCGCGGCATCGAGTGCCTGAGCAGTGGCGCGCGGCCGCTCGCACTCGGGCGATTTAGTGGCTGCGGGTTTGCGCTGCTCGGCTTCAAACGCGCGCAAGACGTCGGTGGGAAGATCGACCAGCACCGGCCCCGGACGGTCGCTCGCGGCCAGACGAAATGCCGCGCGCAAGGCCGGTTCGATCTGCTCGATCGAGCGCACCACGATGTTGCGTTTGGTCACTTGGTGCGTAATCGCGGCCACGTCGACTTCTTGGAATGCGTCAGTGCCCATCACGGTGCTTCGCACCTGGCCGGTCAGGGCCACGAGCGGCACATTGTCCATCATCGCGTCGACGATGCCGGTGATCAAGTTCGTCGCGCCCGGTCCGGAGGTCGCGATACACACACCCGGACGTCCGGTCGAGCGCGCGAAGCCGCTGGCGGCAAAAACCGCGGCGGCCTCGTGGCGTACGAGCACGTGCGCAATACGATGATCGTAGAGTGCATCGTAGAGGGGCATGATCGCGCCGCCCGGATAGCCGAACACCGTTTCGACTCCCAAGCTCTCGAGTGTATCGAGAACGATCGCTGCGCCCGTGCGCGTGTGCACGATGAACCTCCGATTCTAAAAAACAAGAGGCCCCGCCGAACCGGCGGGGCCTCTTGCTAGTGCGTTTCTCGCTAACCTCTACGCAGTAGTCAATCCCAACCGGTTCGGCGACGAACGGCTAATAAGGGCGAGGACTACGAGGAGGAGCGAGGTCAAAATCATGTTGTTGCACCCTACCATGGGCTAACCGCGACTGTCAAGCTGCATAACGCCGGCCCCGCCACATGACCCCGCCGCGCGCATGCGCAATGATTGAGGTCAAGAAAATCGCCACAACGAGTGTAATACCGATCGGTAGGTACAACGATGACCAGCGCCCCAGACCCAGACGCCCCATGCCCGGCGACGCGCCGGCCATCGCGCAGAGGATCGCGAGCGTGAGCGTGGCGGCACCAGTCCATGCGTGCACAACGAGGGCGACGATGAGCGCCAGCGGTGTCAACGGTGCGACGCAAGTGAGCAAAGTGATACCGATTCCGGCAAATACACCCTGATCGCGCGCGCCGACCCAGAAATTCTTGACGAAACCCTGCCAGAGTTCGCCGAAGGAGCGATACATGCGCACGTGGATCAGCCCGTTCCCGTTGACCAACGCGGTCCGGAAGCGGCCATCGCGCTTAAAGCATCGCGCGAGCTCGAGATCCTCGGCGATCTCGTTACGAACGGCCTCGTGGCCGCCGATCCCCTCATACGCGCGGCGCGCGGCAAGGATGTATTGGCCGTTAAAGAGAGCGTTTTCGCGAGCCGGGTCGTTGATCGCGCGCAGCGATCCGATCGCGAAGGCGATCGTCCAGAGGACGCTCGGAAGAAAGATCCGCTCGGCCGGTGTGATCATGATCTGATCGGTGAGCACACTGAGCACGGCGAGATCGTGGGCTCGCGCATAACCAAGCGAAGCGCTCGTGGCGCCCGGTTCATGTTGCGTGTCGGCATCGGTGAAGAGCAGCCACTCACCTCGCGCATGTTGCGCGCCTTGATGCAGGGCCCAAGGCTTGCCCACCCAACCGCTCGGTAGGGCTTCGCCGGCAATCAAGCGCACGCGGGAATCTTCGCCGGCGATTCGTGCAACGATTGCCGCGGTGTCATCCTCCGAACGATCATCGACGACAATGACTTCGACATGCGGATAGTCTTGTGCGAGGAGTGAACGGACGCATTGCTCGATTTGGCGCGCCTCATTGCGTGCCGGAACGATGATGCTGATCTCCGGAGCACCTTTGGGCGCAGGTACTGCTTCGAGGGTAAAGCGCGAGCTAAACGCGATGTGCTGACTGCGAAATGCGAAGGCTACGTTGACGAGGACGAGCAGCGCGACGATCGACGACCAAAGAATCATCCGCGACCGTCTATTGGTTCGCTGAAAATCAGCTGGTTGCCGAACGGGTCGACGACGCCCAGATCGCGCGTTCCCCATTCCTGTTCGCGGATTCCGGGATTCATGTATCGATAACCCCTGGCGGCAAGCTCAGCATGCAGTTCCTGCACACCATGCATGTCTATTCTCACGTGCACGCCGGGGCTTCCATCCCCATGATGCTCGCTGAGAAAGAGCCGTACTCCGTCGCGAACGATGCCCATGAAGAGCGGGGCATCGTCGTGAAATCGATGCTCGAATTCGACCGAAAATCCTAAGTAGTCGATATAGAATTCGCGCGCCTTTGCAATATCGAAGATCCGCAAGATCGGGATTGCGCGCTCAAGCCGAACCGTCATCGGCGCATAAGTTCCGTCAGGCCTTGTCGTCAACCCGCTAACGCGGGATAGAGATGGGCTGGGGCGCTTCGATGGTGTCGACCGCCGATCTGATACACCGCGCGGCTCCGGGTTCGATCCCCGGGCGCTCCAGCCGCGACGTCCCACCCGGCGTTGCGCAGTCGCCCACCATGTGCTATCGTCGGTTGCGTATCAGGTCGGCGGACACATCGAAGCGCACGAGGCGCCGCAGCAATGCGGCGCCTCGTTTTTAGGGCAAGGCTCTGTTCGCCTGGCCAGTGAAGACCCGCCACATGAGTCGCGAGCTTCACGTTTATTCGCACGGGTCGCCCCTTGCGAAGTGGCGGCAGATCATCGAAATTGCGGCACTGATCATCGCCGCAATTTGGGCCTTCTACGTCTTCGTCTACAAAGAGCGCATCAAGCCGGCCTCCGCAGCTCCGAATATACAGATTCTCCGCTCAGC
>Ga0302325_10025170_pt1 | contig 12370 bp, 11 predicted proteins | sample Palsa_T0_2_FD_201948 | JGI IMG/M metagenome (GOLD analysis project Ga0302325, IMG submission 201948) | Peat permafrost microbial communities from Stordalen Mire near Abisko, Sweden - Palsa_T0_2 | ecosystem: Environmental > Terrestrial > Soil > Palsa > Peat permafrost | place: Sweden: Abisko...
GTCATCCAGAATCACGATCAGGTCGTACCAGGGCTCGTCCTGGAACCAGCGATGACGGCTGCCGTCGATGTGCAGCAGCATGCCCCGCGGCCGCCGTTCCCGCCGCTTGCGATGCACTCCCCCGCTTGCTCCCCCGCGCCACCAGTCCGGCCCCTTGTAGAGCTTGTTTTACCCAGGTAGCTCAGATGAATCCCGTGCTACGCCCCCAGCTTCTCGTGAAAATGCTGCACATTCAGATCGAAATAGCGATCCCGATACAGTCCCAACACCTGCTCGACGGTGGCCAGAGGAACTCGTTTGGGGGAAGGCTGTCCCCGTCGCCGGTCGAACAATCCGTCATAACCAAACTCTTCCAACCGCTCCCGCCAGCGCCGCATCGACCGATCGCTGATGCCGATTATCTCGGCGGCCTGCCACCAGGTTATCTTCTTCGCTATCGCCCGTAAGATCACTTCCTGTATTTTCATTGCCCGCTCCATCGCGGCCTTCGAGTAAGACTCCATGCTTGGCATGGTCTCCTACTCTCGCCGCCCGTAAAGCGGACATATCACTTGCTATCTGAACCGGACATATCATGTGCTACTGACACTCCGTGACCCGCCTTGTTGACAAGGGGGGTGGTTAAAGCATACTTCCCAAATCCCACCTTGGGAACGGAGGATGGATATGGCGTCGAAAGAAGAAGCTGTACAAGGAACGATCGGGGGAAAGCCGCTTAGCTCCGGAGCTCAGACCAAGATTCACAATGCATTGAAGTCAGCTTTGGAGGGTGAACTCGCCCAGCCGGGTGCAGTAGTGGGTACGCATCACGGCTCGATTCACATCAGCTCCTGGAACGGGATATTCAATAAAGAGTGAGAGTGAAAGCTGGTAGTTAATTACCAAAGCTGGCAGTTAATTACCAGTGATCGCCACGGCTGTTGCGGGTACGGCGCGTCGTGTGGACACGACGCGATGGGACGTGTGGGGTGGTGCGTCTGTGGAGTCCTCTAGCACGTATATCGGGCAGTTTATTTTGAAGGTTGCATCCCGATGCAATCTAAATTGCTCCTACTGCTACATCTACAACAAGGCCGATTCCACGTGGAAGCACCGACCTGCCATTATGTCAGACGAGGTGTTTGGAGCGGTTCTCGAACGAATACACCGGCACTGTGTCTTTACCGGACAAGACGGTGCAACTATCGTATTCCATGGCGGCGAGCCATGCTTAATCGGGTCCCGAAAATTCGACGATTGGTGTAGCCAAGCACGGCGGTTCCTGCACGATGTGGCAGACGTCAAGTTTTGCATTCAAACCAACGGCACCCTGCTGGACCAGGCTTGGGCTGAGGTATTCCGGAAGTACCAAGTGACGGTCGGTGTCAGTCTGGATGGCCCCAAGCAGGTCAACGATATCGTCCGGGTTGACCATCTCGGCCGGGGTTCCTACGATGAGGCCGAGCGTGGGATCAAGCTGCTGCAAGAGGCGCAGATTCCCCACGGCGTTCTCTCGGTAATCACGCTTGGCGCGGACCCACTGGCTGTGCATCGTCATTTTGTCGCCCTGGGCTGCAGGAGCGTTAACTACCTGCTGCCTCATTTCACACACGACACGATTGGACCGATTCGGCAGCTCTATGGAGCGACGCCGTGCGCCGATTTTTTGATCCCAATTTTTGACGATTGGTGGTTCAACGGAACGCCTGACCTTCAAATTGGCGATTTGCGCAACATCGCGCGAATTATCCTGGGTGGCAAAAGCCTCAGCGAAGGTCTCGGGAACGACCCGCCTTTGTACGTGTTCATCGAGGCCGACGGTGAACTGGAAGGGCTCGATAATCTGCGCGCCTGCGCGGATGGGATTTCGAGTATCAAGCTCAATGTGCGGCACTCCGATTTCCGCGAGATACTTCAGACTGAGGGAATGCATAAAACCGCTATTTTTCAAGGGATGCCTCTACCCAGGCTTTGCAAAGGCTGCCCCGAGCGGGACACGTGCGCTGGGGGTTACCTGCCTCACCGTTACTCAAGTGCGAATGGTTTCGACAATCCAAGCGTCTGGTGCGCGGACCTGTTGAAGCTGTTTGCCCACCTGCGCGCCAAGCTAGGGGTGTCCGTTGAGGAAACCCGTGAGCGCCGACGAATGCTGGCGGCGAACCTTGATTCAGGCCTCCACCCAGTGAGCGCCCACGTTTCTTGAGGGCCGCGAGAGATGCCGGTCGAAAACCGAAAAGAAAGGCTCTGCGCTATCTTGCGGCAGACGCTCGATGAGCAATTGCAATCTCAGTCAGAAGCTAAGAACTCAAGCGGCAATCGGGAGCAATTGTCCGGCCCATGGCGCGCATTTTTCGAAGAGCACAGCGCCTGGGATTCGGCGACGCGGCTCAACCGTGATTTGTATTTGGAGCTGAGCCGCCAATTCGACAATAACCTCGTAAGAGAGATTCTACTCGCTGCGGCGGACGTCAAAATTTCCCGCGCTAGTTTAACAAAGGGAAAGCTCGGCCTGCTCCGGACCGTAGCCGAGCGGTACGGATTTCAAATCGTCACAAGCGAACAGGAATGGATCCTTCGCGCCGACCGGGGAAAGGGCGGCTGGGCGAATGGAATGGGACGGTTGGCTGAGCCAGATGAGCCTGGTGGAGTTCGCAACGTATACATAGCATCTGACTCGGCCTTGGCCGAGACGGGCAGAATGCTGGACGAAGCTCGCGAAGACGATTTGTTCGGGGCCCTGCTGGGCATACCGGCCTGCTGCCGTGAAAACTTTGAACGGTTCAAGCCGTTAGCTGCGAAGAAGCAGTTTGATTTTGTGCCTTACGTGTTGGAGAATACGTGCGGCGCTATGCCGTACGATTGGCGGCTGAACTATACGGCACAATATTTTGGATGCTCGCTGTTGAGTTTCTTTCCGTGCTCATTCCGCTGTCCGGCGGCCGCTGCCGTGGCCGACAGGACCCTCAGTATGCTCGAACATTGCGATCCCGCCTGGGCGCGAGGATTCGTTGCGTTGCAGCAAACAAATGTGCTCTACACCGAGAATAGGGGATTGCATCTTTTCGGGGCGCAGCTTTGCAATGGTTCGATCGCCTATAATCCGCGAGACCTACAGTCCAGCGAACCCACCGAGCTGACCGATCTCCTCCAACAGGGAGACCGGTTGGAGGTCAATGGTAAGCATGCGGTGCAAGTGTTTCGCGGCCCGACAAAGGTAGGGGAGCTGTCGGGAGACGACGTTTGCATGTGCGCCTTCTATTAATGTTTGGCGGGTGGTCCAGCCTGTCAACTTGAGGGTGCCCACCGATTGTTTCTTAGCACCACTAACTGTTAACCAAAGCGTTACGAGGGCAGTTTTGGATCGCTATGTCTCCTATCCCCCTCGCAGTTTGACGGGGTATTACACACTGAGGGGAAAATGAATGCGTCTTCCCCGGCTAGCACCTGTTTCAGAGGGGCTGTGATGGACTTCTTGAGTTTTCGCTGCCAATCTACGTCTTCAGTGTCGCAATGGTGCAGCGGCGGTGTCTGTAATCAAAAGGTATGACTCCGGTGTAACAGCCCACAGGTATATGCTGTTTGGCCACTAGTGCTTCGACCGCTTGATTATGTAACGAAACTTGTGTCGGGCCTGCTTGCGTGGGAACTTCCACTGGATGGTAACCCGGGCGCGATTCATACGCCGATTCCAGGTCCGGGTTTGCTGGCGCAAGCAAGCGATGTCTGCGATTCGGCGTTTGCCTAAGCATTGCCGGGAAAGCAATCTCACCTCCATCTCCGCCTGGTTCAGCCAGCTTCCATGCTTGGGAGTGTAGTGCGCCGTAAAACGCTTCCATAACCAACCGCCAGCTTTTTCTCCGAATCGCTCCACCAGAGCTTTGCGGGTGTGGGTACTCAGGTTGTCCATGACCAGATGGATGGTATCGGCCTCCCGATAGCTAGCGGCGATATCCAGCAGGTAATCGGCAAACTGGGCCGAGCAGCGAGTCGGAGTCACTCTAGCATCGACCAACCCAATTGAATCCCATAGCTGCGTGCGCGGGCAGCGCCCCAGAAGGCGGACTCAATGGACAGAGACGAGCTTCACGAACTAATAACCATTCTCGAACAAGAGTTTGAGGCGAACCGAATTAAGGTCAACTCCGCCGAGACCCTCGAAGACATGATGCGCGTCCGCATCGCTCCCGACGGCAAGATCGACCCCTCCACGGTAAGCAGTTCAGTCCGCGCACTCGCCCTCGCTGCCGCCGGGATGAAACATCGGGCTCTTCGACCTCGGAATATTGTTTGCGGTCTCAGGCGATAGTGGCGACCGATCGCCGGGCGCTTCCCTTGCTTACATTGAGGGTGCGACATACCTGAGACCACGAAAGCCCGTTCTGGCGTAGCTCAGCTACTCGGGCAGCATCGACCTGAACCCGCGGCCTCCCGAACTTCCAATTCCGCCCGATAGCCTGACTGTCCGATTATGGGCATAAACAGGCAGTTCCATTAATTTTTGCCGACGGTTCCGCCCGAGTCACGGGCCAACCAGAAGTTACTCCGGGCCAATCCACAATCGGGTGTCCGAGGTCTTCTGTTCTTGACGACAAACAGCCAATTCATGCGAAGCCCTGTTTTCATAAATTGACACTCAACTAATTGATCGAGCAATGGTACGGCAAAGGAACGCTTCGCGCCGCGCTGGTCCCACCTGCAACTTCCTCATTTACAATGTGTTTTCTTTTGCATAGTTCTAGATTCCTCCGGCAAGGCCAGCGGCACTTTGGCGGAGTGGGGCTTGCAGGGGGAGTGGGCGGACATAAAACGCGGGGAATCCATTGGCCAACCCAGCCTTTTACGCTCAGGCTTGCACTTAAGATTTGACTCTTATGCGTCCAGCGCACTTCCGGATGAACGTTGTGGCGGCTTTGATCTGGCTGCCGCTACTGGTGCTCGCGCCAGCGGTTGATGCCCAAGGCCCCACCATGGTCACACTTGATCAGGCCATTGATTTGGCGCTGGTGCACAATCACGCGTTGAAGGCGACTCGCACCCTGATTCTTCAGAACCAGGCGCAGGAGATTACGGCGAACCTGCGGCCCAACCCGACCCTCAATTTTGACTCCCAGTTCCTGCCTGTTTTTTCTCCGTCGAATTTTGACTCCGACAATTTGAGCGAGATCCAGCAATTCGACGCCGGAATCGGATACCTGTTTGAGCGCGGGCGCAAACGACAGAATCGCTTACGTGCTGCCCAGGATCAGACGGCTGTTACTCGCGCCCAGGTTACCGATGCCGAGCGCACCCTCGCATTCAACGTGGGCCAGCAGTTCATCAGTGTCTTGTTGGCCGAATCGACTCTTCGCTTTGCCTTGCAGGATCTGGAGAGCTTCCAGCAGACAGTTGACATTGGCGAGGCGCAATACAAGTCGGGCTACATCAGCGAAGGCGACTATCTCAAGATCAAGCTGCAGCTGCTGCAGTTTCAAACTGATGTATCGTCGGCGCGGCTGGCCAGGGTCCAGGCCCTGGTCGATCTGCGCACCATGCTGGGCTACGATGCCGTCCCCTCTAATTACGACGTGGTTGGTGATTTGTCGTATCAGCCTTTCTCAGCGAAGCTAGAGGACTTGCAGATGAAGGCGATGCAGGACCGTCCCGATTATAGAGCTGCTGCACTGGGAACCACGGCTGCCCAAAGTCAGATCTCATTGGCTAAAGCGAATGCCAAGGTGGACGTAAATGGCGAAGTTCTTTATTCGCACGTGTCAGACCAAAACAGCGCTTCCTTTTTTGTGAATTTCCCGATCGCCGTTTTCAACCGGAATCAAGGCGAGATCGCGCGAACCCAGTATGCTCTGACCCAGGCCCAGGAGACCGAGGCCTCGACCAGCGATATCGTACTGTCCGACGTCAACGATGCCTATGAGGCGCTACGCAGCAACGACGAAATCGTGCACCTTTATACGTCTGGCTACCTGAAAGAGGCACAGGACTCGCGCGACATCAGTGAGTATGCTTACAAACGGGGGGCAGCAAGCCTGCTGGATTTTCTCGATGCCGAACGCAGCTATCGCGCGGTTCAACTGGCCTATCGCCAGGCGTTGTCCTCTTACATGACCGCATTGGAACAGCTCAAGGAAGCCATAGGAACGAGGAATCTGCCGTGAAGATGTCGCGGGATCGCCGGCAATACCGAGTTGCGTTAACCATCGTGTCAGCGATCATGCTGGCGCTTGCCGGCTGCAGCGGTGGAGGACCCGGCACCGCCGCCAAGAACGAAGCGACCACCGCCAACACAGCCGAGTTGTTCACCATTCCGCCCGAGCAGATGGCCCACGTGCAGGTGCTGCAGGTTCAGCCTACCAGCCTGACGCGAAGCCTGCGGCTAACCGGCGCCGTCGCCTATAACAGCTTTCATACGACGCCGGTGATCACTCAGGTGAGCGGCCCGGTGAGCCGCGTTGTGGTCGTTCCCGGCCAGAGGGTAGAGCGGGGTCAGCCCATGTTGTACGTGGCAAGTCCCGATTACTCCCAGAGCCGCACAAACTACTTGAAAGCCAAAGACGCCTACGCTTTGGCGCAAAAAGCTTACGAGAGAGCTAAAGACTTGTACCAGCATCATGCCATTGCCGAACAGAATCTGGAGCAGGCCGAGTCGGCCGAGGTGCAGGCGAGCGGGGACTTGGCGGCGGCGGAGGCCGCTCTCAAGGTGCTCGGAATCAGCGATCCGGATGCGCTGGTAAAAGCCCCGCCCTCTTTCGAGGTCCCCGTACGAGCTCCTATCAGCGGGGAAGTGGTTGAGCAGGATGTTGCGGCTGGTCAACTGCTCCAACTCACCACCACACAGTGCTTCCTGATCTCCGACACCAGCACGGTGTGGGTGTTGGTCAACGTCTATCAAAAGGACCTGCCCTACGTGAAGGTGGGCGATCCGGTTACGATTCAGACCGAAGCTTACCCTGACGTCTTCCAGGGCCGCATTGCTTATGTGGCTGCTTCCCTGGATCCGAACACTCGCACGCTGCAGGCGCGCATTGAGACCAGCAATCCCGGAGAGAAGTTGAAGAAGGATATGTTTGTCGCGGCAGCCGTGAATGCCGGGACAATTCAAAATGCAATTGCCGTGCCCGATTCCGCGGTTCTGCGCGACAGTGAAAACCAGCCATTCGTGTATGTCGAAGCGTCTGCGAATCAGTTTGCCCGGCGGCCTGTCACTCTGGGTGAAAGTCTGAAGGGACAAACTCAAGTCACCAGTGGACTAAAGCCTGGCGATCGCGTCATCGGCGACGGCAGCTTGTTTCTGCAGTTTGCGAACTCGTTGCAGCGTTAGCAGCAGCGATCAATTTGATTAAGAAACCGTGATCAGGACCATGTCGTCCAGCTCCGAATGATTCATCGAATCGTACAAGCGGCCCTTCGTCAGCGCTTCCTGGTGCTGATGCTGACGGGTTTTATGACGGTCGCTGGGATCATCTCGTTCCAGCGCATGCCAGTGGATGCTTATCCCGATCTTTCTCCTCCCCAAGTCGAACTGATCACGCAATGGCCTGACCACGCGGCGGAGGAAGTGGAACGTCTGGTCACGCTTCCTCTCGAACTCGAAATGAACGGGGTGCCGCACATGGTGGTGATGCGATCCATCTCGCTCTACGGCCTCTCCGACGTGATCCTCACCTTTGACGATAAGACAGACGACTATTTTGCGCGGCAGATTGTCTTCCAGCGGATCGCGCAAGCCAACTTGCCCACGGGAGTAACGCCGTCGATGGCTCCGCTGTTCAGCCCCAGTGGACTGGTGTACCGCTATGTTCTGGAGAGTCCCGACCGCAGCCCGCAAGAGTTGAAGACCTTTGAGGATTGGGTGGTCGAGCGGGCCTACCGCTCCGTTCCGGGGGTTGCCGATGACTCCGGCTTTGGCGGCACGGTCATGCAGTATCAGGTGTTGCTCGATCCCGCCCGGATCTACGGCTACCACCTGACCGTCCCGCAAGTAGAGGCAGCGCTGACCGCGAATAACGCCAATGCCGGCGGAGGGTTTTTCTCCCAAGGCGGCCAGTTTTATTACGTGCGCGGTATTGGCCTGGTGCGCGACACCAACGATATCGGCAACGTCGTGGTTGGCAGCAATAATGGAGTACCGATCCGAATCAAGGATGTCGGCGACGTGACGATCGGCCACGCGCCCCGGCTGGGCGAATTCGGCTATGAAAAGAATGACGACGCGGTTGAGGGCGTCATTCTAATGCTGCGCGGCGAGCAGACCCAGAATGTCTTAAAGGGAGTGGAAGCCAAGACCGAGGAATTGAACCGGACGATCCTTCCGCCGGACGTCAAAATCCATCCTTATTACGATCGCAGCGACTTGGTAACCCTGACCACCGATACCGTGGAAGCCAACTTGTTCCGCGGCATGGTATTAGTGCTGATCGTCCTGATGTTCTTCCTGGTCAGCTTCCGGGCGGCCATCATCGTGGCGCTCACTATTCCGTTGTCGTTGTTGTTCGCGTTTATCGTGCTACACGCCCACGATGGGGCGGCCAACCTGCTTTCCATTGGAGCCATCGATTTCGGCATCATTATCGACGGCACCGTGGTGATGGTGGAGAACATCTACCGCGAGCTTGCCTTGCGGCAGGGCCAGAACTACAAACTGCACGACGTTATTCTCCTGGCGGCGAAAGACGTCGATCGGCCCATCTTCTATTCGGTAGCTGTAATCCTCGCGGGCTACCTTCCCATCTACGCTCTCAGCGGCCCTTCGGGAAAGCTATTCCATCCCATGGCCGAGACCATGTCGTTTGCGCTGGTGGGCGCGCTAATCCTTACCCTTACGCTGGTTCCAGTATTGACTTCCTACTGGTTCAAGAAAGGAATACGCGAGCATCAGAATCGTGCTTATGACTGGATGAAGCGTGTGTACGCAACCCAGTTGGATTGGGCATTGGCGCGTCCCAAACTTACTGTGCTGATTGCGGCACTGATTTTCGGCGCAACCTTATTGCTAGTTCCGTTCATTGGCGGCGAATTTATGCCGCATCTTGACGAAGGCGCACTCTGGGTGCGGGCGACCATGCCCTATACCATTTCCTTCGAGGAGGCGAGCCGCATCGCTCCTCAGATTCGCGACATTTTGATGTCGTTCCCGCAAGTCACAACTGTCGCCTCTGAATTGGGACGTCCAGACGATGGTACTGATCCCACCGGATTCTTTAACTGCGAGTTCTATGTAGGATTGAGACCCTATAAGGACAAAGCCTGGAGCGGCAATCTGGATACCAAGAATAAATTAATCGAAGCTATCAACAATAAGCTGACAGCATTTCCCGGGATCATCTTTAACTACACCCAGCCTGCGGAAGACGCCGTAGACGAGGCCCTCACCGGGCTCAAGAGCTCCTTGGCGGTCAAGGTCTATGGCGACGACTTAACCGTTCTTCAGGACAAGGCTGTGCAAATCAAGAACACATTGGCTAAAATACCCGGCTTCACGGACTTGACGGTCGTCAGGGAACTGGGCCAGCCCAGCCTGCTGATCGATGTTGACCGGGACAAGATTGCACGCTACGGAATCAACGTCGCCGATGTGGAAGCCGTGATCTCGGCTGCTGTGGGAGGGCAGGCCGTGACCCAGGTTATTCAAGGCGAAAAGTTGTTCGACCTGGTCGTCCGCATGCAGCCTCAATTCCGCAGCAGCGCGCACGAGATCGGCAACCTACTGGTAGGAACACCGGATGGCAAGCAGATCCCGCTCAGTCAGCTGGCCGAGATTAAACAGGGGAATGGGGCATCGTTCATCTACCGCGAAAACAATTCCCGCTACATCGGAGTTCAGTACAGCATTGAAGGACGGGACCTGGAGCGCGCCGTGAGAGACGGACAAAGGGCAGTCGATAAAACTGTCACTTTGCCCCAAGGCTACCGGCTTAATTGGGGCGGCGAGTACAGCCAATTTCTGGAAGCTAAGTCGCAGCTCATTCTAATTGGCCCACTGGCGGTGGTACTTATTTTCATGATCCTGTTCGCACTCTATGGAAACTTTAAGTTTCCGGTCGCCATCGCTTTGGGCGTCATCATGACGGAACCAGTCGGCGCGCTCATAGCTTTGAAGCTTACCCATACTCCTTTCAGTGTTTCGTCAGTTCTAGGATTGCTGGCGTTATTAGGGGTATCGGTGGAAACCGCAGTGATTCTGGTTTCCTATATCAACAAGCTTCGCCTGGAAGGAATGGACATCCCCACCGCAACGCGGGAGGCCTCGCTGCTACGGCTTCGTCCGATCATGATGACAGCCCTGGTTGCCTGCCTGGGACTGCTCCCGGCCGCGCTCTCAACCGGAATCGGCTCAGATACGCAGAAACCCTTCGCCATCGTCATTGTGGCAGGGTTGATCTCCCGGCTCTTTATCGGATTCTTTGTTAATCCGGTTTTGTACCAGATGGTTGCCCGCAAAGGTGACGTGCTTCAGGTATAGCGTCCTTTCGGATGCAACTGGGCTCGCCTGCGGAAGAGAATGCTCGGCTTCCACCTCGTAATCACCAACCTCGTAATCACCAACCTCCTTGATATCCTCAGCAACACGCGCCCTATAACGCCGGTTGGTCGACTACTCGGAAGCTGGGGGAACCTACTTTGCCTTAGTCGGTTGATGAAAAATCGCCTTCTCATGAACTGGCGTAATTGAGACGAGTTCGACCTGGAGGGCATCTTGGCTGTCCAGAGATTATTCCCGGGTCACGGGTGAGTCTGAATGTGTCGACCGGAACGGACTCTCGGGTTAGAAGCCCTGTTCGAGGAATTGCGCTGCTGCTGAATGCTGGTCGGGCTCTGATCTCCTCGAAGCCGGTTTGTAGGGCAAATTGAGAGCCTTTGCGAGCATACGGCGAATCGATGCACCGAAGGTCAGAATGTCCGCTGCTATTGACTGGATCCCTGACAATGTAGGATTTGACGCGGCCCGATTCCGATTGTGTATACATTTCCCGCCACGGCTCTGGTCTCACCAGTTCCTGAGGAGGCTCACTCTCTTGGCGGTTACGATTTCAAATCTGTCGGAGACCTATCCGAACGGCGTCCAAGCTCTTAAGCGGGTCTCGCTAACCATCGGTAACCACATGTTTGGATTCCGCCGTTGCCCGCCACATCCAGGAGCGCAGCGGGTTAGAGAAATCGCAGAGCAACAGCAACGCCTAAAACCAGAGCAACATCAGCGAGGTTGCTGGCCGGCCACCAGCCTAAGTCGAGAAAATCGATGACGGCGCCATTTCGCAGCCGGTCATGGAGATTACTCGCAGAACCCGCAAAAGCGGTAGCCAGCCCCATTTGCGCCGCCGGACGCTGAAAAAAATAGCCGGAGCTTGTGGCGAGCATGACAGTCGCCAGCGAGGCTGCCCAAACCAGCAAAAGCATCCCCGGACTGTCCAGTAATCCGCAATTCCGGAAGCGCGTCGCGACACACCGAATACGCAGTCCGGCCCCGACGGACAGCACCCTGCCTGTGCCCAGCAGGGTGCCGGCGGCTGTTTTGCTGCATCGATCCGCGGCAATCACGAAGGCCGCCAGGAGCATCGGCTGCATCAGCACCATCACAGAATTCCACTTGTCGATCCGGGCGGCGGACCGATCTGCTTCGGCACGCTGCATGGCTTCTGCTGGCAAGGCGGCGTCGGTGGCTTCGGCGGACAGCACTTTTCGATCTCCTTGCGCAGATTGTCCTCCCGCTCCAGTATGAACGCCGCCTCCGGGTGCGTCGCCCCAAGCAGAGCCGCCAAGCGCGTCGTGCTCTTCTCTATGCTTTCCTGGTAACTGGTCTGCAACGCGGACTGGTTCACCAGGTCACATGTGTTTTTCGCGATCTGTTCGAGTAGACAGATGATGGTCGCATTCTGCAGGTCGTTCTCATAGAGCGCCGTATCCGCGTAGGCCATCAGCTGAACGATCTGGTCGTCGTCTGCCTGTATTGCCTGCGAAGTCGCGTTCAGAGCATCCAGCTTGGCTCCGAGCTTTACCAACTCATTGAAGATATCCTGTGCCGATGGCATTTGTTTCTCTCCTTTTCGACTTAGGTACTCGGTGAATTGAGGAAGAACGCTGCGATAGCGTGTTGTCTAAGCTGACTCTCAGTCAGTACTTTGTTGTAGATAGCGACGTTCGCCATTTGTCCTATGAAGGGATATAGGACGGGGATGGGCGTCGGCGCAGGAGGTGTGAACAACGGGCCTTGCGCGGTAGCGCCGATCTGTAGGCCTTGCGAATTTGTACCGGCAACTACCGGCTTATATCCGGCCGGAATCAGTTGATAGGCCACATAGTCCAGATCGCGGTCCTGCGTGAACAGATAGAGAAACGCCTGTCCCTGTGACTGACTGAAGGTGAACGCAAGATAGGTAGCGTCGTCTTTTTCGACGAG
>Ga0302325_10025171_pt1 | contig 12370 bp, 10 predicted proteins | sample Palsa_T0_2_FD_201948 | JGI IMG/M metagenome (GOLD analysis project Ga0302325, IMG submission 201948) | Peat permafrost microbial communities from Stordalen Mire near Abisko, Sweden - Palsa_T0_2 | ecosystem: Environmental > Terrestrial > Soil > Palsa > Peat permafrost | place: Sweden: Abisko...
TGACGACAATGCATCCATGTCCGCAGCATTCGAGGATTTGGTGACCGAGGCTGCCGCTGCACCGGTCGACGGCTGGGATTTCTCCTGGCTGGACGGCCGTGCCACCGAGGAACGGCCGTCGTGGGGGTACCAACGACTGATGAGCCGGCGGTTGGCGACGGCATCGGCCGGTCTGGATCTCGACACCGGCGGTGGCGAAGTGCTGGCCGGCGCGCCGACCTTCCCGCCGACGATGGTCGCCACCGAATCCTGGCCGCCCAACGCTGCGCTGGCCACCAAGCTGCTCCACCCGCGCGGCGTCGTCGTGGTGACAACCCACGACGAACCGTCCCTGCCGTTCGCCGACGAGGCATTCGACCTGGTGACCAGCCGACACCCAATCGTGGTGCGATGGAACGAGATTGCCCGGGTGCTCCGCTCCGGTGGCAGCTACTTCGCGCAGCAAATCGGACCCGCGACGATGTCTGAGCTGGTCGAACATTTCATCGGACCACAGCCAGCGAAATGGGCCGAGCTGCACCCCGACACCCAGAGCGCGCAGGCGCAGTCCGTCGGCCTGAAGATCGTCCAGATGCGCATGGAGCGGCTGCGCGCGGAGTTCTTCGACGTCGCCGCGGTGATCTATTTCCTGCGCAAGGTGGTCTGGACCGTGCCGGACTTCAGCGTCGACCGTTACCGCGACCAGCTGCGCGCGCTGCATGACCGCATCGAGGCCGACGGACGGTTCGTCGCACACGCCACTCGAGTTCTCGTCGAGGCCCGCAAGCCGTAGCGACCAATCGGACTGCCCGGACCGCCCATCGATGCAACGATCTGCGTATGAGCATGGCGGGGATGGGCTTTATGGGTTTGGTGGCGGGTGCGTCGACCGCGGGCGTCCTGGGCATCGTGAGAGTAATGGGCGACACCTGGTTCCCGCGGCTTGCCACCGTCTCTGAGCACAGGCACCAGATGATCTCCAACCTGCATTCGCAGCGGCACGACTCGGTGCAGCGCTGGCGAGCGGGTCTCGCGAACGCGCGAGACGTGTACCGGCAATGGGCCGTTTCCCGCGATGGCGATGCGCCCAACGTCGTCGGCGACGAGTGGTTCGAGGGTCTGCGGCCGCACCTGCCCACCACCGGCGAGGCCGCGAAATACCGGATGGCTCATGAAGTCAACTGCGACAACGTGACGGTGGCGACGTTATCGCTGGAGATCGGCCGGATCGAACGGGAATGGGTCGACGACGCGAAGAGCTACCCGCGCCGAGTGCGGAACTGACCTCAGCCCTCGGCCCGCAACACATCCAGGGCGTGCTGCAGATCCTGCGGGTAAGGGCTGACGATCTCCATCTGCCGACCGTCGGTGGGATGGGTGAACGCCAGCGACCGGGCGTGCAGCCATTGGCGTTCCAGCCCAAGCTTTTTCGCGAGTTTCGGGTCGGCGCCGTAGGTCAGGTCGCCGCAGCATGGATGGTGTAGCGCGGCGAAGTGCACCCGAATCTGGTGCGTGCGGCCGGTTTCCAGATGCACGTCGAGCAGGCTTGCGGCGACGAAGGCTTCGACGGTGTCGTAGTGGGTCAGGCTGTGCCGACCGTCGGTGGTGACGGCGAATTTCCAGTCGTGGCCGCGGTGACGGCCGATCGGCGCGTCGATGGTGCCGCTGGACGGATCCGGGTGCCCTTGCACCAGTGCGTGATAACGCTTGTCAACCGTGCGTTGCTTGAACGCGCGCTTGAGCAGGGTGTAAGCCCGCTCTGAGATCGCGACGACCATGACGCCCGAAGTACCTACGTCGAGGCGTTGCACGATCCCCTGCCGCTCGTGCACCCCGGAGGTGGTGATCCGATACCCGGCTGCGGCCAGCCCGCCGAGCACCGTCGGTCCGGTCCAGCCCACCGACGCATGCGCGGCGACCCCGGCCGGCTTGTCGACGGCGACGATGTCGTCATCGGAGTACAGAATCGTCATACCCTCGACGTCCACGGGCGTGTTCTCTACCGGCGCGGGCGGCTCGGGCAGTCGGACCTGCAACCACGCTCCCGACGTCAGGCGATCGGATTTGCCTGCCGGCACCCCGTCTAGCTCGACGCCGCCGTCCTCGGCCAGCGCCGCGGCAGCCGTGCGCGACAGGCCCAGCAGGCGCGCCAACCCGGCGTCGACTCGCATACCCGCGAGGCCCTCCGGCACCGCCATCGACCGATCGGTCATCAGCTTTCGTCGACGCCTTCGCCGGGCTCGTCCGCCGCGTCGTCGGCGCTCCGACGCCCGCGGGTGTCGAAATCGAAACCGAGCGCGGAGAGCGTGACCAGCAGGATCGCGCCGCCGACCACCGACGGATCGGCGACATTGAACACAGGCCACCAGCCGATCGACAAGAAGTCCACGACGTGCCCGCGAAGTGGCCCAGGCGAGCGGAGGAACCGGTCGACCAGGTTTCCCATCGCGCCGCCCAGGATCATCCCGAGGCCGACGGCCCACCACGGCGACACCAGCCGGCGTCCCATCCAGAAAATCCCGACGACGACAGCGCTCGCGATCACGGTCAGCATCCAGGTGTACCCGGTCGCCATCGAAAACGCGGCCCCGGAATTACGGACCAGCGTCCAGGTCACGGTGTCGCCGATGATCGGCACCGGCTGCCCGGGCGTCAGCAGTTTGACCGCGAGCACCTTGGTGACGATGTCCAGCGTCAGCACGACCGCGGCGACCGACAGCAACAGCGACTGCCGCCTCGGAGGGCTCTGCGGCGCGGGAGCTTCAACTTCCCCGGCCGTATCAGCCTCGGCCACCGGCTCAGCCGATCCCGTTGGTTGGTCCGTCACCCCTCCATCATCCACTAGCACGGTTGGCGGCGACCCGCTGCGCTTGCGATCCCGCGCGCGAGATGCGGGATGATCTCAGCATGAGCCGCGTGACCGTCGTCGCCACCGGTGGGACGATCGCTACTACTACCGATGCGGATGGGGCGCGCCGGCCGTCGCGAAGCGGCGCCGAACTGACCGACGGCCTGGATGTCGATGTCGTCGACGTCTTGGCCCTGGACAGCTCTCAGTTGACCCCATCCGACTGGGATGTGATCGGCGCGGCGGCACGAGCTGCGGCGAATGGCGGCGCACAGGGTGTGGTCGTGACGCACGGCACCGACACCCTCGAGGAGACGGCGCTGTGGCTGGATCTCACCTACGCGGGCGACGTTCCGGTGGTGCTCACCGGAGCAATGCGCAGCGCGGACGCGCCTGACGCCGACGGTCCGGCGAATCTTCGGGACGCCCTTGCGGTGGCATCGAATCCCGCGGTCCGCGATGTTGGTGTATTGGTGTGTTTTGCCGGCCGGGTGCTACGGCCGCTGGGCCTTCGAAAGGTGGCGACCCGCGACGGTTTCGCCGGTGAGCTGCTCGGCAGCGTGAACAGCGAGGTGACGCTGACGCGGGCCAAGACTCGCCCCTACCTCGGCGAGCTGAGCGCGCAAAGCGCCCCGCGAGTCGACATCATCGCGACATATCCGGGAGGCGACGCCGTGGCCATGGACGCATGCGTGGCTGCGGGCGCCCGCGGCATCGTGCTGGAATCGCTGGGTGCGGGCAATGCCGGGGTCGCGGTGGTCGACGGCGTGCGGCGGCACTGCAGCGACGGAGTGCTGGTAGCGGTGTCCACCCGGGTCCCGGGTGGGCGAGTCAGCCCCGATTACGGTCCGGGCCATGACCTCGCCGACGCGGGCGCGGTGATGGTGTCAGGGCTACCGCCGAGTCAGGCGAGGGTGCTGGTGATGGCGGCGTTGGCAGCTCGGCTACCGTTGCGCGACGTCGTCGACCGCCTGCTCTGACGCGATTTGGGCAAGGGCGGCGACGTAATCGGGCCAGTCGAGGCTGTCGACCGGATTCGCCGGCTTGATGTCGCCGGTGTCCGACGAGAAAGTCCGCGCCAGGCCAGGACCTGAGCCTCGGGTTTCGAACCGCACGGTGACCACGCCGTGGCCGGCGCCCTGCACCCAGCCGTGCCCCAGATCGCGATGCGTCACGTCGTCGCCCACCCGCCATCCCGCGGCGGCGCCCGTCCCGGGCCGCGCGACGTCTAGCGCGCCCTCCGCGGTGTCGGCGCCCGCATCGGTGTCCGACATCGCCAGCTCCAGGTCGGGGAACAACGACTCTTGCCGCACGTTGGTCAAGCCCGAAAACCCTACGCCGAGCAGACGAATCGGTCCGATCTGGCGTGGATCGAGCAGCAGCCGCCGAGCCAGGGCCGCCAGCGCGGCGCTGTCGGTGGTCGCGTAGGGCAGCGTGGCCGAGCGGGTCAGCGTGCTCATATCCGATTTCTTCAGCTTGACCGTGACGGTCCGGGCGCCGCGGCCGTCGCGGCACAGCCGTTGATGAGCGTGCTCGGCGATCGGGGCGATCGCGCCGCGTAACTCATCGAGCGTGGTCAGATCGGCCGCGAAGGTGGATTCGGCGCTGATTTGTTTGGCTTCGGCGCGTTCGGCCACCGGGCGGTCGTCGATCCCGCGGGCCAGCCGGTGCAGCGCCGGCCCGACCGTCGCACCGAGAATGTTGGCCACCTCGGCGTCGCTCAGTGCGGCCAGCTGCCCGATCGTCTCGATGCCCAGCCGATGCAGCTTCTCCTCGGCGACCGGGCCGATCCCCCACAGCCTGCGGACTGCAAGGCCGTCAAGTAGCCGCTTCTCGTCGGCACGCCGGATCACTTGGATGCCGTCGGGTTTAGCCAACCCAGACGCGATCTTGGCGGCCTGCTTGCCCGAGCCGGCGCCGACCGAGGCGACCAGACCGGTCTCATCGCGCACCCGTTGCCGCAGCTGCGCGCAGAACTGCTCGACGTCGGTCGCGGATGCGCCGGCCAGTTCCGGTGGCTCCCCGAACGCCTCATCGAAGGAGAGCTGCTCGACGACGGGCACCACGGCGCGCACGGTCTCGAATACCCGGCGGCTGGCGACTCCGTACACCACGCCGCGCGGCGGCAGCACCACCGCCGTCACGCCGATCAACCGGCGCGCCTGGTGCATCGGCATGGCCGACCGCGCCCCGAAAACCCGTGATTCATAGCTCGCGCCGGCCACCACGCCGCGCCCGCCCAGCCCGCCGACCAGCACCGGCCGACCCTGCAACGTCGGCCGGGTGAGTTGCTCAACGGACGCGAAGAACGCGTCCATGTCCAGGTGCAGCACCCAGCGGGCATCCACAATCACCGATGCTATTGCGCTGGCGGCTGCAGCAGCCCCAACCGGTGACGCTTACGCGGCGCCGGTCTTCGCGACAGCCACCCGCACGCCGTCACCGATCTCAGCAGCGGCCGGTCCCGGCTCACCGAATTCGAAACTGGTGGCCAGGATTTCCCCGGCGATCAGATCGCGATGGGTCGTCGCCCAGTCGGCCCGTGGCGCCGGCACCGACATGACCACGCTGATCCGGTCGGAGACATCGAGCCCGATCGACTTGCGCAGCTCCTGCAATTCGCGGATCCGGTCCTTTGCCCAACCCTCGGCCTCGAGTTCGGGCGTCAAGGTGGCGTCCAAGACCACCAAGCCGGCGCCGCCCGGCAAAGGCGCGGTGTACTCGGGGTCGGCGGCGACCAGCCGCGAACTGTACTCGTCGGGTTGCAACACCGCCGGACCCGCGGCCAGCGTTCCGTCGGCGTTGACGACGCCCTCGCCGGCTTTGACCGCTTTGATCGCCGCCTGCACATCCTTGCCCAATCGCGGGCCCGCGACCCGGGCGTTGACGGTCAACTCAAAACGACCAAAGCGGTCGATGTCCTCGGTGAGCTCGACCTCCTTGACGTTGAGCTCGTCGGCGATCAGATCGGTGAATGGCTCCAGGAGGTGCGAATTATCCACCGCCACCGTCAGTTTCGGCAGCGGCAGTCGCACCCGCAGCTTCTTTGCCTTGCGCAGTGACGACGCCACCGAGCACACCTCACGAACCTGGTCCATCGCTGCGACCAGCTCGGCGTCTGCGGGCAGCAGCTCGGCCGCCGGCCAGTCGGACAGGTGCACGGAGCGCTCGGCGGTGATCCCACGCCAGATGATCTCGGTGGTCATCGGGAGCAGCGGCGCGGCAAGCCGCGCGGTCACTTCGAGCACCGTGTGCAAGGTGTCGATCGCATCGGGATCCTCCTCCCAGAATCGCGAACGAGACCGTCGGACATACCAGTTCGTCAGCGCTTCGGTGAACTGGCGCAACTGCTCGCACGCTCCGCTGATGTCGCAACCATCCAGCTGAACCGTCAGGTCGTCGCGCAACACCGCCAGCTTGGCCAGGATGTAGCGATCCAGCACGTGTCGTGAATCGGTCCGCCATGTACCGACTTTCGGCGCGTAGAGGGCCAGGAAGCTGTAGGCATTCCAGAACGGCAGCAACACTTGGCGCACGCCGTCCCGAATTCCCTGCTCAGTCACGATCAAGTTGCCGCCGCGCAGGATCGGCGAGGCCATCAAGAACCAGCGCATGGCGTCGGAGCCGTCGCGGTCGAACACCTCACTGACGTCGGGATAGTTGCGTAATGACTTGCTCATCTTCTGGCCGTCGCTGCCCAGCACGATCCCGTGTGCCACACAGGCTTTGAATGCAGGCCGGTCGAACAGCGCGGTGGCCAGCACGTGCAGGGTGTAAAACCAGCCGCGTGTCTGTCCGATGTATTCGACGATGAAATCCCCCGGGTAATGCGTGTCGAACCAGTCGCGGTTCTCGAACGGATAGTGCACCTGGGCGTACGGCATGGAGCCGGAATCGAACCACACATCGAAAACATCCGGGATACGCCGCATCGTCGAACGCCCGGTCGCGTCGTCAGGGTTGGGACGGGTGAGCTCGTCGATGTAGGGCCGGTGCAAGTTATCGGGCCGCACGCCGAAGTCACGCTCCAGCTCGTCGAGACTGCCGTAGACGTCGATCCGCGGGTTCGCCGGGTCGTCGGAGACCCACACCGGGATAGGGGTGCCCCAATAGCGATTTCGTGAGATTGACCAGTCCCGGGCACCCTGCAGCCATTTACCGAACTGACCGTCTTTGACGTGCTCGGGGTACCAGGTGATCTGCTGATTGAGCTCGACCATGCGGTCCCGGAAGCCGCTGACTTTGATGAACCACGACGAAACCGCACGGTAGATCAGCGGATTCCGGCATCGCCAGCAGTGCGGATACGGGTGGTCGTATGTCTCCTGGCGAATCAACACGGCACCGTTCGCCGCGGCTGGGCCGGTGTGATTCTTCAGATCGCGGATGATCTGCGGGTTGGCGTCGAAGACGTGCAGACCCCGGTAATCGGGCACGGTGGCGTCGAATCGGCCCTTGGCATCAACTGGCGTCACCGGCTCAATCCCGGCTTTATCGGCGCTTTCCTTGTCGTCCTCGCCGTAGGCGGGAGCCAAGTGCACGATCCCGGTGCCGTCGTCGGTGGTCACGAAGTCGGCTCCGAGCACCCGAAAAGCGTTGGGCGAGTCCATGAAGTACGGGAACGGCGGCTGATACCGGGTGCCGACCAAATCGCTGCCGCGATAGGTGCCCAGCACTTCGGGCTCGTCACCCAATTCTCTTGCATAGGAGGCCAGTCGAGCCTCGGACAACACGACTCGGTGTTCGCCGGCCCGCACCTGCACATAGGTGGCGTCGGGATTGACGGCCACGGCCTGGTTCGACGGCAGCGTCCAGGGCGTCGTCGTCCACACCAGCAGGTGCGCCCCCGACAGGTCTTTTGCGTCACTGTCGGCGACGCGGAATCCGACCGTGAGGGCCGGGTCTTGCCGGCTCTGGTAGACGTCGTCGTCCATCCGCAGCTCGTGATTGGACAGCGGGGTTTCGTCACGCCAGCAGTACGGCAGCACCCGGTAGCCCTCGTAGGCCAGGCCCTTGTCCCATAGCTGTTTGAACGCCCAGATCACCGATTCCATGTAGGGCAGATCGAGTGTCTTGTAATCGTTGTCGAAGTCGACCCACCGCGCCTGACGGGTTACATAGGCCCGCCATTCATCGGTGTACCGCAACACCGATTCGCGGCAGGCGTCGTTGAACGCTGCGATGCCCATCGCGTCGATCTGAGATTTGTCGGTGATGCCCAGCTGCCGCTCGACCTCGAGTTCGGCGGGCAGCCCGTGGGTGTCCCAACCGAAGCGGCGCTCCACCTTGTAGCCACGCATGGTCCGATACCGCGGCACGATGTCTTTGACGTAGCCGGTGAGCAGATGCCCGTAGTGCGGCAAGCCATTGGCGAACGGCGGCCCGTCGTAGAACACGTATTCGGGAGCGTCGGCGCGCCGGTCGATGCTCGCCTTGAACGTGTCGTCGGCCGTCCAATAGTCGAGGACCTCGAGTTCCAGGGCCGGCAAGTCAGGTGCACCGCCGGCCGGCTTCGGATAGGCGTTCTCGGTCACTGTGCGTCGTCTCCATGTGCCGCTCTAAGGGCACGGGGACGACGAAGTGCTGTGTGCACTCGCGCCGCGGTACCACCCCGCTTGCCACACCAAGGCCTGGCCGCTCGTCGGTGGGCTGTGACGGGCCTACCCGTTCGGTTCTACTGGGCCGGCGACATCGCAGATGCCGACTGTTCTTCCGAAGACTCCCCGGTGATGGCCGGATCGATGCCGTTTCACTGATTCTACGGTTCGCCGCAAATCGCGCCTCGACCACGCGGATCCTGTGTCGACGCGGCGCCGCTTTTCTAGACTGCGACTGTGGCATTCGACCCAGCGTTTGCGCGTGACGTGGTTCTGCCGTTGGCGCAGGCGGCCTACACCGTGATGGATGGCAGCACCGCGACCCTGCCCCCGGGATACAGCCAGACCGACGTGATACAGGCTGACCCGGTCGCGCTCAAAACGATGGTGGCGCCGAATCCCGCGGTCACCGCGATGACGAAGAACACCGACATCTTCGGGTTGATGGGCCGTAACCCGACCAGTCGCACCGCATTTGTGTCATTCCGCGGAACCTCCGACGTCGCTGAATGGGTCGCCGACCTCGACGCCGTACCCGACGACTACCGCCCCATCGACGGATTCGGGCAGGTGCACGCCGGCTTTCAGGACGTCTACGAACTGGTCCGCTCCAACATCGCCGCCAACTTGGCCACCGCGACGGCTGGCTGCGATCAGATCCTGATCACCGGCCACAGCCTCGGTGCGGCGCTGGCCGTGTTCGCGGCACCCGACGTCTTTCAAAAGATGCCTCCGAACAAGATCGAGCCACGGTTGATCACCTTCGCCGGGCCCCGAGTCGGACTGAGCGACTTCGTCGGGAAGTTCAACGCCCACATCGAAAGTTGTTTTCGCGTCGTGAACTTCCTCGACGTCGTTCCTTACCTGCCGCCCGCGCCGTACGTGCACGTCGGTGCACAAATCTCGGTCGACAGCGGCGGGCAGGTGCAGATCGCCTGGCGGCACAGCCTTGCCGCCTACCAAAACGGGCTGACCGCTTTCATCGCGGCTCAGCAGTAACAGAGCGCTCCCGGCATCCGAAGTGCGATAACACTTGGATGCCGGGAGCGGCACAACACGGGTCAGGCGCCGGTCAGGCGCCAACTTCCAGCACACCCGCGCGCCACAGCGCGGCGTAGAGCTGACGCAGCGGAACGCACAGCAGCCGAGCGGCTCCCACGACCAGCAGGTCGTCGCCCATCAACCGAGGGTCGGGCCGCTTGGAGGTCTTCGGCGTCGGTACTGCCATGGGCGCAGGCACCGGTACCGCCCTGAGTCGGGGTGCGGGCATCGGTACTACTACTTCGTCGTACAGAACAGCGGTCATGGTCGCCTCCTAAGCAGAAAGTCGAACGGGTACAACGGGATTCGATGTCCGTCCGAAACGGCGTCGAGCAGGTCTGCTACAGACCGCTCGTCCGATGAGGCGACGTGCTACGTAAGCCGAAGAAGGCTCAGATGAAAGCGACTCGCCGCGGGCCGGATCGGGACGGAACGGAACCCGGATATCGATCCGGACTATCACTGGAACTCATTTGTCCCTCACCTCCTCGCGGTCGCGACACGTGCGGCTTACCGCACAATTCCACGCAAGCAGGAATACAGAACCCGAATAAAATCGGGAAACCGCACCCCACTCGATAGAGTTTCGGCACTACACGGCGTATCCGAAGTTCCGGAAGCCACTTGGGCTCAACCCTTAAGCCGGGAGGAGCTGTCCTGACCCTGGGCGTCTCTCGACGTTCGGGGTCAGTGGCCTGTGTCCGTGTAGACGCCTCACCTAACGAGGTGCTTACTCCGTCGATGATGCACGAACATTCCGCGGAGGTCAATTCGCCACGCCCATGAGATTCCTCACTGACATGAAGCTCGCTGACCAGCCGTTATGAGTTCGTGACCCGGCCGGCTCTAGTCCGGTCGCAACCCCTTCATGACCAGCGAGACGATGAAGTCGGCGGCTTCGGCTGCGGTGATGCCATCGTCTGTGGTCAACCGCCGCTGCGCGACTTGACCGATCAGCACCATCAAGATGAAGGCCACCAACCGCGGCGGAGCGGCCACGACGTCACCGCGCTTCTGGGCAGCGACGATCAGGGTTTCGATGTCGTCGATAAACCGTTCGTAGATACCACCGAGTCGCTTGTCGAACCGTTTGTCCAGTTGGTAGGCGTCGCGGAACAGCAGCTTCGTGGTGGCTTTGTCGGCTTCGAAGTACTCGAACGTCGCCCGCAATGTGGCGCGAAACGGCGTCTCGGCGTATCCAAATTGTGCGCCGCTCTGGGCCAGTGCGATCGCCACGTGGGTGCGCAAAGCGTGTTCCTCGGCGGCAATCAACGCGTGGAACAGAGCGTCCTTCGAGTCGAAATGCTGGTAGACCGCGGAGACCGGCAGACCCGCTTCGTTGGCTACGTCGGCGATCGTCGTGTTGTGAAAACCATTGCGCGCAAAGACGTTCTTGGCCGCCGCCATGATCTCGTCACGCCGGTGCGGTTTCTCCTGGTCGTCTGCCACGGCTCGACCTCCTCATCGAAACATCCAGCAGCATTGATCGTTTCGGCTGCTCTGCGGCGAACCACTAGCCGACGAGTTCGTCGAGACGCCCGACGGTATCGATGAACTCGGAGACCATCTCCAACACCACCGAGGCGGTCGGCTGCACTTTGTTCATCGAACCGACGACCTGGCCGACGAAGTAGGTGGCCAGGTCCCGGGCGTTGGAGTCGGCCTGGGTGGCTGCACGGTTGATGCGCCGTTGTGGATCACCGATCAGCGCACTCTGCAGCGGCATACCAAGCGGATCAGGACTGTCGGATCGCTCCCATTCGTCGGTCCAGGCGGTGCGCAGCATGCGCGCGGGCTTGCCGGTCAGCGATCGCGACCGCACGGTGTCCGACGAGGTAGCGGCCAGGAACTTGTCCTTCACGACAGGCAACGTCTCCGCTTCCTCGGTGGTCAGCCACACCGAACCGCACCACACGCCTTCGGCGCCCAGCGCCAACGCCGCCGCGATCTGGCGCCCCCGCGCAATCCCACCCGCCGCCAGCACCGGCACTGGAGCCACGGCGTCGACGACCTCGGGTACCAGCACCATCGTCGACACCTGACCGGTGTGCCCGCCGGCCTCGGTGCCCTGGGCGACGATCAGGTCGACACCGGCCGCCGCGTGTCGCCGCGCATGCTGCGTCGTTCCGGCCAGCGCGGCCACCAGCACGCCGTTGTCATGAGCGCGGGTTACCACTTCCGCCGGCGGCGACCCCAGCGCGCCGGCGAACAGCCTGATGCGGTGGGCGAACACAACGTCGAGCAGCGGTTCGTAACCTTTGGGCGAGATGTTGAGGTCAGCGGGCGGCAGACGCTCCTCGTCGGTGGGCACCGGAATGCCGTAACGGACCAGCAGGTCGTCGACGAACGCGCGGTGCTCTTCGGGCAGCAACTCGCGAGCCTGCTTGCTATCGATTCCGCCCTGCTCAGCGCCGACATACTTGGGCGGCAACAACAGGTCGACGCCGTAAGGCTTGCCCCCGGTCTGTTCCTCGATCCAGGTCAGCTCGGTTTCCAGCCGCTGTGGGGTGTGGGCGACGGCGCCGAGAATGCCTAACCCGCCCGCGTTGGTCACGGCAGCCACCACATCCCGACAATGGCTGAACGCGCAGATAGGGAACTCGACGCCGAGTAGCTCGGCGGCCCGTGTTCGCATTGCCCGAACGCTATGAGTTGGTGATTGACGTGTCAATCAGAGACGGCGGTGCATCGGTAGTCCTGCAAAGGGAAGCGAAGGCTCCGCTCAGCTATCGCGCGGACGCAGGTCGTTGAGGGCGCGTGCCAGGCCGGGTTCATTGACCTTGAAAGTCGGCTTCCGACTCGAAGGTGCAGTGACCCGTCAGCCGACAGCGGCTCCCCGTTCGGAGAAGGGTGCGCCGAAATCGGCCACCCGCTCGAACCCATGTTTGCGCGCCTCGGCCGCGCC